>Ga0209710_1000035_pt1 | contig 159370 bp, 146 predicted proteins | sample ArcticOcean_MG_C_5_FD_187436 | JGI IMG/M metagenome (GOLD analysis project Ga0209710, IMG submission 187436) | Marine microbial communities from western Arctic Ocean - ArcticOcean_MG_CB4_138 (SPAdes) (version 2) | ecosystem: Environmental > Aquatic > Marine > Oceanic | place: Arctic Ocean...
GGGGGGCAGGGAGGGCGGTCGAGGCGGGCGGGGCGGTCGAGGTGGAAAATAATGACACCTTTTTTTTGGCCAGGCGCGGCGAGGTTTTAGGGTTACCGCCGCTCAAAAGTTAAGGAGAATACCACCACCATTCAAAGTTTCTCACTTGTTACTCACAACCACGCAAACTACTACACTCGGAGGCCGTACCCCCCCCCCTGACTCCGCATGGCGTCCTTGCGCGTGGTGACCACCTTGTAAAGCGCCGCGCCGCCGGTGACGTACCCGAGCGTCCACGCGGTTGATTCGAGGATGGTCCAAAACACGAAAAACCCAGCCATCTTTCCGCTCCCGCTCGCGCGTCCAACATTCGCCCACCCGTAAAAGTTCGCCCCCTTGACCGCCGAGGCGATCACCATGAACAGCAGAAAAAACGCCTGCAGCGCGACGTAGTAATCAGTCAGCCGCCCGTTCCGGGTCGCCATGCCTTTGTACCCGCAGTAAAAGCAGTACATCCCGACGATGCTAAAAATCACCACGTTGAAAAGCGAGTACACCACGTTTTCGCCGCCGACGGCGCCGCCGGCGCTCAACACGATGGTTCCGAGAAAGTTCAAAACGAACGTACCCAGCGTCAAAAGGTAACTCACATGCGCCAGCCGCACCGCCCCTCGCGCGCTCTCATTTTCGATGTCATCCGAGTTGTAATGCAGCACGTTTAGGTACGGGGGGTAGTTGTAATCCTCCCTGTTTTTTGTTTGGGGATTTTTTTTTTGATTTTTGCGTCAGTGGAAGTTCGTCAAGTTCGTTGGGCGTCACGGGTCCCACATGGGACGTATGTGACGACGCGGCGTTGCTTCGGGTCACGCCAGTTTGGGTTGGGTTTTCTGCCGCCGGGGGGAAGCGTTAAGTCCCGGTGTGTGACCCTCCATGCGCGCCCACGGCGCGTGACAACCTGGATGGGGGCGTTTGGAAACACTCTTCGCGCGAACACGTTCACGTACCAGTCCACTTTACTCTGCGACTCCAACCTTCGCTCCTGGTACTGATTGATCGTTCGGTTCACGCCCGTTTTCACCGCCGCGCTCGCGAGCGAGCCCGCGATTCCCAGCGCAGACATGGCACCGTCGGTACCGAGCGGAGACAAGGGCCGAGAGGGGTCCGCGCGTGCGCTTGAGAGCGCGCGCGTGTCGTGAATGGCGACGACTGTGACGATGTTGAAAAGGTGTCTCAAAAATTCCAGTCGTTGCTTGCCAAAATAATCCCCACGCTAATCAGAATTTTCCTCTGCGGGAGTCTTGGGCGGACCCTCGGCACTGACACGCGCGCGTCGCCGCGTGACGTGCTCGTTTTGTCGCGCGCGTCGAGCCGTCAGTGCGCGTTCTCGTCCCAACCGAGTTTGGACCCAGGGGCGATACGCAGGGCTCGTCCATTTGGATCGAGTTAGGGTGAAAAAAAACAAAAGGGGAATAAGAAACTCACGATGGGGGATGAAGGAGAACCCGCGCCGTCCGTGGGGGACAACGTGACTTTCGAAAACACGTACATGCAGACACCGGGGGAGTTCGGAGAGGTACGTGTGGTTGTGGACTCGTGAACGAGGGTCACATTCCCGGGGACGAGGATGAAGGCCATCGAGTGATGGCCACGCTTCGTTGATGCATTCGTTTGGGACCCATTTTAGGAACGCTCTCCAAATGCACACGGCACTCGATTTCACAACCTGACCTCTCTCCCCTCTCACTTGAACTCGCAGGGGTACAAGTTCATGCGCGGCCCCGTGCAGAAGGTGCTGAGTGACACGATTAAGGAGCGTTTACAAGGCACCACGTATGACCCGCTGAAAAGCGCGCAGATCGCGAAAGAGCTGGCGGACACGGTGAAGGAGAGGGTGAAGAACCTGGGGTACGAGCGGTACAAGCTTGTTGTGCAGGTCACGGTTGGCGAGAAGACGGGCCAGGCGCTTCGGCTCGCGAGCCGGTGTTTGTGGGACACCGCGACGGATAACTTCGCCTCAGACTTTTACGAAAACTCGTCCGTTTTCTGCGTGGGTATGGTGTTCGGGCTGTACTATGAGTAGTTATGGTGGTAGGTTCCTTGAGTGGGAGGAGCGGATGCTTCTAGTGTTAAATGAAGGTACCGTCGCTCAAAAAAACTTAAAATACATCCCGACGACGCTAATCCTGGCTAACCGAGTTTAGTTCCTGCGACCGCTAAGCTGGTCCAGACTACGCCCACCACTATACACAGGGCTGACGAGAACAACGCCAGGCCTCTTTGTACTTTGGCGCCTCCTTTTTCCCCCAACAAACGCGTCGCCCAACCCCACGCCGCCGCGAAAACGCCCATCGCAAACACGGTGGCGACGACGAACCCACCAAAATACCCAAAAACCAACGGCTCGTCCCTCAACGCAATCGCGGGAAGCACTCCCAGCACCGCCCCCGGGCCCGCGGCGCCGTGCACGATACCCACCGCGATTGCGATTTGCGAGTTCAGGGTGGTGCGTTTCGGTTCGTCATTAGCGTCGGTACTCGTCAGTCGTGTTTTTTCATCCTTTTCGTCATCGACACGATGAATTGTCGCCGCGTCGCGTAGCCTTTGGTCCACCGAAAACACCCCGTACGCACCCAGGGCGACCATGAACAACCCGACGCTAATGCCCATCATTCGGTTCGCGATGGACATGACCGTCTCGTTCGTCTCCACGCGTAGCGCGAGGAGAGTTAGGAATACTATCAACAACCCGACGCTATGGCCGCACCCCCATCGTGCGCCGAGCCAGAACGCTGTCGCGCTCGTGTTTCCAACCGCCAACGACGCCACCGCGGATACGTGGTCCGCGCCGGTCACCACGTGCAGCGTCCCCATCCCTATGCCTGCCCCGACCGCGGCCCAAACGGACGAGGGGTTGATACCCATGGAGCGGGGTGTTGTGGACTTGTGGATGTTAGATTTGCAGAGCGTTTTAGAAGAGTCCTTCGCAAAGCGAAGCGGTTTGTCTCGTGAGGCGAAGAATTAGGAATAACCCTACTAGAGAGCTAGTAACTAGACAGAGTACCCGCGTCCTCGCAACACGCATATAAACATGTCCTATTATTTACAAAAACAAAACCCGAACTACCGGATTTCCGTCCTGATCGCGTCGTGCACGGCGAAGGCGAACTGCGCTGATTGTAAAAAAGGAAATGTCAGTCTTGTATGGGCAATCAGTCGGCGGAATGTGGAAATGGGAAATACTTACCTGCTATTTCCGGGTGCGTCGTTACCAACGCGGTCATGCCGGGCGACGCCGCGACCGAGGTCCAGTCACTCCTGGCGCACCTAGTCGCGACTTTCCACAAACCCGAAATGTGCTTCGTCTTCGCCACTCTCGCTGCGCCCGCGGCGATTTCGCACCGCATCTCGGCCAGCAAGCGCTGTTCGCAGTACGCCGCCAACCCTTTGACTTCGTACTTGGTGGCGGCGTCGTGTAAATCGATTAGCGAATGCAGGGGCGGGTGCAACGGGATGCGGTACATCCACCGCAACATGGCGACCAAGGTTGCGGTGGTGACTTCAGGGGGGAACACCAAGGTCACCTTGGTCTTACCCGTTCCCTTTTCAAGAGCCGCGCGGAACCCGAACGAAACGAACACGCATATCACGTGCGCCAGGTGAAGCACCAAACCCAAAATTTGGCCTGATTGTGAAAAGAAAAGTGTCAGTCTTGTCGTGGCAATCAGGGAGGCGTGACGTGGTGGGTGGGAAATACTTACCTAAAAAGGCGCCCGTTTTCGGCGACAGCCCGTTCCCGCCCACGACTCTTTCCACCAAATCCTCCCTTCTTCGTAAAGCAGCAGCCAAAGGCCGCTGTTCCATCAGTTTCTTCAACCCAGGCGACGCGTCCTCTATTATGTCCCGGTGCGCGTGCAGTTTCGTCTTGCCGTTCCCGGAGACCAACTCCACGTCGCCCGGCGCGTGACTCCCTTTCCGCCCCACATGCAGCGACCCCCCCATCAGCCCCCCCTTCTCGCCCACGCCCATTTTGTTTAGCTTACCCAACAGCTTGGCGTTCATTTTCGGGAACCCTTCCTTTTCGAACGCGGATAACTCGTGGTCGGCACCTTTGTCTTTTTTGTCGTCGTCTTCGTGTTGAAACGTTTCACGCGGAAGCGTCGTGCCTTCCCTCTGCGCGGTTTGCTCCTCAACCGTGCTCAAGTGCCCGTGCCTGTTCACGTCGAACACCTCGTTGTCCATAGCCTCCGTGGAGAACTCGGGGAACATCAGAAACGAGGTCAAATCCACCGCGACGCACTCGCCGGTGTCTTTTTCGAAAACGTTTTCAAAATCGGTCTCAACGTTCAGCGAATTCGCGGCGTGCCTGTCCCGGGTTCCGTGAAGCAACACAAGCGCGCCGTCCACCGCGGCGCCGCAGTGCCCGAACCGCGGATCGGTGTCGCTTTCCCGGTGAAAACGGCCCCACTCCGCGGTGGGGAAGTGGAACGCGTACGTATCACCGAGGGCGCCGTCGCGCAACAAAACGCGGCCGCCGTGGATGATCCAGTTGTGCCCAAACACGGACGCGGCGTAGTCCACTCTTGGTGACGGGAGGGTTCCGCTTCTCGGTCTTGGGATAGGTAAAACAAAGTGTCAGTCTCGTATGGGCAAACAGTGTGTTGACGGATTTGGGAAACGCGCATCACGTACACCTGCGTCCACCGCAGTTTGTTCACCGCGCCCAGCTGCAAGCACCAGACTAACATCTCGGTGTACGTTTCGCTCGGCGACAAGACGTAAAGCACCCCGTTCGTGCTGGTCATCGCACACCCCACTCCGCCAAGAGGCTTTCGCCACCGCGTTTCAATCGCAAGCCACTCGTGTTTGTCAAAGTCGTACCCGAACAAGTCGTCGAAGGAAATCACATCTTTCCCGGGTTGCACGTCCTTCGTTGTGACGAAAAAGTGTCAATCTTGTGCGGGCAAACAGGGAGGCGGGATTTGGGTTCCCAGGCCCAACGCAATACCAATACGTACCTTCCCTCCGAAAACAAACATCACGTCGTCGCAGACGCAGGCGCAGTGGTTCGTTCGCGGCGCCGGCGGCGCCCCCCCCGCGCTTCGCACTAAGTGCCACTCGCAGGTAATGAAGTCGAACCTCCACAAGTCGTCGAGACACCCGAACTGGCCTTGGCCTTGCGGTACATAAAAGAAAACGTCAGTCTTGTGTTGGCAAGCAGTCGTTGTGTTTGGAAAAGGCAACACGTACCTCCGAAGATCCACAAACCGTCGTGCACCACGACCGCGGTGTGGCCGTACCGGCCGGGGGGCGACGTTTGATTTTTCGTTTTCGCGTTTTCGTCGCGCGGATTTTTGTGACTGTTTGTCTGCACCTCGACGTTAACGCCTCTTCCGCTCCACCGTAAAATTCCGCTCACGAACTCCCCAGTTGGCGTGAGGCCCCCGTACGTGTACAGCTCGCCCTCCCACACCACGGCGGTGGCGCCGACTAGGTACGAATCCGGGGCCGGGAATTCGTCGTTTTCCTTTTCCCCAACGTCAATGTCAATGTCATCATCCTCGTCCGAAACGTTGAACTCGTCGTACCCCCGGGCGTTTGATGCGGTATTCAGTCTCGCGTTTGTGTCGGTGTTTATTTGGGTCATGCCACTCGGCTTGGGCACAACGCCCGGGAAGTTTTTGTCAGAGCCCGCTTTAGAGTCCAGGACTGCGTCTTTGTCATGCACCGCGTCGCGCCGGTTGGTCTCATCCGCCCGCGCTTTTGTTTTGTCCTTTCCAACTCGTCGGAGGTCCCTTTTTTCCATCTCGTCCCACGCCACTGCCGCGATGAGCTCGTGCCTGGCGTGCGAAAGCGGCAGCCCGCGTGTCGCGGCGAGCTTTGTTAGCTCGACCGTGCTCAACCGCGTCAACGGAACCCCGTCGATAGTCACGTCGTACGTCGCACTCAGATCGTTCAGGGCTTCGGCGTGTGCGAAAACGTCGTCGTGGGGGGCGTCTCGGGCGGACGAGCCGGGGGACTCGCCGTCGCGGCCTCGGCCCATCACGGCAGCCAAAACCCGGTAGGCGCGGTGAGAACAACAGGAGTAACCACCGGAAACCGAACGGGTCCCGAACGCGGCGCAGGGGCGGCAGAGGGGCACGCGTCTCTGACTGGAGGGAGGAAGGAGCCGGGCTCACAAGATTTCGATTTTGGAGGATTTTCGGTTCGCCGGGTGTTACGCGTACAAATGCGGGTGGGATCGATCAACCGCTACGACCGAACCCTCCGTCCCGCACAACCGCGCGCGGCCCCACCCCGGGTCGGGCGGTGTACGTGGTACCACTTGTTTCGTGACCGGTGTGTGACCGCCGTTCGTTGCCGATGGCGACCCGCACTTTGTACGGCGTCGCGCCCCTGCTGCCTCCGCTGGTGCCTGCGCTCGACCACGGATTGGAGTCGACCCGGGGTCTGAAGGGCGGGTGGCACACGCAACAGCGAGGATACCGGCGCACCGCACTCGGCACCGCGTTAGGGTTCATCTGCGCCGGTCTCGTGGTGCTGGCGCTGGTGTCCACACCGACGTACGGCGAGGCGAGGGACGCGCGGGACCCGCGGAGCTCGGGGGTGTCAAATGCGGGGAAGGAAGCCAACATTGACGATCTCAACATGAACGGAGTTTCGTCGGATGGGTCGTTCGTTGCCTCCCGCGACAGTACCTCGCACGCCCGACTCGGGGCGTTACGAAACTCGGAAGACACGGACGAGCACGCGCTGTTACAGACGTTGGGCAACGCCCTTCCAAATGTCTTACGAGACCGGCTTTTGCAGGTCTTTGAGTCGTCTCGGGTGATGCCCGATACGGTCTTCCAAAGCCTGGCGGTCGACGCGCGGACCATCGCGACGAGCAAATCTTTTGAAGAGAGAAAACAAACCTTACCCGGCTTGCTAAACAAACTAAGGCGAGTCGTGACCATGGACGACACCACGGTTCGGCTGGTTTCCCTGTTTGCGGAGGAAGAAGAGGAAGAGGAAGAGGAAACAATAGACAACAGGGACGACACCTACGGAGGTGTTTCAGGAACAACGCCCATACGAGACGACAAAAAAGGCGCCTTCTCGGCGGTTGTTTTAGTCCGAGTAGTGGACGCGTTTCGGCGGTTCCCGCGGTGGACGCTTGACGACGCGTTGGTTTTCACGCGAGCCGCGGAAACCGCGGGCGCGGAAACCTGGAGAGAGTTCCCTTCCAAAGTTTTGTTTGAACAGACGCACGCGAAACTCGGTGCCAGTTTCGAGGGCGCGAGCGACGGGACGTGGACGGGTAACGATGAGCTCATTGCAGCTAAAGGTAACGGCGACGCAGTAACTGCCGTGCCCTTGACTCGCGTTCCTTTGACTGGCGTCCACTGGGTCCATTTGACTGGAGTTAAACCACCACTACGCGACACGCAACCGGTGCCGCTTTCCAAGCACGCCTCGGCGCCCGGCGCGGCGTCGCTTGGAAGGAGTAATTCGATTCACCGCGATTCACCCGAAACACATGATGAATCCTCGTCCACACACGACACCTCGTCAAAACACGCCGACCCGGTGTGGGGTTTCGGCACTAGGGGCGACGCCGGGATCACGCGCACCCTGCGCGAAGGGTTCGACCCCGAATCCGTGGACCTACCCCGAAGCTTCGACTCCCGAGTGGCGTTTCCGAAGTGCGCGGAGGTGCTAGGCACCGTGCGGGACCAAGGCAAGTGCGGCAGCTGTTGGGCCGTGGCTGTTGTGGAGGTGATGAACGACCGGCTTTGCGTGGCGACGGACGGTACGGAGAAAAGGGAGCTGTCTCCCGAGTACCCCCTAACGTGCTTCGAATCGGGCAGCGGGTGCGATGGCGGGGACGTGGTGTCCACGTTTCGGGAAGCGGCGAAACGGGGCGTGCCGTACGGGGGGATGGGGGTGTTGGACACGGAGGATTTGGAACAGACGAACGATGCTACCGAGAGTACGGGTGAAGCCGCTCTCGGCAAGAAGCGAAGTTTCGGTGAGGCCATTCTCGGCAAGAAGCGTATGGGCAGTTACCCTGGCCAAACTTCATGCCTTCCCTACGAGTTCGAGGCGTGCGACCACCCTTGCCAGGAACAGGTACGTATTTCCCAATAACCACATTCCACTGACTGATTGCCCATACGAGACTGACATTCCTTTTTACAAACTCAGGGCGTGGTGCCAAACGCGTGCCTCTCGACGTGCACGGACGGCACTCCACTTGACCTGGTGTACCCGAAATCGGATGCGTACGCGTGCCCTTCCGGTGACTGGGCGTGCATCGCGCTCGAGATTTCGAGTTACGGCTCCGTGGCGGTGACGTTTGGTTCGGTGCGTTCGGATTTCTACGACCACAAAAGCGGCGTTTACCGCGTCGCAAACGTTTCCGACCCCGGCCTGGGCCAGCACGCCACGAAGCTAATAGGGTGGGGCTTTAGTGAGGAGAACGACGACCCGTATTGGATCATGATGAACAGCTGGCGGAACTGGGGAAACGCCGGCGCCGGGTTCGTGGGGGTGGGGGAGATGCGCATCGAAAGCGGAGTCGCCGCGGTGCACATGTGAGGGCCGTTTCCTGAAACCAGGGGTGTGGGGTAATCCCGGTGCCTAGGAAAGTGATTTTGATTACAAGGTAGGAGGGGAGGTGGAGCGAGGACGATTTGCCACAACTGTGTAACAACGAACGTGGCCCGCGTCGTGTCATCGCTTTGAAGGATAACCCGCCTTCTCGCTTCCTCGCGGTTTCGTGAAGACCACCGCGAAGCGTTTTGCTCCCCCAAGTCCCGTGTTCCGCGTCGACCACGCATTACCAATCCTCTTCGCGGTACCCCCGCGCATTCGCCGCCCATCCCTGGCCAAGCACATTCCCGAGGAACAAACAAAGAGCTGTTCCTTCGCCGTGCACCACCACGCAGCCGCCGTTTTTCGCGTACTCCTGTACGGCGACGCAAAAGGCGCGGTCACCGAGCATCTCGGTCGCGTCGATTTCGCCGCCGCCGCCCACGGCGACGAAAACGATTCCTTTCAGCTTTTTCTTCGCCCCTTCAATGAACCGTCGTGCGGAGTCTCGTCCAGCCTTGGCGGAGACGTTTCTGTGCACCGGCGTGGCGTGTTCCAACGCGGAGTCGATACCGTCACGCCACTTGTCGTCAATAAAACCCAGGCCGGTGCACACCATCACCGCGTGTCTCATGTCCGCCGACGGGTTCGTGGCCACGGGTTGGTGGTGCGCGTTTGCTCGGTGGTACGCGTTCATATCCCGAAAGTCTACACAGCATCTATGGCAGTACTCCAGGTGGAGAGCGCACTCGCAAAGTATCATGCCGCGCCGTCGTCAACGATGACAGTCGCACAGGCGGTGTGGCCATGTCGTGCGCGACAGATCTGGGGCGCGCGCGATGCATGTGAAGAAGGGGCGTCAAAACTCAAAAGCTAACAATAAATGTCAGCAGTTCCCGCGCGTCGTCTGTCGTGGTACTCGCGTCCGCGCGGCCGGGTGCGATGTCCGCGCTTGCTTCGATGCGCGTCAACACGATGTCGAAGGACGTGGCAGCGGCTCGCGCGAAAACCAGCACGCGGGACACGGTGGTGCTGTTGCACCGGCATCTGTTGGACAACGGCTACCAAGACACCGCGGATTTGCTGGCCAGGGAGGCGTGCGTTTCCCTTTTGGGCGTCGAGTCGGCGGACGACGTGAGCTTGGAGTTGATTTTCAAGGAGCACGAAGCACACCACGTATCGGTGCACGGAGTTACCCCAGCGCTATGGACACACAACAAGCGAGGGGTGGACGCACAGGTACCTGATGCAAAGATTGACAACGTGTCCTCCAATAATCTGGGAGGGCCGAAACCAAAAGCATCGGTACCTCCCAAAGTCGTTTCCGGCCGCCACCAACAGCGGTCCACCGCACCGACGAACCAGACGGCACAAAAGAATACCCACCCCGGGATCGAACCAGCCGCTTCGTTCGGCGTGGTGGGCGTGAAAGCGGGGTTTAGCGGTCAAAGTGTGACTAGTAACACTAACGCGGATCAATCGCGCAAAGAAACAAACACAGCCGCGTCGACTTCATTCGACGCCGAAAACGCGCAACCGATCGATTTCGGTTGCGACGATTTGAACAACCTCGCCTCGGTCGTCCAGAGGGACATCTTCACGATTAATCCCAATGTCAAGTGGCACGACGTCGCCGGCTTGCAAGTCGCGAAAGCGCTGCTGAAAGAATCAGTCACCGCGCCGGCGTTGTATCCCGAGCTATTCACCGGGCTATTATCTCCTTGGAAAGGCGTATTGCTGCACGGCCCGCCTGGGACTGGTAAGACACTCCTCGCAAAAGCCGTGGCCACGGAGTGCGGAAGCACGTTTTTCAACATCAGCGCCAGCACGGTGGTGAGCAAATACAGGGGGGATTCCGAAAAACTGATTCGGGTTTTGTTCGACTTAGCGGTAAGGGCCTTTCCCAACACCACGTTCCGCCTCCCTGATTGCCCATGCTCGTACCAGAAGGGACTATTACGACCAGAAGGGATTATTCCCTCGGACTGTTACCACGACTGTTTACTCATACCAATCCCTCATACACATGGTCCGAGAGACTGACACTTTCGGCTTTTATCGTATCAGCGCCATCCAAGTAACGCCCCATCCGTGGTGTTCATGGACGAAATCGACTCACTCATGTCTTCCCGGGGGGGCGGGGGGGGCGAGCACGAAGCCTCGCGGCGCATGAAAACGGAGCTGCTCATTCAGCTGGATGGGCTTTGTGGAGGGTCATCATCTGGACGGGTCGGCGACGACGCTTCCGGCGTCGATACCAACGCCGCTTCGCGTGTTTTCCTGCTCGCCGCGACGAACACGCCGTGGGCGCTTGACCCGGCGTTGCTTCGGCGGATGGAGAAGCGTATTTTGATACCGTTACCGGACGAAACGGCGCGTCTTGCGATGCTCCGGAAATTACTGGGAGACCGAAAAATCGAGACTGACTGTTCACTGAACGCGCTCGCCAAAACAACCGAACACTACAGCGGATCCGACGTCGCGGTGCTTTGCAAGGAAATCGCGATGCGCCCGGTGCGACGGTTGGTGAAACAGTTGGACTGTATGGGCAAACAGTCAGCCCCACGGCGAGGCTTAGACGCGGTGGGGCACATTACTCAGGACGACATCGACGCCTCAGTAGCAATCACGAAACCCAGCGCGGCGAACGAAATGGACAGGCACAAAGCGTGGAGCGATAGATTCGGACAAAGTGCCTGAGTGAGGGTAAAAATTGAATTCAGTGCAGAGTGAGAAAGCGCAGTTGAAGATGATTTTCTCTGATGTTACGCGCCATTCGTGTCATTACACCTCTCGCGCTCCGTTTGATCCAGGTATCCACCCGCATCCACCCCCTACACTAAGTACACTCATGTATCGCAGTCGCGTTCACGCCTCACGTCCTCCTGTGAAAGTACCCTTGCAAGCATTTGGCGCGCTTAGTTCGCCGCGAACCCCTTGCCCGCTTTGGAGCCAGCCGCGATGACCTTCAGGGTGTTGAACCGCACGGTTTTGGACAGCGGGCGGCACTGCCCCACAACCACAGTGTCGCCTTCCTTGCACCGGAAGCACGGGGAGATGTGCGCGGCGATGTTGGTGTGGCGTTTTTCGTAGCGCTGGTACTTCTTGATGTAATGAAGGTAATCCATGCGCATGATGAGCGTGCGTTTCATCTTGGTCGATTTCACGACGCCGGTGAGGATGCGGCCGCGGATGGAAACGTTGCCCGTGAACGGGCACTTCTTGTCCACGTACGTGCCTGTGGTTAGGGAAAAAAAGAAAAGGTTAGGGAAGGTGGGTCTTGGGCTGGGAACACATCATCACATCCCCTTGCGAAAAACCTGCAATGAAACACTGTGCGCTCGCTAAAAAGCCCTATTCCGCGAGCTCCATGGCGCGACGGTACCCGCCCCGGAACGTGTCTCGCGAACAAACGTACCCTCGATAGCCTCCCTAGGGGTCTTGAACCCAAGGCCCACGTTCTTGTAGTAACGGGTACCAGCCTTGCCGGGCGCCTTCTTCTTGGTGGACGCGGCGAATCTGTGAGGGATGGAGGGGCGGGGTGGTGAGTTTACGGTTTCGCGATGGGAACGATTTCACCGGCCACGCGCAATCGACCCTCGGAACGACCCTCTGACTACACACGGCGACACAACACGTACCCGACATTGACGCCGAACTGCTTTTGGAACGCCTTTTCGGTCTATTGGGGGGACGAGTTGGGGTGGGGGGTGGGTTAGTAACACCTCACGGCGGGCATCACGCGCGTCATCATCACCGGCGCAAATGAATGGCACAAAAGATCGTTAGGGTTTTTCGCGTAGCCACGCGCCGGGAACGCGGCTTCGACAGACGTGCGTTTCGCGCGACGCCCCGGACACGCCGCGGCTATCAAGGCACGACACGTACCTGCTCGGCGGCCGCCATCTTGTCTGCTCAACGTGCGAAGGGGCGCGAGAGATAAAGGGCGCGACCGGTGGTTTGCGTCGCAACTTGACGATGGAGAGGAAAGCGCTCTCCGTTCGCATAGTTTTGACGAAAAAGAACTTGACCGGACTTTCGGCCCATACCCACCGGACAGCTGCTGGCGCCACCGGTGGCTGTGGTTTCTCGTCTGACAAACGAACGCGTCTCCGCTTTCCCGACGCAACGCGTCCGCGCCAAACGCACTTTCGAACGCACAAGTCGTCAACACCACCATGTCCGCCACCGCCGCTTTCTTCGCCATCCGCGCGCCCGTCAGGGTCGTCGTCGGCACGGTGCGTCTCCCCCCGAACCGCCCTAAACGACGCGCGGGTACCCCTGTCGACCCCGATCATCGGTTTTAAGAGATGCTCGGAAGCGCCACCGCAAATGATGACGTGGTGGTGCTCACTGCGTACTGACCCTTCCCGCCCCCCCTGGTAACAGCCCAAGCGCGCCGCTAAGTGCGCCGCCGCAGGTAAGGAATCCGCCAAAGCCGAGGACTTCAGTTGCCCGCTGGTGTGCGACTCTGGGAAGGAGGCGACCTCGGACGGCGCCACCGCGAAGACCAAGTGCGTGCACCCCGACCGCCCAGTCGCAAAGGCGTGCCCGGATTGCCCGCGCAGGGGCAAGTAATTATGGGGTGTCGCTAGGCGACCGCAGGGGTGAGAGATACGAGGACGTGATGGTTATGTTAGCTCGTAAGAGGACGTGTTAGTTGTGTTAGTTCGTGACAGGACGGTGAAAGGCACTGGTAGGCACTAGTAGGTGTCGTAGAGCACACAAACAAAAAACAAAATCTTACTTCAATGGAACAGAACGCGCTCACTTTTTATGTACACTGGCGGAGACGCGTCTGCGCATCTGACTGATGTCGCCAGCGCAGAATACCTCACCTGCATGCCGTAGCATCCTGGCCTCAAACCCACTCCAATTCATCTCCGTTCGTGCTTCACGAACCTCACGCCGAGGTAGAAGGTCAGGAGGAACACAGGCATGCTGCAGGCGGCGTAAGCGAGGGAGGTCCACTTGTCCCTGCCGTGCAGCTCGAACGACGCCAGCACGGTATCCCCGAGCACGGGTTCGCACGGCCGGTTCACCCTGCTCGCGGCGTACAACTCAAGACCCCGGGTTTGATCGGGAGTCAACGGCAAATCGCCGGTCAAACCGGTGATCCCGTTCGCGCCGCCAGTTGCGATGTCACCGCCGCAGTGGTCGTAAAACTCCTTACGATAAATAAAAGAAAGTGTCAGTCTTGTAAGACCGCGTTCGTAACTTGTATTCCGCAAACAGTGCACTTGTGATGTACGTAGTGCACAGTAAATAGTCACGTAGGGGCTTGAAACAGTGGTTGGATTTGGGAAATGCAACGCGTACCTTCCCCGCGAACTCGTTCACCATCAGCGCCGACCAGGTCCACTGGATGAACGAGATCCAGTACAGCCTGAGGTTGTTTACGGGAACGGGTCAGTCTTCCCGTAACTTGTATGAGTAAACAGTCGGGGGGATTCGGGCCGAACAGTGTTGGACTCTGGTGCACTTGTTGCGTTGGTAAGACTCGTGTAACCACACTTGCGGTAACGTGTACCAGTACGCCGTAAATGTTACGTACGCCGTACGTGGCATCAAACAGTGTCTGGATTTGGGAAATACCAGCATACTTACCAGATCCAGCCGGTGTGAATGGACACAACGCGGATGAAGAACCCGCCGACGAGCATGTTCAGGGTGGTGAAGACTGGGAGGACGACTGCGGGGCCGACTTCGCCCGTGATGCTCGCGGCGATGGTGAAACCGATAAGCATCGCGGTCGTGAAGTTCACCACGCAGCACAGGGTGAAGAACCAGAACGTGTGTGTGTCGTCGTGGAAACCCACGGACCAGTACAGGACGCCGCAAAACGCGAACGCGGCGCAAATCACGGCGGGGACCTGAGATAGGTAAAAGAAAGGGTCAGTCTTGTGCGGGTAAACAGTGTGCCTGGATTTGGGAAAGCCCCAATACGTACCTCTACTAACACTCGGTGCGCCACGTACGTACCGGCGCGGTAGTACGCGTCGTTGAACTCCCTGGTGTACACCTCCCTGTCGAACTTCATTTCTTCCACGAACACCTGGGCCATGAAACAAGGCAGGATAACCGAGATGAACAGAATGCCGATGGAGTTGAAAATGCCGACCAGCGTTCGGTTCTGGCCGTAGAAAAAGCTCGACAGCAAACCCGCGAGCAGCACGTACAGGAAGAACCTGGGGGTGAAAAGAAAAGTGTCAGTCTTTCGTAATGTGTATGCGTAATTACCATGTACAATAGGCAAACAGTGTTGGGATTTGGGAAATACAACACGTACCTGGTGCTGATGAACAGCGGGTGTTTCACTCTGGACAAGCCTTTGTACCGCAGGAGCACCATGAGCTCGCGTACGCTGCCGTTGGCGTACTTGGAAACAGCAGAGGAGTTGTTGTCGTTGGCCAAGTCCGCCAACTGCGATGATTGTAAATCCCCTTCGCGCACCGCGTTCGCGTTTTCGGCCGCAAGCGACGACGCCGCGTAGTAGGCTTCGAAGTCGTGCGCCCCCCCGACCTGCGTTGAGTGCGAGTTCAACGTGTCGATCAAGTACTCCGCGGTGTTGTACCCTTTCTGGTACGGGAAGTTCTGTTGCGCGAAGAAATCCAGGGGGGCCTTTGGAGATAAAACAGAAAGTGGTTAACGTCTGGTATGGGCAATCGCAGAGGCGGAGCGTGGTGCTTGGGAAACACGCACCTGTTTCCCCGGTCCGAAGTACGCCACGCGGCCGTAGTTCAGAAGAATCAGGCGGTCGAATACCTGGAACACCGTCGGCGACGGCTGATTGTGAAAAAAAAAGTGTCAGTCGCATGGGCAATCGTCAGTCGGCGAAACGTGGTGGGTGGGAAATACTTACCTGGTGAATGCTCACCACGAACGTACACCCGGTTTCGTCCCGAAGCTTCTGCAAGTTAGTGATCACCTCACCGGCCATGGCGCTGTCCAACCCGGAGGTGGGTTCGTCGAGAAACATGCACTGCGGCGAGCAAAGAAGCGCGCACGCGACCGCTGCAAGTGGGAAAGAAAAAGGTCAGTCTTCCCGTAACTTGTATACGCAAACAGTCTGAGAGTTGGATTCTAAACAGTGTACTTGTGATGTACAAGGGGCACTCGACCCGAGGGGCGGTAACCACTGCCTGGATTTGTCCAAGCCCCAAAACGTACCCGTGCGTTTCATCTCGCCGCCGCTGACGCCCCGTATCAACCGGTTGCCCATGTACGTCTCCGCGCATCGGGTCAGGTTGAGCTGGCCGATTACCTTCTCCACTCGGCGTTTCTTCTCATCCACGTCTTCCCTGTTGCAGCACATGTTCCCGCAGCTATCGTTCAACCGCGGCAGCTTGGCCATCGCGGCGAACATGATCGTCTCGCGCACGGTCGCGCCGCCAAAAAAACAGTCCTGCTGTTGAATGTACGCGGTGTGCTTCTGGAGTGGGTAAAAAAAAACACGTCAGTCTTCCCGTAACTTGTATGAGTAAACAGTCACAGTATTCGGGCCGAACAGTCGTGTACTCTGGTGCACTTATGGTAGTGGTAAGACGTGCGTAACTGCACTCCATACAGCGGGAAATACTCACCTTGACAAGACTCACGGTGGGCACCACACCGTCGAACTTGGCGGTGCCGAATACTTTGCCCTCCGTTTTCCGTCGGCTCACGATATCCAGCAAGGTCGTTTTTCCCGCCCCTGACGGGCCCATCACCGCGCACATGTCACCCGCGTAGATCACGCCCGTGACCTGGAAACAGGGGTTTTGGAGGGGTGGGTCAGTTTGAGGTCTTTGGGAACGAGACTGAGAAGTCACATAAAAAACGAGACTGAAAATTTTGTTTTGTTTTTGGTAACTGGGACTCTTACGTCTGCCAGCAGTGTTTTGACGTTCTTGTCCTCCGCCCTGAGGCCTTGTTCCACCGTCGCCGGCGTGGTTGTTGTTTTCGTTTGCGGGGCCGTGCCAACCCGCGGCTTGATCACTGCGCCGATTCCGTCCAGGGTTATCTTGATCCCGGTCCGGCCCAGTTTCGGGTCAGAGGGGAACGCGTGTTCGCGCGCGGGGTTGGCGGGAAGCACGGACACGGGGTGGTGACTGGCGGCGGGGCGAGGCGCGGCGGGTGGCGGGTGACCTGCGGGAGGGCCTGTCGCGGCCATCGCATTGGCGTTCGCGCCCGTGGGCCGATGGACCATGGGAAGGGAAGGCTCACGCGAAAAGCGGTCGAGGCGCTGGTGCGGGGCAGAGTGAGTTTCGCCGAGACGCGGTGTGGGCACTCGTCTTTTTGAGTCTTGCACCTCCTGTCGAGGCCCGAGAGGTTTTGGCGAGGCACCGACGAAGCCGCCGAGGCGTCCCAGAAAAACCGAGGGTCAAGTTTCGTGTCGCCGAGGGAAAGACAGGTGGTCGGCCCGTCCAAGGACCAGGGTGGGACGCAAAGAGCCTCGGAGGTCCGAAAGGCCGTTGTTGGCCACAAAAACTGAAAATCAACCCAGATTTTTTCAACACCCAGTCGAGACTGTTTGCCATACAAAAATGTCGTGCCCGCGGGTGATTTGTATCATGCTCTTCACACACGCAAGCGCGCACTAGGCGCCGCGTTGCACGGACGCGTATCGTCCAACCGCGCGTTTGTTGAACGTGCACGTGTCGCTTCTTCGCGTTTTTGTAATCGAACACGGTTCGCGGGGTTGTCGTAACCGCGCGCGCGTCTTCTCGGAACGGAGCACTTTCGCCGGGAGCGAAAGGAAAGTTTGTGTTGATCGACACGCGCGAAGCGTCAGGAGACGCGGCGTCCCGTTCCAGAACCCCCTGATTCCGCGGCAGGGTTCACCTGAACAATCCGTACGCAATGGGTTCCGGACGCATGGGCGACGACGGGTACGTCTTCAACACACTTGATGTGGACAGCCCACATCCCAACCAAAGTGATCGACGACGGTGGCGTCCCCGCGGTTGAACATCGCGAACACCCACGCCGCGCGTGGTCGACGCGGCGCGTGGGGATTGGCGCACGCACCTAACGGTGTCACGCCCTCGTTGCGTAGTACTAGTCTGCACGACGCGTAACGCCGCACGTCAAACGCAACCTTCGGCCACAAAGGAACCCTAAACTGACCCTCCCACCCCTGCCACCCTCGCGTTCCCTCGGTTGTCGCCCCACTTGTGTTCGCCAAAAATATCGATTACAAAAACAGCAACGAGCCGCTTCTCGCGAGCAAAGGCTCCAAGGATTACGGCGCCACTTCCGCGGAAGGCCAACACGCTGATGACCCTAACTACTACCTGGGCGTTTTGAAAAGCGAGCTTTTGAACACCGGGGAGGATGGTTTGTCGGAACAGGAAGCGGCGATTCGTCTAGAGCGGTTCGGGCCGAACAAGCTTCGGGAAAAAACGACCAACATCTGGTGGAAGCTTTTTCTTGAATTCGTACAACCCATGCCGATGATGATCTGGATGGCCATCGCGATTGAGAGCCTGGAGGCGTATTTGCACGACAGCTCAGATGGGTGGATCGACGTAGCTGTTTTGGTCGTGCTTCAGCTCCTGAACGTGTTAGTGGGGTTCATGGAGGAGCTCAAAGCGGGCGACTCGATCGCGGCGTTGCGGGAATCGTTAAAACCGGAAGCCACGGTGAAGCGCGGAAACAGGGTGTACAACATCGACGCCACCACGTTGGTGCCAGGAGACGTGGTGTGCCTCGGCGCGGGGGGCGCGGTTCCCGCGGATTGTATTTTACGGCAAGGCAAACCCATCCAAGTGGACCAAGCCGCGCTGACTGGTGAATCCCTGCCAGTAACCATGTTCCCCGGCAGCGACGCTAAGATGGGAAGCACGGTGACCCGCGGCGAAATCGAAGCCACGGTCAGCGCGACGGGGTCGCAGACGTTTTTCGGCAAAACCGCGGATTTAGTGCAAGGCGTTGACGAGCTAGGACACTTCGAAAAGGTGTTGCGGGAAATCATGATCCTGTTAGTTGCCGCCGGCGTCCTGATTTGCGCGATCGTGTTTTTCTACCTCATCACTATCGGGGTTGATTTCTGGGAAGTTTTGGCGTTCAACGTGGTGTTGTTAGTAGCGTCTATTCCAATCGCGTTGCGAGTGGTGTGCACCACCACGCTTGCGCTGGGTTGCCACGAGCTCGCGGCGGAAAAAGCGATCGTGGCGCGGCTGTCGTCGGTGGAGGAACTCGCCGGGATGACCATTTTGTGCTCGGACAAAACCGGGACGCTGACGCTGAACAAGATGATGCTGCAGCAAGACCTGCCAACCTTCACCCCGGGTGTCACCCGGGACGAGGTTCTGAAAATGGCCGCCCTCGCGGCGAAGTGGTGGGAACCCCCGAAAGACGCGCTCGATACGCTGGTGCTGAATGCCACGAAGGAAATGGACCTGGACGCGTATGCGCAAACCGACTACACGCCGTTCGATCCGAGCGTCAAAAAGACGGAATCCACCGTCCAGTTAAAGTCAAACGGCCAGTCCATCAAGGTCGCGAAAGGCGCGCCGCACGTGATTCTGGAGATGTGCGCGAACAGAGAGCAAATTCGGGCGGCGGTGGAGGGCAAGGTGTTGGAGCTGGCGCACCGGGGCATTCGGAGTTTGGCGGTTGCGCGCACGAAGGGTTCCGAAAACGGGGTTTGGGAATTTTTGGGGATCCTCACGTTTTTAGACCCGCCAAGGCCGGACACGAAGCACACTATTGATTGCGCGAACGACTTCGGAGTCGCGGTGAAGATGATCACGGGCGACCACAAAGCCATCGCGCAGGAGACCTGCCGCGTATTAGGGATGGGCACACACGTGCTGGGCCAGGAGAGCTTGCCGTTAATGAGCGCACAAGAGCTGGAGTGCGCTACTAACTTGGGCCGGGACTACGGCGAACTGTGCAGAGGCGCCGACGGCTTCGCGCAGGTGTTCCCGGAACACAAGTACCTCATCGTGGAAGCGTTGCGGCAGCAAGGGTTCCTCGTGGGCATGACCGGCGATGGCGTCAACGACGCACCAGCCCTGAAAAGAGCGGATGTCGGCATCGCCGTGCAAGGCGCCACGAACGCCGCGCAAGCCGCCGCGGATATCGTTCTCACCGAACCCGGTGCGTATCGGGCGTTTCCCAAATCCCAACACTGTTTACCGCCTCTCTTTGAGTGCACTACTGGTAAAATTTACTCGCAACTGCACAACTGCACACGGCACAAGTGCACTGTGGAGGCCCGTATCCCACGACTGTTTGCGGAGTACAGTTTACTCCGAACATTACCAAAGACTGACCCTTTCTTTTCTTCGTCGCAAGGCCTGTCCACGATCGTCACCGCCATCGTCACGTCGCGGAAAATATTCCAGCGCATGAAGAACTTCGTGATCTACCGCATCGCGTGTACCGAGCAGTTGCTGTTCTTCTTTTTCATGTCGTGTATTTTCTACCACCCCAACGAGTACAACGAGGACTGGCCTTCTTATTTCTACATCCCGGTAATAGCGCTGGTGACCATAACGATTTTGAACGACGGCACGATTATCAGCGTCGCGTACGACAACGTCCACGCCTCGCAGCTTCCCGAAAAGTGGGACCTGAACATCCTGTACATCGTGTCCAGTAGTATTGGGCTGACCGCGCTGGCGTCGTCCCTAGTCTTGCTGTCCTACGCGCTGTCATCATCCGACCCGTCGTCGCAGTGGGCGCAGATGGGCTTGCCGCAACTCACCTACGGCGAGATTCAGTGCTTGATGTATTTGAAAATCTCGCTTTCCGACTACTTCTCCGTGTTCAACTCACGCACCAAGGGGTGGCTGTGGACCAGGGCGCCGTCGTACGTGTTGGTGTTCGCGTTTATTCTCGCCACAGGCGCGTCAACCTGGCTCTCCGTGTACTGGCCGTTTGGGAACGGCATGAAGGGAATCGAGTGGAGTCTCGCGGGGTACTGCTGGCTATACGTCACGTTCTGGGCGATCGTTCAGGACGCCGCGAAAGTCGCGACGTACGCGGCGCTTCAATCGGTGGGGTGGATAGAGTCCGTGGATGTTATCGACGAAGAAGCCCTGAAGGAGGCGCGGAAGGAGCTTGATATCGTCGCCGTGGCGTAAGGGCGGGAGGTTGTGCATGGAAAAAAAGAGACTTTCAAAATTAGCAGCGCGGACCGGGGAACGGGGCGCGCGAAAAAGCGCGTTCCGCCGTTTAAATATTGTTATTTTTCAAACCAGATTTGTAAAGAAACCGCCCTGCTTCGTGCTTTCGAGCTTTCGTACGGTACCGGTATCGTATCTCGTATTATCATTCGTATTAGTATTGAGTCTACCCGCGATGTCCCCACTCGTCTCGTCTCGCCTGGTCACCTCGTCATCCCCGCTTCTCCCGCAGCGCCGACTCCAAACGCTTCAGCAAATCGGGAAAGCTCCCTATCGGGTCCACGATCGGCCGGCGTTCCTTGACATACCCAACCGCCTGTGACGCGTTTATTTTCATAAAGTACATCGCCACCGAAATCCCCGCGGTTCCAGCGCGGTGCGCCCCGGCTAAGCAATGCACCATCACGTTTTTCCCATCCTTCAAATGGCGCTCCGCGAAATCAAACAGCGGGGCGTAAAAGTTCCGCACGTTTCCCGCGTCGTTCATGTCCAATCCGTTTTGGGGGTTCCACCAGTGCGCTATTGGGAACCGCAGGTAGGTAATGCCAGCGCCCTGGTCGTTTTCGAAGTAGTTGGTAGTCGTGACGTCCTGGGTGTTGATTACGTGCGAGATGTTGTTCGCCTTCAAAATTTCCAGGTTCGCCGCAGCCCTCACGTTCCCGATGAAGAACGTCCCGCCCCCGGGCAGGGTCAAAATCGGGGACACGTCCTGGTAAAAGTCGCCAGGCCCTGGCTGGGTTTCGAGGCTGTTACAGGGGTAGCAGGGGTGTTTGGGTTGGTCAGTACGACGTACACATCTTCCATGAGATGTCTGCCCGACGGTTCGTTCGTTTTGACGCGTCACGCAGGCATCAGATCTGGAAAACCGCGCTTGGGAAACGGCGTATCGTGGGATGATCCTCTGATGTTGGGAAACAAAGTCGGTGCTAACGTTGTGGGAGCTAAGTTCTCTGGGGACGTACGCCAGGAGCTTAACCCCCTCCGCGTGGTAGTCCGTCATCGCGCCCCGAGGCCCCGAGGTGTGGCGGATTTAAAAGGAAGCGGTTGCTTTTGGCTTCGGAAAAAAGTTTTCCTTCCGAGAAGCAGAGATTGAGACAATTTGGGCCGCGGGATGCTCGGGCTCATCACACGTGAACGCGTCAGGACGAGTCGTTCCGCGGTGGCGTGAAGGTGCGGGTGTCGAGACTGCGCGGGGTGGGTGGTTTGTGGTTTCACGAAACGCGGGGTTTTAGGCGTTGGCGGGTACCGTCGCCAGGACGAGAGTAGGGCAGGTCGACTCGGAATCGAATCGAATATCCGCACGGCACCGCTCCGAGACGACCTCTGGAGAACACGTTCAAGGGTACCTGTTTGTTTCGTCTCCGTGACCGCGGTTTGTTGGCAACGACGACACACCTCCCAGCATGTCGTTCTTCCGCATGGGGCGCCAGCCCGATACCTTCGCTTTAGTCGTGGGGTTCGAGGGCTACGTCGTGTCCGAAGGCAACGCCCCCGGGGGGGGTGTGTTGGAACTTCACCAAGCCAGGGTGGAGTGGGACGGCGACGCGCGAGGCGAGGACGTGCTTGTTAAGCTACGCGACGCGGAACGAGGGCTTCCCTTTGACGTGACTGGCGACGTGGTACGGGTAAGGCTTGGTGTTGATGAATACGCAATCGACGGTCACAGAGAACACGTGTCCCAAACCAACCAAGGAGAACACAAAAGAACAGATTCAGGTTCGATTTTGGGAACCATGTTCGCCGGCGTGGGCAGTGCCGGGAACTTGGCGAGTTTTTTAATCGGAGGTGACTCCTCCCGAGATGAAACCAATGAAGCAACAGGAAGTACCACCTCAAGATCCGGAAAGCCTCCTGTTGTGCCTGGGGGAGCAAACAATGGGGCGCCGAAGCTGCCGGTTACTTTCAACTTCTCGATTGAAAAAAACCGCGCGACGCCGAGATTCCTTCAACTCACGCGCCCGCAATCCTCGGGCTCCGATCAATTACCCGAGTCCGTATACACCGTGTTGCGGGGTATCGCGTTGCACGAGGTGTTTTCCATCTCCCTGAAAGAAGGCGTGACTCGTGTGCTCCTGGATTTGACGCCAAACGCGCTGCCGTCGCTGCGAACAATCGACCTTAGCGAATCGCAGCTTTGCGAAATCCCGGAGTCCGTCTTCGAACACGCGAAACTCACGGCCCTCGTCCTGAACGATAACAAGCTCACCTCACTGCCTTGCCTCGCGAGGCTGACAAACCTGAAACAACTCTCCGCCAACGGTAACGGAATCAGGGAGCTTCGCCAGGACCTGAAACTCAACGCGAACTTGCGGACGTTATCCCTGGAGAACAACAAGCTCACGAAGCCGGTGATTGACTTCAAGGCCCTGGCGAAGGTCAATTCTTTGCGTTTGCTGGGGAACCCCATCGATTTCTTGCCTGAAATGCACCACGCCCTCGAGTTGACTGAGCTCACGCTGTTCAACGTGCGTATCGTTTGCCAAACCGGTAGCCGCGATTTGTTGAAAACGACAGTCGCGGTGGACGAAACTTCAGGGTCGACTTTGTCGTCGCTGGTCGGCGTCGGTACGTATTTCCCTGCCGCCTTTCCCAAATAATGACACAATGTTGTACCGAAGCTGGTGCCTTTTTGTCCATGCATCGCCCAATACAAGACTGACACTTTTCTTTTTCTTTCCAAAAAGGTACCGCGGCCGGCCGGGGCGTTGCCGGGACGGGACGGGTGTACGAGCAGGTAAGTATTTTCCATTTACCACATTCTGCCTCCCTGATTGCCCACACGAGACTGACACTTTCGGCTTTTATCTCTCAGTTCTTTTCCCTGGTGTTCCGCGGTTCGGCTTGTCAGCACCCCCTCATCGCGCGCGCCATCGCGATCGTCGCCACACGGAACTTGGCGAACTGCGAGCAGATGGCGTCCACCAAGGAGGGGGTGCCGCAGCTTTTGAGCATGGTGCTTTCCAACGACTGGCGCGTGGTGCGCGACGCGAGCGCCGCGCTCGGCGCGCTGGCGGAGGACGCCTCGTTGGCCAAGCGGCTTGTGGAACACACCACCGTTACCCGGGTACACGCGCTGCTTTCCGAAACAAGCAAGCCGGACGTGCAGATCTGCGGGCTGACGATTCTTTCCAACCTGAGTTTCGCGAGCGACCATATCGCGCGTCAAGTTTTCGGGGAAACGCTGTTGGACAAACTCATCCGAGTCGTGCGGGAAGGCACGCGGGAGGTGCAATGCGCGGGCCTCGAAGCGCTTGGTAACTTGTCCTTCGAACCAGCAAACCGAGCGGTAGTGTCGAGGTACGCGCGCAGTTTACTACAAGGCTACGCCCTGGGCAACGCGGCGGACGAACCGTCAATTAAGGAAGGTAAGGTTATTTACGGCGCGCCGGTGTCGCCGATGAAGGGCAGGAAACTGAGTAACGAATTTTTCGGAAACGAAAACGAGCACAAAAAAGTTTGCCACCCCGAAGTGAAAAGAGCGGCGACTCGGGCACTCGCGATTCTCGGCGAAAACGAGCTCGTGAGGAGGGCTACTGGGCGACGACCCGTGGGACCGAAGGGGGTTCGGATTCTTTGTATGGACGGCGGCGGGATAAGGGGGATCGCGACGATTCAAATGTTGCGACGGTTGGAGCTCGGCACCGGGCGTAAAATTCACGAGTTGTTTGATTTGATTTGCGGCACGTCCACCGGCGGGATTTTAGCCATGGCGGTTGGTGTGCACAACCATAGCCTTGACAGGTGCGAATCAATTTACAACGACCTCGGGGCGCAGATCTTTTCCAAGCCGAAGGCGATCAAGGCGGCGGACGGTCAGGGGGAAACGCCGGGCGGCGCGGGCGATCCGGGATCGGGACAATCAAACAGTTGGTCCGATCGCATCGGCAACCTGTACACGAGCGCCGGGACGAGCGTACAACAAGCCATGCGCCTCGGCTTGACCTTCGCGAAGCACGACGCCGGTTTGTTCGAAACGTTGGTGAAACGCGAGTGCGCACTTCCCACCCCTAGTGACCCGGCTGGCAAGAAAGAAACCTCCTTCGTGGACGTCGGCGCGCTTGGCGGGCCGAAGGTTTTCGTGGTCTCCACGTTAGTCTCCGTGATTCCCGCGACGCCGTTTCTGTTCCGGAATTACCAGTACCCGCCGTGCGAAATAGACGGGCTGGTCAGGGTCACCCCTCCTGGAGTCGGAGTGAGTGCGAATGAACAGACTAACTACATTGGTACCTCGACTAACTACGCCGGTACCGGTACCGATACCGACCAAAAAGCACCCCACCGTTCGGAACAGATCCCGGGGTCGTGTAAGCACCGGTTGTGGCAAGGCGTCAGGGCGTCGAGTGCGGCGCCGTATTACTTGGCGGACTACTCCTTCGGCCACGACAAGTTCCAGGACGGCGCGGTGACGTGTAACAACCCGGGGATGCTGGCGGTGATGGAGGCGCGGCGGTTGTGGCCGGATGCCAACATTGACGTGGTGGTGAGTCTGGGGAGCGGCGTGTTTCAGCGCCGGCAACGAGACGCGAGTTCCACGTTGGCGGGCGGCCGGCTGAACGATTTGCAAAAAGTGGTGCTTGAGTCGTGCTGTTCCGTGGACAGGGTGGACGAATCCCTACGCACGCTGTTACCCCTGGTGCCGGTAAGGGCCTTTCCCACCCACCACGTTCCGCCTCCCTGATTGCCCATACTCGTACCAGAAGGGAGCATTACCTCTGACTGTTTGTCCATACATCGCGATATACTCGTACCAGAAGGGACGTCTTCCCTCTGCCCTGACTGTTTGTCCATACATCGCGATACACAAGACTGACACTTTCTTTTTTATCTCAAGGGTGCCCAGTACTTCAGGTTCAACCCGACCGACGCGCGGTGCGAAATAGAACTGGACGCGACGGATTTGAACCAGGTACGTGTTGGGCCTTTCCTTTCACCAAATCCCGCCTGCCTGGATGCCCATACACGACTGACACTTTCTTTTTACAATCAAAGCTGCGGGGGTTAACGGACGCGACGAACGAGTACGTCGAGACGCGGGACGCGCGGTTCGCGGAGGCGTGCTTGGCGCTTGGGAACGGGAGTGTTGGCCGTAACGGCCAAAGTAACGCCAACCGTAACGCCAAAACTGAAGCCAACGATGATACCCTTGCCAAGGCTGAGATGGGCAGTCGGCGGGGTATGCTTCTCGTCGAGGCGCCGCGAGTCGCAGGCGACACGACCAACTCCGCGAACGCGGTTTCGCGGTTCTGCGCGTTGCGCAACATTCCGTTTCAGCGCCTGGACGTGACGAAAGAAGTCGGCGCGCTGGGTACGGGTAAACAGTACGAGCAGACGACGGCCGAAAGAAACGGTGAAACTGCTGATGCAAAGCCTTCGGAAGGGATCCAGACCATCCTGCGCACCGCTTCGAAGCGCTCGGGGCAAATCGGCGTGGTACACTTTGAGTGTTGCCGCGACCTGGAAGGGTTGGTGTTGCGCTGGGCGCCGGAAATCGTGGCAGTCGCGGAGCCCAGTCAAGCGGCGGAGGCGTTCGTTGCTGGAGTCGCTGGCAACAAAGAAAGCATCAGTTCGATTCACGAGCTGTGCTTCAGCTTCCAGAAATTCGAAGTCAACGGCGTGCTTCACGAAGTCTTGGGGGAGCATGCGCAGACCGTGACGCGCGATGAGGGCGAAAAAACAAAAACGTCGCAAAAGATTGGCGCGTATTTATTCAGGAAACACGTCCCGGCGGAACGTTTGGATGTAAACGCCTGCGTCAGCGCGCTTGGGGTTTGGAGGGAAAAGATCGTGTGTTCCTCCACCGCGATGCCCCTAAGCGTAATAGAAGCGGTTCTAGACGCGGAGGCGAAAGTGGTGGTGGCGCCAGACGCGGTGAGCGTTTCCGAAGACGCCGACGTCGGCGCTTCTTCGGAATCGCTTCGTCCCGACGACGTCGCGCAGTTTTTCACCGCGTTTTACCACGCGTTGTACGTAGTAGGCGCGGACGCCGTGGCTGCGCTAGGCGCAGCGGCGCTGGTGCAACCTCGGTGCAAGCGGTTCCGGTGCCACATGCGCATCGACGGGAAGCTCGTGGTGCTGAAAGCGGGGGACGACGACTTGCTGCCGGACGAGTAGACGGGCAGAAACGCGGGGTTTTGTAATAGACGTGGAAACAAATGAACACATGTAATCACGTCTCTTTTTTTACTTGTCAAAACCGAAGTAGCCTTGAATGGTGAACGGCTCTTGCTTTATCTCGGGCTCGAGTTTGATCTCGGACTCTTGCTTGATCTCGGGCTCTTGCTTGATCTCGGGCTCTTGTTTGATCTCGGGCGAACTCTTCGGCTCGCGCTTGACCCGCTTCGAACTCGGCGGGGCCGCGCGTGCCGCTTTGCACGCCGCGCAGTGCTGTTTCAGCTTGCCGTGGGGGCAAGGGTTGCACGCCACGCTTGCCGTGCGGACAGGGGGTGCACTTCACGCAGTTGTTTTTCAGCTTCCCGTGGGGGCAGGCGTTGCAGTCTGCGCAGTTTTGTTTCAGCTTCCCGTGCGGGCAAGGGTTGCAGACTGGGCAGGTGCGTTTCACCCTGCCGTGAGGGCAGGCGTTGCAGTCCACGCAATCGTTTTTCACCTTCCCGTGCGGGCAGGGAGTGCAGTCCGCGCAGATGGTTTTCACCTTCCCGTGCGGGCAGGGAGTGCACGCCGCACACTGGTCTTTCAGCTTGCCGTGAGGACACGGGCTGCACTGCGCGCACATATCTTTCAGCTTGCCGTGAGGGCAGGGGTTGCAGTCCGCGCACCTGACTTTCAGCTTGCCGTGAGGGCAGGGGGTGCACGCCGCGCACCGGTCTTTCAGGTTGCCAAGAGGACACGGGCTACACGCCTTGCACCTATCTTTCCGCCTTCCGTGATGGCATCGCTTCGTTCCCATTTTCGCGCGCCACGACACCCCGCGCACACGCTTCTGCGCGCCGACGTCACGTCACGTCGTTGTCTTGTCACTTTTTCTCTGATGTTTCGTATCGAACGAGGAAATATTCAGGTGATTATTTCATTCCACTGTGGCCAGTCAGACATTTCTGCTTCCCCTGTTTTCGAGACTGATTACACTGTGGACCATAATTTTAGAAGTGGGGACATTGGCTTTCATCGATCGTTACTTCTTCCCCTCCGCCGGCAAACCTCCACCCTTCCCACACGCGCGAGAAAGCTCGAGAGTCATCTCTTGAGGACAGCTTTTTAGGACCGCTTCCTAAACAACAAACACACACACACACGCACAATGGCTGAGTAAGTACCGGGTCGGTTTGTCCAGCCTCTATCGGTGTCGATCCTGTCTTGTTTTTTAGGGTTTTCAGGATTTCCGTGAGGCATCCGCCGCGACTGCCACCCGGGCACCACCCACACGCATGGACCACCGCGCGACTTGACGACCACGACGTTGTGTCTATGAATGCCCCTAAGGCTGTCGCATGTGTGCTTGTCCCGCCTGTGCTCGTATCCGCGCCCCCCGCTCCCTCCGATCCGGAGCTCCGCTGACCCACCGCCCCCATCCAATAATCTCCCCAAACCCCACAGAGAAGAAGCGACGATGGAACCCGAACCCGAGGTGGAGACGCCCGTGGAGGAGGTGAGCAACGAGCCCATGGATTTGATGACCGCGTTGCAGATGGTTTTGAAGAAGTCCCTCGCGGAGGACGGTCTGCACCGCGGTCTGAGGGAAGCGTGCAAAGCGATCGAATCCCGCAAAGCCCTGCTGTGCGTGTTGGCGCAAGATTGCGACCAAGCCGATTACACCAAGCTGATCCAAGCCCTGTGCAACGAAGTCAACGTGCACCTCATCAGGGTCCCCGAAGCCGCCAAGCTTGGTGAGTGGGCTGGGCTGTGCAAGCTCGACGCCGAAGGCACCGCCCGAAAGGTCGTGAAGTGCTCCTGCGTCGTCGTCTCCGATTTCGGCGACGAATCGGAAGGCCTGACCATCCTGCAGGAGTTCCTCAAGTCCTCCGAGTAAGCGACGTTTGCAAATGTTTGCGCAAACGCTCTTCTTCAGCCGACGAAGCGCCTGAAGGTTCTTGTGGTGTCGTCTTTCGAGTCGACACCCGGTACCCTTCACGAACGTGTCTTTGTGTGTGCGCGCGAGGCAGCCGACCTTTCTCTTCTCCCGTCAATAGACCTTGAAATAACAACCAAGCGTCTCGCGCATTACAAAGGTTACTACTACTACGCGAGGACGCTACCCTGATCCTCTCCAACATGTCGGGAGAGGTCTACTGTCTATGACTTTGTCATACAGACTCACCACACACCGGCTGTACAAAACGTACTGCTGACAAAACGGTTCTCTCGCCGGCGTCAAAGAAAGCCTTCGGGAAAGCCGCCGGTGTCATCTCAGCGCGGATTCCCCCCTCCCGTCCCTCGTGCCCTCGCCCCCCAACCCCCCCCTGATTGACACGGACGCGTTGGCGAACGCTTTCGAGCCGCGGTCGAAGGACGTCAGCGCGCCGCCGATGTCCGCGCTGTTTTTCCTCCGGGCGTTTCGCTTTCGGCGCACCAAATCCCACGTCGATACTATTTGTTGTTGCTGTTCAGCTGAAAACTTCAAAACACGTCCTGCGTGCACCTCATCAACCGCGATGTCAATCCCCGTCTGCGCCCACGCCTTGTTGTACCGGTCACTGGCGCACTCCAACCCCCAAACCGCCGCTTCTCGGAGTTCATCTTCCAGGCGCCATCGATCGCAATCCGCGGCGAACTCGGCGCGGCGCATCTGGTTTTCAGACGCCAAGCGTTGCGTGGTTTCCTCGGGACTGACTGTCGCGTCAGAGGTGGTTAGGTCACCGCCACCACCACCGCCAGTCCCTGGTTCGATTTCCTGTTCGTCCTTTTCTTTGTTGAAACTCTCCTCCGTGGGCGCTCGCCGGTACGCCGGCGCGTTCGCAACCGTTACTTGAATCGCCTTGAGCGTCTTGGCGAACGTAAACGCGTCGTCGGTGAACAAGTCGTTGACAAGATGCGCGTAGAAAACCCACACCGCAAGCTGGGCTTTGTGTTTCACGTTGAACACGCCGTCGTGTTGCAGTTGCAGCGCGGCGATGAACAGCGTTTTGTACTCGAATCTAGTCGCCGGGTCGTTGGCTTTTTTCGGCGACGGGCTCATCGCAGCAAGTAAACACGCAAACACAGCCTTCCCGTGCCGTCTTTCAAGAGACCCGGAGGCCATCACCTCCGTTGCCAACGCGCACGCGCGCTTAAACTTTTTCGGGTTCCGCATGTGCGTCGCGAGGCGCTCAAGCGCCTCGGCGTGGTCCGCCGGTTTCTTCGGGGGGTCATCAGTTGCCCCGAGGTCATTCGGTGCCGTCTCGATTTCCGTCGTTGTTGTCGGACCTGACGACGGCGGCGGCGCCTCCCCGGTGTCAGCAGCCACGGCGGGTCGCTTCGGTTCCGGCGAACCGTCCCGTTCGGTGTCAGGGAAAGAGCGCTTCGCACAAGGCAGGTTGTCGAATAAACCCATATTTTGTGCCGTCGGAGCGCGAGGCCAGGCGCACCCCGCACTGCAGGAGGATTAGGAAGCATTTCGCTTTTCCGAAGTTCATACTTGATGACACTTTGCGTCGCGCGGCGCACGCCGGGAGAAGGGTCGCGTCCGGTGGCTTGGCCCGGCCCGACCGGGCGAGTCACCACCCTGACAATGCCTCGCGCGGAGCGCGTGCGTTCGGAGGACGTGACTCTGGATGAGGAGTTGACTTTCTCTGACCTGCAACTCCCCGAGGCGTTGGTTCGGGGGTTGGGGAAATGCGGTTTGCACGTCCCGTCTCCCGTGCAGCGCGCGGCGATTCCCCTGGGCCGGATGGGGGCTGACTTGGTGGTGCAAGCCAAGAGCGGTACGGGTAAAACCATAACGTTTGGGTGCATTTTGTTACAGCGCGTGGACCGGTTGTGTCAACAGTCGCAGGCGCTCGTCGTGGCGCCGACCCGGGAGGTGGCACAACAGTCGCACGATGCGTTGAAGGAGCTGGCCAAACACTGCGAGCTTCAACCCCCGATGACCCTACTGACGTGCCTTGGCGGCTTACCCGTCGCGACAGACCGAACACGGCTCGCGACGAAGCCGCACGTCATCGTAGGCACCCCAGGGCGGCTTCGGCAGCTCATGGAGGAAGGGTCTTTGGTTACCGAAAATATCACCATGTTCGTCATCGACGAGGCGGATTTATTAATGACCGGCTCGTTCGAGCGCGACGTTTTGTTCATTCACTCCATGCTGCCTGACACGAAGCAAGTAATGGCGTTCAGTGCTACTTATCCCCCAGAGGTAGTGGAGCGAGTCAATGGCTTTGTTAAAACTCCGCACAAGGTGCAGATGTGCACGCAAAATACCAACGCGCTGAAAGCGGTGAGGCAGTTTTACGTACGCGTGGATTGCGACGACGCGGGCACAGGCAAACAGTCAGCCGAAAGTACTACTCACTTGCCGGAAGCTGAAGGAGATGATGACACAGTGGTCAACCCCTCCATCAACTCCTCAATTAACTCAAGAAAAGAAAAAGCGCTGTTAACGTTGTTCAGCAAGATCGCGTACCACCAGTGCGTGGTGTTCGTGCGCCGGCCGGAGCGGGGGGTTTTCGTTACTAAGCTGTTGCGCCAAAACGGAACGCCCGCGGTTTTCATTTCCGGTACGTGTCAACAAAGCGAACGGCAACACGTCATGTCCACCATGCGATCCTTTCAAAGCCGAGTTTTAGTATCGACCGATTTAACCGCAAGAGGCGTGGACTTGGAACGCGTCAACCTCGTCGTGCACCTCGACGTTCCAAGAGACAAAGAAACGTACTCGCACAGAGTCGGTCGTTCAGGGCGCTTCGGCACCAACGGACTTAGCGTTTTACTCGTCACGGAATCAGAGCTGCTGGGGTTGCGAACGATGCTTACCTCTGGAGGTGAGGTGGTCACCGAGGGTACCACTAAGGATACCGAGTTAGCCGATACTCTCCGTACGTCACACCTTTCGCCGTTGCCCGAGGTTGTTCCCGCGGACTGGTACGCGTACGATTTGGACGACGCGGACGTGGTCAAGGCGGAGGCGTTGCGTTTGGAGGGGGAGCTAGGAGCGGCGGCGGCGGCGAGGGAGGACGCAATGGAGGATCACGAACATGAAGAGGAGTACTTTGAGGAGGAAGAGGAGTGTTTTGAGGAGGAGGAGGAGGGAAATTTCGAGGAGCAGGACGACCCGGTTTGGCATCAAAGAAGAGAGTGGGCTTCGTGGTGGTGGTGGTATTGGAAGGACATGGAAGAGGCGAGGGGGCGACGGGCAGAGAAAGCGCCTTGGTTCGTGCCGCCCGTGCCGTTCGGGCGCGCGCGGTATGTGCCACAAGGCGGGTATCGATAGTCTAGTAGTAGCATTTTATCATCACCTCGGGAAACTCGCCCTGTCAAGTCGTTTTTGGTCGTGCCTCGAGCGCGTCACTCTCGCCGCGCATGAACCGGACGCGTCGCGCACTACGCGCGACTTTCACGGTGGTTTTGTTCGTGCTCGTCGCCGCGCGAATCGACCCCCCGTTTCCGGCTGACCAAACGGCGTCGGAGGAAACGGAAGAAAGACCGTGGAGTTTCGCGCACGGGGCGGCGCACCGGGTTCTTTGCGCTGCACTCGGAGAAGGGTTGACTGCCGCGTGTGATACCTTAGTCGATTCTTCCCCGCCGCAAGCGAACGACACCCAACCAACGACCAACACCAATGGTAACACCACAACAACTCAACCCGCGTTCATATACGACAACCTCTTGTCCGCGAACCTTGTGTTGTCTACGGCGTCGCTGGTGCGGAGGGGCAACGTGTTGAGTTTAGCGGGGCTAGTCAACGAAAAAAACGAAACGAGCGACCCCAAACCCCGGGAGGGCGCGCCAATTTTAATTCCAGGTGCGAACGCCACAAGCGTGGTGGTGCAAGCCGCGACTGGAATAGTCCAGCTGCAAGGGATTTCCAGTGCGTTCCTCGCGTTTACCCCGGAGTGGGCGGCGGCCAGGGCGGCGTTCGCCAACGTCGACGCCGCGCAAGGCGCTAACCTCGCGGAACAACAAGACGAATCAACCCCTGGGGTGCTTAGTGGCAGGAAACGAAGGAGGACATTATTGGCGTCGACTGTGAGTGCTCATGACCGCTCTGAGATGACGACACAATCGCAGCACGTCGCGTCTCGGCGCGTGTTGTTAGACACGGAAGCGCTGCGCGATTTCACGCACGTCGAGAATACTCACCTGCGCGCGCCGTTGCCCGCGGGCGGTGATTTGGTAACATCCCACCCTAGTGTTGCGGAGTACGTGAGTTCGATTCTCAACGGGGTGAAGGACGGCACCTTAAACGAAACCACGGTGAATGAGATTTTTGAGTTCAGGGGAGTCGGCGCTTCCACAAGAGACGAAGTAAAAAACTTGGCATCCGAGGATTTTTTAAAAGAGTTTTCGCGCGGGATAGACGACGACGCGTTTGAGACGCTTCATTTCACGTCAGGTGGCCAAAAAGACGCGAATGACACCACTTCTTCTGAAAGTACAAGCGCTTCCCAAAAAAAAGAGGCAAAGGTGAACGACATCTTGCGGCAACTGCGGGATATCGAACCCAAGTTCGATTTTGAAATCAGTGTTATTGTCCGGCCCATCGTGACAACTTTGTTTTGGGGGTACGCGTCCCGGACGTGGCAGCACTTGGCGCTGCGAATCGCACCGCAAGAAATAACGCCATATGTCTATTCAGATCCCTTAACCCTGGTAGCCGCGGACTTGTACCCGGAAGTCGCCGCGGCGTACGCGAAGTCGCTGCGGGCGCGAAACGTTACGGAAACCGAAATCAAGGAAAAACTTTTAGCAGCGGTCAACGTCCGGTTCGTGGTCACCGTCGCCATCATCACGCGGCAGCAGATTTCAATAGGGGGGGGGGACATCTTGCGGAACGTGTTTACGCTCACGTTGTAGGTAGGGTTTAGTTTTTACCGAGTGGAAAGAGCCATGAGTATTAGTATTAGTCGTACCTGATGAAGTACTCGAGTATGGAGCGTTGCTTCTGATCGCGAAAATGGCGCGAGCCACAAATCAGTGAAAAGTTATTCGTCCTTCTGGAAAAGTGCAGCGCCCCTGGAATCGAGGTTTTCGCACGTCGGGGGTCCTGCCTTCTGCCACACCGCACAGGTAGCGCGCGCGTGGAGTCTCTGGGAAGGGAGGTACTTCCGCGCGCGTCCTTGGAGTTGTTTGGACCGAGGCTAGGTAACCGGTGACAGTGGAGGGACGTGGTGGAGGGACGTGGTGGAGGCATAGGGTATTTGAGGGATCGCGATTCGCCCAAAATCTAACGCAGGCAACAACAAACACCGCCGGTTCCTGCGATGGACAACTCCGTGTCCCCCCTGCGCGCGCACCAGCAGCACCTGCGTCCGTTCGACGTTTCCCCTCACTCCGGTGGCGGGAGCCCGCTCGGGCGGTCGCCGCGAACCAGCGAGGATGGGAGTTTTGTGGAACGCGAACGCGTCGCCGAGTCGCCCGTGGAGCTGATGCAGTCGCGCGAGAACTCAGTCCACGGTCCTTCGGGGAGTCTGGGCGGCGCGATGCACGCCATGTCTCCCGACATGCAACTAGCCCTGTATCCCCTGTTCTTCGTGGAGGACAGACACGAAGCCAGTGACGTGTGCAGAAGTGCGGGCGCGAAGTTGGGGAAGGGCGGCGGTATCGCGAGCGATACGAGCGATCAATTTCGCATCGACAACGAACACGACGACGCCGAAAACAACCAACAGGCCGTCTCGCGCTGGCGCATGAAGGACCGCATGAAAACCATGAGCGTGGCGTTGATCATGTGTCTGAACATCGGGGTTGATCCGCCTGATGTGCTGAAAATCTCCCCGTGCGCCAGGCTGGAGTGCTGGATAAACCCGCTGACGCTACCGCCGGCGAAGGTACGGCCTTGCGCGGTTCCCAAATCAGGAGCCTCCCTGTTTTATCTCTCAGCTGGTGACTGTTTGTCCATACATCGCGATACACAAGACTGACACGTTCTTTTATTTTTCCCAGGCGTTGGAAATGATCGGCAAGGCGTTGCAGGCGCAGTACGAGCGGTGGCAACCGCGGGCGCGGTATAAACTGCAGCTGGACCCCACGGTGGAGGACGTGAAGAAGTTGTGTTTATCGTGCCGCCGAAACGCCAAAAACGAGCGCGTTTTGGTGCACTACAACGGCCACGGCGTTCCGAAACCAACCGCGAACGGAGAAGTATGGGTGTTCAACAAAACCTACACGCAGTACATCCCCCTCAGCGTTTTTGATTTACAACAATGGTGTGGGAACCCCGCGATTTACGTGTTCGACTGCGGAGGCGCGGGGGTAGTGGTGGATGCGTTTCTGCAACTCGCGCAGGCGGGCGGTTTGGGCGGGCGAGGCGGGATCGCGCCCGGTGGTAACGCGTCCGGCGGAGTCGGGAAACTCGGCGGAGTCGGGTCTGTTGGTAGTACCACCCAAAACCCCCAACCCCAAACCTTAAACGATGGTGGCCCTGCCCCCGGGCGCGTCGGTGCCGTGGCTGGCGGGTCGGGCGGTCCAGGTGGGGCGGGGTTCGTCGGGCCTGGAGGGGTCGGTCCACACGGTGCGAATGAAAGAAATCGAGTAGGCACCACTGGAATCGGCGGCGTCGACGCGAAGTTCGGTGCGCTCGGGGTGACGACGGGAGGGCACGCGACGGCAGGACAAGGGCCTGGAGTAAATACGTCCGGACACATGCCGGGAGGAGTACACACCACTTCGGTTGACGCGTTCGGTGTCAACGCACCAGTTGGTACTGTACCGGGCGCGGGACAAACACAAGCGCCGATTTCGCCACTCGCGGCGGCCGCTTCTTTGTCAAACCCGATCGACGCCACCATGGGGGGCGCCATGCCTCTCGGTGCTGGTATGAGCGAAGTCATTTTGTTAGCAGCGTGCGGCGCGGACGAGACGCTTCCGCAAAGCGCGGAACTACCAGCGGATGTGTTCAGCGCGTGTCTCACCACTCCGATTAAAATCGCGCTGCAGTGGTTCTGCGCGCGGTCGATTTTGAAACACGACGGCGTGAACGCGAGTTTGATCGACCAAATTCCTGGGCAACAGAACAACCGTAAGACTCCCTTGGGCGAGCTGAACTGGATCTTCACCGCGGTGACCGACACGATCGCGTGGAACGCGTTACCCCGGCCCCTTTTCCAGCGTTTGTTTCGACAGGACTTACTCGTGGCGAGCCTTTTCCGTAACTTTTTGTTAGCGGAACGCGTGATGCGGGCGTCGAACTGCACGCCGGTTTCCTGTCCCGCGATGCCCCCGACGTACCAGCACCCGATGTGGCACGCCTGGGACGCGGCGGTGGAGATCTGTTTGTTACAGATGCCGGGTTTATTGAATGCAGGTGACGATGGGACCGGCGACGGCGACGGGTAAGTATTTTCCCATTTACCACATTCCGCAGACTCATTGCCCATACGAGACTGACACTTTCTTTTTTATCTCTAAGCGGGTCGCACGTCGAGTTCACCCCTTCGCCTTTTTTCACCGAGCAACTCACCGCGTTCGAGGTGTGGCTTGAACGGGGAAGTTTCGCAAAATCTCCCCCGGAACAACTCCCTATCGTGCTGCAGGTGTTACTGTCGCAGTCGCACCGGTTACGGGCGCTGGTTTTGTTGGGGCGGTTTTTAGACATGGGCCCGTGGGCGGTGGACTTGGCGCTAAGCGTGGGGATCTTCCCGTACGTGCTGAAGGTGCGTATTTCCAACGAACACGTTCCGCCGGACTGTTTGCCCATACTCGTCCTGCTAAGGGACGGTTACCTTGGACTGTTACTCTTCCCTGTTTACGTAATACTATTGAGTACAGTATTTCCAATCCCTCATACTCTGGAGTACAGGGCCTACCCTTTCCAATACCGGATATACCAATCCCGGATATACACGTCACGACCGACTGACAAATTCTTGTTACTCTCGCTAAAAAGCTTCTGCAAACCACCGCGCCTGATTTGCGGCAGATTTTGGTGTTCATCTGGACCAAGATTCTCGCCCTGGACGCGAGCTGCCAGGCGGACCTGGTGAAGGACGGGGGCCATACCTATTTCGCGCGGTTCCTTGACGCGCAAAACACGCCGTCCGAAGAAAGAGCCATGGGTAAGTATTTCCCATTTATCACATTCCGCCGACTGATTGCCCATACAAGACTGACATTTATTTTTACAATCTCAGCGGCGTTCGTGCTTGCCGCCGTTTGCGACGGCCACGAAAAAGGTACGTATTGCATTTCCCAAATCCCTCCGACTGTTTGACCACACAATACTGACACTTTTCTGGCAAAACGCAAAAGGACAGAACGCCTGCGCCGACGCCGGGGTGTTACGGATTTGTTTACACCTGTTACCGGGCGCGGCGTCGCGGGAACACGGCTCGCCTTTGTTAGTTCGGTGGCTTTGTTTGTTGATGGGCAAGCTGTGGGAAAACGTTTTGGCAACGACGAAAGAGGCGTTTGGGTGCGGCGCCCCCGATGCGGTGGCGTCGCTGTTGCAGCACCCCACCCCCGACGCCCGAGCCGCCGCGGTGTACGCGCTCGGCGCGCTGGTGTTTGTGTCGGAAGACGGCGATGACCAGGATGTGTCACACGACGAACCCGGGCGCCGTGGTGGTTTTGGTGCCAGTGCAAGCACCGCACACGGTACCGACGACGGTGACAAAAACACAAACGCCCAGTTCACGTTCGGCGACGCCGAGCGCGCGGCGGCGGAGCGCGCGGTTGCTTGTCATATTTTGCCCGGCGTCGCGGACGCGTCACCGGTGGTAAGAGCGGAAACGGCCATCGCGCTCGGCCGGCTGGCTTGCGCGCACTCCAAACGCTTCAGGGCCGCCGCGGAGTGGTACGCGGCGTTGCACATGAGCCCGGATTACCGTAACAACCGTAACAACCCCAACACGCTGGAACGAAGAGGCTCGAGGGAGTTTGGCGGGAGGGAAGGCACCGCCGTGATGCGTGCGCTTGACGAGGAGGGGTCTTTGTCGTTCGAGCGCGGCGGCGCCGCTGGGTCGGCGGGTAACGGAGGTAACGGTAACGCAGGTACCGGCCCTCCGTTACCCGTTCCACACCACAAACGCTCGTCCCCCACCTCCCCGACCCGCGACCGCCGCGCACACCACAACATGGCCGCGTTCGGGTCGTCGACCTCTTTAGCCAGCCTAGGGAGCACCGGGAGCCTTGGCGGTTTAGCGGGGAGCGCGGGGCGAAACGCGGGCGTGTACGCCGCGACGGACGCCGGTACGTATCGAGCCTTTCCCAAATCCTGACGCACCTTCTCTGACTGAATGCTCGTTCACAAAACGAAGTACACTCACACTGGCCGACTCAAGACTGACCTTTTTATTCTTTTACACGCAGGCCCGTTCGAACCCGCGTTCGGCGCCGGCCCGGAGTACCGGGACCCGGCCGTTCCGAGTGATTTCGACGAAAACCGATTCCGCGGGGACGACCACCTCGGGGACCCCGACGTCGTGAATGGCATCCCGGGGGACGACATCCCGGGGGGAACCGGGATCCCGGGAAGCGCCCCGGGAGAAACGTACGCCTCCGCCGACGCCGCACGCGTGGGCGGCGGTTTGTACTGGCACCTTCTTGAACGGTGCGTGTTGCATATCCCAATTCCAGACACTGTTTGATGCCCTGTATCGAGTGCAGTCAGCAAGTATTCGTACCACTACAATAAGTGCACCAGAGTCCAAGACCGCCTGTTCACTGTGCATAAATCGCCCATCACAAGACTCAAGACTGACACTTTGTTTTACCTATCAAAGGCTCGCGGAGTTGGCGCGGGACCCGAGCCCGCGAGTCGCGGTGTGCGCGCAGCGTGCGTTGCTCGCGACCGGGCTCGACCCGAATCACCCGCTCTTGAAACCGGTGGTGGGCAAGGAGGCGCTGCGGTCGCTGAGGGTCACGAAAGAGGAGGGAGGTTCAGGCGACGCCGGCGACGACGAAGACCAAACACCGACCACGTCGCCGTCGCAAACGCCCGCGGCAACCACGCAGCCGTTCGGGCACAAAGGACGCACGGGTACGTATTGCGCGTTTCCCAAATCCGCCACACACTGTTTTACCACTAACGCTGGTGACTGTTGTCCACACGGCGCGATATACAACACTGACACTTTGTTTTACCCATCGCAAGCGAGCTGGCACCACAAGCTCAGCGCGGCGGCGGCGCGGATTCTGGGCTCGCCCGGTCGCAAACAACGAACCGACTTAAGTAGCGGCGGGTCGTCGTCGGGGTCGCTTTCGGAGGAGGCGGTGTTGGCTCGCGGAAATCAGCCGCGACGAAGCGGCTCGGGGGCGCGGTTGGCGTCGCCGTTGGCGGGTGGTAACGGAAACGCAAACGCGATGAAACGAGTGGCTACTGATGGAACCGCACCTCTGCGACGGATGATGCCATCCGTTGGTGACCACGAAACGAGTTCCTCGCCGTCGCTGGTTTCCATGGAAACCAGCGACGGCGTGCGTGGCGTAGGGGCAATTAGTCACACGCACGGCCCGTGGAGCGAGGAAAATTCGCCCCGTGCGAGCGACGGCGCGAACCGAGTGTCGCCGTTTGAGGAACGGAACGGGGGGGAAAGTAACGCTCGTAACGCTCCGCGTTTTTCAGCCCCGAGTCCCACGACGCATCCATCAAACACCCACACGCGCCGCGTTCGCGCCATGCCGGCGTCGCAGGCGTTTACCCGAGCGCGCGAGCACTTCGGAAGGTCGCTGCTGGAGCCCCCTAACGGCCAACAGGTACGTATTGGGGCTTTCCCAAATCCTGACACTGTTTGATGCCCTGTGTGGAGTGCAGTCAGCAAGTCTTACCACTAAGTGCACCACAGTAAATGACTGTTGCCCACTGTATATAAATCGCCCATACAAGACTCAAGACTGACCGTTTTCTTTTACAAAAACAGGGGTACGAAAACGGGTACGACGACGACGACGAGACGTTCGGCATCGGCGCGCAAGGTACGTGTTGGTCCTTTCCCAAGTCCCGCCTCCCTGTGTTCCCATACGGCTGATTGACACTTTGTTTTACCTATCGTAAGCGCCGGCGCACCGGCGGTTGGACCCGGATAAGCGACTCGCGCGACGACGGGTTTTCGAAAACCGATCAAGGCAAGCCAGCCGGGCGGTGCGCGCGCAACTCACGCTCCCCGCCTGTATCGGTACCCTGGATTCGTTTTCCAAAAACGCGGTACCCAGCGCGGTGGTGTGTCACCCGCTCACCCCCACGCTGGTGTGCGGCGACACCAACGGCAAGGTCACGGTTTGGGATTACCAACAGAACCGGACGTTGCACCACTTCGACGCCGGGATGCCGGGCCGCACAATCGCCGGGTGCGGGTTGATCAAGTACGTACCGCACGTTTCCCAAATCAGGCGGCACACTGTTTGCACATACAACACGTTAACCACTTTTCTCACAACGATCACAGCGACCTGGACGACGCCGTGCTTTGGACCTCCGGGATGGACGGCAGCGTCCGGGTGTGGCGCAACTACGCGTGCCCTGGCGAGGAAAGCCTCGTGGCGGCGGTGCGGGCGCTGCCGCTACCCGCGTTAAGCGCGTGCGTCGACCGACAAACCAATTTGAACCGAGGGTTGGATCGTGTCGGTTTGAAACAAAACGCTTCGACAGGTGGCGGTGGTGGTACGGGCGCGCCGAAACCACCGTTGGGATCGCGCGGCGGGTTGAAGGAAACGGTTTGGCTTGCGGCCGGCGGGGCGGCGGGGGATGCAACCGACGGACGCGGGGGATTCCGGGTGGATTCACAGGACGCAAGCAGGGGACTCAGGATGGACGCAACCGACTCGCGAGGACCGATCGACCGAGACTGCTCGTCACGAAGTTACCACGACTTCAATCAACACTACGGCCATCCGCGAAAACCAAGAGTGCGGCCCGCGGTTGTGTGGCAACAGCAAAGCGGGTGCCTCTACGCGTCGGGGGATACGTACCCGGTGCCGCTGTTGCGGGTGTGGGACATGACACGAGAGTTGTGCCTCGAGAGCCTTCAGACGCAGTCGCCCGGCACGTGTTTAACCGCGCAAGGCGCTTTGCTCATGGCGGGGGCGCTGGACGGCGCGGTGATGAGCTTCGATTTGCGAACGCCGGCGCGGTTGCTGTCGGTGGTACAGGTACGGCCTCCTGGCCTTTCCCAAATCCGACACACACTGTTTGATGCCCTGTCTGACTGTTTTGCCGATTGCACACAAGACACGTGCCCTGTTTGCCCATACAGTACACCCACACTCGCCGACTCAAGACTGACGCTTTTCTTTTCAACACCCAGACGCACGCCGACCGCGTGGTGGCGATTCTGCTGCAGCCCGGAAACGTGGGGAACCTGGTGGTGACCGGGAGCGCGAACGGGGAGATGAAGTTTTGCGATTTGCGGAACAGCGGCAAGCCGTTCCACAACGCGAATGCGTTCGGGTTGCGGGGCGGGGGCCTGGGTGGGGCGGCGGCGGGGGGGGAGCGCGGTGTGGGTGGGGACGAGTGGGGCAGACGGAGTAGCGGTGGTAGCCGCGACCAAGGGTCGACGACGTTTGCGGGGCCGCCCTCCGGCGGCGGCCGAGCGTCGTATTCCGGTACCGGTACTCCTGCACAAAGTCGCGCAACCAACGCCCCTACCAGCGGTCAAACTACACACGAAAACAACAAAGCCCTGACTGGCCTCGTGGCGCACTCAAACGCGAGGTTAATCGCGTGCGCGAGCACAGAGCGGGTGGTGCGGTTGTGGGATTTAGAGGGGAACCCGACGGCGGTTGTGGTAAGGGCCTTTCCCATTCCCACACATTCCGCCTCCCTGATTGCCCATACACGACTGACTTTTCTTTTTACAATCTCAGAAACAGCGCGCCGCGAAAGGCGAACCGACGTGTTTGCATTTTCACCCGAACCAGATCTCGCTGGCGGTCGGCTCGAGCGACGGCGCCGCGAACGTGTATTCAGGGGAGGTGCGATGAGTTTGTCAACGTTTTTACCCATGCGTATCGTGACCGGTGCCGGGCACTACATCATCTGACCGGTATCAAATGAAAAACGCGACACGGACCCCACACGACTACCCCCCCCGTTACCTCGACGTTGGAGTGAAAAACCCCTCACGACGCCTCCCCGCCGGCCGCTGTTTCGTAAAACGCCGCGTCTTGTTCGTTCGATTTGCCCCCCAGCGCGCGGTACATGCGGCTCAGGCCAAGCGCCGCGGCCGCGATTTCGAGAAACGAGTACCCGTCGTCACCCTCGTCGTTTTCAAACGCACCACCGGTCGCGCTTCTCCCCGGACTCTTCACGGGCGACAGCGCCGCCGCCAGCGTTTTGACGTCCATGGACCCCACGGTGAGGGACGTGTCCACCGCAGTTGCGTGTGACGACGCGGTCCCCCCAGACACACCCACCGCTACGTCGTCGTGCGGCACCGCGAAATCGGTTTCTTGCTTTTTCCCAAACCCAAACGGGTCTTCGGGGAAATCCGCGTCGCCGTCCGTTTTGGACAAGGCGTACTCCCTGAAAAGCGCCGACCGCGACGTTTCCACGACGCGTTTGAAAACAAGCCGCTTCTTGACCAACGCGTCTCGCACCGACTCCGCGTCTTCCTCCGTGCCCAAGGACACCACTCTCAACAGCGTCACAGCGAGCCGCGCGGCGAACCGGGGGGCGCCGCGGCGCGCGTCGGCGTCCGTCGCGCCTGCGTCGGGTTGCGCGCCAAAGTTGGTCCTGGTAACACCCTTTGGTCCGGGCGAGCCGTAGCGAGAAGACGACGACACTTGGGCGCCAAAAGATGATACCGCCGGCCCGTCGTTCGCGCCATCGTCAAACCCAAGTTCCACGGCCCCCACCACCACACTCACCACGTCCGCGTACGCCCCCCCGAACGCCTCCCTGTTACGCGGCGACGCCAAGGTCGCGGCGCAGTGCTGTTTCAGCTTTAGGTTTGGCGAATCCCGGACCTAACGAGAGTAACGCCGAAAGGGTCAGTCGGTCGTGATGTGTATGAGGGATTGGAAAGGGGTCCGACGGAGTGGTATTACTTTCCGACTGTACTCCATACAGAGCAAATATCAGGGAGGCGGTGTGTGTTAACTGGGCAACACTTACGAGCATGAGCAAAATTCTAATCACCAACGGCGACCACCCCTGGCCAGTCGCCGCGCAAACGGAGTCGTTACAAAACAGCTCGCGAATCGCGATGCACGCGTTCCACTGCGTTTTCGCGTTGCCAGTTGTTAAACAGCTCATCAGCGCTTGGGTTGCGTCGGGGAGCCAAGCGGCGGCTGACGTCGAGGATGTTGAGCTAGATGCGTTTAAATCCTGTGTGGAATCGTTTTCCGAAGTTTCCGAAGATGAATCCGAAGTTTCCGAAAAATCAGCCAGCGCGAGTACGTGCCCCAGCGCCCGCGCCGCGTTGGCGCGGACTTTGTCCCCCTCTCGCTGCGCTGCGTCCACACAGGCGAGGGCGAGTTTTGACAACGTCAACGAATCAATTGCAGCACGGTCCGTAACAGCACCGCACAAGTTAGCCACCGCCCAGGACGCGGGGAGCCTGACTGATTTTGACGAATCTCTCATCGCCGCGATCAGGAGCGACGCGTCGCGCGCGGTGGCTTGTCGCGTCTTTTCGGTTTCGGTTTCGTGTTTTTGAGCATGGTTTTCACGATTTCCACTTTGAACACATCCCTCGCCCAAGCGCGAACCCCGTGTGGGAAGCGCGGCGAGCGCGCCTACGGCTCTGCACGCGGCGGCGCGAACCGCGGGGGAGTCATCCGTGGACATCGCGTCGCGGGGCGCGTTTCTCAGCAAACGCGCGTGGTCCTCGCGAACTCCGCGAAGCGCGCTCGCGGTGATCCCACCAAGCGCCCCGATACCGGCCGCCCGTACCAGGGCGTTGCCGTGCGTTGTCATCGCGGGCAGGTGACTCTGCGCGACTTCGGTCCACACCTGGACCAAGTCGGCGTCGGACAACGAGTTGCACGGAACGCGCGCGTTTTGCGCGTTTTTAGCGTCGGAGGTCTCGTCCGCAGCGGAGGCCGCCGCCGCCGCCGCGGACGCCGCGGCGCCGCCCCCACCCGCGGCGAGGAGAAACTCGGAAAGAAACCGGGCGCACGCGTGGTCGGTGCGATCGGCGCCGTCATTTTTTTGGTCGTCGTGTTCCAAAGAAAAGAACGCGTGTGGAAGCGCTTTTTGAATGTACGAGTCGCGCCAATTCGCCGCCACGGCGCCGACGTGACTCGCCCCGGCGTGTCGCAGCGCCCCGAAGGCTTCGCACCGGACGGCGACGCCAACGGAGTGGTCCGTCGCGATTTGCGCGAGCCGGGGAAGCAAGCCGTGGAGGTCAACCGCATCTCGCGTGGAAGGTTTCTCGTGATGCTTCTCGGATGTGGCCGTTTCGGCCGTTTCGGAACCCGCGAACCTAAATGAGGACGCCGCGCCGGCAAGCGACGACGCAAACCCAGCCGGCGCGCCTTTCGCGCCTGTGAATGTAAAAAGAAAAGGGTCAGTCTTTCGTAATGCATATGAGTAATTACTCATGACAATCGGCAAACAGTGTAGGGAATTGTGAAAGACAATACGTACCTAAGCTCGCCGCGAGCACTGAGAGCAACGCCACGGAAGCGGTCGCGGTGTCCGTGTCATCGGACGTGGAATGATTGACACAATGCGAATGCGGATTCGTTTCTTTCCCAGTAAGAACCTGAAACCGGCGCCACGCCGCGCGGATCGTTTCCGGAAGTACCGAACTCGGAAGTCTTTTTTTGGAAAAGAAAAGTGGTTAGCGTCTTTCGTGACGTGTATGAGTAAACAGTCACCCGTGATCGGGCCTCCACAGTGTTCCCGGATTTGGGAAAGACCCAAGACTTACTTTTTGAACGGCGCGGCGTCGACGAACGCGGCGAGGGCTTTGCAGGCGGAGGGCAAACAGTTTTTTTCGGGTTCGCTTGTTACCGCTCGGCACAACGCGTGGTGTGTCGCCAACGCGACGTCACCAAGGGTTGACGATAGTGAGGCGAAACCCACACGTCGCACAGGTAACCCCGTTTTCTTGTCCAACGCGACGTCAGCCGCGGAGAAAAATTGCCGCGACGCGGGGGCGTCGAACAGGTGCGCGATCGCGGACGCGGCGGCTGCTCGTACCCTCGGAGACGGGTCAGCCAGTAACACTTTCGCTAACGTCACGCTCGGCGACCGTGGGAGCAGCTGCCCTGTGGACGTGGGCAAAAGCGTCAACCAGTGCTGGTGCAGCGACCTAGGGTCCACCCGCGCCAACGCCGCGATCGTGGACAACGCGTTGGCGCGAACCTTGCTGCTGCCGAACCGGTCCCCGGCGCGGCCGGTAGCCGTCCCGGAATCGCTGGTGTCTGAATCAGACATCCCGGCCGCCGCGCCGGCACCGACGTGTCGCAGGTGTGGCGGGACGTACCCGCGCCGGCCGGACGGCGACGTGGGTGGGTTTATTTCGTCACCCGACACCGGGGCGTTTTCCGTTTCCTCCTGTTGGTCGCCTTGGGAGGCCCCGACGCCGTAGGTAAGGAACCGCTTCGCGTGGCCCACCAGCCCCGCGATGACGCTTTCCGGCCACGCCCCCGCCTCCCCCGACGCGCACAAATGCGCGCATCGCCAAGCCGCGGCGAACAAACGACTCGCGCTCGCGGTGTGTTCTATTTTTTGCTTTCCATCTTTCGGGTTTTCGTTTTCAAAACACCCCACCAGCGCGGCGCCGCACGCGTGAAACGCGTCTTTTGACAAAACCCCCGTCCCTGCGTTTCGCACGAGCGCGCCGAGGGCGCCTAGCGCGTGTTTTTTCGTGATTCGGACGTTGTCGCCAGTGGTTAGACCTGATACTTCACCAGTGTCAGTCGCCGGTTCGAATCCGTGAGTGAGTTCTGCCAACGCCAAAAACACGAGCTGTTCGATTTCCGCGCTTTGCAGAAACCTCCCCCCTTCCTGCGCCAGGATCTGCACGACCTTGAACGCTTCCGTTTTTAAGGAATGGTTATGAGTTTTTTGCGCTGGTTCGCGATCACCGGTGGTTTCTTTTTCGTTTGGCACCTGTAACCTCGAACCGTAATAAGCCGCTAACACACCCACGACTTCAACATCAAGCGAAATCGCGTCGCAGTTCACGAGGTCCGAGACGAGGGAATCCACGCCTTTCACGAACGTACGTTTCTGTTGCCGCGCGAGTTCGTCGGTTTCGTCGGTTTCTTCATTTTCGTTGGACGAACCCGTGTTGGACCGAACGATTCCATCGCCCCCTCCACCCGAAGAAGACGGCCCGAACCGGTTCACCGCGCGCACGAGCAACAACAAGTCACTCGCGGCTTCTTTCTTGTCCAGCCCTTCTACAGTCGGTATGCCCTTGACCTCAACGTTGCGAAAGAACAAAGCCATCGCGACGCGAAGCGCTTCGTGTCCGTTTTCGCCGATGGCCGCGGATTCCTTGACCGGCGCCAACGCATCTCTCCACTGTTTGGTGTCCCGTCTTGCCGCGAAGTGCTGCGACGAAACCCGCGCCCGCCCTCCTCCTGACGCGGTGTCGCTTCTTCGAACACGAACAGGAGACAGCGCGGCTGAGCCGGACGGGGCACCGCCGCGCCAGCCCCCCATCGCGCGGGGAGGTGTGCCTACCCGATCTGGCTCGACGAACGAACAAAATATTGTTGTCGACGACCGAAAAGCAACAACCGGTGCGCCTTTTTCGCCATAGGGGTCGCGCGAGGGGCGGGCCGGCAGTGGACACGGCGGCGCCCACTGTGTCGCGATGGCGGCGCGCCTGTTCCCGCCGTTGTCACGTGACGGCGATGACACCAAACACGACAATCCAGATGTTTCCCATCTCCGAGTGCTGACCCTCTTGGCGTGTCGTGCGGAACTAATAATCGCGAACCTTCTTTGCGCGTCTTCCGATACCTCGCACCAAACGTTCCAGTTGCACACGCACCCCGACCGCGCGGACGTGCTGTTTGACTTCGGCTATTTCAAACGACCCGAGGCGTTTGATGCTACTATACACACGTCTGACTCGTTAACACGAGTGGACAGGATGTGCAAAGCCGCGTGTGCCTCGAACGTTGCCAAAATCTACAACAAATTCGCAGACGTGGTTCGGTTCCAAACCGACTTCGCGGATTTCGCAAACGCGCTGGACGACGACGCGGCGCGATCCGGGGGTTTCCGGGAAAACACACGGCACGGGTACGGGTACGAAACATTGGAAACATCCGACGACGACACGGACACGGCAGGCGGCGGTCGTGACGGTCTCAGTGAGACCTCATCAGGGGATGACTATTCGGACGGCGCGAGCTCGCGCGATTTGACGTTAAACGATTCGAGTGAAAAAAGAAGAAGCAACCGCCCGACGTCGGACGCTTCCGCGGCGATTTACGGACCACGAGGGCAATACCCTGCTTTGATCACGGAGCTGTTACTTGAAACGATCGCGAACTTCTCCTACATGCTGCTCATCGTTCACCGCCGGTTCGCGGTAACGTTTCGGGAACGCGTAATCGTCGCGCATCACCGGTGGCGCGCGGGCGATTGCGAAGCGAACGGAACTCGCGTGGTTGCGACGTTGAACCGAGTCATCGAGTTGTGCGGACGGGACGCGAGTAGTCCAGACGCGCCCGCGAATCAGAATACCCAGAATACGGAATACCCGGCCCACGTGTTCCATCATTTCACGTTACCCAAACAGGTCGTGCGTTTCGTGCTACGCCGGTACCGAAAACGGCGAGGAAGTGACATCAGGCGAGGCGAGGGAAAACAACGTTCCATGGACGATGACGACGATTCAGCTGAATCGCCGGATTGCGTCGCCGGTTCAATCGCGCGAAACGTTTCCCTGGCCCTGTTCTTCGCACCGGATTTGTTACAAAACGACCACCACTTGATGCGGGATATCGTGGATTTGTACTTCCCGGAAAGCTTCGTGGTTTCCGTGGGGGGCGGGTCGGTGTTGGACTTGTCGAAAAGTTGGTGGAACTTCCGCGCGGCGCGGCGCGCGCTAATAAACGCGAGCTGGTGCGTCGAGGCTTTGGAGGAAGAGGAGGATGCATCGAGTGACGAGGAGGTACGTGACGACGAGGTACGTGATGGGTTCTTCGCGAATCACTCGCGAAGACACGCGGCAGCTAGAGCAGTGAAACAGCGCCATCGTCGTTTGCGAGCGCTCGCGGAAGACGTTGCCGAGACGCTGGACAGAGTCACCGCCGCCAAAATGGACGACGACGCCGCGTCTCGCGTCGCGTGCGATTTCGAGCCCCTGCTGCGACTCATAACCGCTGTGAATGCGGACGTCAACTGGTGTCTGACGCACGCGCGTGGCAGTGATTCTCGTTTACGGAAACTGTTCGTGCAACACGCGCCGTGTCCCGAGTTCGTCATGGACGTCGCGTTGGACGTCGCTTTGCTGGAACAGGTTTTGGACTCGGCGGTAAAAAACGCAGAACGGACGAAAGAAAACAGGTGGTGCTACGCGAAAAAAACAGCGGTGTTCAACGCGAAAGCGCTCGCCGAGTGCTTTTTTGGGGAAGACACCACCGCGCACGCGCGGGTGGAGGAAGATACTGCTGGCGAAATGACTCCGCGTCCGACGCCGTTCGACACGCCGACGAAACGCGACGTGACACCGAAAACGCCGAAAACCCCAAATCGCGCGACGCGACGCGCTCGGTACGACCGCGTTGCTTCGCGCCTCGAACGGTTACACGGCTCTTTGACAAACGAAAACGCGACTCAGTGCGCGACAGAAGTTGCGTCGCTCGCGCGCGCGCTGCAACGCGCGGAGGAGGAACAGGCGGAGCGTACTCGACGCAGCGATCACTCCAGTGCTGACGCGGATGTTGACGCGTTGCGTCACCGAGCTCGGGCACACGCCTCCGTTCTTCGCGAATCCCTGGAAACCATGCATAGAGCGAGTACGCTTGATGAGGGAAACGCGCGTCGCTTGTGCGTCGCGAGCGACTTTTCCCTCGCCTTTTGTCTGCTAGAGACGCACGACGTTTCGTACCTCAAGTCGTTGTTAGTGGACGACCCGGAAACATTCACCCCCCGATTTCACGCGTTTCTTGCTAAATGCGCCTCGACGGTCGAAACTAAGTTGATAAGGTTTGACATTCCCGGTGACGGTGGCGAACCCATTTCGCAATGGCGACGCGTCGCGAACTACCACGCCAACGAAGTCGTTTCCTTCGCGGCGCGCGTCGTGGCCTCTGTCCCGGAAAGGGCGTTTGCGATTCTGGAAGAAGCACTGTATGGTGAGACGGAAAAGGCGCACGACGATATTCAACCGTTACACGATACGCCTTCTCGTTTGCGCGTAGAGGAAGCTTCACGCGCCGTGTCCACACTTTTCGAAAGCGTTTTGGTAACGCCGCCGATCCGAATCGGCGTCCAGATTTTAACTCCGGCGCATTTATTGAAAATCGCCCTGAGAAGAAGCCTGCGCGAAAAACTCCGCGACGCCTTCCACGAAACGTGTCGGTTCACGAAAAAAGAAACCTCTTCCGTGTTTGCAGTGTCAGTCACGACACGCGATTGCACTCTTGGCGAGTTCACCGACCAACTGCGTTTGCTTAAACAACGAATCGAAACCGTGGACGAAGTTTTCCGCTTCTTAACGCGGAACTTCTCTTCGCTCGGTTCGGCGGCGAACGCGACGGCGGAGGAAACCACGTCTTTGTTCCTCGAGTTTGTCGCAATCGAGCGGGACGTGTTTTTTACCACCCACGGGTTGGTACACGTAGGCGTTGAATCGTCGCAAAGAACAACGCAAGAACACCCGGGAGTTTCTTTACGAAACGAATTGGGGCGGCTTTTTCTGGGCGACTTGGGAAACAAGGACTTGTTTGATGAAAACAACTCCTCGTCAATTCCCGCGAGTCACTCGAACTCCCCGGCCCGGCCGACGTGTTTCGGGCGCCTTCTCCACGCCTTGCTGCGCCTCACCGACCCGTCCGTGGTAAAATTCGTGGACCACGCGGTCGGGTGGGTAGGCGCAGTTGGTCAGGCGCGAACGTCGCGCGAGGCGCGAGGCACAACTCCCGGGACGTGCGAGACGTCCCAAGTTTTGTTCACTGCGCTCGGTCCGAGCGGCGTGAATTTGTTGCGGGTGTTACTGGACGACATGGCGATTCACACATTAAGTGTGTTGATGCGCACGGTGCTTGTGTTCCTGGAAGATACTAGTCCGGAAGGTGACTCGCTACGCGCGGCTTTAGACGCGGCGGGTGTTACTTCTTCGGGGGAGGGGGTTGCTTTGGATTCGGATTTGCTCGGGGGTTTTTTCGACGAGCTACGGCGGGGGTGTTTGCGCACGGGGCACTTGGTTTTGGTGGAAACAAACCTGGCCGTTACGTACGAGCGGAACTCGCGAACGTGTGGGCGGTCCGTTCACCACGCGGTCGAAGCGGTGAGTCTCGGCGCGGCGGGCGAGACGGGGTGTTTTCCTTTTGTTTTCGCGGGGACGAAAAACGGGAAACGAAAAAAGGCCGACGAAAGAAACACTCACTCGCTCGTCGCGTTTGCGCTTTACCTGTTTACCCTTTCCGAGGTTGGAAAGTACCGCCACGAGTCAGAGCTAGGGGGCGCTTCTTTGGTACCTATAAACGCACGCGTGACGTGCGACGTGACGCCTTTGGTCATGGGCGTGCGCGAGTTGCTGCGCTGCGCGGAAAAGGACGACGAGACTACGACAAAAAAATCTTCAAAAACAAAGGCACCAGGTCCGGTAACTTCGCGGTACCTCGAGTTATTGACTCGTCATTTGAATTCGCTTTGTGTTTTGCGAAGCCACGGTTCGTACGAAGAGCCGCTTAACAAGTTCGAAGACGTGGTCAGTACTGTGATGGAAACCGCACAGAGACTGGCGGTGCTGTCTCCGTCCACGTTTGACTGCGCGAATCCGAATCACGCATCGGGCGGCGGCGAAAACGGCGTCGCGTCGAAAACGTTAGCGGCTTGGCTGGAAGCCTTTTGCGCGCTCGCGAACATCTCCCGGGAAACGCTTTACCGACACGCACCGGCGCACGTCATGGACAACGCGTTCCACACGGGAGGGTTTTAGCAGTACTTGCGTGTAGAAATAGGTTGTAGAATTATGTACTTGGAGTTTTACCTTGAGTCATTACCTCGTCATCAACACAGCATTCCGCCCGCCGAACACCGCCCTCCCCATTTTGTACCGCCCTTGCCCTTCGTCTCACTGGTGTCTCTGCAGCTCCGCGCGAAGCTGTCGCGTGAAGTCGTCGTTCGCGTCGGTGTCGTCCCAATCCTCCTCCCACTGCTTCACGTCCTCGGCGTCCTCCTCCTCGGCGCCCCACTCTGCGGAAATGGGTGTACGGGGCGTTGGCGAAATCGTGGGTCAGGGGGAGGGACGACGGGTGAGATGAAGGAAGACGCGTGGTTTGGGTGGGAAAGATCGGGGAAACTCGAGATCTGGGGAGATTGCGCGTTCGCCGCGACGTCGACGCACCTTCGTTGCCGAACTCCTCGAACTCGTCGTCGCACTCCAAGTCCACCGCGACGTTCGTCGGCGGTTGCGGTTTCGTCTGCTCGGTCATGGTGTGTTCCTGTCGCGTCGTCGTAGCGGCGCAAGCAAGAAGTGACCGCATGGGTGAACACGGCGAAAGCAAAAGGCTTCATCGATTCGAAAGAACCGTTGAGCCGTTCAGCTCAAAAAACTCTCGGATGTGACCTCCCTGGGAAGACGTGTTGCTGATGACACCCGGCTCCGCGTCGCCATCGCACGCCGCGCCGCGACGACCGTTGTTGGTCCGCGACGGCGCGCGCGAGGGACGGCGAGGAAGGCGGGGACGCGGCCTGTGACCTGGCACAGACGCGTACAGAACGGGCGTTGGAAGTTCAAAGACGACAACGAGGGCGCAATCTGGGTTGCACTTAAATTCACCTGTCGCTCTTGACGCAAAGGCGCCATGTCGCCTGAGGAGGACCGCATCGCGGGCGAGGCTACGAAACGAGGCGCGATGCTTCCGCCGGCACCGCCGAGTAGTGCTATGCAGGCACGAGGGATGTCGCGCGAGACGGGGGTGACACCGGTGAGGTCACCGATGGCGCGTACCCCCCCCGCGAAAGTATGGGACGGTTCTTTCGCGAAGGTGAGGGAACATTCAGTTGAGGAGCGTCCGAGTCACCGCGGCTCGAGTTCACGCGAAAGCGCGGAGAAAGCCGAGCGGAAGCGACACGCGCACAATGCAGCACGGGCAGAGCTTTTGCTTCTCATCGCGGAACACGCGGGGGATTCCGGTTTGTGGGGCCCATCGGCGCTTGAAAGTTTCAACAACGGGGACATTCCTCTTCGCGTCGCGTTGCCTCCTCCAAAGCTGGCGATGTTGGAAATCAAGGCGCGCCGGGAGAAACAGCAGGCGGCGGAGGAGGAGACGGCACGACGCACCGAGAAAATCGAGTCGTTACGAAAACAACACCGACTGACCGCGGCGGCGTTGAGAGAGAAAAGGAAAGAAAACGGGGGAGACAAGGGAAGCGCCGAAGACGGCGCGGCGGTTGGCACGCCGACGCGCGTAGATTCGGCGGGAACGCAAAAGTACAAAAACACGCGTTACGCGACAAAAGCGGCGGAGCGTGTCGCGGACAAAGCACAGTCCTCCACGGAAGGGCTCGAGGACAACGAGACGACGCCCGTGACTACCGAAAACACCCCCGGGGCGCCAATCACCAGCGCTGAGCAGGTAGAGCTCACGCGAAAACTTGAAGTGGCGGCTTTTATTCAGGAGAGCAAAGCGCGGTGGCGCGTGAAACTGGCGCAGGAAAAAACCGCGGCGAGACTGCGGGAAACGCGGCGTTTGGAAATTCTGAAACGCGAACGGGGGTTGGCGCGGGAGAAAGCGGCTGCGGAACTTGCGGCGGAACGTGATGCCGCCAACCAAAGCACCTCGGTAGGTGTCGGAACACAAAACCTAAACGCTTGGAACGCGGGAGCGCCTGAAAAAGAAGCTTTTTCAGAAGCTCCCCTCGCGCCGGCGCGCGCGGTCGGCACGCGTTCTTTCGCGTCGAAGGAATCCATCGACACGGCGGAGGCTACGACGGAAAAAGTTTCCGTCGCCAACACACTTGCCTGCAAGGTCGCAGGGTCTTCCAGCGCGTCCCGGGCTCGGCTCGGCACGCCTGTGGTGCGGAAAATACCGGAGTCGGGCAAGACGAGCGGTTCCGGGTTTTCAAACAACACGGCGCCGAAACGCGGCGACACGCTTCGGTCGTCGACGGAGAGGAAACCGCCGGCTTGGCTTGAGGATGAGTCTAAAAAGTTAAAAGCGTTACGCGAGTCCGCTGTCGGGTCCCGGCTCGGGGGCTCGGCCTTCGTGACGAACACCGGGCTGGTCACCGCGGAGACGCGACGCGTGCGGGGCGAAGAGGCGAAGACACGTTTGCGCAAAGAAATTGAAAACAGGCTGGCGGCGGCGAAAGCGGCGGCGAGGGCGACCGCGGAGGACGTGAGTTTGACGATGGAAACTCTCGTATCGAAGCGCGCCAGTGTATTGAGCCGTTCCATTGGATCAATCCGATCGAGTAGCGCTCGCAGCGACGCTCGCGAACGGGACAACCGCGTGATGTCCGCGCGGTTGAAGCGTTTTGAAATTGCGAAAGCGGCGAATAATCACTCGCCGACTTTGGCGCTGCCGAGCTCGCCGCACGTCTCACCTGGTAAGGGCGTGTTGAGGGTGGGCTCGGTGATTCCTCCGAAAAGCAGCTCGGAGCGACACATCTCGTTTTCAAACACGGTCGCTACGAGCGACGGGGTGGCAACGGCCATGGCGGATGCACTTTCGGAATTACCAGAAACGCCAGGTGATGGTACGAGCGCTTTCCTTCCGAAACCCGACGCCGAAGCCGAAGCCGATGCGGTTCCGGGTGTTCTTTCACAACACAACGACGATTTCGAATCCGAAACCCTGAAATCCAAACCCCGACTGGTCGACCAAATGCGCGGCCCGCCTAGTACGTGCACCGCGCTTCCCGGGAACGAACACGTCCCGCGCACGGAGGACTGGCTGGGGCAAGGTGCGTATTTCCCAAGCACCACGCTCCGCCTCTGCGATTGCCCATACTCGTCCTGCGAAGGGACTATTACGACCAGAAAGGACTATTCCCTCGGACTGTTTACTCATACTATGGAGTACAGTATACCCTTTCCAATCCCTCATACCAATCCCGGATATATACATGGTCCGAGAGACTGACACTTTCTTTTTTATCGGGCCAGGGCAGGGCGGGCGGGCGGGGCGGTTCTTGGCGCGGCGGTTGGCGAAACGAAGAGCGCCGATTGATTCGGATTCGCAAAACCTCACGCTCGTTACCGACGTGCCATCCTCGGCGCAAGCCTCCGATGCGCTCGCCGCGACCGCGTTCGCGCGACAAGGCGGTAGCACCGGCGTAAGAAAGAAAGAAGCCGTCGTCGACGCCGCGTCGGTTGCCGCGGCGTACGTCCACGCGCGTTCTATAACTCAAAAGAAAAAAGCGAAAGAAGAACCTTGCGGGATTTTGTCAACCTACGCGCGCCGGGTTTTCGCGGCGCAGGTCGTGGAGACGACTCAGACACCGGTGGTGGTGGATTTGGAAACCACGACGGAACGCGCGGCGCGACATTCTTGCGCGACGACTTCGGCGCAGACGGAGGTTGTGTTTTTCGTGGACGAAAACAAAGCGCCGACGGCGACGAGGAAAAGCAAGAAGGACAAGAAGGACAAGAAGGCCAGGAAGGAAAATAAACCGAAGAAATCGAGTGAGAAACGCAAGAAACGCACCACAATCGCCGCGCCACGTGATGACCTAGGTGATGACGACAGCTCCGTGGAGAGCCTTGTTGCTCCGGGTGAGTTCTTGTATGGGCAAACAGTCACGCGAAGTTTGCCCGGCGACCAACGTTTCGCAAAACTCGCGTCCGCGTCGGTTGACGAGGCCGACGCGGACAACGCTGTTGAAACTCTCCGAGCGACGCCCGACGATTTGTACAAACGACTGCACAGCGAGCTGGCTCTTTACGACGAGATGGGGGATATTTCGTCCGAGCTTGACGCCATGCGCCTCGCCCGGGACACCTTCGACGCCGAGCAAGGTAAGTATTTCCCATTTACCACATTCCCAGACCGATTGCCCATACGAGACTGACACTTTCTTTTTTATCTCTCAGCCGCGTCGACGTTCGCGTCACTCGCGAACTCGCGTTTGGAAGCGCTGACTGAAATCAAGCAAGCCATCGACGCGGCGAAGGAGTACGAACAGACGGTAAGAACAGAAGAGAAGTTGACGCTGCGGGAACAAGCCATGCGCTTGGTGGGTGACGGTTCTGTTGGTGCGTGGAATGCGGACACTGCGGCGAGTCCCTCGAACCCGAATGCTCCCCCTGCTGTTACCCCAACACCCCAGCCAACCTTGTTCACCGAAGCGGACGTGCGACGCGTCGCGGAGGCGGTTACGACGTCCGTCAGAGAAGAGAGCTTGGCGCACCTGAAAGACGTGACGGATTTGTTTCTCGCGAACGTCGCTCGCGGACAAGCGGACGCGAGCGACGTCGCCGCGGCGGCGTTGCAGGCGCGATTCGAATCTGGCAGTGCCGCCGCTCACGTCGAGCGCCTTGACGAGGACGACGTTAATAAACTGGCGATTTCGCAACAACTCACGACTTATTCGCCGTTGGACACCGACTCCATCGCCGACGAGCTCGGCGCTGCGTCTGTTTCGTGTTTAAGCGAAAGTTTCATCCCGGTGGAGATCCCTGATGAGGAAGACGTTTTCGGGGCTGAGTTCGACGTGGACAAGCTATCGGACGACGAAGCGTCGGCGTTGCGGGAAGTCGTCGCGAAGCACGATGATTTGCAGCGCAGGTTACTTGCTAAACAAAAACAACTCAGGGCGGATGAGTTAACCGCGAAGCGTTACCAAATCGCGGAGTTGGAAAAACAGCTCGCGGCGCTTGACGAAGACGAAGACTCGAAGGTGACCGCGCCTGTTACGCGCGAGGAAGCGTCCTCCGCGCTGGCACGCGAAGTTGACGATTCGACGAACGTACGCGACAAGTTGGAGGCGCACGAACTGCGGATCCAACACCTCACGCATTTGGTAAACACGCGGCGCGCGGAAGCGCTTGCAACGCTGAGTGGGAAGGAGGTTGCGTTGCAAACAGAAATGCGACGTTTGGACCGGGAAATTTACACCGCGAACAGTGCGTCGGCGGCGGCGGAGGCGTCTCCCGATCGATCCGCAAAGTCCCCGTCGCCGTCGCCCATTCCGCCGGCGCCCTGTTCGGCGTCGTCAACAGAGACGGAGTCGGTGGATTCGGGCATGGGTGAGTTTGAAACCGGGGAGAGCCCTGCATTTGAAAGCAACAAGGAACTGGTTGCGTTTGAATCCGGCAGCCCTACACAACCCGCGCTGACCACGAACAACGCGTTCCCGGCCGCGGCGCCCGTGGCGACGCGAGCGTACGCGTTTGACCCGAACGTTTTGAAAAGTGTCGCCACGGCGAGCCGCGTGGAGTGCGCCGTGCGAATCGCGCTTGACGTTTCCGGGGCGTTCCGGTTCGGCCTGACTCCTGAAACGCTACGCGCCCTTCGCGACGAAAACACGTTCGAGGCGGTGATGGCTGGCGTTCCATTGAGTTTGGACGCGCTGTCTGTGGTGACTAAAAACGTGGACGCGCAAAAACGCGCGGCGCAACACGCGAAACTCGCCACGCCGGGCGAGTTGGTGTACGACACGATTTTGGAATGCGTCGACGGGCTAGTTTCCGAAAACTCGTTCCCGACAACAACCGCGCTGGCCGGTAACGTCGCGGGCGGCACCGCGCTGGCCGGTAACGCGACTGGTGTTCAAACGAAAAGCAAAGGCGGTTTGGTCGGCGATTTGCTGTTTGAAACCGTCGCGACGAAAGCAAAGACCTCGCTCGCGCTGCCCGCGCGCGTCGCGGCGGCGGACAGTACGACTGAACTAAACGACACCTCCGGAGGCGACGGGACGGCCCCCACAAAATCGACCGACACGACCGCCCCGCTCGACGCGATTTGCCGCGACGACGCGCGCGCGTCTGACGACGTCGGGTGGTACGCCGTGCGGGCGGTGGAAAACGCGATCGCGAAGAGGTTAGCGGATGAGCTGTTTGATGAGGTGCTCGCGGACACCGTCATGGCGATGGCGGGAGTAAGGTGAGAGTGTAGTTGTTTCTTCCTTGAAAGGAACACTATGTAGAATAAAAGCATGATAGAGTAAACTTGGAAGGCCTATATCATACCCGTGTCCCTCTTCCCGCCTTGCCTTTAACCGACCCCGGCGTGGGCGGCGCTGCGCCTTTGGCGAAGACGCCTTTTTTGCGCCCCGACGTGGCGCGCTCCGTCATCGCCTCCGCGGTGCTTTTGAGTTGCTCCCTGTCCATCACGGACTCCTCCCCGGGAGAGTCTTCGTCCCCCGATTCGGCTTCGTCTCCGGATTCGTCGTTCATGTCAGGAAACAGCGCGAGGCGGAAGTTGTGCGGGGTGGTCGTGGTGTCCCCCATCGTGAACGCGTCGTCGATTGCCCCGCCGCCGGTGGCGCCCATACCCTTCCCGGTCCGGCCGCCTGAGAGTTTCGCCTCACCACCCTTCTTCGCCACCACCTCAAGCGCCTTCAGCATCTTCTGCTCGCACATCGCGAGCACCTGTACCACGGTCGTGTCGCTCACAGCAGGCGTCGCCGCGCCGAAGGAAAGAGTATCCAGCTTGTCCACCAAGTGCTCCGCCCCCGCGGCGACGCCCAGCAACAAACGGTTGCTCGTTTCAAACTTGGCGCGCGCGCGGGCGTTCACCACGCCGTTCGCGCTTAAGCTCATTTCCAAGTCATCCACCGCTCGTCGCGACGCGGGCCCCACCGGCCCACCGAACTGGAACCGCTCCAGCGTGTTTTTACATTTCTCAATCTCTTTCTTGAGCTGTTCGATCCGGAACGACCCGTCTTTCCGCAACTGCTTCAGCGACCGGTTCGTGTCCTCCTGGGTCATGAACTTGGAAATCACCTGGTCCAGATCGCTGACCCCGGTGGCGTCTTTAATTTTTAAAAAAGCGCCTTCGAAGTTGGACAAACTGCCCTGCTGTTCCGCTTTCTTCCGTTGCTCCACGTCCGCGTTGGCGGCTTTGCTGGCTTCGAGTTTCTTTTTGTTTTGTTCCGATCTTTTTTTTTCGTCCACGTCGCGCTGCGTCCGCGCCCGCGCCACCTCCACGTTCATGCTCTCCCGTTTCCGAACCGTGTCTCTTCGGTCTTTCAGCTCTTTTTCCCGTTCGGCTCGTTCCTTCGCGAGCTGAGTATCAACTTGCGCTAGCTCCGTTTTCGCTTTTTCCTGATACGATAAAAGCCGAAAGTGTCAGTCGGTCGTGACGTGTATTACGTAAACAGTCAGGGTAATGGCAGAGGTAATAACCGTCCCTTCGTCAGGACGAGTATGGGCAGAGGTAATAACCGTCCTTTCTGGTACGAATATATCGAGATGTATGGACAAGAGTCACTAGCTTCGGTAAAACAGTGTGTCAGGATTTGGGAAATGGGAAATCGACTGACGTACCTTTGCCGCGGCGGCGTCGTGGGACATCATCACGAGCTCGTCCAGATCTTTTTCCTTTTGCCGCAGTTTCCGGTCCGCCGTGCCGATTTGCCCGTCAAACCCGACCCGCTCATCACTCAAGCGCTTGATGATCGTGTCGTACGTCTCGCCAACCGCGCGGGCTTCGTTGAACTTTATCAAAGCTTTGTCCAGACGGTTTTCCAACGTACGAATCAATCGCGTCGCGTCGTTGTGCAACGTCGTCGGGTCCACCGCGTTTTGCTCCAGGTCCCGAATAGAATCAAGCCGAATTTCCAGTTCCTTGGTTTTCCGCACCGCGCTTTGTTTCAAGTCGTCGTACCGCTTTTTCAAATCTTTCGAGAACTGCCTTAACCGGTAAAGCTCCTCGCCCCCCGCGCCCGCGATGGCTGATACGGTGAAACAGAGAAAGTGTCAGTCTCTCGTAATGTGTATGAGTAAACAATCAGAGGTGATAGTCCCTTCTGGTACGAGTATGGGCATTCAGTCGGCGGAACGTGTTCAACGGGAAAGGGCCGTACCTTCGTTTTCCTTCGCGCTCGTCACGCCTGTCGCCGCGTTTTCCGTGATTTGCCGCAACAACTCCTTGTATTCTTTCTTCAAACCCCCGATGGTTTCCTTGTTCTGCTTCATCGTCCATTGGCTCGTTTCGAAGTAAGCCTTCCGGTCACCCTCCAGAAGCGCGTACTTCTTCTGGAGCTCCGCGAGCTCCTCTTCGGGGGTCATTTTGCTTTTTGTGTAATTAGAAGGTGAACTTTGGACTTTTGGACTGTGCGAGGAAACGCGCCTGGGCCGCGCTTACGTCTTGGCGTTCAAGTCTGACACAAGTCCAGGCGCCCCCACGGTTGGTTCGTGCGATACGCACCCACACAGAATTCAATTGTGTATCCCGACCGTCCGTACCTGCCTCCCTTCCTCCGCGCCGCGCTCCCGCTCGCCACACGCAACGCAACCCCAATTCCCGCCTTGGAAGTCGACGGATTGATTGAACCTCCAACGCCAACGCCCGGCGCCTTTGTATTCGCGCGATCCGTACGGCACGTCGATGAAGAGACACTGGTATCCGCACGCAACGTTCACAGTACGTCCACACGTGCGTGGTCCAACTCCGTGGTGTCGACGGCACCGCCGCGACGCAAGCCTGTGATCGTCCTCTGCGCATTTGACCCGACAACGGGCCAAAAGACGAGGCAAGACGCAAAAAATGGGCCATTTTTGGCATTTCCCAAAGTTGTGTATTTCCCAAATCCCAACACTGTTTGCCGATGCAAGACGGTGCCACTTTTCTTTTCCATGGACATACTCATCAACGGCTCCAAGAAGAAAAGAAGAAGCTCGCCGACGCTGGAAACTTCAAAAACGAGAAGATCGGCAAAAACGCGATCTGAGAAGTCAACGTCGAGCGCCCTTGGTCCGTCCCACTCCGATCCGCGATCGCCAGAGGTACACGTGTATCCGCGACAGTGTGTGCTTGTTGCGTACCGTTGCTCGTGTTTACGTCCGCCTTTCTCAGGGTAGACCGACTTTTACGCACTACTTCGCGCCCGATCTATCTAGAGGCGGCAGAGTTTCAGATCGGTCAAAGATCCGACAGTTCCTTTCCCGCTCTAAGAACTTCATCTCATCGCGATGGTCGCCGTGACGCAAACCCCGTCATCCGGCTCGTCCGCGGGCGAGCGGTACAGCGACAACAAACTAAAGCACGACATCAGGATGTCCAACATGAACGCGGCTAAGAAGTTGGCGGATGCTATTCGAACATCCTTGGGGCCAAGGGGGATGGACAAGATGCTAGTGAGCGCGAACAACGACGTGACTATTACGAACGACGGCGCCACGATTCTGAACAAAATGGAAGTCACACACCCCGCGGCCAAGATGTTAGTGGAGCTTGCGAAGAGCCAGGACATCGCGGCCGGGGATGGTACTACTTCGGTCACGGTGCTGTGCGGGTCGCTATTGAACAAGTGCATCGGTTTATTGGAAAGAGGCGTGCACCCCACCGTGATCAGCGACGCGATGGGTCGCGCTTGTGACAAGGCGTGCGAAATTTTACAGTCAATGGCGATTCCTCTGGATATCGACGACCGGGAGGCGCTTATTCAAGCCGCGACTACTTCGTTGGGGTCGAAAGTCGTCGCCCAATACTCCAACGTCCTCGCCCCGATTGCGGTGGACGCGGTGTTGAAGATCTTGGACAAAGAACGGCCGGTAAGTGTTGGGGCTTTCCCAAATCCGGGCACACTGTTTGATGCCACGTATGGGGTGCGGTTACGCACGTCTTACCACTACATTGGTGCAACAGAAATCAAGACTGCCTGTTCACTGTGCATAAATTGCCCGACTACCAGACTCGCCGACTCGGGACTGACCATTTTCTTTTCAAAATCGCAGGAGATGGTTGACCTGCGTGACATCAAAATTCTGCGCAAGAGCGGCGGCACCATCGACGACACCGAGATGGTCCCGGGGTTGATTCTCGATTCCAAATCCTCGAAAGCCGCGGGCGGCCCGACTCGGGTGGAGAACGCGAAAATCGCGTTGATTCAGTTCTGCATTTCGCCACCCAAAACGGACATGGAGAACTCCGTGGTGGTGAGCGATTACCAGCAAATGGACCGGATTTTGAAAGAAGAACGCAACTACATCATCGGGTTGATTAAAAAGATCAAAAACTCCGGGTGTAACGTGTTGTTGATTCAAAAGAGCATCTTGCGGGACGCGGTGACTGATTTGAGTTTGCACTACCTCGCCAAGGCCAAGATTTTAGTGGTCCGGGACGTGGAACGCGACGACGTGGAGTTCATCGCGAAGACCTTAAAGTGCGCGCCGGTGGCGCACGTGGATCAACTAACCCCGGACAAGCTCGGCCACGCCACCCTGGTCGCCTCAGTGCAGTGCGGCGCGGACAAGATGGTCAAAATCACCGGCATCGAGAACATGGGAAACACGGTTTCCGTGCTGTGCCGAGGGTCCAACAAGCTCGTGATTGAAGAAGCGGACCGGTCGCTTCACGACGCGCTGTGCGTGATTCGGTGCTTGGTGCAAAAGCGGTTCTTAATCGTGGGCGGCGGCGCGCCCGAAGTCGAGGTGTCGCAGCAGCTCGGGAAGTGGGGAAGGACTTTAAGTGGGATGGACGCGGTGTGTGTCAAGGCTTTCGCTGATGCGTTAGAGGTGATCCCGTACACTCTGGCGGAAAACGCCGGCCTCAACCCCATCGAAATCGTCACCGAGCTGCGGAACAAACACGCCACCACGGGCAACGCCAACTTCGGCATCAACGTCCGCAAGGGGACGATCACGGACATCCTGTTGGAAAACGTGGTGCAGCCGCTGCTCGTGAGCACCAGCGCGCTGTCCCTAGCCACGGAGTGCGTACGCATGATTCTGAAGATTGACGATATCTGCCCGGTGCGTTAAGACACGTTAAGGTGCCCGGTGCGTTAAGACAGGTTAAGGTGAGGTTAAGAGGAGGAGGTTAAGAGGAGTTATGGAAGGAGTCCACAGGAGTTGGGTTCCCAGGGACTGAAACGAGGGAAGAACGCGAGACGGGAAGAGAGCTCTTCCAAATTTTAATTGAATGTTTGTCTCGTCACAACACGCGCCCTGCCAGTCACACCTCACCCAAAAAATGAATCAACGCTTCATGGACGACGAGTAGCACCTTTCCTTCACCTCGGTCGTGACGTCCGTGGGGTTTTGCGCCGCGTGCGGGTGCTCCGACCCGGAGTACACCTTGAGCTGCGTGAACAGCTCCCGTCCCATGCGGTTCTTGGGCAACATACCGCGCACAGCTTTTTCGATGATGCGCTCGGGAATGCGCGCCTGCAGCGCCCGGAAACTCTCCTCCTTCATCGCACCCGGCCGGCCTTGCGTGTGCCTTTTGTACAGCTTGTCCTCGAACTTCTTTCCGGACACCACGACCTGTTCCGCGTTGATCACGACGACGTAGGTCCCCATGTTCATGCTCGGGGAGTACGTCGCGACGTTCCCGCCGCGCAAATACGTCGCCAACAACGTGCTCAACCGCCCTAAACGCAAATCCGCCGCATCCACCACAATCCAAGGCTTCCGACTGCAATCCGTGTCCTCGCCTTTGGGGTAGTACGTGCTGTTGAACACATCCGGCCCAAGCTTCGCGGGCGCCGCCATGCCTTCCGGGAGCTTCACGGTGCCGTGGGCGTACGCCATCGCGACCGAGCGCTTGCTTGCGAGGCGCACAGCATCCTTCGACGGGACCTTAACGCCGCTGAAACCCGCGGACTTAGCGGTACCTGTTTGTTGCAATGGAAAGCGAGGAAAACGAGGGGGGAAAGTCAGTCGTCGTGCTCGGTGCGGGCGAGTTACGGGCCATCGAGCGATGGGTAAAAAAGTCGCCATCTCGCATACGCATGGCGACGTGTCGTGTCCGTCGCGCGCGCGTGCGGTGCGCTGCGTCGCCCCACACGACAGCCGGAGGTCGGCGCGACGTACGCGGCGCGTGAGTGCGCGAGGTACGGCGCGCGCCACGACACCGAAAATCAAACCAAGCGCTCGACCTCGACGGCACACACACTCGCCGGCGGTGGAATCGGCCCGCGATACAACCCTGAAAAGGTATAGGGTTTCGGCAGGCATGCGTCGAACGCGTCTTCGATGGGACCCGGAATGGGGGACGTACCCGCACGGCGAGATGACACCACACCCGCGACGTGCGCGCACACGGGCGCGGAAACGGCGAAAGCAGCCATCGTTCGAGTCAACGAAGATAGAGGCACGTGGGAACGCGCGTCTGACTGTAGATGAGGGAGGTGCGCGTCGTCGGCAATGCATTATCCAAAGCGTTTCAGTAGGCTGGGAATCGGGCCCATAATAAAGGAAATGAGAAAGTTGGCACTTTTCTGTTTGCCGTTGAGGCGTTTGTTTCTTCCGAGACCCGAGACCTCATCAAAGAGACGACGCGCGGGCCTTGGCGGGGTGCCTTTGTGGCATGTCCCCGAGGTCCATGGGTCCCCGGGTTGGCGGGGCACCGGCGGGTGCGCTGGTGCTCCCGCCCGCGCAAACGCGGGTTTCCGCACACGCGGTGGACAGACCCACCGTGGCGCTGCTCGCATCGACCGCGAATTTGTTGCGAGACATGCTTTTGTCCCCCGCCGTGCGTGTTGAGGGCGAGTCGGCGAGTGTGTTGTTCGCCAGCTTCAAGGGGAACACGCCTGTTTCGCCGGGTAGCATCTTAGCGGCGGCGACGTACGTGGAGACCAAGGGAGTACACGCGGACCCGGACGACGCGCGTGCTAACCACGGCATCACCGCCGGAACCTTGGGCGCGGTGTGCGTGTCCCTTCTGAACGATCTGAGCGATTGCTTGTTAACGGCAAAGCTGCACGAAGCGTTCCTCGCGGCGGTGAAGATTGGGGATTACCGCAGCCGGCTTTATGTCATGAGGTTGTTGTTGGACCGGGTACCGGCAGACCGATTGAGTGCGGTGAAAGCCCTGGTGCAAGCCCTGGCGTTGTCCAACCGGTTGGCGAATGAAAATGAAAATGAAAACGACGCGAGGAGTTCGGGCGACGAAAACGCGCGCTCTATCCTCCGCGCGTCGTCCCGAGGAGACGACACCCGCACCGGAAATTCTTCCCTGGACCCGGTGTTACGGTCCCTAACCCCCAAGCTGCTTCGGGGAAAGACGTCACACGGCGAAAGTAACACCCCGCCTTCGGGTTTGTCCCCTTCGAACGCGTCGGCGCGAAACGCCGATCCGCTTTTGACGGCAACGTCAAAAGCGGGCCGCGCCGAAACCAACACCAACACGAAAGTGCCGTCGCCCACGAGTTTAGACGCAATCAGACTATTAGTTACCGAAAGAAGGTACCTGCTGTTCAAGGGCGCGGCTACCGTGAGGAGCGAGGACACGGCGCAAAATGTGCAGACTAACAACGCGGGTAAACAGAAACCCGTGCAGCCGTCGCGCGACACGCGCGTGGACCGCGCGTACGCGTCTCAGTACTCGGCGAAGAAAAAAGAAAAAGGCGGTTCGGTTGGTACCAAAAAAACGGAGGGGACCGATACCCGGGGACCGGATACCGAACCCGGATTTGTGCCGCGCTTGGACTTGAAAGGACTCAAATCGCCAGCACCCGCTTTAAAACCTGCTTCCGCACCCGCTTTAGTCCCGGGTGAAAGCCCGGACCGCAAAGACCCGGGCGTCGTGTCAAAAAAACGCATGGAGCGCGCGATGGCCGCGTCGTTGGAACAAGCGGTGGCGCGCGCGCGGAAAGCGAGGGACATGGAGTTGCGGTTGACTTACGTGCGACCCCAGCTGTTGGACCCGGTGGCGCCTGCGAGACAAACGCGGGTCGCGACACGAATGGCGGAAGAAAACATGCGCGGCTTGCGGCACGGGTACGACGACGAGAATGGCCGGTTCCCCCCGGTCACCCCGCGAGCGTCGTACGCGCGCATGCACGAGTCCAGGGAGGACAAACAACTTCGGTTGCGAGAAAAAGCGTTTAGGAAAGCGTCGGGCGAGGCGGTGTCGGAGGACGATGACGACGACGAGGAGTCGGATTTCAACGACGCACACGATGATAGAAACACACACGCAACAAAAACCTGGGACCCGACGAACCCGCTGCGCAAGGTTGCGACAAAAGAAATGGGGGGGGGGGTCGTTCACTCGTCCCCGATCAAGAGCATCGCGCCTTGGTTACGGGGCGACAACGAGAGCCGCGGCGGTTTGACGCGAGACGCCGCGCAGGCGCTCGGGCGAGCCGCGGCGGAGAACTTTGGGGCCGGTTTTGATTCGTTGGTTGACGGCACTGGCGACGCGTACGCAGAGGACGACGTTGGTGCCAAACACTCAAAAGTCGGGTCCAGGAAAGCGGTTTCCCTTGGTGAGTTGAAGGCGCGAATTACCGCGGCGGATGCGCAGCGGTCGGTGGCGGTGCGAAACGCTTACGCGAAGAAAAAAACTGATTCGGTTACGGAAATTTCCGCGAGGCCGATACACGAAAGCTCTTCGGACCCTACACCCAAAGCCGCGGTCCCCGCAGGTGCAACAGCGGTGCCCGTAGCTCGGGTCATCGGTACCGCGACTGGGTCTCCGTGGAAGACGCCGTATGGGCATTTAGTCAGTAACCGCGGGTCCCAGCTCGCGCCGCCGGTTTCGCCGAACAAAAACACCTACGGCGTTTCGTTTCCCACTGTGCCGCTTCCGGAAGAAACCTCCGAATCAAAGCGCGAACGCCAGGAGCGCGCCCGCGTTGCGGTCTTCGTGAACGCGCGCGCGCCGTCGCCGGCGAAACCGAAAAACAAACGCGAAGGGTCTGTGGACGGGTCTGCTGGCGTACCGCGGGGACGCGTGCGCGAAGGCGACACACGTGAAGGCGTCGCGAGTGACGCCGACGCGCGTGTTACCAACTATGAGACCAGAACTGCCGGTCCGCCTAAAAAACGCGCCATCCGCGGATTCGAATTCGAGGATAGCGACAGGACCGGCGTTTCCGTGGACGCGGCGAACCCTGGTGATGTACAACACGGCGTCGCGCCGGACACGCTCGTCGCTGTGGACGACGCTGCAGGTTTCAGCGATTGCGATAACCACGGCGAGTCCGGCGACGCGACGGACGAGGATGATGAGTTCACGGACGATTCGCGTGGTGAGTTTACGCACGGTGGTTGCGACAGAGGTATCGACGCCCGAAACGTGCGCGTTGGACGGCGTGTTCCGCGAGGACAGAAAACGTCTGGTGCCCGCGTCGGTGTATCCGGCGGTGCGAAAACGGACTCGGGAAAATACTCAAGCCGTTTCCTAAAAACCCAGACGGGGCCTTTTTCCAACTCAAAGCCACCGGTGTTCGAACCACCTCGCGTCACAATTCCCACCGGGTTCCGTGTGGCGCGACCCGGTGAAGCAGGCGCGATTCGCGCGGGCGACGCCGACGCGATTGCGGCGTCGTCGGGGCCCGCGGGCTTAACGGGTGAGACTCTTGTTCTGAATGAAGACGACACTCCACCTGATGCGAACACGACTGCCAACGACACAAGTTACGCGGGAAGCGCGCGTTTGAAACGCATCGCCCAGCGGATCCGAGGCGACGCCCCAGCCACAGCGTCGCGACCTCCGACTGTGGCATCGGTACTACCTTCAAAGGTGGTACGACCCGCGTCGAGAAACGCGGGAGTGCGGAAACGCGCGAGCCCGAATAAGGCGCGCGCGCGCGGGTCCCTGCCCCGTCCCACCCCAAAACTTTCCGGGTCAGGGAACGAGTCCGCGAATGATGCGCCTCGAGGTACGCGCGCAAGCGACTCTTTCTATGGATCGAACCAGTCCGACGGGTGGTCCGAGCACGATCCTACGGATGACGTGGTAAGCCCGGACGCAGTCCGCGGAGTCGGCGCCGTTCCTGAACAACGCGCGCGGGACGCGAACGGTCTTTTCGCTGATTTGGACACCCGCGGCTCCCCAGGTGACGCGTGGATTGCCACAACAGGTGAGTCACCAGGCAACGGCGAAACGTTCGCACCAAGCGACATGTTCCAGATGTTCTCCGGCGACGTTCTGGAGCGGGTGTTGCGCGAGGTCGCGGCGAAGGGTGGGCTTGACGGGCTCGTCGAGGGCGACGAAGGCGACGACGACGACGACGGCGCGGTGACCGCGGAGGACGTGGCGAAAATAGTGGCGCTCGTGAAGGAGCAGAGGAAGCGACAAACCGAGGAGGCGGCGAGGTTGAAACGAAACGGCGACGGCGGGCTTCGGGGGGCGCTGGCAACGAAAATGGTGGGCTCCGGCGTCGACGAAACCGAAACCGAAACCGAAAGCGTTTCGGTTTCGGCGGGGCCGGGCGATTCGGAGGCAGAGGGAACCGACGCGGAGACGGCGGAAAACGCGAAACTGAAAGAGCGACGCGACGCGTTCGCCAACGAAAAGGTGGGCAACATCCAAACGCAGCTTGAAGAGGCGAGACAGGGGACAGGGAAGGCGACAAGCGCACCACCGCTGTCGCCGCCGCCGCCTCCTCCTAAAGCGCGTCAAGGCGTACCTCCCCCGCCGCCGCCGCCGCCGCCGGGAGGCAAGCTTCCCGGCGTGCCGCCGCCGCCGCCTCCTCCGCATCCCGGGGGACGGCTATCCGGCGCGCCTCCGCCACCCCCTCCACCTCCTCCTGGGGGGCGGTTTCCAAGAGCGCCGCCCCCGCCTCCCCCTCCTCCCGGGGGCAAGTTGCCAGGCGCGCCTCCGCCGCCTCCACCTCCGCCCGGCGGCAAGCTCGGCGGCGCTCCTCCGCCGCCCCCGCCTCCGCCGCCGAGAGGCAAGCTCGGCGGCCCGCCTCCGCCTCCCCCCCCTCCCGGCGGCAAACTTCTTCCCGGTGCCCCTCCCCCGCCCCCTGGTGGCGGTCCGAAACCAGGCGGCGTGGGCATCGCGTCCATCGCGGCTTCGCTGAAGGTTGCGAAAGTCGTGCGGAAAGTGAAGATGCTGCACTGGGATAAACTGCAGGCGCACGCGTTGCGAGGGACGGTTTGGGAGAACGCTGGTGAGGGCGTTTCCGGGGTGAACTTGGCGGATTTGGAGACCCTTTTCGCCCTGGAAGACGCGAGCAAAAAGAAGACGGTTTCGGATGACACTTCCGGGAAACCAAAAGTCGTGTCCCTGATTGACCCGAAACGGTCGCTCAACATCTCCATCCAGCTCGCCGGAATCAGGATGCCGTTCGCGGAGATCAAACGCGCGTTTCTCGGGATGGACGACAAAACCCTCCGGGTGGACCAGCTTAATATTTTAGCGTTAGCGGTACCCACAACGGAAGAGATTGGTTTGCTGAAAGCATACCAGGGTGACAAAAAACAACTCGCCACGGTGGAGCAGTACTTCCTACAGGTCATGCCCATTCCGCGGTTGAGCGAACGCATAGGTGCGTATTGCGCGTTTCCCAAATCCAGACACTGTTTGATGCCCTGTATGGAGTGCAGTTACGCGAGTCTAACCACTACAATAAGTGCACCCCCGAGTCCGCCGACTGTTTGCCCACTGTGCATAAATCGCCCATCACGAGACTCCCCAGACTGACACTTTTGTTTTACAATCGCAGCGGCGCTTGTTTTCAAAAACACCGCCTTCGCGAACCTGGAGAAAATCACGGAAGAGTACAAACTCGTCACGGCCGCCGCCGCCGAGCTTAAGAACTGTTCCCAGTTCGTCACGGTTCTGGAGGGTATTTTAGCGGTGGGTAACCACTTAAACGGCGGTACGTACCGGGGCCAAGCCAGGGGTTTCCGGTTGGAAACTTTGTTGAGGCTGACGGACGTGAAGGCCGTCGATCGCAAAACCTCGTTGCTTCACTTCGTGGTGAAGGAACTGAAAAAGACCTCTCCCGAGGTTGAGTTTCTGGGCAAAGAGCTTTCCCTGGTGATCAAAGCGAGTGCGCTTCACCTGGACGGCACGCGAGAGAGCCTCGATTTCGTGTCAAAAGGTTTAGCCAGTGTGCAGACCGAGGTTTTGAAAGCATCCGGGGCGGACCCGGACACGGCGGGCAAAGAAAGCGCGAGCGGCGAAACCCACGACACGTTCCGGGACGTGATGGTTCCGTTCGCGGAAACCGCGAGCAGACTCGTTTTAGGTACGTGTTGGGGCTTTCCCAAATCCCGGACGACGATTGTTTTACCTCTAACGCGCCTGTGACTGTTCGGACCGATTACGGTGACTGTTCGGACCGATTACGGTGACTGTTCAGACCGATTACCCTGACTGTTGTCCATACATCGTCCAATACACGTCCAATACACATTCCGATTATCCCTCCCTGTTGTCCATATATCTTCCAATACACGCCCAACAAATGGACTGACACTTTGTTTTACCCATCACAGACGCCAAGACGTTGTCTCAAACCGCAAACGACGCGATGAAAACAACCACGGAGTTTTTCGGCGAACCGTTCAAGGCGGACAACGGCGGGCGGATTTTCAAGCTCGTCGCGGATTTCTTGGTAACCTTCGACAAAGTCCAGGACGACGCGAAGCGCGAAGTCGCGGCGGAGACGAACCGCGTGAAACGCGAAGCCGCCGCCGTGAAACGCAAAGAGGACGACTTGAAAAGAAAAGAACAAGAAGGCGACTTGTTCGAAGAAGACGCGTCGCCTGGCAAGAGCCGGCGATTGCGCAAGCGTCCATTGAAAGCCCCGACGAGGGCGCTCGACATCATGGACGCCATGCACGACGAGCTCAAGGCGAAGGCGCCGCGAATGGACGCGGAGGAGTCGCCGCACTCGAAACTGGAACGCATGCGCCGCCTGGGGTTCAAAAGCACGTCGCAGCTGCTGGAGCACGACATCAAAGCAGGTCTCTCCAAGGCCCCACAGAAGAGCCCGCCGCGGAAGAAACAGAGTTTCGACGTGTCACCCAGCGTCAAAGTGGCGCCGCTCGCTCGATCGCCGCGAGTTTCATCGGGGGAATCGTCGTCGAAAAATATCGCGGTGGATACCGGAAGTGACGCGGGTTTAGGCGCGATTCCGGCTGCCGATACCCTGGCCTCCTCCACGAACCCGTTCAACAGTGACAAAAAACCAAGCATCCCGTTTGAACTCCGCCTAAGCGCGATTCAGCTCGGGGGGTCGCGACTCAACGTGCGGGTGAAACCAGAGGCGAGTGAGTCTTTTCAGGACCACGTCGCTCCTGGGAAGACGGAGACCGGGTCTCCTTCGCGGGTCGCGTCGCCGGATACGAAACAATCGCCCTCCGTGTCGCCGTTCGCGGATGACGAAGGCTTCTTCAAGGACTTGGTGGAATCGGGATTCGCAGTAAACTTGACAAAGGTGGAGACGGAACGGGCGCTGTCGCCGGGCGTTCCCTCGCCGCCGCCGCCGCCGGGGCTCATCGGCATGGGAGCGGGCGCGCCTCCGGCACGAAAAGTTGGAGGTCCTCCTCCGCCGCCTCCGCCGCCGCCGCCCGGGCTTATTGGCATGGGAGCGGGCGCGCCTCCTGCACGAAAAACGGGAGGTCCTCCTCCGCCTCCGCCTCCTCCAGGACTCATAGGTATGGGCGCGGGCGCGCCTCCTTCAAAACGAGTGGGAGGCCCTCCGCCGCCGCCGCCTCCTCCACCTCCTGGTTTGATCGGCATGGGCGCGGGTGCGCCTCCTGCTAAAATAACTGGAGGTCCGCCGCCGCCGCCGCCCGGTCTGATCGGGATGGGCGCGGCGGCGCCACCTCCTAAAAGAGCTGGAGGTCCTCCTCCGCCGCCTCCGCCACCACCTCCTGGGCTGATTGGCATGGGCGCGGGCCCACCCCCCCCTCCCAAACCAAAGCCGGTGAGGAAGAAATCGCCGCAACAGCTCGCGGCGGAGGCGATCGCGGGCGAGTTGAAGTTGAGAAACGGCGCTTGATGATTGACACGAAGAGTAGGGGAACGGGGTGACGAAATCGTATCACGACGAAACATCGACGGTACGAATGTAGTAGAGTTAGCCGAGAAGACGAAGGTATTAGAGTTAGACGAGAGTACGACATGACGAAGACAAGAGGGTAACCAGAAGACGAAGGTAATACCCAACTTAGTTTTAGTATTATTTCCGCCTCGAGTCTTTGATTCGATTGCTGTATATCCCGTATGACCAACTACCCCGTGTATGACCAACCCGTCACACCACACCTCAAATGAACGGCAAGATCAAGTACTCCGAGTAAAACAGGTACCAGATGTTTTGGTAATACCGCTGCACGGCGTTTTTCGTGAACCCTTCCGTTTCCAGGGCTTTTGTTTTCGCGATGAGGAACGCGGCGAAAAGACCTGTGAGTGGGAAAAAAGAGTGTCAGTCTTGAGTCTTAGTATGGGTGTACTGTATTGGGCGATTTATACAGTATGTAGCAGTTGCCAGTACTGGTAAAGTTACCAGTAGTGCCTTAGTAAATAGTCACGGGCTGTAAATAGTCTTGGGATTTGGGAAAGGCCAAACACGTACAGTGCGCGCCGATCATCAGCGGCCTGTTGAACCACCCTTTTACCAAAATCGCCAGGGTCACCGCGGCGACGTAGTTCACCAACAACAGCCCCGACCCGAGGTAACTCACTCCTTTCACTCCCAGCTTCGTGGCGAAGGTGTCGATGTTGAACTTCTTGTCGCCTTCGATGTCCGCTAAGTCTTTGGTGATTGAAATCACCACGGCGAAGAGGGTGACGAAGCTTGTGATGAACAGAATGGGCGGGCTCCACTGGAACGGCAACCCCAGCGCCGCGGTCGTGGCGTGGTGCACGCCAAAGTTCAGGAGGAACCCTCGTACGGTGGCGATGATCGCGAACGCGGCGAACGCGTTTTGCTTGAGCCGGAACGGCGGGACGCTGAGTGTAAAAAAGAAAAGTGTCAGTCGGTCGTGATGTGATTGAGTAAACAAACAGAGTAATCGGGCCAATCAGGGAGGCGGAACGTGGTCAATGGAAAATACGCACCTGTACACTGTGCCTAAAAACAAACCGAACAAATACAGCTTGGTAATTAGGGTGCCGAAGTTCAGGGTGACAATCGTGGCGCCTAGCGACACGAACACCGCGCACGCGGTCCACGCCAACGGGACGCTCAACTCGCCCGCCGCGATGGGTAAAAACGGCTTGTTCACCTTGTCGATGTCGACGTCGTAGATCTGGTTGATGCCGACGATGTACCCGTTGCCGCAGAGCAGGGCGACGAGACCTAGGAGCGCTTTCGGAAACAGCGCAATGGAAAACAGCTCGGGGTTGTTCAACAGGCACTTCGTGACAATAGCGGTGGTCCCCAAAATGGTTCCACGAATCGTGTGCGGACGCACGAATTTCCACACCGCGCCCGCGATGGAGTTCGCGGGCGCCGAAGCATCCACGGACTGGACATCCTCTTCATCTTCGTTGAACGCGGAGCCGCTCGCGCCTGCTGCTGTTGAGAACGGGATTACGGTGACTCGTCGGTTCGTGGTTTGAGCAGTATCACCACGGAGCAGCACACCTCGCGTGCGCAAAGACACACCGGTGTGTCCAGTGGCACAAACATTTCCTCCACCGCTTCGCTTTGGCAACGGCGCCACCGCGGTCGCGCCGATGACCCGGGCACTCGGGTTGTACACGCGGCGCCTTGACGCCCGCGACACGTGGCTCGCAGCGCGGGACGCGGGGGTCACCCCAGCCAAAGTGGTCGCGAACGAACCCACCATGGTCGTCGCGCACGACGAGTGTGTTTCGGGAGTGCCTCGAAATGGTTTATCGTTGTGTGAGAGTGTGACGTGGCAACACTGGCTGGCATTCCATTTGGTCTGGGACACTGGAGACACTTGTCTCGACGACGGCGAATTCGATGGGTAATTTAGGCATGAGCTTGAAGGAGACACGCCACGGGATGTACCCCTTCGCACACATGTAGCGTGTGTGCGAGGAAATCTCGGGATCTGCGGATATCGTGGTGGACGTGCCTCCAACAGCATTGGACGCGACGCACGTCGCTAGTTACCCATCGGCACCATGCACGTCACGTCGATGCTCCGCGCACCTTTGCAGACGTGTCCCTCCACGTCCACCGTCTCGGTGTCGTCCACGTCAACGAGCCGCGCGCGTCACGTCGTCACCGCGTTCCCGCACACGACGGGACGACCGACGACGACGCGATTGTGGCGAAACCAACACACCACGCGCGTTTCCGTCACGACGAGGGCTTCCCAGAGCGACAAAACCGGCGGCGACGGCGAGAGCTTGATGAGCAAAGCGAACGCGTTGTTCGAGAATGTGGGTTTAAGTTTAGGGCCGATTGGGATGACCCTAGGCGCTGGTGAAGGCAAGGCTTCGAAACCCAAAAAGAACGATGATGCCGAAGATTCTTTGATTACCAAAGCCGGGCGCCTCGCGGACTCCGCCGGGGTTTCGCTCGGGCCGATTGGCATGACCCTAGGTGGGGGTGATGACAAGGGCAGTAGTGAAACGGGCAGTACGGGTAGAGACACGGGTGCTACGGGTACTACAGGTGATGAACAAGGAAACAAATCCATCGCCAGTCTCACGACCTCGGAGTGGAAAAAAAAGAACCTCAACCCCGATGGTACGGTGGACCTGTTCTTGAAAGACGACTTCAACGCCGCGTCGCGTCTAGCGGGCGGCCAGGAGTTCGCTCAATTAGACGGAAAAATGACCAACATCGAGAACCTAGCCTGGAGCGGCTTGCCCTCTGATCAAGTAGCCGGAACGAGGCACAAGGTGAAGGTCACCGACCACGTCACCGGCGAGGTTTTGGAGGTCACCGTCCCAGAAAACAGGTACGTGTTGTTCGAAGCCGAACAGGACGGGTGGGAACTCCCGAACGCGTGCCGCATGGGGTGTTGTACGAAGTGCGCGGTGAGGGTAACGAAAGGCGTTTTGTCTCAACCCGAAGCCCTGGGGCTTAGTAAGAAATACCGGGACGAAGGGTACGCGTTGTTGTGCGTCAGCACTGCGCTTTCGGACGTGGAGTGCGTCACGCAGGACGAGGAAGAGGTGTACCAGATGCAGTTCGGGGAGCTTTTTCAACAGCTCGCGACGGATAAGAACTCCAGGTCCATTGTGAGGGATGACTTCGCCTTGGAAATCGCGGACATGGATGAATAGAGGGCGGGGAGGCGAGGGGGAGAGACGCTCCCCACGTGAAATACACAGCAAAAGACATTTCGTTTTTAACAAAACACCCCTTGTTCCTCTGCAGCAAGGATTCAAACGCGCGTGCTTGAATCTAGGCACACTGCCGCTAGCACACCCCCCGACGCGCGTTTCCTGTCCTTCCCACGATGACGGACGGCGAAACTTCCGGGCGGCGCCCCCGAAGAGCCGCGGCTAAGAACACGGCGATTGGCGGCAACCACGGCCAGCCGAGTGCGATGCACTACGTCGGGTACGTCGAGGAGGACGAGACCCCGGAGCAGATCATGGCCAAGTTCGCGCAGCTGGAGAAGATCCAGGGTGAGATGGCGGAGGCGAAGGCTGCCGCGAAGGCTGCTGCAGAGGAGGAGGATGGCGAGGCGGGGGATGAGGGCGACGGTATAGATGTGGGGGTGGGCATCGGACGGAACCCAAACGACCACGACAACGAAGACTTCGACCAAGCCCTTCTGGAGAAGGTGTTCGCGCGGACTTCCAAGTTTTCCCTAAAGAGAGCGCTTGCCGATGATTTGTACGGCGACGACGAAGACGCGTTTTTAAACGACTCCGATGACGACGTCGATGAACAAATCGACATAGAGAACATCTTCGGGGGGTGGGGAAAGAAAAAAAGGAAAGTCAAGAGTGGCGGCGGGAAAGGCGCGCCGAGGGAACCCAAAGCTCCCCGGGTGCCGAAGCCGCAAAAGTCGCACATGATCACGGCGTACAACTCGGATAACCAGATGCTGATGCGCAAGAAAAAGGTGGTTGACCCCCGGGCGCCTAACGTGCTGAAGCTGCCCAACTGGCCCATTCCCGTATCCTGGGGAAGAGTCGTGAAGCCGTTCACGCCCGAGGAAACCTTGGTCGCGGAAAAGATGGCGTTGCCCGATTGCGCGCAACACACGCTTCCGATTTTGAACAGCGACTTGACGCAGCTAGGCACCGACTTCCTCGCCGTGCACTGCAACCCGCCGTGGGCGGTGCCATTGAGCCCCGACTCGGGAAAGGTCACCGTGGAGCAAATCGCGACGATTCCCTTCCAGAAACTAGCCCCCTACGGGTTCGTGTTCATGTGGATCGAAAAAGAAAACCTCAGCGCGGTGTGCGACGTGATGTCCGCGAAGCAGTTCGTGTACGTGGAGAACTTAACGTGGGTGCAGCAAAGGCCGAACAACACCATCGCCAATTCAAACGCGGAACACCTGTGCCGGTCGCACCGCACGATGCTGATGTTCCGCCGGTGTGTGAAGCAGTTCCCGTTGGCGAAGGAGGTGGAGCTGAGACACCAACGGAACGCGGACTGCACGCTCGACGTGACGACGACCACGGCGAGCGGGCGACGCGCCATTCCATCGCACGTGTACAAAGCCATGGAAACGCTTCTCCCAGAATTCTACACAGCGGGGCAACCGGGGAAGCTCCTGGAGTTGTGGTCCGAACCAGGCCCTGTGGGACGGCGGTCGGGGTGGACCGTGGTGGCGGACGGCGTCGCGCCGCCAACTCCGGCGGGGAAAGGGAAGAAGTGAGTAAGGGATTCGGTGTGCTACGTAGGTAAGGGATTCTATGCACTACGTAGGTAAAATGATTCTATATACTACCTAGGTAAGGGATTCTATATACTACGCGAAGAAACAGCGAGGGCATCGTCTCAAACTTCAATTCAAATCAAAAAACAAAAATGATTCACCTCGCCGACCTCGCGCGTTTCGGGACGTTCGCCAGCTGGTCGCTCAGCCTTCGGGCCGCGGCGGCTTTCCTGATGCCGTGCGAGCCACGTAGGCCGCCTGGCGGGGGCGGGGGCGACTCCGTCCGAATCTTGGGGGTCCGCCCGCTTTTCCGCGTCGGGGTGGATTCTCGTTTCGGTTTTTTCGGCCCGACTGCTTTGTTTTTGTTCACCGCGCGCGGCGCTTTCAGAAACCCGACTTTTTCGACGCCGCCGCTAAGCGATATTTGTTGCGTGTCACCATCTTCGTACTCGAGTAAGTGTTTCCCTTCGTCACTGTGAAAGCTTCTCACGGTACCGTAGAACCAGACGTGTTCGTCTGGCCACCACACGCGGACGCGCCACCCTACCACGCCGGCGCCGCCTTTCAACTGCAACGCCTCGGAAACGATTGGCTGGTTCGTCTTGGAAAGCGCCAATCCCTCGTCGTCCCGGCGTTTCATCGCGACTCGCTCGCGCTTCAGTTTCTCCTGCCGCTTTCTCTTGCCGCTTTCAAGCAGCACGTAAGCCGCTCCCGCTTCTGTTTGACGCACTGTTCTTTTTCCATCCCGAAAAGTCCGCCGCTTGGAAAGCAAAAACGACTCCACGTCCCGCGCCGCGGCGGTGCCTACTTTCTTTGCCTTTCCGTTTTTCGCTTCGCCCCGCGCGCCCCCCGTCAGCTGACACATCGACGAATCAGCACTCGCCATTTGCTGTCTCTCCACTAACGACCCCGTACCGCCTTTCATTTCCCGCGCCCACATCGGCAGCTTCGGGTTGTACCACATGTTCCCGCACTGCGCTATTACCTCCAGGGAGTGATCGCGCACGGGCGGGTCCGCGTTTCGCGTTTCCCTTTACGATAAATAAAAGAAAGTGTCAGTCTTGTATGGGAACACAGGGAGGCGGAATTTGGAAGAGTGATCACTCTTCCAGACTTGTCAAAGACTCTTCAAAGCCACCAGCTGTACAAAGTGTACTTCTGACAACACAACACGTACCTAATAACCGCTTTCATCCTGTGCTTAACGTCCGTCCCGATGAAGTGGTGCTCGCTGGCGTACATGTGCGAAACCGCGGTGTCTTTTAAGTCCTCCGTGAACTGCTTCCACGCGCCGAGAGTGGTGCGGAAGTTCTCACCCACGTTTAGGCACCAGATGCGCTTCAGGGACAACACCTCCGCCAGCTTCACCAAGTGCTCGTCGAAAAACCCGGATTCGAAGTTTTGAATGTACAGCGCCTCAACAGTGGTGTTCTCGGTGAGCGCCTCAAGGACTTCGTGCAACACCTTGGGGCCTGAATTAGCGCTGATGAACCGTTTCAAACGCAAAACCTTCCCACCCGCGTCGCACTCCAGGGTGTTGTTCCGTAACCTCGCGATGAAATCAACGAACGCCGGCGACTCCAACGTCCGCGACTCGGTGCACCGCTTCGGGCGGTTCCCCGCGAGCTTCGCCTGAGCGTCGTCGGTGTCCATGGTGGCTTTCGTAGCGGACAGCGGCATGCCGGGCAGGGCGGGCACGGGAGGCCGGGGTCACTCCGTGTTGCCGGGAGCCACGACGCGCCGCGCGATCTGCCGTTGGTCTGTCCCAGAAAATTTGAAAGTGGAAAAAAAAGAGTTCGAATCAAGCAAAAACGCCGCGTCGTCCGCCCTCACGCTTTTTTTGCTGCCAGTTCTTTCCGCCTCCTCCTCACTGTGCCCCACGCAGTACGCGTGCCTCGCTACGTCGCCCCTACTCCACGCACCATGCCGCCCTGTATCATTTCCCCCTCCCTGCTCGCGGCTGATTTCGCGAACCTGGCGGCGGAGTCAACGAAAGTTCTGGACGGGGGCGCGGATTGGCTTCATCTGGACATCATGGACGGGCACTTCGTGCCAAACTTAAGTTTCGGCCCGCCCGTGGTGCAGAGCCTTTCCAAACACACGAAAGGTTTCCTTGATTGCCACTTGATGGTCACCAACCCGGGCGACTACGTGGAACCACTAAAACACGCGGGCGCGCACATGTTCACGTTCCACGTCGAGGCGGTTGGGGATGAGGCTGAGCTGGTTTCGCTGTGCCAAAAAATTCGAGACGCTAACATGAAAGGTACACGTATTGCGTTTCCCAAATCCCAAAGACTGTTTTGACGGTTGTCCAGAGTAATTACTCATACACGTTACGAAATACTGACACTTTTCTGGCAAAACTCACAAGTCGGCGTGGCTTTGAAACCGGGAACCGGCGCGAGCGCGGTGCACAAACTTTGCGACGACCCGCACAACGCCCCTGACATGGTGTTGGTCATGACCGTGGAGCCTGGGTTCGGAGGCCAGGCGTTCCAGCCGGAGATGATGGGGAAGGTGAGGGCGTTAAGGGAGCGGTACCCGGCGATGGACATCCAAGTCGACGGAGGGTTGGCGCCGGCGACCATTCACCAGGCGGCGGCGGCGGGGGCCAACGTGATCGTCGCGGGGAGCGCCGTGTTTGGAGCCCCCGACCCCGCATACGCAATCGCCACGCTTAGGGCCGCGGTGGACAACCTTGCGCGGTGAGTTCGTGGTTCTAAATGTATTAAATTTGCCGCGCTACGCCAAATCCCGAAACACATTTTGACCTGGGTTTTGCGCGACATATGCCTCGAACGATCGAACCGACATCTCAACCGCACCCGCGCTCGGCCCGCCGACGTCAACGCCTTTGCCCGAGCATGGGTCATCGTAAAACGTGACGCTGTTGACGCCGCCCTCAAAAAGTGTCTTCACGTGCTCAATTACTTTTGCACGATAAACATCGTACGTAAGCGTTCCGCCGACGAGTGCCACGGTGAACTCGTTGGTCCCTTTACGTGTCACGCGCTCGATCGCGTTATACAACGCACTCGCCAACCCGCGCGCGGCCTCATTTAATATGCGATCAACGTAAAATCTCGTCCTCTCTTTTCCCCACCTGGCAAATAAAATCGGCGCGAGCGAGGCCACCTTGTCCCACGCCGGCGATGGACCGTCTTTGTATGCCCACTTGATAATATCTTCCCTGCAATTTTCGCGAGCCTTAACGCATTGATATTCGAACATATCGACGGCATCTCCTTCAGTAGTAGTGACCGAGGTAGTGATGCCTATGTGCTTCAAAGCAGCGCGCGCGACAATTTTTTCGGCATCGTTTAGATAGCCATTGGTGATACCCTCAAACATATTGCCATTGGCGATACCCTCAAATATATTATGAGGCAACCGTCCGTCTAAAGCGCGCGCCGTGCATTCCAGCACCTTGCTGCCGAGCCAGTGCCCGGAGCCGACGTCGTTGAACGCGGGCCCGAACCCCTGGGTGCGAGCTTTGGATTTTCCATCGTGCGACACCGCGAACGCGACTGTGCCGGTGCCTGCGATGATGACGGCGCCGCCGCGCGCTTTGCCCTTCGTGGCCCTCGCCAGGGCGATGACCGCGTCCGAGTCCACGACGAGCGTGTCAGAAAGTATGCCGGCTTCATCGAGCAGGAGCCTGTCTCGCCACAATTCCGCGGACGCCGCGGAGTCGCACCCCGCGAGACCGAGTGTGACACCGGCGAGACGGAACCGGGCGGTGCGCTGAGGGGGTGCATTTTTGCGTTTACGCCCGCTCGCGGCGGTTTCGTCTGGCCCGTATGGTAAGTTTACCTGTCCTAACTGGAACAACCCGGCCGCAGCGGCTTGCGGGCGATACTTTGTATCAACATCCTCGTTGAAGGACTCAAAAACCTTCTCCACCGCCAATCCAATGGCCGTTGTCACGTTAGCGACCGCCTTGTCCATACCCGCGCTGTTGGCGTTGGCGGCTCCGGTCATACATCGCGCCGTCGCGGCGACGCCTATCCCGGTGTCCAGGTCAAAGGCGCCCGCAGCGTGCTTCTCGGCATCCACGACCCACACCAGACAATTCGTCGCAGTGCCTCCTCCATCCACGCCGACGAAGACCAGGTAGTCGACGTCCCGATCCAAGGCCCAGTTTTGCTCGAGAAAAACCACTTTATGTGTTACGCCTGTGTCAACGGGAACGTTCATCGCGTCGCCCGCGCGACGCGCACAGTGACGATGGAAAGGTACAAATGGATTTTCAGCGGTCCCGCCAAAAGAACTTCTCCGTCGATTAGCAAACGTTTAAACCAACAACCATCGCTCGTCTCGCCACACGCTTGCGCGCGCGTCCCACGAGCGCGTCGCGTTCGGTTCGTCAAGAGGCACGCGGGACGTGCGAGGGACGAAACGAGGGCGATGGCGTGGCGGGACGCCTTGATTGGCGTCCCGTGGGACACCGTGTTTCGCCGAGCAGGAATCGTTTTCGCTGCGGCGCAGCTCATCAACGCGGTACGAGGCGTGGGCATCACACGCGCGCTTCGATGCAAACTCCGGAGGGCACGTCGTGATGCGGCGAAACGCAAACGCGCGGCGATGGCGAGGAAAGCGCAGGCGAAGGTTGCGAAGCAGATTGAAGCGAGACAAAGGCGGGCGGATGCCAAGGCGACGAAGCAGACCACGAAAGACAAAAACAACGACGATGGCAACTCACAAAAAAAAAGCAAACCCATCGTTAAGCAACCGTCGTCGAGCAACCCCGCTATCTTCAACAGCGACCTTCCAACGGACAACACCTGGCTGTCCGGCAGGTACTCGGAAACCATACCTATCGAGCTGGAAAAGGAAATAGCCGCCGCGGCTCTTGACGAAGTAGCCATGGCGCTCGCCGCGGAGGCACGTATTTCCCATTTACCACGTTCCGCCTCTGCGATTTCCCACGCGAGACTGACATTTTCTTGTTAATCGTGCCAGGGCGACGCCGCCGCGAGTTTCGCGGTTTCGCAAATGGCGATGCGCGTGGCGAAGAGCGAGTCGCCGAAAAAGATCAGGCTGGAAGCCTTGAGTAACCTTAAGGGTTTGACATCCTCAAACTTTGGCTCGAACGAGTTACTCGGATCCGCGGCGGGTGTTTCAAGTCACGCGTTAGTCGGGGAGGGTAGTGGTGGTAACAACAGTCGGAACGACAGGCAAAACAACAGTCATGCCAGTCGAAACGACGACGGTCAAAATCACACCAGTCGACACGAAGACGGCGGTTCGTTTTCAGTCGCGGGGAGTCGCGATACGTTTTCGTTCCACTCCCCAACGACGTCCCACCAAACGTCGGGTTCCGTGGGCGCCGCTCAAACGTCGTCGACGCAACGAGAGTACGAATCGCGATTGCAGCCGTACAAATCGCTTTCGCAACCGTCGCCGTCGCCGACGATTGGTTCGTTAAACCCCTCCCCCGAGTCGTACTCCAACGACGCGTTTGAGATTGCGAAAGCGGCGCTGGCGATGGGCGACGAGACCTCCGACGGCGGGTTAACGGACGACGACGAAGCGGCGGCGGAGGCGGAGTCGCGACGACGGCGAAGCGACGCGGCTCGGGGGTTTCGTGACGCGGAGGCGACGCGCGTTCGACGCAAGAACGAGGCCGACATAGAGATGGCCGCCGCGGCTGGGGCGTCGGCAGCCGCGATTTGTTCATTCGGCGCGCCCGGCCGCCGTGCTTCCTTCGAGGAGTGGGCCACCGCGGGCGGCGTCCGCGCGCGCTCTTCCACGCGCTCATCCTCGAAAGACAAATTGACGACAAACGACGACGAGTTCGTCTCCGCAGATGACCGGGACGATTCGCGCTCTGATGGTGGTGGTTCCGTTGTCTCCAGCTACCACGGTTCTTTGAACCAGCACTCGTCCGATTCCGATTCAGATTCCGGGGTTTCGGACGTTTCCACCTCCGCAGCGCGGTGGCGCCGCGCCGCGAACGCGGCAATCGCGGTGAGTCGCGTGACGACGGCGAGCAGGGGTATTGCCCACACACACGACAATCACGACGTAATTACCTACGCTAACTCCAACTACGTCGCGAACCCCCACGCCGAAGACAATCAGGGCGTGTTCGACCGCGCTGGGATCGTTAACCAAGACGCGCTGGCGTCGCCCGCGCGCATGTCGCCCGCGTCGATGCGCGTCGCGAATGGTAAAAAGAACCAGGACGAAGATTCGGGGAACGAAGCGTCGTTACTCGTACACAATAACCGCCGGGCAGACGATGTTTCCAACCGGAACAACCAACGAAGAGCGCTGTCACCTTCGAGACGCGAGTTCAGCCGACGCGCGCGGCTGTCGTCGTCGTCGTCTGACTCGGATGTCGCCGAGACGACCGGTAACGACAAAGAGAAACTACCGTTAACGCTGGTACCCGCAAACAGCGGGCGGACCGATCCTCCACCGGGTTTACGTTTAACGGTTGTTTCCGGAACGTCCCGGGGCGACTCCGTGGTCGCTACCGTCGGCAAGGAACGCATCACAATCGGCCGCGCGGAAACACACGACCTCGTCGTCGCGGACGTGGAGGTTTCGTCCTCGCACGCGGAGCTGCGGTGGGTTTGGTTACCCGAACTCGGAGACGAAAACGGGCGCGACGACTCGGACGGAACCGAAAAAGACGCTTTCGGAAACGCGACGAAAGGGGCGTGGCGGGTGCGGGACGTCGGGAGCACGAACGGCACGTTCGTCAACGGTTGCGCCGTGAACAGAGGCGGGAAGAAACACGAAACGACGTGGGTGGTGGTGAGTGACGGGGACGAACTCCGGTTCGGCGAACGCACGGAATCGCCCGTGGTGTCCGTTGCGTTGTTTCGTGAAACGTACGGATTTAGGGAAGAGTATCGCGATACTTTGGAGTTGTCGTCCTCGGGTTCGATTTTCCACCCCGGGGACGAAAATAACAAAACCGGGCCTATGCGCAAGCAGTCACCACCCCACCACCTGAAATTCGCGGTCCGGTCGGACCCGGGGACGCCGAACAGCGGCGGCGAAACGCGGGACGCGGCGGTGTGCGAGAGCCCGTTGCGAGGCACGCGCGGGGTTTCGGTGTTCGCCGTTTTTTCGGGGCACACCGAAACCGGGTCCACGGCGGCCGCGGAGAAAGCGGCGAAGTGGTTACCCGAAATACTGGCCGGCCGGCTGCCTTTGGGTCAATTCCGACACGCGGGGAGAGGTACGGACGACGAAACCGTCGGTACGAGCGAACAGCCAGTACCCCCCCCAAACAACGACCTTGCCGACATCCTAAAAAGCGCGTTCAATGATTTGGACCGAAAAATCCGGTGCGAATACCAAGGGTGCAGCGGCGCGGTTTTGGTGGTATGGCGGTGTCCCGAAACTAAATACCTGTACGCGCAAACCGCCAACGCGGGTGACTGCGAGATTCTGCTCGGCAGAGCCGGCGGTTCGATTCCGGGAGGTCGGGACAACGGTCAACAACACCAAACCACCGCTACCGGGGAGGTAGTCACACAGAAACACACGTTGCGGGACCTGCTGGAGCGCGCGCGGCTGGTCGGCGCGGGCGCTTCCCTGAAAGCTGAGGAGGTACGGCCTTGGGCGTTTCCCAAATCCAACGGCCACTGTTTTATCTCTCATCTGGTGACTGTTGTCCATACATCGCGATACACAAGACTGACACTTTGTTTTGTTGGTATCAGTTCCAACTCCGCGGGCTTTCCGTTTCGCGGTCGCTCGGTGATAACTTTTTGAAACGCGAAATCCCGGGGCTTACCTGTGTGCCGTTTGTGTCTCAGCCGGTGCGGATAAAGGACGACGGGCGTGACGTAGCGGTTTGTGCCACGCGGGGGCTGTGGCGAAGTCTGGAGGTTGGCGAAGTCATTTCGTGCGCGACGGCGAGCGTCTTTGAAAAAAGTAGTTCGAACTCGAGTGCCTCGCAATTAGCGCCGTCCCCGAGATGGACGCCTTCGGCGGGCGCGGCGAGACTTGTGGATTTAGTGCGGCGCCGGCGAGGCAAGGAAGACGTCACGGTGGTTGTGGTGCGGCTGGAGGATACGTGTGGACCGGGTGGTTAATTGTGGGGAAGAGGGACGGTTAATAAATAACTCTTAACAACCCGTGTTAGTACTCGCGAATAGGGATGCCAAAAAAAGTGTCAAAAATCTTTTGTGATCTTTTCGCGCTTCGGGACAAAAACCGCATGTGTTGGCAATCGTAAAGCCCTTTGGGTCTGCCATCCCGGTGGCGCGCGGGAGACGTGCGCGGGCGATCGCACCTCGGCGCTCGTGCGTGCGTGCGGGTTGCGGGTTGATCGGACACCCGTGGATCGACTTGGCGTGGTTTGATCGCCAAGTTTAGGCGTGGTCATGGGTGACTCCGGTCGCGGGTCACCGGCATCCGTGTCGCACAACACCGACCCTTTGAGCGCGTACGAATCCAACGTTACCGTTCGCGTGGTGACCACGACCTCACGGCGTGATGTGTCGAAGAGCGTGCCCTTGCGTGACGTGTTTTGCGACCAGAGGTGGGCAAACGCGGTGGACGACTCGCCGTTACAAGGACACTTCCTATCCACGATGACCTACGACGAGTTTTCGCACCAGCCGAAATCGCGCGTGCTGAGTTACCGGGCGGACAAATGCGCGCGGTTCGAGTTGTGCGACGTGAACGACCCCGCGCACCAAATAACGTGGGTCAACGAAACGCACATCCCGCTAGCGTGCTTAGACACCCCCCAAACAAAAACCGGGTGGACGCATTTGTGGATCGACGTTTTGCACGCCCTCGGCGATCCGGCAACGACGGAAAACTCGTACGCGTTACACAACCGGTTGTGTTTAGCCGTGACCGTGCTTCCCCAGTCCTGGCTCACGGGAGACCCGGATACGTGCCACCGAGCGTTCGGCAGGGCCTGGGTTTGTAAAGAAATCGCGTTCGGCCGGGTGGACCGGGACGCGCTCGACCTTTTCTTCGAAACCGCGGTGGTGACGCACGCGGCGCAAACCAAAGGTACGTGTTGCGTTTCCCAAATCCCAAGACTGTTTGATGCCCCTCTGTGACGTCCACTAGTCATTAAAAGGAAGTATACTGCACACATCACCCGTAGACTGTTTACCCATACAGTACACTCAAGACTGACCCTTTTCTGGCGAAACGCAAAGGACTCCGCTGGGACGGCGAGCCGGAGGACCTGCGAGGTCCGCGGTTACTGGCGCGGCTCATAGGCCGCCGACCGAAAGCCGCGAACTCGGAGGAAGCTTCCGATCCGGACGTCGCAATCGCGGCCCTGGAGTGGTGGGCGCGGGTGCACAACGCGAACGTCAAGTCGGGGAAAGCGGAAAACAACCGCGGCGTCGCGCGGAGGTACACGCTGTCGCCGGCGGCGGCGCGGAAGGCTCTCGAGACGGCGTCGGCGTCGTCTCCCGCTTCCGATACTGGAAAAGAATCCCCGTATCAAACGGCAATCATTCAAATCGCAAACGACGCGTCTGAAGAGGACACGGATGACGAGTGTTCCCTGCAGCTGAAGGAGCTGATGTATAACTTGCAAGGCCGCCAGCTCAGGTACGGCGCGCGTTTCCCAAATTATAGACGACTTGTTTTGCCGATTGTCCGCCCGTAATTACGTAGTTGCTACATACATCGCAAACGCACTGTTTTACCTCTAACGCTGGTGACTGTTCAGACCGATTACCCTGACTGTTGTCCATACAACGTCCAATGCATCGCGATATACATTCCACTTGGTGCCACTCAAGACTGACACTTTCTTTTCTTCATCGCAGCGATGACCCCGCGGTGAACGCGGCTAATCTGGAAAAAGACCCGGCCCTGGCGTGGCACGTGATTTGCGCGTACGTATGGCGTCCGGCTTTCCCAAATCCGTACATCCTGTTTGATGCCACGTATGGAGCGCAGTTACGCAAGTACATCCCGACACTGTTTACTGCCACGTATGCAGTGCAGTCAGCAAGTACATCCCGACACTGTTTACTGCCACGTATGCAGCGCAGTCAGCACGTACCACCCAGTACTCTCCCCTTTCCCAAGCCCATTCTCTGACAGACTCAAGACTGATGACCTTTTTCGTTCCCACTCACAGGTACGCCAGCGACGCGTTTTTCGAAGCCACGGATGCGTATTTTTGCTCACTAGGCGTGTTGGCGCTGGCGTGCGGGTTCGACCCTATCGGTGATCCGCTCGGGGCGTGGAAACAGAAGTTTTTCCGCAACGGGAAAACCCCGCCGAGGGATCGAAACGGCAAACTGCATTTTCGAATCGAAGACGTGGACGTCACCGTTTTGGACAACAACCACGCCGTGTTGAGGAAAGCGTGGGAGGTGTTAGCCCCGAGAAGCTCGTGGGAGGGCATCCCGGAATGTCTCAGAGGGGTCGTGTTTGTGGACCACGCCAGGTACGGCCTTGGGCCTTTCCCAAACCCAACACTGTTTGCCGCATGCGGTCGAGTACACTACTGTAACATTTACCAGTACTTGCCACTGCTACATACGTCACAAACGCACTGTTTTACCTCTAACGCTGGTGACTGTCCAGACCGATTACTGTGACTGTTGACCAGGCCATCGTCCAATACATCGCGATATACAGTACGCCCACACTCGCCGACTGACCCTTTTCCTTTCACAATCAGGGTGGACTGGTCCACGCGCCCGCCCGGCACGGCGAGCTTAGGGTTGGGGCCCGTACCCGCGAGTTTGATGACCAGAGGCGGGTTCGCCCCAGTCGGCCCTTTTTTCGGGTTCGACTTCTCCAAAGCCCCCAACGGGCACCGCAAGGTTGGCGAGCTTCGGGGGGGGTGCGGCACCGGACGCGCGGTCACGACGCGGGGTTTAGGGGACGTCACCGGCGAGGACGGGAAATCGTTTCCCGAACTCACCAAGGGCGTGCTTTGTCCCAAGACGTACGCGGAGGAAGTTTACGAGATTTCGCAAACGCACGGGGGGGGGGGTCGGGATGACGTGACCTCCGTGTTCGACAGCGATGAGGATGACGATGACGACGAACGGGGGGGCGACGGGTTCGGGAGCGTGAAAAACGGGGATGGCGGAATGACGCCTTCCTTACGAACGAGTAGTGCACCCACCAACGGTACGTCACCCGGTGACTCGCCATGCCCGGCGCCGGCGACCTCCGCGCGCAGAACGACTTCCACACCGTACATGTCCTTGAACCGCATATCCCAGTTCGCAGGTTTGGTAAGTATTTCCCATTTACCACATTCCGCCGACTGATTGCCCATACAAGACTGACATTTCTTTTTTTACAATCAGGCGATTCCCGGGATGTCGTCCTTCCTGTCGGGCCGGAGTTCGCGGGCGGGGAGTTTGGTAAGGGCATTTCTCCTCTGCCCTGACTGTTTGTCCATACATCGCGATATACAAGACTGACGTTTCATTTTTTACAATCAGGACGGGGGGTCATCAATCTCTGGCAGCGAAGCCGGCGGCGATAACGAAAACGTCGACGGCATCGCAGGCGCGGTGGGGTCTTTCTATTTCGGGTACCACGTGCTGAGTAGCTGGCACCGGAACAAGACGCACAGAAGACGCGGCGTACCGCGGGGGCGGTCAACGTCGAGTACGCAACGCGAGGATGACGATTTGGAGGTGACGCTTAAAAACATCTGGCGCGCGGTAAGTACGGCGTACGGCTTTCCCAAATCCAACGGCCACTGTTTTATCTCTCAGCTGGTGACTGTTGTCCATACATCGCGAGATACTCGTACCAGAAGGGACTTTTTACCTCTGCATGTTTGCCCATACGAGGCTGACCCTTTTCGTTTCCAATTTCACGCAGTGGCTATCAAAGTTCGACGCCGACAAGGACGGGCGGATATCGTTTGCCGAACTGAAAACCTTCGCGGAAAAAGAAACGTGCCTGTCGGTTGATTCGTTTATGAAGACGTTTCACGAGTGGGCACGCGCGGCGCTTACGAACGGCGACCTCGAAACGCAGTTCGCGAAGGCGGATGTTGACGGTTCAGGGGAGCTGGAGTACCCCGAGTTTCGCGCCATGCTGCTGGCGGGGGATGACGAACTTTCGTGAGTGTGTTGTTTTTGAAGTCTATTTAAGGAAGTGAAGTACTCTCCAACTTGCCGTTCTGTCTCGTCACATCCTACCCACTCTTCCACACGTTACTCCGTACTCCTCATCCTTCTACTACTACTACTACTCTCCTAAACGTAAACTCTACAACCCACCTCTAATCTACTCCGTCTTGCTCCACGACTTCTTTGTTTTCGTGCGGAAACCCGTGCTTGACGCACGGGGCGCCTTGAGTGACCTGTTTCCACTTTTTTGATTCCCCGCAAAGCTCCGCGGAGGAGAAATACCCGCCGACGTGGTATTGGCGCGATTCGTCGGATTGGTCCGATATTCCCAAATCTTTGTGTGATTCATACGTAAAAAGAGGTTCCAAGACTACCCGAAAGTCCAGCGAGACTCGCGTTTTGTCGCTCGTGTTCGCCACCGTGAAGTGCGCGCACCGAGCGCCGTCGAAAAGCGTAAGCTGATTGTAAAAGAATAAATGTCAGTCTTGTATGGGCAATCAGTCGGCGGAATGTGGTGAATGGGAAATACTTACCTCGCCGACTTCGCAAAGAATCGGCGTGAAATCTTTCGCCCCGGGAAACGACTCCACGAACAAACTGTTCACGCCGCTTTGTTCCAGCTCCGTTAACGGAAGCCAGCAATTCACGGAGCACGGCCCGTGGCCGTACATGGAATCGCAATGCACGCGGATGGTATGGAAGTCGGACGGTTGCTGGACGCGCACGCATGGAAACGATGCGTAGTACACTTGTTTTATTGGCAGTGCAGTTGCATCCACCGCATATTGTTGCGCCTTGACCACGGCTGGAATGACAACCTCGCGTACCAGTGTGTCGTAGGTTTCCTGAAATGTATTGCGCGCGTGCGAGTCATGGGTTAGCGGCTGCAGCAACAAACGCTTATCCTCCACGCGCGTTTGCTTTCGGTCGTCGAATCCAGGCCAGCGCAAATGCAGGCTGGAAAGCGTTTCCGTCTCCCCGAGCACATCAACGAAGTCTTTGAGAATTGGGTGTTTGGTGATGTCGTATTGCAAGGTCTCAGCGCGACGCGTGCCATCGCCGAACGCGTGCGAACGTAACGCGAACGCCACGGAGGGCGACCAGACCGTTTGCGAAAACAACTCCCTCTGCGAAACACATGTTAAGTAGTTTCGCAAGAACCCGGCTCGTTTGCGGTGGCCGGGGGGGTACGGGACCCAGTCGTGCTTTTCGTCATCTGACGTGGTCGCCTCTGTATCTTCGTTGTCATCGCATGCAGGACGCGACTCCATGACCATGAAGGCCAGTACCCGCCAAGCGCGAAGAGGAATGAGGAACGCTGATGAGGCTCGGCACCAAATAGTTTCTCGCCAGTGAAAACAACGACACCGCCCCGGCGCCGACTTATTTCCTGGGAAAGAACATGCTCACTTTCGGCGGCGCTGGCCCCGGTTGACACGGCCCCACGCAGCCAGTTTCCCACGTACCGGACGTGGTCTTTGGGGTTTAGAGTGCAGGGTTGCAAGGTTTACGGGTCACGCCATGAGCGGCCGCGCGTCTAAAACCCAGCTCGCGCTTCCCACTGGGATTAAAAAACTGACCAACATCGCGGTGGTGCGGTTAAAAAAAGCGGGCACGCGGTTCGAGATCGCGTGTTACAAAAACACAGTCGTTGCGTGGCGGGACGGTTTCGAAAAGGACGTTGGTAACGTGCTGCAGACCACGCAGGTTTATGGTAACGTGGGAAAAGGCGTGATGGCGAAGGAGGAGGATTTGTTGAGGGCGTTCGGGACGAAGGACGAGGGGTTGATTTGCGGCATAATCTTAAACAACGGCGAACTACAGGTTGGCGAAAAAGAACGCAGGCACAACTTCGACAACATCTTCAAAGACGTGATCCAGGTGCTTTGCGAGAAGTGCGTCAATCCGGACACGAACCGTCCGTACCCACCGGGCATGATCGAAAGCGCGCTTAAAGAAATCCACTTCAGCGTGGATCCCGTGCGGAGCGCTAAACAACAAGCCCTGGCGGCGGTGCCGAAACTGGCGGAGATTTTCCCAATCAAGCGCGCCGCGATGCGGTTCAAGTTCGTGGTGGGGTCTGAAAGTTTTGCCTCAACAATCAGGTGGCTTCTTTCCGGTGACGTGCTCGACGCGGTGATCGAAAATCAAACCAAAAACGTAACACAGTCTCCGCAAAGTTCCGAAATCACCGCAACCGCCGACCCGTCGGCGTACCGCGTTTGCGAAAAGTTCGTCAAGGAAAATGGCGGAAGGCTGGAGGTGCTGACGCAAGCCGTAAACGAAGGCGGCACCACGACCGAGGGATTCGAAGGCGGTCAGTCACGGGTTGATTCGAGTTTAGGCGGCCGTGATGAGGATAACCGTTTTGGCGGTGGTTCGGTTGTTGGCGATGCTTCGATTGTTTCTGGTGGGGACAAAGTGTTTAGCACGAGCGCGATGGCGGCGGCGTTGGCATCTGCGGATTCGTCTGTGGATGCATCTCTGGTCAGTTCTCAAAACGGCACAAGAACGCCCTCGCGAACCGTGGGCGCTGGTACGTCCCGGGTGGAACGCGGTGTCGCGCAAGACGCCGCTTGTGGTGTGGAGGTGCTGTATTCACGAGGGCCCATCGCGGGAATGCCTGAGGAACACCAAACACGACGTGCGCGGTTTTCGGCGCTGGACGATATCCAACCGAAAACCTGGCAAGTCGAGCTGCGCAAAAAAACGGGAAGTACAATGGTGGATGCCGTTTTTTTCGACGCCGAGGGCGTGGGGTACAAAGCCTTCGCGGACGCGAGGCGAGAAGCTCTGAGGTGTAGCAAGAAGTAGTGGAAGGGCTCTGATAAATAGAAATAGTGGTACAAGTAGCTACGTCGTTCCTGGTCGCGGACCGCCTCAATCTCTCATTCGTCGTCCTCGTCTTTTTGTTTTTTTCGCTTGAAATCGTCGTCGCCGTCGTCGGCGAGCGTCTCGTCCTCGTCGTCATCCTCCCCGATATCGATAGCCCGCGCGAGTTTGGTTTCGCTTGTTTGCGACAAAAACTCCATCACCTCGGATTCGTCGTCGTACCGCTGAATAATCCCTCCCTGCGCCGCGATGCGGTCGCTGACCCGCTCCTCGTCCTCGTCGTCCGGGCCGGCGGCGTGGCCGATTTTACGAATGAACTCCCACCTGCGAGTGTGAAAGAAAAGTGTCAGTCACTAGTAGTGTACTCGACCAGGGGCGAGAGAGAACGGCGTGTCGGGATTTGGGAAACGCAACACGCACGTGTCAGGGGCGGGGGGTTCGATCCAGGTGTTGTCGATTGGGAATCTGGGGTCGTAAATGTGTACGGAGTACGACTCCATCGCCTGCTGGACGTGCTCTGGGTACGCTATCAGGTCTAAAATTTTGTCGTGTGACCACCCCGCTTCCACGCAACTCGGGATGTCGGCGAGCCGGATATCGCGGTCCATTTGCATCCAGTTTCGCGACCGGATCTCGGCTTGCCGTTTCGCGGTGACCCGCGCGCGCTCCACAAAAACCTTCTCTCTCCACAGCTTGGCTTTGTCATCGAACGCGCTGTACGCCTCAGGGGCGGTTTCAAAGGGCACGAACTCGGGTTCGGGCTCGAAGTGAGATTCGGGGAGGTCCGCGTTCCAACAAGGCCACGGGCCGTTCTGCATCAATTCGCGGATGTGCGTTTCCCACGGCGCGGGTGTTGATTCAGGCACGTCGTCCGGATCGTACGCCATCCACTCTTTCGTGATTCGCATCATCTCCCTGTACCGCAGTTCGTCCTCGTCAACATCAACAACGTTGGGGTTCCTCTCCGCGACCTGAGTCCGGATCGAGGCGCACCTACCTCGGGACGGAGGCGTGGCCAAATCTGCTCCACCACCGCGGCGGCGGCGTAAAACGCGGGACGCGAATGCGTTCGGGGGGGGGGCGGCTTTGGATGTCCCGGACGCCGCGCCGCGAGCAGACGCACCATCCGCGCGGACAAGGGCCGCGCTCGAGACGACAGCACTCGACATGGTGGTGTCAGGGCGCACGCGTGTCTGTGGCGTGCCGCGGACGAGTGCAACAAGGGCTTAATATTTTTAGGTCAAAGGTTCGTCGTCAACGCACGCAGCACTTTTCGGCACGCACGCCCCCTACCTCAACGAGGTATTAGCTCGTTATCACCGATGAGCATGCTCGCCGCCGCGGCCCCGCTCGTGCGGCTCAGCGCCACGCCGCTCTCGTCGTTGGTGCGTTTGGCGTGCCGCAAGGAGAACCGGTTCGCGAGGCTCACAGGCGGTCCCGCCGCATCGCACGCGCGCTGGGTCGCCACCGCCGACGTTTCCGACGATGCGGCATCTCCCGTTTCAGATGCGTCGTCATCCCCCAAGCCCGACCGTCCGTTGAGGCTCCCCAAAATAGGCAAGCAACGACTGGATGAGCTCACGATCACGCAGCACCCACAGTTTTCGCGAACCGTGGTGCAGAGCTGGATCGCGCAAGGCAAGGTCTTGGTGGATGGGCAGCCGGTGATGAAAGCGGGGACGAAGGTCAAAACCTCGGTGGTGGTTGTGATCACCGCGTCTCCGCAAAAGTTCGTGTGCCGCGGAGGTTTGAAACTGGAAAAGGCGCTCGATTTTTTCGAAATCGAGTGCGATGGTAAGACGTGCTTAGACTCCGGCTTGAGCACCGGAGGGTTCACCGATTGCTTGCTGCAGCGGGGCGCGAAGAAAGTGTACGGCGTGGACGTCGGGTACGGTCAAGTCGCGGAAAAAATTCGCGTGCACGAATCCGTCGTGGTGATGGAACGAACAAACCTGCGGTACCTCCAGCCCCTGCCTGACTTGGTGGAACTGGCGTGTCTCGATTTGAGTTTCATCTCCGTTTTGAAAGTCTTACCCGCGGTGGCGTGTACCATGCAAAAAAACGGCGACTTGATCGTGTTAATAAAACCCCAGTTTGAAGCGAGGCGCGATCAAATCGGTTCCAAAGGCGTGGTGCGGGACACGAAGGTAAGGAAGGGCCTTTCCCATTTACCACATTCCGCCTACTGATTGCCCAATACGAGACTGACACTTTCTTTTTTATCTCTCAGGTGCATTTGGAAGTCATCGACAAAGTCATCACTGGCGCGAACGATTTGGGGTTCACGTACGTCGCGCACACCGTATCGCCGATCAAAGGCGCCAAGGAAGGGAACACCGAGTTCCTGGCGCACTTCAAACGGAACTTGGTTGACGTGCCGCCGCCGCCTGAAGGGCCGGTGGACCGGGATTAATTTGGAACGCGTGTGACACGGGTGATATGGGTATTTTACAGGGTAGGTAAAATAAAGACAGTGGAGTATTACAACACGTCGAGCGCGCATCCATTCTACTCATTCACAAGCCTCAACGTACCCAACAAAAACCGTCTCCTCCTTACGCCCCAATCTCCGCCGCCTTGGCCTGTGCCTGTTCCATCATCTGCATTTTCTGTGTAAACACCTGCTGCACCTGCGTGCTTTGTTTCCGTTTTTCCGAAATCACCTCGATGAGCTTTTCCATGTTGTCCCGCACAAGCTGCACTTTCCGTTTGCAGTAATCCACCCCGTCCTCTGGCGATTTTTCCAGAAAGTACCCCGTCCCGACGTCAAGTAACACTTTCGATGTGTCTCCTAAAACCCCCGGGACGTACAACGACGACGTTAGCGGCACCAGCATTTCCTTGCCCTCGCTTTCCAGGGTCATGCCCTCCAGCGCCCTTCCGCTGGTGTGGTACCTCCCCACCGCCTTTTGAAGGTTCGCCAGGGACTCCGTGAGCTGCTGCACGTCCGATTCGAGTTGCTCGGAAAGACCCTGGTTGTGTTGGTTGGGTTGGTTGGAAGGGGGTGGCACACGGAGGTGGTGGTGGTTTTTGAGGAGTACGGGGGTTAGGGTACGACAACAGCGCCGAGTCAAGGTACGCGCGGCGAGGAAAGGAAAGGAACCCATCGTGCCTATCGTGCAGACACGGCGAGACCGCTTTTTCGGCCAGATCGGTTACGAAGTGCGCGACCGCTCGTTTTCAAACCGGTCGATCTCTCGATCTGAAGTGCACACAACGCACCTGTAGCTGCTGCGGCGAAAGCGAGTCCAGCTGCATGCCGCCTTGTCGATGCGCCATGGTGTGCGTATCCGGGTGTCCGCGGGCGTGAGTGTGCGGCCGCGGGCGAAGCGGGAGGCAGACAAGAGGAGTCAAAAACTTAGATGTGCCAGAATTGACGCTTTTACGGTCGGTTGCAAAAGACGAACTGCAGTCGCCTCAAAAAGTGGCTTGTTTCGCCCTCGGTGCCCACTCCCGTGTGACACGCCTCCGGCCGCACGCCTTGTTACGATGCGTTCGGGACCCCGGGCACGTCCCGGGTTTCCAAAACGCACCGCGCTGGTGTTTGTGTGTTTGTTCGTCCGCGTCACGGCGCAGCCCCAGTCCGTGTCCTCTACCGTTACCTCCCCGACCCCAAGTCTTTGTTCAGGCGACGTCGACGCCAGCACCACTCCGGACGCGGCGGGTTGCGTGAGTATCGCCGGGTCGTTGCGTGTTTCAGGGGAGTTACACCCCGCGTTCACGGATGTTTACCAAGCGCTGAACAGCGACGGAACTGAAACCGGGCGGGTACCAACCGCGCTTACGGAGATAAAGGGCGACTTGGTCGTGGCACCTGAGGTGCGGGGCTTTCCCACCCACCGCGTTCCGCCTTCGTGATTTCCCATACTCGTCCTGCGTCCTGGAGCATTACGACCAGAAGGGCGCATTACCTCTCATACCATGGAACACAGGGCCTACCCTTTCCAGTCCCTCATACCAATCCCGGATATACACATCACGACCGACTGACACTTTCGGCGTTAATCGCACCAGGCCACGGAAACGTCGCTGCGGGGCGCTTTCGTTTCGCTCACGACGGTCGGGGGGTCCGTGATTTTAACAAACACAAAACTGGTTATCCTGGCGGTGTTCCCGAACTTAGTCACCGTGGGAGGTGACGTGGTTGTTTCCAACAACGACCGTTTGCTTCGTCTGGGAGATAACAACCACGACGCGTTTCCGGAGTTACGGGAAGTAGGCGGGTCAGTGGTTATTTCGGGCAACCCGTTCGTTGAAAAGTTTGAGGGATTCGAGAAGCTGCGAGTCGTACGATTCGGGGACGTGCGCGTGGAGAACAACCAAAGGTTGAAAACCATCGCGACTAACGCAGTGACGCTTGGTCAGATGGTACGACAACACGTGCTGGGTGGTGATCAAAAGTCAGTCAAACCGTTTCAAAACCTCCACCGAATCGGGGGCGGGGTTTCAATTTCTCAAAACCAGGCGCTGACTGAAATCCACTCCGCGTTTCCGTCGCTGCGACGCGTGGACGGAGGTTTAACCATTGGCGATAATCAAAAGTTGGAAAAAATCGAAGACTCCTTTGAACTCCTGGACGTGGTGCAGCAGCAGTTCACCGTAAGTAACTGTGCGGTTTTGGAACACGTATCCAACTCTTTTCCGAAGCTGCGCGTCGTCGGTCAAAGTTTTTTGATTTCCGACAACTTCAAATTCGAAAAGGTGGACGCCGGGAGCTGGACCCGGCTGTTCCGAGTCGGAGGCTCGGTGATGATTCAGTCCGTGGCGCTGCAATCCGTGTCCTTTTTCCTGTCCCTACAGGTCGTGGTTGGCAATGTTAAGATCGGGCAAAATTGCACCAACCTGCAGTCCCTGGACGGGTTACAGGTACGGCCTCGTGCGTTTCCCAAATCCAAGCACACATTTTTACCTCTCAGCTGGTGACTGTTGTCCATATATCGCGATACACAAGACTGACACTTTTCCTTCACAATCGCAGAACCTGCGCCAAGTCACCGGGTTTGTGGATATTTTCCCTTCAAACTTAGAAGGGAATTTCGGGCGGTGCGGGTTCGTGTCGTCGGCGTTGGGAGTGCTCCATTCTTGTTACGAACGAGGCCTTCGTATGTGCGTCCCCATACTGCCGATTACGAGTAACTCTGGAAACTCCGACTTCATCGGAAGCACGCCGAAAACGAAAATCACCACGGTTCCGGGGTGGTACCGGTGCGTGGTACGTGAAACGCGCGTTTCCCGAATCCCTCCCAACACTGCTCGGCCCGGAACGGGCGGACTGTTTGCTCATACAAGTTACGAACATATTAATTACTCACGGACGTTACGAAACACTGACACTTTCTTTTTCTTTTTTCAGGACACGATCGCGACGATTCTCCTGGAAACCCCCGAGCTGAGAACGACGTTCGGGGTGTTTTCCGCCGCCGGGTTGCTGGACGCCCTGCACTCGCCGAGAGCGGACGTCACCGTGTTCGCGCCCACGGACGTGGCGTGGCTACGCGGAGTGGGCAGGGTCACGGAGGTTCTCGCAAGAGCCCAAACACAAAGTGCCCTGCTTCAAGTCGCAACGGCGCACGTCGTGCCCGGCGCGCGGCGTCTGATTTCGCTCCGAGACGGCGACACTCTTCCCTCGGCTGCGGTTGGGGAAATTACTACGGACCATTCTGACCATACCACGGGCATCGGTCTTACCGTCCGCGCAAAGTTCGGGCACGTGTTTCCCACCGCGCCTGTTTTCGCCACACGGTGTCGCGCAAAACCGGGGGTTTCGGAGGAGTGCGTTTCGCGGCCGATTCGAATCGTCGCGATTGAACAAAACGGCGAAATCCGCGATTCCGGAAAGACCGTCTACGCGTCGAGTGGTGACAATACTGCACGCGATAGAGTAGAGGGTACTACACCTGGTGACGTAGACAGCGGTATTTTCCGTGACCTCGTCGGCGCGTTTGCCCGGTTCGACGCCGACACGAATCGGTTCGTGACGAACAACGAAACCGCCGACGAAACCGCCCACCTTGAACAGGTGGTTTCCTTCGCGTCGCCATCCGAAGCGCGCGCCTCGGCTGCAATGAGTGGCAACGGTTTGTTACCCTCGATCGTGGTGCTTAACGACTTGCAAGCGGGGAACGGCGTGGTGCACTTGGTGGACGCGCCGCTCGTGCCGAACGGCATGTTCACAGATGTGCCGGTACCAAACGGTCCGTCTGGGAACCCAATCGGTTCGACGCCAAGCGGCGGCGGTTCGTCGTTTTCGGTGTCTTCGGTGCCTACGTATTTATCCACCCCCCCGCCCCCCGCCCCGGTTTCCAACGCAAACGCGCCACCCCCCATGTTAACCCCGATATCGGCGTACTTCACGCAACCGCCGCAACTGCAACGGCCGCCGCCGCCGCCGCCGCCGCCGGGAGGCGGTACCAACGCGTCTCCGTCTCCGCCTCCGCCGCCCGGAGGCTCGGAGGACTCGGAGGGTTCTTGTGCGGCGCGCGCCCCCAACATTTGCGGCCTTTGCGACTATTCGTATCAAGACACCTCGGCCGGGGTGTGCTGCTGCGACGCGAGCTGCGTTGCGAGCGGCGATTGCTGTGTTGATTATCAATCCGTGTGCGTCGCAACGAGCCGAACGCAGGAAGCTAAGCGTTTCGCGGTGGACGTTCGGGAGCGGGGAGTGGCGTGACTTTCAAGACACTCCTGATCCGCCAGCGGTACGTTTAGTACAGCTCGTGTGTCTATTGTATCAGACCTCTCCGAGTGCTTCGGCACTCTTACTAGGTCTAGAGACCTCTAGAGCTCTCGTGGACACCGAACTTCTGGACTTGAAACGAAATCGAAGAAATCAAAAAACGCCAACCTGCTCGTTTTGTGACTGATCCAACGAAACGAAAAGCGTCTCTTCCTCGGCAACGAACGCGTCTCTTCCACTCCGCATGGCGCGTGCGAGTCGCGCCGACCGCGCGGGCGGTCGAGGCATGCCGCGCAATGAGGATGCGGATGGGTGGGAGTCGTTATGCCGCGGTGGGTGTTCACGACGACACACCAGGAACTCGCGACCCACGTCATCTCGAAATCGTTGGTTGACCTCGTTGTTGTTCGTCCTGTGCCTCGCGTCATCGTTACCGACCCCGACGCACGCGCAGGATTGCGTCCCACAAAGCAGTTCCGCTATTTTCATGGTGTACCAAGCCGAGAACCCTGATGCGGTGTTTTTCTCGGAGGACGGTTGTTTAGCGGGCGGCGGCAGAGGGAACGGGTGCTGCAGGGGCTCCAAATGCGCGGTGTGCGAACCAAACACAAAGCGAAGCAGTGGCGGGAAGGAGATGAGTTGGAACTCGTGTTTGTGCGAACCGTGTGCGCCCGGCAGCGCGCAGTTCCGGAATGGGATGACGAAGTGCGAGCCGTGTCCGGTGGGGTGGTACACGCGTTTGGCAGGGCAAACGCAGTGCGACCCGTGTCCGCCGGGGACCTTCAACGGAGATTTCGGTAAGTATTTCCCACTCACCACGTTCCGCCTCCCTGATTGCCCATACAGCCATACATGAAGACTGACACTTTTGTTTTTACACTCAGGGCGATCCACGTTGTGTGACATGTGCCCACCCGGAACATTCTCGCTTTCCGATGTTCGCGCCTACCGCGAAGCCACCACGAAAACGTACCGCGGCGTCGGAACCGTGTTCGACCCCACTGCGGGCGCCTCCCGGTGCGCCCCCTGTCCGGCAGGGACGTACCAGCCCGATTCAGGGGGGCGGTCACAGGAGGAGTGCCGGGAGTGCCCACCCGGACAGTTCAGGTAAGGAAGGACATTTCCCACGCAACTCGTCCCGCCGGTCGCGATTGCCCATACTCGTCGTGCGGAGGGACGTCTTACCTCTTCCCTGACTGTTCAGACCGATTATGGTGACTGTTGTCCATACATCGTCCAATACATCGCGATACACGAGACTGACACTTTCGGGGTTAATCGCGCCAGCGCCGGCGGAAGCGCCGCGTGCGATTCGTGTCCGGGTGGGACGTACCAGCCGTTCGCGCGGCAAACCTCGGTTCACGCGTGTTTGCCCTGCGCCGCCGGGACGTGCTCGGACACGGAAGGGAGCGAGGAGTGTTACCAGGTACGTGAATACCACCCACCCAATAATCCCGGACGACTGTTTGTCGTTCCACATCTCCGACTGCAGTACCAACACACAACACAAGTGCACTGCTTATACCGAAGCTGGTGACTGTTTGTTCATCCATCGCGATATACAGTACGGTCGTACTCAAGACTCAACACTGACGCTACGTCTGTTTGCTCACGTGCAGTGCTGCCCGGTCGCGAACTTACGATGCGACGCGTATTTGAAAAAAGCCAAGGGGTTTTACGGACTAGTCGCGTGGTACTCGAACGACGGGGAAGTCGGACGCGTGCCGACGGACCGGCGTGAGGAATTTTTGGAACGACTCTGCGACCGTGGGTGTCGCGAGTACGGGGTCGTGAACTGGTGCGTTAGTGGGGTGTGTAAGTAGGCAGTTAACAAGAGTAGCGGAAGGTAGCGGAAGGGTAGAGGGTATACAACTTGGAAAGGTGTTGGACAGAAAAAGGTACGAAAAATAATTGAGGTGTGTATTGACTTGACTCACCGTCCTTTGAAGGTAAATATTACCAAAACTATTTCACTCGCCCTGAATCAACAGTTTCGCCTCGCCGATCGTAAGCCCCGCGCCGCGTGCGTTTTTGTCGGTGTCACCCTGAGCCTCGCTCCCCGTCCCCGCGCGTCGCCGCCGCGAAAGCGCGAACACGTTCTCCTCCACGGTGTCGCGTAGCAGAAACCGGTGCACCCATGTTTGTTTTGTTTGCCCTATCCGGTCCACGCGTTTCACACACTGTTGCTCCAGCCCTAAATCCAAAACCGGCTCCAAAAGCAACACGTGCGACGCGCAGGTTAAGTTCAACCCGTTCGCGCCGCGCTTCAGAGGAAGAAGCAACACTCGGGTTGTGGTGGTACTGCGCTGCGGAACACGGGTCATGTGGTCACTGCTTCCGCGACCCCCCATCAGGGCATTACCCTGCGTGCGGGCATCATCGGAGTCGGGAAGAATCTGCGATCCGGCACCGTCGTCTTCGTGAGCGTCGCTTGATTGCATTTCACACTCGGGCGGCGTGACATGCACCGCATTATTCATCGCGCCACTCGAAGTGTTCCCCAAAATGTTCCCCAAAGAAGTATCCAAAGAATTCCCAGCCGAAAACTCAGAAATCGCGTCTCGCAGCTTCACGCCCCCGCCGCCCGGGTGCGACACCGTAACGCTGTTCGCCGAAAGCGCGGCGGCGACGACTTTCAGGGCGTCTTCCCATTCGCTGAAGATTAGAATTTTCAACGCGGGGTCGGCTCCAATTCGCTCAGCGTCCAACAGCCAAAGCACGCGCCGCGTGACGGCTTCGATTTTCGTTCCCCAGCTCCCCTTTATTGACACTGTTTGCTCGTACAAAAGCTGGTCAGCGTACGGACCTATGTTTGCATCAGAATCAGGAATTGGCTGGCATGGCTTACTGTCATCAAACACGTCCCCCACATGTCGCTCCATCGTGACTCGGGACCCGCCGTGGCTGACGTAGTTGATTTCGTCGGCCGACGTTTTCTCGCGGCAGGAAGGACACTTGAGTTTTTTCGACTCTTTCGGGTTCGCGCTCGGCGGCGCCCGCGACACGAGCGCGTCCACGCACGACACGCACAGCTTGTGGCCGCACGGTAAGATGGCCAGCTCGCTTGTTTCCGTGGACTTGTCAACAGACTCGATGCAGATAGGACACTCGAAGGGTTTTTTCTGGGAATTCTTTGAATCATTTGAATCTTCGTCCATCGACGCGTCGTCTTCCCGTTTCAGGCGTTGCAGAAACCGCACCTGCGACGTCGCTTTTCGCAGTTCGCTTTTGTCTGCGCTTGTGAAAGAAAAGTGTCAGTCCTTCGGACTGCGTGTGTATGAGTAAACAGTCGGGCCGTAATCGGGCCTCCGCAGTGGCCGTTGGATTTGGGAAATATGAAATACAACACGTACACACGATTCGGTCGCTCGCGTACTGCGTTTCCATTTCAGGCAGTTCCCAGTCGTGCACCACGGACGCCCTCAAGTGTTCTGGAATCGGGTCCGGCAAACCGCCGAGGGCGATTTCGTGCGAACCCCGTGTCCGGATCCGGGTCGTCGCCATGCAAAGCTCGTCCGCCGCGTGAAGGGCGTCGCGTTGGTGTTTCTGCAAAACGTTCCCGCGTTGAAACTCCCGGCGCATGTTCTCCAGGGATTGAACCGTGGCTTCCGCGACGGCGGTGCTTTGCGGTTTACCAACCCCAGGACCAAACTTGGTGAGTAAATACCGCAGCGCGTATTCAACGGAACTGGGCGCGCTTCGTCCGGCGCCCACGTCCGCCCGCGCAACCCGCCCCCGCGCGCCCCCGCGCACGTGGTCGTCACTGGCCTGCCTTCCGAAAATTGAATCTTCGTATGCGGTCATGTCCGCACTCACGGCGCAGTGCGCGCATGTAACGTTACTTTTACGTGTCGCGTGACTGTTTGCCCCGTTACCAAAGAAGTTGTTCCGTTCGCCGCCGCCCGTGACACAAGTGCCGCACCGCCCGGCGTTGTCCACGTCGTGCGGGTTCGCGTCTTGGGTGATTTTGCGTAGCGTCTGCATGTCGCTTACGAAGTGTTTTCGTTTCTCGGTTAGGCTTTGGAGTTTTGCCAGAAAAGTGTCAGTACTGGTATTGTATGGTCAAACAGTGTGCCTGGATTTGGGAAATGCAATACGTACTTTTGCAGTTCTCTTTCCATCGTGAACCGTAGCCCGGCGACGTCGGTGAAGGCGACATTGTTGCCCTGCCAGCTCCCGCCCAAGCACGTCTCCACGAGGCGGTCGAGGAACCCTTTTCCGCCATCAGGTGAGCTACCGGCGGTTTGAAGCACCTCTATCCACCACGCACACCCCGCCGGGCCATCTAAAGAAGCAGCGCCGCACTTTCTCAAAGACTCGGTAACCGCCGCAGTCGCTTCTAAAAACTTGGTCGTCGCCAAAGGCACGCCGCCCGCCCGCGCGGCGAGGTACTTATGACGCTCCGTGTTCGCGTCTGTCACCAAACTGTGGTCGCGAAGCGTGTGAGACACGCCGGTGGATGGAGCAGGGGTAGGGGGGGGGGTTGTAGCCGGCGTAGTGCCGTGCGTGGTGTTATCCACATCCATTCCGTCGAGCGAGGTTTCGTCGGCGTTACTCCTCGCCGCGTCCAGCGCCAAATTCAGGTTGTGCAGCGCGTGTAGGCGCTGATACGAGTAACCCCGAAAGTGTCAGTCGGTCGTGACGTGCGTTACGTAAACAGTCGTAGGGAAACACCGTCCCTTCGGAAAGGACGAGTGTGGGCAATCGGGTACCGGCGGTGTGTGGTGAGTGGGAAAGTTCCGTACCTGCAGCGGGTCCAGCCGCAGGGTCAACCCCTCGCCCATTCCTTCCCTTTCCAATCGTAACACCGCGCGGTAGTGTTCCACCGCTACCCCGAAGTCTTTCAAACAAAAAGCAACTCCCGCGCTCGCGTTTAGCGTGAACGCGACCAACCGCTGCGCCTCTTCCGCTTCGATTTTCTGTTTCTCGATGAGCACGGCGTGAATCTGGGGCATGCTCATAATGGAACCGGTGTGGATGCCCCCCTCGGTGATTGATCCGCCAGCCGAGGTAACACCCCGGCTTCCTTTACCTCCCGTCACGCCTCGTATGCCGTGCGTCCCCGCTTGCGGGTGGTTACACGCCTGCCGCAGCCGTAACAAGGGAAGCAGCACCACGCGGCTCTCCGCGGGGGTCAGTCGGCGGTCGCGGGATGGGTGGTCGGTGTGGGTAGGTCGGTCCACCGGAATTTCCGCTTCTTGCAGACTGTTTGCCTGTCCGCGTAACCGTGTGTCGTTGCCGTGCGCGTTCCCGTGCGCGCGGGCCGGTGTGCGGTCGTCGCGCGACGCGTCTGTTTCGTCGCCGTCGTCAACCACGAAGTCACCTGTATCCCCGTGTAGTAACTCGCAATGTCCTGCTAAGCGTCCTTGCGATTGTTCCGACTTCGTTCCAGACTGTTTGCCTGTCACGACGGTGTCGCGAAAATCCCGCGCCACCACCCGCGCCAGCGCTTTCGTCGCCGCGAGTTCGCACACCAGTTTTTGTTTCCGGTACCAGTGCGCTTCGATTCCGCTCGGTCGCAGGGTCGTGACTGTTTGCCCTTGCGGGGGTAACTTCAGTTCATCAGCAACATCCTCCCGCGAGTTCCTCCACATCATTTTTTGTAACACGTCGAAGAAGTACTCCCGACTCTGCAAGTGGTTCTTCTCAAACGGCGCTTCCGACGAATAAAAAAAGTGTCAGTCTTTCGGGCCACGTGTACGAGCAAACAGTCGGGCCGTAGTCGGGCCGAACGTGGAGACGAAATTTGGGAAATGCCAAAGGCCGTACCTTCGCAAAACTTCTTGAACCACGTTTTTTTCGTCAACGGCGACGGCGCGTTGAGAAACGCGAACAAGCCAAACAAATCGTCAACGCCTTTAGAAACAGGCGTGCCGGTCACGCACCACCGGTGCTTCCCAGGAAGCAACGCCGCCATTTGCGCGCACGCGGCGGTGGACGATTCAACTTCCTGCGCCTCGTCTGAAAGGATTTGTCAGTCTTGTATGGGCAAACAGACAGTCTATTAATTTGGGAAAGGCCCAATACGTACCTAAAACGACCCTCCACCAGAAAAGCCGCGTCAACGGCGTGGGGATTACTTCGTACTTTTTCTTGTGGCGCGAAGAGCGAGCTTTTGGGGATTGACTCGGGATCCGACCACCGTTTTGCGTCGTATCTCCAACACCTCCTGCAACACTCAACCCGGCGTCCGGGCTGTGGTGCAAGTCGTTCCGCAACGTGTCGTACGTGGTCAACACGACATCCGCGGATGCTAAGTCGAGCGCGCTGGTCGGAGCGTTTGTTTTTTCTGTCATTTTGTTGTTGAAACCCTTCGGCCCGCTCGCGTCCCGAGGCTGTCCTTCGTACACCACCACCTTGAGCGCGCCCGGTTTCGTGTGTCGTTTCAACTCCGAGACCCACTGATTTAAAATCGTTCCGGGGCACACCACCAGGGTGGCGCCGCAGGGACCGGAAACGGCGGCGCCCGCTCTTCGCGCCACACACCGCCCGCACACGAACTTAGCACACAACTCCTCCGCCTCCGCGGCTTCCAACGCACGCGCCGCGACGTTCTTCTCGGCGGCGCGGAAACGCTCTTGACATGCGTAATAGGCTGCAATTGTTGGGGGGTCGTTGTTGTTTTTGGAACAAAAAGCGAGGTCGTATTGGGATGTCGCCTTTTGCGTTTCTTCCCTCGCTTTTTGTAGCTTCTCGCGCGCGACCGCGCCTTTCTTGACGTGTTTTTTCTCATCCGCGTCGTTGTACCCCACGCACCTGGCGTGCGACCACTCGCCACACGAATCGCACGCCAGCCACAGCCCGTCGTACTCGGCGCTTTCTTTGCCGCACACGCATCCCACGATTTCGGGAGTTTCCGAGGAAGGTTCGGGTTTCGATTCTGTGCGTTCGGTTCGTTCGCGTTTCACCGCGGTTTGTTCTTTTCCCAAATCGCGACCGCCCCCCGAAGTTGTCGGCGCCGGGCCTCGGTACCTGCTTGTAAAAAGAAAAGTGTCAGTCTTGTATATCGCGATGTATGGACAAACAGTTAGAGGGAATAGTCCCTTCTGGTACGAGTATGGGCAATCAGTCGGCGGAATGTGATAAATGGGAAATTACCTGTGCGCCAGAATCGTCATCAGCAGCTCCACGGTTTTCCCCAAGCCCATTTCGTCCGCCAGGATTCCCCCGAGCACGTCGTTTGGGGGTGGGAATTTATCAACCCTCGTCTGGCCGGTGTGCCAGTTGATAAACCCGGCAGGTTCCGAGGTATCGTAAGATTGCGAGCTTTCGCGCAGCAAAGCGTACCACAGCGGATGTCCATCATTTTGAGAAGTAGAAGGAGCACTTACTCCTGACTTAGTTTGCGCATCAGCGCCGCCTTTTTCCCGCCTCACCATCCAACGCACGGCGCGTCGCTGGTATGGCGTCGGCGTGGGGACCAGGGCGCCCGAAAAGTCACCAAGAAACGCCGGCGCGTCCCCCGGGGGCTTCGCCGCGGAAAAAACGAAACGAGTCGCGCTTTGGCGGTTTCTGTTTTGGTATTTTTCTTCGTTCGTCGACTGGTCAGTCGACAATTCGTTACCTCCGATAGATCCGTCGTCTGTCAGACCAGCCGCGAGCCGCGCTAACGCGTTTTGGGGCGGACACAGCCATTTCAACACGCAGCGCATCTGCGCGTGTTTTTTCAAACGCGAAACCTCCTCCGGGTGACGCGCTTGGTTTGCGAACGCGGCGTCGGCGAGAACGACGTTTAACTCGGCGCGGCTGATACTTTCTGACATTAAGTCGGCATGGCCGATACCATCGGAACCGTTCGGTATCGTCGGTATCAACCCCAGTACGCCTTGCTGTACAAGGTCGAAAAACGCACCGAGCAGGGTTTCGCCGTGGTCGTCGTCTTGGGGTTTGTCACTCGACGACGACGGAAGCGCTACGTGATGCCGACTGCCAATCTCACGTTTCGCGTCTTCATCACACGGCACCAAACAACACCACTCGAACCCTTTGTTGCGTGAATCAGCGCATAGTTGTACGTGCGTCGTTTGTGTTGCAGTGAAAACGTCATCTGCATTGTAAGACCCTTCCAAACGTTCGCTGACCAGTCGCGCGATGTGGCGGTCACCAGGGTGCACCGCGGAACGAATCACGGGCACGACGAAGGATGCCAGCGGGTTTCGAGCAATCGAACGACTTTTTTTTGACACGCGTGGCTCATCAAACGTATTCAACGGCCCCGACCCCGCGTCCGCGCCGACGCCTTCGTTCCTTCGCGGCGGCGCTTTGCGCCTCGGCATCCCTGCCGGTCGCCAAAGCGCGCCGCACACTGAGCTCGGGGGAGCACCGCCGGGCACCACGTCGACGTCGACGTCCTGGTGATGAGAAAAAAAATCACAGAATTTCGTCAGTTCCGAGGTTGGGTGCCGTTTTGAAAATGACCAACTCACCCCGTCAGCCCTTGGGCACTTCTTCACGCGCCGCCTCCTCGTGTTCCGCGACCTGCGGCTAAACTCACGGAACACCCTGTGTGTGTCCGCCCGCGCGGTGGCGGTGGCCGCGTGTTCCGCGTTTCGAGGAAACACGCGCGGTTTCCAAACGCGATCGCTTTCGTTGCCTGGTGGACGCCCGAATCTGAACAAAAAAAAAGCCATGCACTCGTTCTTCAAGCGCAAAGACCCGCCAGGTGAGGGCGTCGGCGGCGTTTCCACGTCCGCTTCCGCGTCAAAAGCCGCGCGAACGGCCAGTAGCAACGCGAGTGGCGGTGGCGTCCAGTGGAGCTCGTTACACGGCTCGTTCATGGCCCGCGTGGATGGGGGAGGTTCGGGGAGTGACAAAATCGCCGCTTTCGACTTGGACGACACGCTGCAGAAAACAAAATCCGGAAAACCCGGGTACGTGGTGACTGACATTAACGACTTCATTTGGTGGCACTCCAGTGTTCCACGTAAAATAAAACAACTCGCGGATGACGGGTTCAAAATCGTCATTTTCAGTAACCAAGGAGGCGTGAAGGGTGCGCTTGATGGTGTAAGAGCCAAGGTGGTGCGCAAACGCGTCGATACACTTTGCGCCAAGTTTCCAGACGTCCCGATTTGTTTTTTCTGCGGCACCCAGAGCGGCCCCGCGAAGGACCCACACGGGTACCGGAAACCAGCCACTGGGGCGTGGGTGTACTTCACGAACAACTGCAACGGCGATGGTCGCGAGGTGGATTTTTCAAAGTCGTTCTACGTCGGGGACGCGGCGGGGCGCGCGGCGGAGGCAGGTCGCGCTAAGGACCACTCGGTTAGCGATTTACAGTTCGCGCAAAACGTCGGGATTGCTTTTTTCACCCCCGAGCAGTTCTTCCTGGAAGGGACGGCGGATACTTTGACCACTTCTGCAAAGAATGACGCAGAAAACGATTCAAAAGAGAAAGAGAAAGATATAGAAGACAACACACAAGTCATCTCGGGCCAGGTCATCGTGCTTGGCGACGACGCGGATGACGACGACGACGTTCCCTTTAACCGAGACGATACGCCGTAAGACGAGAGAGCAAGTCTAACAGTCTAGTCTAACAGTCTAAAGCAGTCTAAAGTCTAAGTCTAACAGTCTAAGAGCAAACAGATGAGACTAGCCAAAGCACTGTGTGAAACTCGATTCATTTACAAAAATCTCTCACCCTAACCTGAAACACTGGATCCGTCCCACCAGGGACGGCGGCGTTTCTTGCGGTACACCTTTTTGTTTCGCATCGCGAGGGAACGTTCCATTCCCCCCTAACACTAAGGACTCAAACACCAGCCGTTTGAACCCAAAAACCGGTTCGAGAAACTCGAACCGAAGTGAAGCGCCGCCGCGAACGACGGGGATTAAGAAGTCGCCGATGCGCGTTGCCGGGGGTTGTTTCTTCTCGAAAGGGTGTTCGTCGGAAGGAATCACTTCGCTTTTCACCGCCGCAGTCGCGTTCGCGTCGGTTACGTCACCGTGACCCACACTCGCCCTGACTCCATCAAACTCAAGCGACGCTTCCGTGGCCGGCGGGCCGTCGTCTTGTGTTGATTTTTCGCCGCGTTCCGTCGTCCCGGATGATGACGCGTTCCCTAACGACCGACCGGCGCCAGTAGAAACTTGGTGGTTCCCGACACGGAACCCGGAAAGAAAACCGCCGTCGAAAACCCGCGTCGCGCCTTTCGGGGTTTTCGGCGAATCGACGCCGCCACCGTGCTCGCCCTCGTCTTCGTCCAAATAAAGCGCCGTGACCCGAACGGCGAAGCAACGAGCGTTCGGCGACGGGTCGGGCGGGGTGATTTTGAACCCGGAGACGTAACTCTGTTTAGCCCTCGGGGTTTGGGGGTTCTTTTCAAAGGCAAAGGCGTTCGCTTCAAAGGCAAAGGCGTTCGGGGTCGAATCCCCGCGGGGATTCGCCGAAGAACGTCCTCCCTGGTTCCTCCCGCGATGGCGGTGGTTACCGCTTCCTTGAGTCACGCTGTGGGTTCCCCCGATCTCGACAACCGGCCCGACGTGCAGCACCGACCCGCTGAAATGCGCGAGCTCGAAGGAGTGGCGCGTTCGCGTGATTGGTGGGGTGCCGAGTTGCGCCGAGTCCAGCGCCGCCGCGACGTCGGGTCGCGCTCGGCCCGGGTCCACCACGGCGAGGGACGTGGGGTCGAAGTGCGCTAACCAGGTGTTCTTGCTGGAACCACCGTTTCCGGGCTTTCCATCGGTGTCGCGCGCGTCGGGGTCCGCGCGCGGCGTCGTGTGATTTTCGGTCGCTGGGAAACTCGGGGTTACCAAAAACCTCGCACAGGGTAACGGGACGTCCACGCGAGTCGTCGGAGTCGTCGGGGTCGTCGAGGCGAAACTTCTCGATTCGTCACTGCCGTGTTCGACGAAAACCTGCAACTTCGCGAGTCGCGCGCCAAACGCGGGCACCGCGAGTCGCACGCCGTGCCCAGTGGCATTCACCTCATCGCCGCCCGTGAAACCAACCTCCAGCGCAAACGGAGAGTTCCCCGGAACGGCCGTGCCGAGCGTCCACGTCCACGTGTTTATGTTTGTCGATGACGCGGATTCGTTAGTTTCCTTTTCGTTCGCGGAGGAATTTTCGGTCGCGGAATTTTCGTCACCCGCTTTCGGGCTTTTTTTGGAACCCGCCCCGCCCTCCAAGCTTTTTAAGTCGTCACCAGAGGTTAGCCTGAACCTGGTTCCAGCCGGGACCCCTAGCTTTCCGGCACATAAACCCACACACACGGTCTGCGCGAGCGTGGGGAACACGAAAACACAGTGTTGCGTTTTTCCGGCTTCGTGTCCGTTTGAAGAGGACACCAAACCGCCGCCCCACCGGCGGGTTTTTTCGGGTTCCGAGAAGTTAAAAAGCACGCACTTTTGGTTTTTTGACGAGCGAAACCACTCTGCGCGCGGCGTCGAGAAACCACTCGATGAGTCTCTGTGGTGCGCGGGAAACACGGAGATTGGTTCGGAAACGAAACCACCAGCGGCTCGCGGCGTGGGAAGAGGGTTGGGTACGCGTAACTCGGTTGCGCACTCGGTTGCGCACTCGTGACTGTCGCGACTGTCGCGAGTCTCGTGAGTCTCGTGCCTCGACCCGGTCCGTTTCGTTTTCGTTTTTTTTTTGCGAAGCGAAAGCGAATCCCTCGCCGCGCAATCGAGCGCCAGCAAAAGCGCGTCGCACCGCGCTTCGAGCGTCTCCCTCTCCACCTCCTTGGGATCCGGGATGTATTCATCCACCCTGGCGGAACCTCTTTCCGGGTCAGGGCTTGATGCGGCGTGTGAGTTCACCTGCAGCGACAGACCGGGGGATGCGCAGGTTTCCGGTGTCGTGTCAGAAGCGACAACCACCCCCGCGACGCCGGCGGCGACCCCCGAAACGCCAGCGACCCGCGAATCCGCCAACGAAACGAGCGACCCGCTCGAGTTCCCTCCCGTGCTCGCCACGAAGGAACCGCCCACGGCCCGGGCCACGTTCACGCCCTGGCCCATGAGCTGCTCCCACGGGGACAGGGTCGCGCCAACGATCGCGGACAGGGCTCGCGGAGCCGGCGACGCCGCGAGGGCAGCAGCAGAAGCGCAATTTCGCTCGCGAGTGAGAAGGCGCGCCAAGTTTCGCACGCGCCGCGCGACGATTTCGGTTGTCGGATCGGCGTTCGCGAATTCAACGCCCATGTCCGAAAGCGTCAAGTCTCGCGTTTCCGTATCAACACCCAGCTCAACTCTTCGTAGCTCCAGGCGCAACTTCGTTTCAAGGGACACCGTGGTAGTGCCGTTTGTGCTTTCGGTTTCGAAACCCAATGGGCTTTCGGTTTCGAAACCCAATGTGCTTTCGGTTTCGAAACCCAATGTGCTTTCGTTTTCAACCGGATTCAACGAGAACGCGGCGCGCGCGGCAAGTCGGTAAAGGCGCGCGTTTTTTTTTTCGTTTGGTGTTTTTTCGGTGCCTGTTTTTTCGTCTCTCGACGCAGCAACAGTCGCTGACTCAACCCCCATAGCCCCCCACCGGGACCCCCACTGTTCGTCACGGAGAGGAACCCCCAACACCTCGACGTGCGGAAGCACGAGCACCTCGTTTCCTGTCTCGTATGGGTATTTACCCTGCGCGCCCCCCGGTGCGCCGCGGAAGGTAAGACGAACCACCCCAGATGCGGTTTCCGTTTCGTTACAGTCGTGACTCCCAACCGAATCCGACGAGCGTTCGGTTTCGTCGTCCGAGGCGTCGGTGTAGACTCTGTTGTTGTAAAGAAAAAAGGTCAGTCTTGAGTGGCACCAAGTGCCATGTATATCGCGATGTATTGGACGATGGCCTGGACAAAAGTCACCGTAATCGGTCTAAACAGTCACCAGCTTCGGTAAAACAGTCGTGATTGTGATGTATGTGTTAAACCGTAATTACGGGCGGACAGTCCGCGAAACGTGGAGGCGGCGTGATTTGGGTTCCAACGCCCTCCGGCCGTACCTCGCTTCGCCGTGGAACCGCCAATGCGCCGCGACGTCGCTCTTCACCAACGCGCCCTTGCCAACCGAAAAGCTCATGCACGTCCCCGGAGCGGTTTTTGGAATCGCCAACGTCATCGCCGGTTGTGACCCCAGGTCATCGAGATTCCACGCACACGCAACCTCAACCGAAAACGGTACCACGCTTTCCGGCGCGCCCCGCGGCGACGTGAGCAAAACCCTAGACACGAACCCGGGCTGGCCGAGCCAAATCGTGACGCAGCGCCCGGGCATTTGTGACTGCGTGTCACTGACCGCGTGATTTCCAGCGAGTGATACTGCTACTTCACCAGCGTCAACGATTTGTGACTGCGTGTCACTGACGGTATCGTCACGTCCACCACCGTCACCCATTTGTGACTGTTTGCCACCCACAAAACCGTCAACCCCACCGCACACCCACAGCGGCGTCGCGCAATTCGCCGTCGCCGCGCCGAGTAACGCGGAGGGCGGACAGAGCGGGTCGCCCATCGCTTTCGGCGCCGCGAGCACCGCCGCGTTTGGCGGGCGCGAAAGTACTTTGCAGATCTGTTTTCGTTGCGACGACGTTGCAGAGGAAAGCCCGGGCCGTTGTGTCTGCGTCTGCGGCGAAGGCCTCGTTCCATCCGCACCGTTTCCCGTCGAAACCGTCGAAACTCGATCCGTGATGTCGTCCGCATCGTCCGAATTGTCGCCCCTCTCGAGCGACGCTGACGCGTCGTTTTCCGCGGAAACCAAACTCGGGAAGTGCACCCATCGCTTCGCACCGAGAAACATCTCAAACTGCGCCTGCCGCGTCGCGTCTTTGATTGTAAAAATAAATGTCAGTCTCGTATGGGCAATCAGTTGGCGGAATGTGGTGATTGAGAAAGGCCTTTACCTTGCGTGAGGTTCAGAAACCGACGCTGCGCGGAGATGGACAGGTTGGACAACGACGACGCGGCGGCGTACGCGCTCGCGCTGGTGGACCCGCGTGTGGACCTTACACTGGAGCTACTGCCGTCCAGCAGGTGGAAAATCGAAGTGTGAATCGCGCGCGACGCGGTGTACACGGCGCTGTGCAAGTCGCCGTTGGCGAGGAAAATCTCGCACATCGCGACGAGCGCGTCGGGGGCGAGGGATTGCCGCACGTCGTCTACCGTGGAGTTGAGTAACCGCCACGGGGCTTTTCCGGAATCTTTCGCAACGGAGTCGTGAGGTGAGTCTTTTGAAGAGACGTCCACGAGGTCCGACTCCGAAGGCACCTTTGTGCCTGGCGATCCAGGTTCCTTACTCGTATCAACGCTGTGTGGTCCGTTCGCGACCGGGGGTGTTCGGCCCGGCGCTGTTTTGGAAAGTACGTGCTCCGCGGGCAAGCTCCACTGCGTGGTGCGCGTGTTGTGGTCGATGTAGAACGTGCGGCCGGTCACGGTGTCGTACCTGCTCTCCCACCCCGTTGGGAGCGACTCACTCGGGGGCGGCGGGTGCGACACGGACACACCGTCCCTCCGGCCGTACGTCACCGCTCTCCCGAAGTCCGCGCCGTCGTTGTGATCCTGAACAGACTCGGCTGTTTTCTGCGAAACGGAACTTGAACTCCCCGAAGAAGTGGGCGCGTCGGTACTAATTTCCAAATCCAAAACGCGGCACTGTTCCGCCAACACCTGCACCGCGGCGAAGTACGAAGCTAGGTTGGTTCTATCCAGGGAATCAGCGCAGTTGTACCGTAACAACCCGCGCTGGTACGCGTGCGTTTGTTTGGCGTTCTCGCGAAACGGTTTTTCTTTTTCTTTTGTTTTCTCGTCGGCGCTGGCGTCGTCGGTGTTTTTAGAAGTATCCGAATCAATCGGACGGCGCGAATGTGCTCCTCCTTTGGACCCGTTCGAACCACCCACTGGGTTACCCGCGCCGTGCTCCGCCACCGCCCCGCAAACCCCAACTGCGACCCCAGCGTCAACCAAGGAACCCCGCAACACCTTCCAAAGCCCCTCCACGGTTTTCGATTCACCCAACTGTTTGATGTTCCCGTGCCAGTCAAAGTTCAAAACCGTGACGCCGGACAACCCGGCGCGCCGACGCACGCCCCGCACGGCTTCGTGGAAGTGTTCTGTTTTTGGAAAACAAAAAGGTCAGTCGGGACCGTGACTTGTGTGAGTAAACAGGAAGGCGGGATTCGGGCCTCCACAGTGCACTTGTGTTGTGCGCAATCCGCGAAACAGTCAGAGAGCGGGATTGGGAAAGGTTGGGTAGTGGTAAGACTTGCGTCACTGCACTCCATACAGCGCATCACACGTTGTCTGGATTCGTGCAAGCCCCAAGGCCGTACCTGACAGTAAAACCTCCGGTTTCCCGGGCGCGCATCGAAGCAAATTAACGCAGGTCACCGGGAACCCGTCATTCGGCGTGGCGTCCAGCGGCCGGTAGTCAAACGCGAGCCGCGAGAAGTAAGACCCCGTGCCGGCGTACGGGGCGTCACTCGCCACGAAAATCTCCGCGTCACCGATGCTCTGTTTGATTTCCTGCCGCCACCGAATCGGCACGCTCCCTCGGCGCCAGACGTAGGAGGACCAACGCACGGTATCGGTTGATGGGGTGAGGGGTTTCTTTTGAGGAACCGTCGTTTTCTTGGCACCACTCGTGACGTCACTGGCACTGGTGCCAGACGTACTGGGAGTCATGGTATCAGGAGTACTCGATGAGTGTTCGTCCCCCTCGCACGTATCGCACGTCTCCGCGCTCCTCGCAGAATCCCGGCGCCAAACCAGCTGTTCCATCTCCACCTCGTTCCCCGGCGCCGCGAACTCGTTCAGGCCACGGGCCAGGTACCTCGTTCCAGGGTGAGCCGAGGACCTCCGGCCGAACACCGCGACTCGGTACTCCACACCACGCAAGTCCCGCAACCGCCTACTCTCCGCCAAGCCCTGTAACAAGTCAGGCACCGCGTTTTCGATACCCAGCGCCTTACGATAAATAAAAGAAAGTGTCAGTCGGCCGTATGGGAAAACGTGGAGGCGGGATTTGGGAAACGCGCGGTACTTACCCGAATTTCGCGCGAAAGAAATTTGTTCCACACCCACTGCTGGTCTAGCTGTTTGGATCCCGGCGCGCTGTCTTGTGTTTGGGACTGGTTTTCGTTCCGTCGCACGTGTGGCGATCCTTGTTCATTGAGGAATCCTTGCTCACTGTGGCGATCGTTGTTCACTTCGTCCACGTGTTTGGGTTTCCCAAAACCCGCCGAAAGCGCAAACGGCGCGGTGACGTCGAAGGTTTCGCAGTAAAAGTAAAGCCCGTCCAAGTTGGTTTCGGCGAGCGAGGCTATTTTCGCGCGCTCGTCCCGGGTCAGGTTTTTCGTCGGGTCGCGTAGGCCTGCGTTGAACCAAGTACTCTCGGTTACGGTTAAAACTTCGTGGCCGTTGGGTAAAACCACCGCGGTTTTAACCTTCAACGCCACCAACACCCGCGCGCACTCGCCGAAATTTACGTAGCCCAGCAAAGCGCACCCGCGCGTCACTCGCTTCGCTAGGCCCCGATTGCGCAAACTGCCCACCGCACTTTGCTCGTTTTGGAACAAATCCACACCAGGCACGGTGCCGTGCTCCAGGACGCCGGTGGTGGAGCACACGCTGTGCGGTGTACGTGGTTGTGATGATGGAGACAGAAACGGTGTAACGACGGGAGATGGATTTTAGGTGAGTTTCGATCTGTAGGTGAGAACCTCGGAACGAGATGGGGAGCTCTTGTTTCCGTTCCTTGGTCGGGGTGCGACGAAACCGCGTGCGATGACGTCACGCGTTGCGTCGGCGAGTAACACGTCCGGTGTGGCACCGTGTGCGCTCGCGTGAACGCGGCACACCACATGTAAGGCCAACCACGACTCGGACGATGTCTTTTCGCAGGGCGCGGGCGGGATCGAACGATGGAGTGGGGCACGCACCGCACGACGTGCGTATCCATGCTCCTCGCGGGGGATAACACCAGGTGGAGCTCACCGCGGTCGCTCTCCACCACCGCGACGCTTGAGCGGTGACGCATGGCGCCCTCTCACCGCCGTGAGAGGCGGTCGTGCCGCCGTGTCTGCTGGGCGCGCGGAAGCACCCGGCACTTGGCTTCGTCCGAAAAGAAAACACCACCGAAAAAGAACATGGTTTGAAAATCTCGGAGCTGTCAATCACACAAGGCCGCGACGGGTCGGCGATGGCGCCGCTCCCGTCGCCTCCAAGACGCGTCGGCGAGGCGCTTTCGGGTGGGTGTTTTGCCTCGCTGCTCGGCTGCCGCGTATTCGAAACCTAAATTCCAAACGAACGTACTGACCAATCACCACCTCTCTCCACTCAACGCAGGGTTGACGATCGAGGATTGCTCGCACCGAGTTCGCGCGGGCGGCATCGCATCTCACGACAATCGGTCGCGAGCGGTGGCGTCCCGGGGTATCACGTGCCAGCTGTTCAGGCCCCGGGGCGAAGTGATGTTGCTTGCGGAAGATGCGGTTATCGAGGGTGGCGGCGACGGTGAAGATGTCAGGTCACCGAGCTTCGCCGCGGCCGGCGAGTCCTTCGGGGGGGTGTCTTCGGTGTCAAACACGTCCGTCTCGTTCGCGCCGAGCGGTGACGACGAGGCAAACGACCGCGACCGCGACGTGTCAAGAGGTTTGCTGCTGGGAAGGCTTGAGTCGAACCGCTACGCGGTGCCTGATGACCTGTTACCGGTGGATGACTTGTTACCGCTGGATGAAGAAGAAACCTTGGAGGAGGAGGAGGAGGAGGAGGCGTTGATGCGCGGACGCGTCGGCAATGGTAATGAAGATGCATCTTTTAATGACGATGCCTCGCCGATGCACTTTTCGGAGATTGACAACGACTCGGAGGACCCGTTTGCGTGTTTGCGTGAGCCAATCTCGAAAGGACGACCTTCCATGAAACCAGCCCGCAGGCAAACGCTTTCGCTGCGGCGCACCAAGTCCATTCAAGCCAGGGACGAGGTAAGCATCGCGGGCGGAAAGACGATTCTTTTCCCGGGGGCGTTTTGTGAAAACGACGACCCGCTGCACGTGGACCACGACGAGGAGATTTTCCTGGACGGCGGATCAAGGTTGGTGTGGAGCTCCGGGGGGGTTACGCGGCTTAAAACCGTGTTTCCAGAACACGAAATCGCCAAGCAAGCCACCTGGGTGTTCTTTCCGGAAGAGAGCTCGGCGTTTGTGCGGCGGGAACGAGAATCGGCTCGGAGACTCGTCGCGGACTCTCGGAGGGAATTTGTTGACGGTGTTGTCCGGGATGACCGACCGGCGGTGCACGCCGACGCCGACACAACCGAAGCTCGCGACCGAGGATATCGAAACACAGAAGCCGCCCGCGATGCTTTCTGCGAATCCTTTTCCTGGTTCCGAGGCGTCAAGGAAGTTCCCACGCTTTGCGTGCGGTTACAAAAATCCATCTGGACCCACACCCCGGGCGGCGCCACGCAAACGGCGCCGCTCCCCAAAGACCAGCTCGGGGATTTCTTTCCAACCGCGATGGGCTTGCTGATGCGCACTCGCACTGGGTTGTTCGCGCTGAGACACCCGCTGGATGAGCCCTTAGCCGTGGTTGCCGTGGAAGGTGCCGATTCTTCCGTACACAACAACGAAACGACGCGCTCGGTACCGGCGCCCACGGAGTGTTTAGTGTGGAGTTCGTACGACTCGGTGTTTATTTTAACGCACGACCCGACACGCAAGGCGCACGCGCTGTGGCGAGTCGCGCCCTGTACCAGCGCCTACGCTAACGCCGCGGACGCGCCGTTTGACGACGGGTTTGATGACGAGTTTGGTGACGAGCGGAGGAGACCGGGAGAAACGACGGACGTTTGCGACGAGCGCATGGACGACGCTTCCGAGATCCTGCCAGAAAACAAAAACGAGATCCTCGTTGACTTTGAGACGCATTCGCAAAGCGTCTCTCCTGCGAGGCTTTCGCTGCGTCGGGTGTGGACGGAACCGAAAGGTTTCGCGGAGCGACCCGCGAAGGTACGGCCTTTGCCCTTTCACCAAATCCCGCCTCCACGTTTGCATATACAGGACTGACACGTTTTTTTAACAAAAAAAGTTCGTTGGGATCGCGCACGACGACGATGACAAAACAACGCCGCGCCTGTGCGTGTTGGGCGGCGATGGGGTTTTGCGAGGGTATTCGTTTGTTGGTGTCTCGGGTGACGGTTCGTCCGCCCCGACCTTTTTCTTTTCGCACGCGCGCGTAAAAACTGCGAGTTTGGTGGAGGCGTCACGAGCGAAATTGACTGACGTCGCCGCTGTAACGGACGAAGGGTTGTTTCTGCTTTGCGGGAAAAGAGTGGCGATGACGTGGCGAAACGACACGCCGTTGTTCATGTCACCCTTTTCAGATTCCGAACGCGACACGCACGGCCGCGGCGACGATGACAACAATGGAGGCGGCCAGGAAACCGCCTCTGTTGTCGCGAGTATTGTCGGGCTGCACAGCCACGTGGGCAGCCGAGTCACCGCGGAGTTGCGCGACGGAACCAAAATACGGCTAACGCTTCCCGCCGCGCCGCGTTCGCCGGCGGTGGCCACCGTTCTGCGCGCCATCGACGCTTCCCTGGATTGCGCCGGGGTTCGTGATGCGCAACACGGCACGCCGGGTGCGAACGAAAAAAGCCTGACGACGATGATTCAAAGCGACATCAACACCGACACCGACGGAACCGTTTCGCGAGCGCACGCGATGGAAATCGTGCTCGCCGCGGCGGCGGAGGCGGGGTCGCCGAACGAGGAGTGGGGCCGGGTCTGCGTGTCGTTGTTGAGTTGGTGCGGGTGCGACAGTTACAGTAGTTCGAACGTGATGCAGGACGATTTAGGTTCAAAACAAAGCGATGACGACGACGGCGACGGCACAAACGGCGACGACGACGACGACGCGTGGGGGTATTTGCTGCGAAGCGAGTGGCACAAAGAGACGGCGGGTAAGTACCCGTCCCTAGCCTTGGCTGCGGCTGCGGAAAAGTCGAGCTCCGGAATTTGCGGTGGAAATGTTTTTCCGGGTCGCGTCGTGGACGTCGCCGGTGCTAACTCGGCGCCGTCGGTGACGCCAAAAAGTGAACGCAGTGCGCCTCGTTTGAGTAAGACACACGTGGAAAGGGCGATGTCGCTTTTGCGAACCACTCACGCGGCGTATGAGTCGTGTAAGCTTGATGTTTTGGCCCAGCCGCAGTTGGTGCCTTTACGCGCGCTTTGCGTAAAACTCGCAACCGCGTGCGCGGCGCAGGTACGTATTGCACTTCCCAAATCCCAAGACTGTTTGCCACTGCAATACTGACACTTTCTTTTATTTGGCGCAGTTTTCGAGCGCCGACGCGACCGCGCACGCACTTGCCCACGAAGCGGTTACGTACCTGGACCACCACGCCAGGGAGGCTTGGTTCGAGTGGGACCTCGGCGTCTCCTCGAGCGGCGACGACGTCAAGTCGGGTGCGTATTCCCTTTCCCAAATCCCAACACTGTTTGCCCATACAAGACTGACACCTTCTTTTATTTTATCTCAGGCGGCGGACTCACCTCCGACGACGCGAATCTCGCCGCGCGGACGCTCGCCGCGGCTGGTGTGTGGAGCGCGAACCAACCGACCAACGGGCGCGGCGTCGCGCCTGACGTGTGTCGCGCGCTGGAGCTGGTGTTTACGATAAGTGAAGAAACCAAGGGTACCTCGACAAGTGGATCGATGGATACCTCGACGGAGAAAACCGCGCATCAAACGGATTGGCGCTCGCTCGTTCCGAAACCGGTGCTCAACGAAATGCGACGATTCAGCGACGACGAAACGACCCCCACTCGCGCACCCGGTACTTCCATCACGTGGTGTGCGAATATCCTCGCCTTTGCGGAGTTATCCGCCCGCGCTGACGCGGCGGCGGCGGTTGGTGACGTCCACGCCGCAATCACCCTGGCGGAAACAACCGCGATCGCGATGACGCGTGCCGGGTTCGGTTTAAGCGAACTGGAACGCGTACCGAGTTTGTTAGGGCTGCGGTTACGAGACACGATGCGGTTGTGTCGGTGTTTCCCGCCGGATAACTGGCCGGCACAGGCGTACGCGCTGGTGGGGCGGGACGACCTGGCTATGGCGCAATCGGCGGCGGGGGGCGGGCGCGGGGCAGGCGGTGCTCGTGAAGATCTTTTGGAAGGAATGTCCACAAGAAGACCAAATCCCACGACGAGTGCCTCGCCGAGCGCGGTGGACACCCGGGTGCGCTTGGTGCCTGGTGACGGCGCGGGGGATACCGAGGATAGCGACCTCGATTTGGGTAACGGTGGGAACCACGATGACGGAAGCGGAGGTAACGGACAAGGTAACACGCAAGGAGAGCAAGGAGGTTCTGGCGACGGCGACGCGACCACCGCTCACGACGGCATGTCGCACCTCGCGCGTTTCATCGGCCCCCTGTTGTTCGCGCGCGATTTGCGTTTGCGCGAGGTTCGGTTTTTGCTGGGAAGCTCGTCACCCACCCCGATTTCGCTAAGCTCCGAGAACGACCACGCCGGAGACGGGAGCGAAACGGGGGACCCGGAGGCGGTGGTGGCGCAGCAGCAGCGGCTGTGGGCTTTGGCGCCTCGGACCGCGGCGCTCGCGGTTGGCAGGGGCGCGTTCACGTTAGGCACGGCGCGGTGCCGACCGACTGAAACGTTAAAAATTCCAGTTCTCACCTTGGCGGGGTGTTTGCCCACGCAGCGAGGCGCCGTTGTCGCGCTCGACCTAACCGCATCCGGTACAGCCGGAGCCGAGTTCACGCACTGGCCCGAGTTCCACAACGGCGTCGCGTCGGGGCTGGCGCTCGCGGCGCAGGCGCGAGGCGAGTTGACAAGAAGCTGGATTCTTTTCAACAAACCTGAGACGCCGAGTAACGTACGTGCTTTTCGGCTTTCCCAAATCAAGACACACACACACTGTTTGCCGATTGTCCGCCCGTAATTACGTAATACACGCGGCCCGAAAGACGTTAACCCCTTTTCGTGTAACAATCGCAGGCGCACGCGGGTGTTTTGCTCGCGCTCGGGATAACGGGCGCGCTGAAACAGTTAAGCAACACGGATTTGTACCGATACTTAGTGCAGGAGCACGATTTGACCACAGTAGCGGCGCTGCTCGGCACCGCTTGCGCGTGGCGCGGGAGCGCGAAAAACGACGTGGCGAAGATGTGTTTCCTACACGTCCCCGCGGTGCACCCCGTGGCGTTCCCCGAGGTGGAGGTGAGTTTGTTAGCGCAAAGCGCCGCTTTGGTGTCAATTGGTCTTTTGTACCAGCAAACATCCCACAGGCGAACCGTGGAGATCGTGTTGCGAGAAATAGGCGCCGATCCGGATCGAACCTCCGTGGGGTGGGGCGGCGGCGGCGGTAACGAGACGCAAAGCGCGCACTCGAAAGGCGGACGGGAAGGGTACGCGCTTTGCGCGGGGTTCGCGCTGGGTTTAACCTGTTTAGGCGTGGGGAAAACCGCGGTTGGTTTATCCGATTTGCGGATAGTGGAGCGGTTAAAGCGGTACCTCGGGGGGGGGGACGGGGGGGGGAGCTTTTCCACAACCGGTGCGTCGATTCCCGGCGGACGCGGAGGAAACCAACGCGACGCGTACCAAGCGCAGGTTGAAAACAGTCTGGCAGGCAATCAAGGCCAAAGCTCGGTTGATTTGTTGTCCAGCGACGCCAACGGAGGCGTGGACGGGTACGGCCTTTGGCGTTTCCCAAATCATGTTGCGCGTTTCCCGAATCCAGGCACCTACGTTTGCCAACACAAGGACTCACACTGTTTCTTAAACAATCGCAGGTGGAGCGCGGAGGACGTGGACCCTTTGAGTTTTGAGGATTTGTTTTCGGGAGGAGATGGCACGGGAGGCGTTGGGAGCGGCGCCGACGATGCCGACGGTACCGACGGAACAAACGCAGGGAACAACGCGTCCACGAACCAGTCTGGAAACAGCGGCGGCGCCGGTGGAACGGGAGGGCAGATCATGCGCGGCGGTGCCATGATAAACGTGGACGCCACGAGCCCTGGCGCCGCGCTGGCGCTGGGTTTGATGTTTCTGGTACGTATGTTTGCGCGTTTCCCAAATCCCGCTGACTCTGTTTGCCCATACTCGTGCCAGAAGGGACTATTACGACCAGAAGGGACTATTACCGAAGCTGGTGACTGTTGTCCATACATTGCGATATACTCGTCCTGCGAAGGGACGGTTATTACGACCAGAAGGGCGCATTCCCTCGGACTGTTACCCTGACTGTTTACTCATACCAATCCCGGATATACACACGGTCCGACCGACTGACACTTATTTTTCCCAATCACAGAAAACCAACGATTCTTCGGTCGCGGACTTGTTGAACCCGCCGGGGACGCACTACGCGTTGGACCACGTGCGGCCCGATTTCGTGCTAACCCGGGTATGCGCCAAGGCGCTTATTATGTGGGACAGCGTTGAGCCGAGCATTGACTGGATGGAGGGTCAGCTCCCGCCGTTGCTCCGCCCGCCGTTGACGAAAATTGCCGGATCGGCGTTTTACGAACCCAGAACCGGAAGGTGCGCCGGCGGACCTTTCCCAACTCCGGGGACACACTGTTTGCCGATTGGCCGTACGTACACTGTTTGCCCATACATCGCCCAACACGTGACTGACGGCTGACACTTTTCCCCCACACTCGCAGCTCCTGCCACCCGAAAATCGGCTCCGTGTTCGACGCGTTCGCGGATGACAACGCCGACCGGGAAGCCCTGGCGCAGGCGCACGTGCACGCGTTAGCGGGTGCTTGCATGGCGCTTGGTTTGCGGTTCGCGGGTACCGCGAACGGCGACGCGCGGCGGGCGTTGAGAACGATGACCCTGCGGTTCCTCGCCATGAAAGCCGCCGCTGCGGCTGGCAAAAAACTCGGCGAGCTCGTAGACCGCCCTACTCTTGAAACCTGCGTGTGCGTTTCCGCCACCGCGTTAGCCACGGTGATGGCCGGCACCGGGGACATCGACACGTTCCGGGTGTTACGAAGGTTACGGCTACGCCTGGATCGCGGGAGGGGGCACGGCGCGAACGCGGCAAACGCAGGTATGTCAGCAGTACTTTTCGTACAGCTTGTGTCTACAGTGTAACACTAGTGTGTGTGTCTTCCGAGTCTCTCTCAACACTGTTTGCCCATACAATACTGACCCGTTTCGCAACAAACACAGGCGCGACCGCCGCGGCGACGAGCGCGACGACCGGGAACGGCGGCGCCTCCGGTCTTTCCTACGGCGCGCACTGTTCCGTGGCGAGCGCGATTGGTTTTCTGTTTCTCGGCGGGGGCACCATGCGTTTCGCCACGGACGCCGCGTCCGTGGCGTCCCTGTGGCTCGCCACCTACCCGCGGTTCCCCCAAAACGCATCCGACAACAGGTGCCACCTGCAGGCGTTCAGGCACCTCTACGCCCTGGCGAGCCGCAGGTGCGTACTTACCAACCCAAATCCAACAACTGACGGTTGGTATTTGTCGGTTATCCGTACGTACCTAGACTTTGCAAGACTATTCGGCCCGATTACTCTGACTGTTTGCTGATACTGACACTTCGTTCATCCATCGCAATATACTGACACTTCTTTCATCCATCGCAAGGCGGCTCCTGGAAACCGTCGACGCCGCGTCCGGGGTTTCCGTCACGGCGCCGGTGGAGATTGCGACGAGGGAGTTTTCCGTTACGCAAAGTAACGCTCGGAGTAACGCTCGGACACAAACAATAACAACCAAACTGGTCACCACGCCGTTTCTGCTTCCGGACCCGACTACCCTGGTATCCCTGAAAGTCGTCGGCGACCGGTACTGGCCGTCGGTGGTGGACGGGAGCGCCGGCGCCAGCGTCGCGTCGGGAGGAGGATCTCGCGCATCGCAACAATCGCCCGCGCTAAAGAACTTGTACGCGACGCGCAAGCTGCCGGTGCAGCGGCTAGCGGGGGCGCTGCCTTACACCGCTGACCCTACCGGTGCGCGGGCGGGCGTGGGGGTTTCCCTTTCGGTGGTACACGCGTCGCACGCGCTTAAACCGCCGCCGCCGCCCGGGCCCGGGCCCGGGCCCGGGGGGACCTTTTCACTCGAAACGGACTCCACGGAAAAGGACAACGCTTTTGAAAATGCCGAAGAAACCTTCGACTACGCCGTGCGCGCCGCGAACGAGAAGGCTTTGGAAAATTCCCGCCTCGAAATCGGGTCGTCCGGCGGCGGTACCAACGGAAACCACAGCGCCGCTGCGACGCACGGTGACGTGTTCGGGGCGTTCGTGCAAGACCCAGCTTCAGTCGGGTTCGCGCGGCTGATGTGCGGCGACGCGATTCGCGATGATAACTCAGGAGGGGACGAAAAATCAAAAAAAAACGAGTCTCGCCTTTTGCAGAAAACAAGCTTGGCGTCGTTTTGCGTCGCGGCGTTGCGGGAGTGCGCGTCCTTGGAGGAGCCTTCCGCGACGAGCGCGTACATCGACGCGTACGCCAGCGCGGGGGCGGTGCGAGGCGCGGTGGAGGCGTGTTTGTTTGTGACTCGTTCTATGAGTAATTCGACAAGTCAGTCGATGAATGACTCGATGAGTACTTCGCCGATTAATTTGCCGATTAATTTGCACAACAGCGTCCGGCCCGTTCTCGTGGATGACGCGCGGTCGCGAATCAAACGCGCGCTCACCGTCGCGGACGTCGCGATCGGCGCGGCGACGATGAGGGTTTCGAAAGTTAACTCAAACGTTAACTCATCAGACCGTCATCAAGAACGCTTGATGCCTTCTTTTTTGGCCTCCGGGTTCCGGGAGTGTACCCGCGACGCGCTTGGCGCAATGGGGTTTGATTTGCCGGGCAAAGAGCTTTGTTCGTATTACAAAGGCGATGTGTTTTGCGCGGCGGTTCCGGCTGGTACGTCGTCCGTCGGCGATGACGGGGTAAATGGGAATACCAAGAACCACCACAGCAATGCCACAAAGCCGAAAGACATCCGCGGTCTTTTCGGTACGTATCTGAAAGCGTTTGGCCTACCGTCGGCGCCGGCGGTGCGTCGCGCGCTCGCGAAGTTCGGGTTAGGGCCGCCCGGTTCAGGGCTGGACCCGGCGAGCGTAGTCGTGGCGCTGGCGAAAGAATTGCCGGAAACGAACCCAGAAGCGGTGCTGCGCGTCGCGAGGTGCGGGCTTTGAGAGGACAGGTGTTTTCTTTTTCAAATCATTTTTTTTGTCCTAAAGCAGCATCACATTCGCCCTACGCATCATCATCTTCGCCAAGCCAGCTGAATTGTTTCGCAAAGGCCCGCGTACCAACGTTCATCGGAGCGCCGTGCGCGCGCGCCCAGCGGAACACCTCGCGATGTCCGTTCTGCGCTGCCAACTCGCATGTCATCTCGTTCCACGGGCATCCATTCGCGCGCAGCCACTGCAGAGTCTCGAGCTGCCCGCCCTTCGCAGCGAGCATGCACACCTCCTCGTCCCACGGGCACCCGTTCTCGCGCAACCAGTGCATAGCCTCGAGCTGTCCATACTGTGCCGCGCGCGAAAACGTCCCCTCGCCACACGGGCACCCGTTCGCGCGCGCCCAACGCAGCACCTCGATTTTCCCGTTCGCCGCCGCGCTCGTGCACGTCACCTCATGCCACGGGCACCCGTGTTTGCGCGCCCACTGCAGCACCTCGAGGTTCCCGCCAACTGCCGCCCTCGAGCACGTCCACTCGTCCCACGAGCAGCCGTTCGCGCGCGCCCACTGCAGCACCTCGAGGTGTCCGTGAAACGCCGCCCTCGCGCACGTCTCCGCGTTCCAAGGGCATCCATTCGCGCGCTCCCACTGAAGCACCTGTAAGTGGCTGCCATAGGCCGCCCTTTTGCACGTCCCCTAGTCCCACGGGCAGCCCTTCGCGCGCAACTCCTTCAACTTCTCGAGATGTCCACCCCTCGCCGCTGTCTCACAAAGGAATTCTTGACGCGACAGGCGACCACCCCGTTGCAGGCGCTGCACCGCGCTAAAACATCCAAGGTACAAGGCTTCTTCCTCATCAAGCTCTTCAAACTCAAGCCCCGTCGCCGCCACCGCGTCGCGCATCTCGCGGCTCACCGCTGGGAGCCGTGCGAGATCGGCGGGGTCGTCGAAATGCTCAGCACTGAGAATGTGAGTGACGACGATATCGTTGAGAAGGCCCGGGATGGCCTCGCCCGCATAAGTATCGCGCTCGCGCTTTCGCTTTAACACGCGAGTTATCAAACCGCGCACAGCGTCGAAAAACATCGCGATACGTGTGGGTGTCGTGTGCGTGTGGTTGTGCGTCGTGGCTTCCCGGAAAAGCGAAAACGCGACCGAAAAAGTTTTTCGGGCGAAGAAAATCTTTGCCAGCTGGCAACTCTGGCAACGAAAGACTTCGCCACAGCTCCTCGCGCCCGCAGCCCGTCCCCCTCCCGTCGGTGCCGATGGCGTCCCCGGCGACCGCGCCTTCAAGGGTCGCGGCGGTCTCCGCGCCTCGTGGTTCGCGATGGCGCACCAAGCGCACGACTCGCCGCGCTTCGACGTTCCAGGCGCGATCGGACGGTGGTTCCGAAAACGTGCCAAAGCCGAAATCGATCCCGTCGCGTCGAGACACTTTGCTCGCCACAGCTTTGCTGGCGTGCGCGCCTGTCTTCCCGGCATTGGCGGCAGACACCTTTATTACAGAGATCGCACCTGGTTTCGCCTCTTCAGCCCCGAAAATTACGGAACAAGTGTTCTTCGACCTCGCCGTGGATGGCGAGTTCGTGGGCAAAGTCATCGTCGGCGTGTACGGCGAGGTACGTATTTGGGCCTTTCCCAAATCCTGGCACACTGCTTGCCCATACTCGTACCAGAAGGGAGCATTACCTCTGCCGATTGTCTCCAGAGTAATTACTCACGAGGCCACATCACGAAAGACTGACACTTTTCTTTCCCGAAAAGGCCAACAAAATCGCGAGCGCGCGGTTTCTGGCGCTCGCGAACGGCATCCAGGGTTTGGGGTACAAGCGCAGTGAAATAAACGCGGTGGAGTACGATGAGGACCCTACCACTGGCCTGGACACGCCATCCTTCCTTGGAAGTACGGGAATCAGAGCATTCGTGATTCCGGGAAGCAACACCCCGGTTACGGATCTTCCGGGCGGGCCGAGCGCCGATAAGCTACTCCCAGAGCTTGAACGAAAATTAGTAAAACACGACGTGAAGCCTTTCGGGATCGTCAGCTTGGTGGTGGAAAGAGGAACGGCGCCCCCCCCTGCTAAGGAAAGGCTAGTGAGCATGAACGGCAAGTTCGTGACGGTCCGCGATCCGCCGCCGCCCGGCCCGAACGGCACCGCGTTTACTGTTACCGTAGCCCCAGGTGCAGGTGAACTTCTTCTGGACCGCACAAACGTGGTGGTCGGCGAGGTCGTTTCCGGCTTTGATGTTCTGCAAAAAATAGGTGCGTATTGCACTTACCAAATCCCGCCTCCCTTTTTTGACCGGTTGTCCGCCCGTAATTACTGTGTACTACATACATCACAAGTGCACTGTTTGCCCATACATGGCACTTGAACACTCAAGACTGACACTTTGTTTTACCTATCGCAAGCCGACCTGCCAACCGTCAAGGACAACAGCGCTTCGCCTTTCTTCGCCGTGGCCAAGCAAATCGGGGATAAACGAGCCACGGTCGCGGAACAGGCGTTCGGGAAACCGTTCGCCAAGGTTACCGTCATGAAGTGCGGCGTGGTGGCGAAGAATTCGTTGCAATTGGAAACGACGGAGGCAGTTGCGGATGACGCGCCAATCGCGGCGAGCGACTAATTCTCGTAGCACTGCCAGCATTGACTCTTTATTAATTATCATACGTAGGAAGCATTAGTAACCCGTTCGGTACCGATTACGTTGCGGTGCATAAAGCACCCTAGTTACACACAAGCGGCCCCGCGTTCCCCGTCACGTCATCTTGTCATCTTTTTCGTTTGTATCTCGCTCGTCGTTTTCCTTTTCACCAAACGTCTGCGCGTCCCCATCCCCGCTCATCAGATTCTTAACCGCATCGTCGCCACACAACAAAGCGTCTAAATGTTTGTTCAACAAATACCGCGTCGCTTCCTGGACGTACAACCGCGTGTCGTCCCGTTTGTACTTCCCGTACTCCAACTTGAACCGGTAACTCACCTTGTCCACGACGAAGTATTTGTTGCGAAGGCTGATGGTGTCCCCGCAGTGCGTGTTCCTAGGAAACGCATGACATCCCAAACTGTGTTGGGGAGGCAAAGTTTGCTTGACTTCGTACAGCATCTTCTTCGGGGCGTTGCCGTTCATGGGTACGCGAGACGCCCTGGGAGTAAACGAAACGCGGGCGAACGCGGTGGTCATGGACATGCCTCACCTCAATTCCTCAAAATGGATAGTCGTACGCCGAACCCAAGCGGAAAAAGAGTCAACGTCTCTCGCGAACCGCGCCGCGTCCGCGTCAGCTGGACCGAAGACTTCTGCTCGAGTCGGTTCGCGTCCGCGAACACGGCCGGGACGTCGCGGGGAAACAAGCGCGCCGATGGGCGTGCGTGGCGAACGCCAGGACGCGCGGAGCTGTGCGGCGCGAAGAGACGGTGACGTGTCTGTGTCTGTTTAGGCAAAAAAATCCAAGCGATATTTTTTTGGCGCGAGTCTCACGCGTCTTGTCAGATGTCACACAAGCCGTGGGCGCGGGCGGGTTCGCACCCCCGGAGGTCGGGTTGCTAGGGGATGCCGTTGTGCCCGCGGTGGGCATGCGGGAAGACCTACCGACACCCTCTTCTGGCGGCACCGCGGTTCGCGACGTCCGTAAGACGAAATCCCCCCGACACGTTTTCTGGGCCGCGGTGGTGTCCCTGACCATGACTGCAGTAGGGAGCGTGGTGTTGAGCCTGCCTAGGGCGTTCGCGGAGTGCGGCATTGCGGGCGGCGTCATGTGCCTTTTCGTATTCGCGTACATCACGGACGTGTCGTTAAACGTAATAGCCACCGCCGCGGTCAAGACGAACTCTTCCACGTATCTTGAAACCGTCAGTTCGGTGTGTGGTCCAGCTGCAGAGAAGGTTTTGAAAAACTGTTTAACCCTACTACTGTTCGGATCCCTGGTGAGCTTGCAAATAATAGCTGCGGACTTAATAGGCCCGGTGGTGGAGTCTATTATGTACGGTAACAAGCCAGGGTGGTGGAGCTCGCGGTGCGTGATTAATTCGGGAGTGTTCACGTTAGTCTACCCGCTGTCGCTTTTAAACGACGTGCGGAGTTTAACGGCGACGGGCGCTTTGGCATTTGTCGTTCTGTTCGCCGTGGCCGGGGCGCTTTGCGTGAGGTAAGGAACTTTCCCAATCACCACGTTTCGCCTCCCTGATCGGCCCGATTACCCTGACTGTTTATTCATACTGTGGAGTACAGTATACCCTTTCCAATCCCTCATACACATTACGAAAGACTGACGCTTTCTTTTTTATCGTGCCAGATACATCAGCGCCGGCGCGCCAATCGCAACCGACGTGGTCTGGGTTAACACCACCTCGCCTGGCTTAATCGCCCTCGCCATGCCCGTCGTCTCCCTGGCCTTCACCTGTCACTTCAACGTCGTGGAGATCGGTACGGATTATTTAAACCGAAAAGAGGAAGGTATAAAAAGAGAAGGCGCTGATGGAGAAGATGAAGATGGAGAAAATACCAGTATCGGTACTAACGCTACCGAAATTAACTCAAACACAAAAAGTGTTACGCGAATCATCCGCGTTACGATTTGGTGCTTGGCGTTTCCGTTTTACGTGGCGTTTTCGTTAGTCGGGTACCTGGGGTTTGGCCGAAACGTGTCCGGCGATTTGCTCACGGAGTGGGTCGGCGACCGCGAGATGAGCGTTTTGCAAATTTTAGTCGCCCTGGTGAACGTGATGAAGTACCCGCTGATGGGGTTCGCGCTGCGCGGTATCGTGGTGGAGTGGGTGGAGCAGGGGTGGGTGAGGTGGTGGGTGAAAAAAAGGTCGACTCCCGGTGAAGCAGAAGTCGGTCCGGGTGAAACCGCAGGTGAGGTGATGTACGACCCGCTGTTGGCAAACGACGACGACGACGAAACTTTTGCCGGTTCGACGATTGACGATTCGAACGATACACAAAAGAAAAACCGAGTCTACGCATCGCCTTTCGCGGTCCGGGCTTTGTGTTTACTCGTGATGCACGTAGCAATCGCGTGGTGCGCGGTGGTCATGCGGGAGCTTGATTTAGTGCTGGACGTGATAGGCGCGACCTGCGGCGTTTGCGTCGCGTTCGTGGTGCCGGGGTTTGTGTTGTTAATGTCGGGAGGGTTGGAAATGAGCAATGAGAATGCGCCGGCACTAACTACCCATACGGAAGATGTCCCGGTCGCGCTAACTCCTGAAGATACGGAAAATGAAACCTCAATCGCGGTGGAAGGAACGGAGCACCAGAGGGTATCGCGATCGAAAAAAGCGCTAGCGCTGACCTTGATCGCGACCGGGGTGATAACCGGCGCGTGCGGAATAGCCGCCGTGGCGGTGGAGTTGGTTTGATGGATTATCCTGTTTTTCCTCTTCGACAATGAGATAACTTAAGCTGATGAGGAAGTCGAGTACCAGGTACTGTAGATCCTAGCCTTTATCAGCACATATCAGTCGGGAGTTAAAACAAGGTTCACGTTTTTACAATCGTTCGCTTTCGCCCAGTCCGCCAAATCGTGTTGCCCCGCCATCGTCGCGAATGCACGCGTCCTCTCGTCCCACGGGCAGCCGTTCGCGCGCGCCCACTGCAGCACCTCGAGCTTTCCGAACTGCGCCGCAAACTCGCACGTACGCACGTCCCACAGGCATCAGTTCTCGCGCAACCACTTCAACGACTCGAAACGCCGCCGCCGATTGATACGTGTTCATGCGACACGGGCAACCGTTCGCATGTGCCCACTCTAGTACATGGATGTGCCCGCCCGCCGCCGCTGCGCAACACGTCCCCTCGTCCCACGGTGAGTTGTTCTCGCGCAACAGCTTCAGTTCCTGGAGCAGTCCAGCCCTCGCCGCTGTCGGGCATAGGAATTCTTGATGCATCAGAAGACCTCGTCGCTGCAGGCGTTTCATCGCGCTGAAACATCCGTACTTCATGGCGGCGACAAGATCCATCTCTTCGAACGCAAGCCCCGTCGCGGTCACCGCGGCACGCATCGCGCGGCTCACCACTCGGAGCCGTGCGAGTTCGGCGGGATCGTCGAAATACTCAGTACTGAGAATGTGAGTGGCGACGATGTCGTTGAGAAGGCCGGGGATGGCTGCTTGCGGGGAGGACTCGTGCGTATCGATCGAGATATCACCGATCGCGAGAGTATTGGCGTTGAGCCGTGAGTCGGAATCCATCGCGGAGGGTGTCGTGTGCGTGTGGTTGTGGAGTTGCTTCTCGTGGCTTCCCAGAATGTAATTAGGGTTGAAAAAGCAACGACTCCCCGACTCTTTCGATTGGAAGCCACGAAAAGCCAAGACACAAGTACACGCACCTGGCCTACCCCGACTGCGATGTCCTCCAGCGCGACGAATACTACCGATACTTCCTCGATAGGTGATACCGTGTCATACGTGGAGCGCGCGTTGAACAAGGTACTCTTGAAGGGAGCTGACTGCGCGAAGTGCGGTGCGTTCGGGTATACGGGATGGGAAGGCGGGTGGGAAGTGCGCGTGCAAGCTGGTGTACTACTGCAGCAAGGAGTGCCAACGTGGGGACTGGGCCGACCACAAAGCGCGTTGCACGTACAAGAAGCCCATCGCGACCGCGCACCAGATCGACCCGCAAGAGGCCATCCCTGACCTTCCCGACCACCTCGTCGTGACTCACGTGCTCAGAACTGAGCATTTCGCCGATCCCGCCGATCTCGCGAGGCTCCGAGTGGTGAGCCGCGCGATGCGTGCCGCGGTGGCTGGGACGGGGCGTCGTCTGGAAGAGCTGGATCCTAATACCGCATTGAAGGTCGGGTCGTTCAGCGCCATGCAACGCCTGCAACGACGTGGTGTTATCCCGCCGGGTCAAACTCAACAGTACCTATGCGCCGTGGCGGCGAGGGGCGGACTGCTCGAGGAGCTGAAGTTGCGCGCGAACGCGAACGCGAGTAACTCGACGTGGACGTGGAACCCTGGGACGTGTGGATCAGCCGCGGCGGGCGGACACATTCATATGCTGCGGTGGTTGCGCGCGAACGGATGCCCGTGGGGAGGGAGCACGTGTTCCGTAGCGGCGGCGACCGGGCAACTCGAGTCGCTGAAGTGGTGTCGCGCCAATGGCTGCCCGTGGGACGCGTCCGCCTGGCGTGCACGCCACGGTCGGCAACCATCTCCATGTCTTGGAGTGGATGTTCCAGAACAAATGCCCGGCGGATGAACTTACGTGCAAAGAGGCGGCGGGGATTGGAAATTTGGAGTTGCTCAAGTGGTTGTGCGCGAACGGCGCGCCGAGGGGCGCGACGACGTGCTCTCAAGCGGCGCATGGCGGCCACCTCGAGATTTTGAAGTGGTTGCGTTTGAACGGATGCCCGTGGGACGCGAACTCGTGCGCGCAGGCAGCGGGTGGCGGCCACCTCGAGGTGTTGAAGTGGTTGCGTTTGAACGGCTGCCCGTGGGACGCACAAACTATCGGAATTGCGACGCGCGAGGGGCAGCGCGACATGGCGCGCTGGGCGGTAGCCAACGGTGCGCCCAAGCCGTGGGTTCAAAACAGTTGGGACGGGATATGATCGGGTAGAGCGACACGTAGCCGTCGCGCTTGTTGAAGCAGATGCTTCGCTGTAGCGAGGCGAGTAGTAACGGCATCACGTTGAGACGTAGAGACGAAGTAAAAGACAAAAGGAGTGTTTTGTTGCATGGACAACATCAGAGGTTGAATAAGGGGTGTATATTACACACGTCTGTCGCAGCTTTTTCGAGTCTCCTTTTTTAGCATGGTTTCCTTCTCTCCTTTTCTTCGGCCTCGTTTCTCATTGGCCGCTCGCGACGTCGCCTGCCTTTGCCACGGAATGGGCGCTTTGTCCCGTCACAGCGCGTCGCACGGCGAACGCACACAGCAGGCCACTCCGTCGAGCCACTCGCGACCGCGTCACCCACGCGTGCCGTGCCCGCCGTCCACGCGACTCTCCACGCGCCCCGACGCACGCCGCGAGTGCGTGAGACTCCCGCGCCTGGATTTGACCCTGGGCGTTTGCCACACCTACTACGTGTACGCGTCCCAAATGGCGACGATTGCTTCAACGCGCGCGTTCGCGCGACCGGCGGGTGTTCACTTCGGAACGCGTGCGGCGCGCCGTGCCACGCCCGTGCGCGGCTTTGCCAAACGCGACGACCCCCCAGCGTCGTCGAGGGTCGTCTTCGCGAACGGCGCGAGAGGCGGCCACGCAAGTTGCTCGAATGAGGATATTACGCGATCCTCAAGTGAAGATCCGAAACCCGAATCCGGCGCGGCGAAACGCGGCGCGTTTGCCAAAAACGCAGACTACTTGACCGCCAAGCTCGCGAACGCGTTCGTGACGCTCGCGGTCGTGGCGTGCGTTGCGACCCCCGCGTACGTACCGCCCGCACTCGCCGTGGAGACCACCCGACCGCGCGTGTCCGAAATCGAGGAAAGAAACGCGACCACAAAGTCCGTTTCCATTCGAAACGATTTCGCAAAACTGGAAGCCGAGTTGAACAAAGACCTGCGAATAGTTTCCCGGGAAATAGAAATCGACAAAGAGCTGTTGGAAAGGGACGTGGAGCGCGTGCCGGTGACTTTTGAGCAGTTCATTCGCAAAGAGCCGCCTATTTTAGTAGGCATGCTCGCGATCGGCGTGATCAACGGCTTCGTCGGACTAACCTGGGCGCTGTTCTTCCGCGAAACCGAAGCCGGCCCGGGCGGCGAAGGTGCGTGTTTTTGGCTTTCCCAAATCCAGGCACGGCGTTTACCGCCCCTCTTTGACGACCACTCGTTGAAAGGAAGTGTACTACATACATCACTGGTGCACTGTTTTATCTCTCAGCTGGTGACTGTTTAGACCGATTACCCCTCCCTGTTGTCCATCCATCGCGATATACAGTACACCCACACTCGCCGACTCGCGACTGACCCTTTGTTTTATTGGTATCAGTCGGGAAAGGCGTCAAGAAACTGCGAGGCGAAGTCGTGAAAGGCATCTTCAAGTTCTTCGGATCTGTCATGGGGAGCTACATCGCGAGGGGAGACAGGAACTGAATATTTAGTGACTATCTGTTGCCGGGTGGAGTATTGAATGAGTGATGAATTGACGTGATTGAAAAAACTCCTACTATACTCGCTTCAAAAAACGGCTCGTGCTTCTCACCCACGCCACGCGAGACTGAGCAAAGACCACTAAAACCGCTTAAATCGTGTTTCATCGTGATTGAAATCCACACGTAACGAATAAACCGGAATGTCTTCCGTTATTAGCCTATGCATAAATCCTCAATACAGCGTCCCCGCCCTGGAGCGCGACGCGACGGTTTGGCGCAGGTGGTTTTTCGCGTTTCGGTGGGTACTGTTTTTCTCGGTTTTCTCCGAGACGGTTTGCGGAACCTCCGGCGGCGGGTCCTCCTCTGTTTCGTCCGTAGCGTCGTTTAGTGGTACGGCGCTATCTTCCGGACTTGACGTGTTTGGTTCGAAGCCCGCCGCAACCGGCGTGTCACACGCCACGCACAGCACGAGCACCACTTGTTGAGGAACATCTTCAGGCAGCACCTCTTCTTCCTTCGTCGGAGGTTTCGTGGTCCACGACGCGCGCGGTGTCTCGTGTTGCGCCACGGACTCCGAGGCTCTACCCGCGTATGCGATGTGAGTCGCTTCCGGTGATTTTTGTTTCAAACCCTCAGCGCTGGTTTCGTGGATCGGTTCCGCGCTCGAGTCCACCTTCGCGTTTGGACGAGACGATCGCGCGCCGTCCTTCTCCGTCTCGCGACACGCGACGCAAACGAACTCGGTCGTCTCTTCTCTTTCTTTCTGTGCTTTCGGCGTTAGTGTACGCTCCAAGGCGCGAACCGTTAGTGTTAACACCCGGTTCTCCTCCTTTACCTCGCCCAACTCAATTTTAACAAGCCGCGTCTTGTCCCTCGCCACTAATAAGTCGCTCAGCGAAATCGCCGCGTCGCTTTTCACGCGCCGGCGGTCCGCCGCGCGCGCGCGCGCCAGCGTTTCCTTGTGCGCTCGTAACTCTTCGATCAAAACCTTCAACTGTTGCATCTCGCGCAGGTTCTTTTTCTCCCGGTCCAACACACCGAGTGTTTGTTTCACGGATCCGTCTCCGTCCGGCGTCCGTTGTATAAGCGCCGCGCCTAACTTTGCAACCTCCGCCTTTGCGCGAAACGCGGCGTCGCGGTACGCCGCCCCGGTTCGTTGCGACTCCACCAGCGCTGCTTTGTAACGCCTGTGTAACGCCCTTTGCGCTTTCACGTCCTCAAGGGCGAGTTTAAGGGAAGGGTCGAGGTGGGAGTCATCAGGGGAGAAGTATTGGTACGATTGGTACGACGAGAGCTCCGACGAATGCGCGATTCCTTTGGCACTGGCTTTGGAACGTCCAAGGAGTGTTTTCGTCCCGACGGAGGAGTTTCGCGTTGGCACGTTGTTTCCTCTTCGGGCCCCACCCGCGGAAGGAGGTTTGGAGGTGGCGTACACCCCCGCCGCGCGTTTCGTGGATTTCGCGAAGGACACGTGGTGGGCTTTGCGTTGCGGCTTTTTGGAAGGGTTTGGCTCGTCATCGTCGATCGCCAAGCGGTCTCCCCAAACGCGCACTTCCACCACCGAGGTCATCGAGTTTGACGACGCCGGATTTGGACACGACGGATTTGTGACACGACGAAAAGCTCCCGACACGCGTGGCCGGAACCAAAAACACCGTTTGTCCGAAGCCACCGCGGCCGCCTTTGTGTGGTGCCAAAGCGATGAAACTGGGTGGTACCGAACGTGATGAAACGAGGTACCACCGAAGCGACCACCGCGGGCGATTGTGACGAAGAGGCGTTTTGGCAGATCCAACAAACCGTTTTTGGCAATCGAAATCGTCCCGAGAAAAATAAGTGCCGTCCGTCCCCCGTCACTTGATGAACGGCTATCCAATGCGTGTCAACAGACCCCCACAGGGTCATACGGTGCCGCGCCTCCATCGGCGACGCGAGCGCGCGGACACGGCGCGTGGAGGACGCGGCGGCGTGTAGTGACCTGCGGTACCCGTGCCAAGTCGGCGGAACGCGTGGCGGGTAAAAACTGCAAAGTAGATTCCGAAAAAAGGGCGTCGGTCCATCACTCCTGATGTCGACCGCGACCACCACGGGGGTGGTCGGTGTTCCCCCCCGCGGCGCCGCGGAGGTTATGCATGACGCGAAGGGTTGCGACATGGCGCCGACACAGGCGCCTGCGCCGGCGAAGGGTGTCGAGACGGCGCCGACACCGGCGCCTGCGCCGGAACCGACCCCGGAGCCAGGCTCGGTAGTGCCGGCGCCGGCGCCGCGGGGGTTATTAACTCGCCAAACCCCAACCAGGCCCAATCCCGAACCCGTACCGAAAGTCACGCTGAACGTTCCGCCGGTGATGCCAGAAACGTCAGAGCGTTCCGAGGCGCGGTGGGCGAAATTGGAGCGCGTCGATACAACCGCGGAGGTTTCGGTTGCCAGACACGAACAAACGGCGACGGTTTTGGGGGAACCGGAACGCCAAACGACGGTCCACTCAGAGGTGGTCCCTAGTTCGCGTGACTCGGGAGTAACTCAACCGATCGGACCGCGGTCGCCTACCCCGCCCGCCGCCGCGCTTGGCGAGCTGGTAAACGCGATGCAGCAGCAAATGCGGCGCGTGGCGAAAATGACGCAAGTGCTGGAACGGGTCGCCAGTCCGGGAAAAAGCCAAACGGTACGGGGGAGACACGAACGGTTCGGCGCCGGGCCGATGTTCTCACCGCGAGATCCGAACTACCCGGCGTCTCCCGGCCTGGATGACAATGACACCGAAAACGCGATTGTAACGGCGGTCAAAACGGCTGAAACCGAAGCGTCCTTAACAAACACGGAACAAGGCGTTAACGGCCCGGGGGCGATTTCCCGAAACGCCGCGTTTGCTTTGTTCGGCGAGTCTCCAGTTTCGGGTTTTTTTAACAAAACTTCAAACGAAACGGCTCACGAAACGGCCGATTCCTTCGTGGATGTGGGCGTTTTAACCTCCTCCCAAGGAGCTGCGGGTGTGGGTTCGTTCGGCCGAGCCACGGGCGCGCGGCTACACGCCGCCGGCGCGGACCAGGCGTTGCCGCCGGACGTGCGTTTGGCGCTGAAAAGCGGCTCGGCGCGAAGACGCCAAAACATACGTCCGTTTCGCGAATCGGAATCGAGTTTAAAGGAAAACGAACTCAAGTAAGTATTTCCCAATCACCACGCTCCGCCTCCCTGATCGCCCATACGATACTGACACTTTCTTTTTTATCTTATCAGCGACCCCCTGGTGGTCAACGACGTCGTAGTGCAGTTCCTGGCGTACCGGGAAATTGGCGGGGGTGATATCGGTGACGCTTCGTCTTCCAGTTATGGTGACGTTTCATCGAGGGGTGCGTATCTCTCCGAGGACGGAGGCGGACAGGCGGAGGACAAAGGGCAAATCGGGGAGATGATTGACGAAGAAATTGCGACTCACGGCGGCGACCCGTGGCTGGCGCAAACAAAGAGCAAGAAACCCTCCGACTTCGCCTCTGTGCGGTTCGCGTTCAACTTTTTCGATTTCCCGTTAACCACGTCCACGGTGTGCGGGTTGACGAAAGAGACGAAAGTGGGTGAGCCCCGGTTGCTGGTGCCGGCGACGTCTGGGGGACATGAATCCAGAAACGCGGGTGACGCGTGGTTTCGGTTCAGAGTCGATTCGGGAGTTGGAAACGGGAGCGGCGATGGAGGCGACGAAAACGCAACAAACATAGCAACAGACGACGAAAGCAACGGTCCCCATCGCCGTGACTCCTTCATCAAGTACCTCCACAGCGGCACGCCCGTCATGGTGGACGTGTTCCACGGTGACTCGCTGTTACAGAAAGGCGTGTGCGCGCTTGACATAAGGTCGTTGCTACGAAAAGGTACGGCCTTGGGCCTTTCACCAAATCCCGGACGACTGTTTGCTTGTGCAAGACTGACACTTTTTTTATACATTCAAAGGAATGGACACCACGGACACTTTGGTGGAAGCGCCCATGTACGACCACTCCGTGACGAACGGTTTCGAATTTGAAATCGCGGCGCGGCGGAAACTCGCGGCTGGCGTGTCTGGACTGAATGCGCATACAGAAAACGGCCGTAAACAACCCCAGATCGGGGCGTTGCTCGTGCGTCTGATCAACGTTGGGCGACGCGGCGGCGATTCGTCGTATGCACAAACAGCCGGCGACGCGACCAAACCGAGTTCAGGCGGTCCAGTTCGATCGAAAGAAATCAAAGCTCTCCCGGAAGCGGGTGGCGATGTTTTAGGCACCCTAGGCGTTACGAATGGCGTTACGCAGGCGCGCGAGACGCTGCGCGAACAGGAGTTGCGGAAACTAGCGCGCGAATTGCGATTGACGGAAATACGAAACGGGAACGCTGGCACATCGACGGATTTAGGAAAAGATATCAAGCCACCTGGTTCACCCGGGTCATCACCGACCAAACAGTCTGATACTACTGTAGACCATGCCGTGCGTTCCAAGGTTTTGGAATCTCTCGCGGCGGCGCGGTTGCGCCGGAAGCGGGAAGTTGTTTTGCAAAAGCTGCGGGAATGTTCTTCCGTTACAAAAATAACAATCCGCCCCTCCTTTGGCGAGTTGGTTTTCGTCGAGTTTCCGTTTCGAAACGGAAATTTTCATAACGACGCCGTGTTTGATATTCGGTGCGACGACCCGGAATTGGTGTTGGTCACGTCCGCTGCGGAAAGAAACGCGCTTCGAAGGAGTTGTGGTAGTGGTAAAACCGGGGATCCAACTTCTCCCGGTAGCGCTTCACACGAAAACCCGAATGACTCCGGAACCGACGAGTCTCGCCGTTTCGACGGCAGCCGTTTGTTTCTCGCGGCAGGGGAGTCAACCGTCGTGGCGTTCAAGTTCCAGAGCTTCGCTCAGTGCAATGACGCATCATTATTGTTGGACCAAAGCTCGCTGCGTTTGAAACCGCGAACGGTTTCGGTGACGTTCGTGGACGACGCCGAGAATAGTGGTACCGAGTTTTCGCAAACGGTATCGGTGGTGGTAAAGGTACGTCTTAACTCTGACTGTTTGTCCACACGGCGCGACGTACTCGTCCTGCGAAGGGACGTCTTACCTCTGCCCTGACTGTTTGTCCACACGGCGCGATATACGAGACTGACCCTTTTCTTTCACAATCAAAGCCGACCGCCGCAGTCGTCACCCGAACCTTCCGGTTCCACGCCGGGGAGTTGGATTTCTGGAAAAAAAAGCTGGGCGTGCCGAACAGGACGACCACCCCAGTTGCGGTGAGAGTGAGTGACCCGCAAGTCGCGGCGAGTGTGGACGGGGGCGAAATCGCCCTGCGCGTGAAGTGCGGATCCGCGGAAACAACCGCGGCCAACACCCAAACGTTTTTCGTCCGCGTCTACGGTGACCAATTTTTAAGCACCCTCCTCGCGACTTGGCGTGTCGTGTTACACGTAACACCGAAAACGCACATCGCGTGTTCGGTTGGCCAAACCAGCCGGGGCATAGGGTTGGTCAAGAATTTCGATTCGAGGCGCGAAATTCGCGTCGTGGCGTTTAGTTCCGCGCCGGATGAGCTAGTCGTGCTGCCAAACGAGTTTGTGTTGCCTCCGTCAAGCACCCAGTGTTCCTACCCCGGGTCCACAAAAGATATACCCGCGTCCGGCGTCGCGGAGATGCAAATCGTGTTCCGGCCGTTACGGCCGGGACGGCGACAGCACGTCATACACTTAGTGGATTTAGAGACCGGGGCTTTGGTGCACGCGCGCGTCGTCGTTGCTGAAGCGCGCGCGCCGCGCGTCTCGAGAAGCTTCGACGTGTCAGCGCATATGGGCAAACAGTGTCACAAGAAGATCCAATACCGTAACCCGTACCCGACCCCGCGGGTTTTTTACCTAAAAAGCACACACCCTGGATTGCTTAAGTTTCGCGTGGGGGTTTTGGATTTAGCCCCGGCGGGTTCGGTCGGCGACACGGCGCCGATGGGGCTGACCTTCGCGCCGGGCGAGGTTTGGGAAAAGGCGCGAAACGGTTTCGGGAATTTTGGGAACGACGATACTAATAATAACGTTGCTTCGGCCGATGAACAGAACAACCCAAACAATCAACGTAACGATTCCAACCGAGACCCGACCAACCCCGCGCCGATCGCCGTCCTGGTGTTTATCAACGACGAAAGCGACGCGACGGAGGAGTGCTTTGAGGTTCGGGTGGTAACGATCTAGTGGCTCGATGTTTGTCAAAAAGAAAAAGAAAAAAAGTGTCGGGTGGTCACGGGCGAGGCGCCGAGTTCGTGGCAGGGAGGTACGGTCAGGCCTGTGGGTTCCGGTTCCGGGGTAGGTCGGGACGCGGTAGGATGAGCGTTGAGTTGTTGTGAAACTCGTATCCGCGCTCGAAAACAAACACGAAACAAAACGTCTCGCTCGTATTTCAAATCACGTCCACCTTTCTATTCCCTCTCGCAAATCGCGAGTGTCGTCTTCGCCTGGGCCCACGCCGCGCGCGTTTTCGACTCGTCCCCCGCGGACGCGCCGACCGCGACCAAAGCTGTCGCGACTCGTTCCACGTCATTCCGCGCGCGCTTTTCGTTCGAGTTCGCCTCCAGCGCCGCGCTTCGCTTGGAAGCAGCACTTAACACGCTTTCGGGAAGCCCCGCTAAACGCGCGACGTTCACGCCGTAGCTCTTCGGGCAGCTTCCCTTTTCCAGGGTGTACAGAAACGTGACCCGCTCAAGCGGTTCCGAGGAATCACTTTGGTCTGTGGAAACCGGGTCTCTTCGCACGTCGCAACCCATGTGCGCCAGGGCGACTTTGTTTTGATTCGCGTCAGTCACTTTGTCATCCTCGAACTCCTCCGCCAAGCGGTGGTAGTGCGTCGCGAACAGCGTTCTTGACCCGACTTTGGTGATCGTGTTCACAACCGCCGACGCGATGGCGAACCCGTCGCTGGTAGAGGTACCCCTGCCGAGCTCGTCAAGCGCGATTAAAGAAGTCGCAGTGCACCGTCTCAGCATAGCCGCGGTTTCACTGAGCTCCACCATGAACGTGGATTTGCCACCCGCGACGTCGTCCCGGGCGCCCATGCGCACGTAAACAGCGTCCGTCGCGGACATGGAAAAACTCTTAGCCGGGACGTCAGCGCCGACGTGCGCCATCACCGCGCAGAGACAGATCTGGCGCAACAACGTGGACTTACCGCCCATGTTGGGTCCGGTCAGGAGAACCAGGGGGGGGTGCGTTTGCGTCACCGTTTGCTCAGTTTCCATTGACTCAGCCGACTCCTTGCCGCCCGAGTGCGACGCAAAACCGCCCAAGTTAACGTCGTTGGGCACGAAGGCGTCGCCCGCCGGTAGAATCGCGACGCACGGGTGCCGCATGCGTTCCGCGGTGAGGAACGGTTTCGTGTCGGTAAGGGACTCAACAACGGAGGGGGTGCACGTATCTTGACACACCGCGGCGAGTTCCTCCGCCGCGACCGCTAACGAGGACAACGCGTCGAGCGCCGCGCACGTCTCCGCGGCTCGGCGCCACCGCGGCCACTCGTCGCAGAACTGTTTCGTCAGCCTTTTTTGGTAAAAGAAAAGTATCAGTCGTGTATGGACAAACAGTGTGTGGCGGATTTGGGAAAGGCCCAATACGTACGCTCGCAGTACTCCCGCCAGGGCGACCTCCCTGGCTTCCTCCGCGTTCGCGCGCTCCAGCCTCAGTTCCGTCAAGTCGGGTGAGTCGAACCGCTCGAAGCCTTTTTTCTTGCCCTCCCGTGACCACATCGCCGGAACCCGGTGCGCCAGGCGATCGGGAACCTCCAGGAGGTACGTGTCTTTGTTTGCGCTGGCGAAAACGCACGCGTCTCGGGATCCGCCAAGCAAGGCGCGCGCGTTTTGAAGCCAAGCCTTTTTTAAAGAAAAGTGTCAGGCTTGTATTGGGCGATGTATGGACAAACAGTCATTAGCTTCGGTCAAAACAGTGTTGGGATTTGGGAAATACAATACGTACCTGCAACGCCTCATCCGCCGCCGCGACCCGCGCGTCCGCCGCGTCCACCGATGCGTCCGCCCCAGGTTTCGGCGCGATCCGGCCGTTTTGCTTCGCGGTTTCCCAGTCAAACGCGTTTTGGAAAAAACCAAGCGTCGCGTCCAGCGCGGGCATGGAAACCCCGCCAACCGCCGATGTATCGGCGGCGGTGATTTTAGGAGGAGCGGCGGCGGCGTCGATGTCCATGGAATCCATAGCATCATCCATGCCATCATCCATGCCATCATCCATGCCACCATCAACCCCGTTCCCGCTTTGCGTGACCAGCAATCGTAACGCGTTTGATGTAAGCGCACCCCGTACTTCGTCAAACGCCCTTGTCACCTCCGTCGCGGCGGCCATTCCCTCCAGCGCCTGCGTGAACCCTTTCAAGCGTTCCTGATACGATAAAAAAGAAAGTGTCAGTCTCTGGTAATGTTCGTAACTTGTATGAGCAAACAGTGCACTTGTGATGTATGTAGTATACTTCCTTTTAATGAGTGGCCGTCAAAGAGGGGCTGTAATCAGTCGGCGGAATGAGGTGATTGGGAAATACTCACCTTTTGCGCGTCTTCGTAAAGCACCACGTCCGCGGCGTCTCTTCCTCGGCCGCCTGACACGCCCACCAGTCTGGACACGACCCGCTCCAAGTCGCACGCCTTTTTCAAGATACCCCTGGCTTTGCCGATAGCGTCCACCCCTACTGTTCGTAGGTCGCGAACGGCGAGCTGTCGAGCCCTCACCGCCGCCGCCGACCTCAGCGGCCGCGTGATCCAGCGGCGCAGTAACCGTCGGCCTCCCGCGCTGGCGCACCGGTCAAGCACGGTCAACAAACTCCCATCTGTCCCTCCGCTGGAGTCCTCCAGAATCTCCAACCCGTGCAGCGCCGCGGCGTCCAGGTGCACGAACCCGCCGTGCGTCCAACTGGACGCGTCCTCCGGCCCGGGTAAGCGTTCCACGCGCCCGAGCGGCACCAAATCCAAGTCCAACATCGCGTCCTTCAGGTACTGCGTCATGGCCCCGAACGCGCCGAGGGCGCAGTCGCGTTTTTCGGCACAGTCGTCGTCGGCGAAGGAAGCCAAGGCGGGGGGAAGCGTGGAAACACTGTTTGAATCGTTCTTCTTACCACCCTTCATGGGCGACGCGGCGGGCGACTTCGGCGTGGTTTTCAAAAAGTACTCGCCTTTCGCAAACAACGCGAGCGCGCCCGCGGCGGTGGACACGGCGTCGTCTCCCCTTCTTCGGCGAACTGCGGCGGTTGGGCACGTGTCTTTTGCTGCGGCCCGCATGCGTGCCGAGAAACCGCCAGGGGGCGCCACGAGCTCCACCGGCATCAGCGCCGCGAGCGCCGCCCTGACGCCGCCTAAACTCGCGTCGTCGCGCCACGCGCCAACCAAAAAACGCCCAGTCGCGCAATCAGCGGCGCACACGCCGATCCACGGGGAGGCGTCATCGTTCGCATCGACGTCGTCTTCCGTGGGTGCGTTTCCCAAAGGCCCACCAAGTTCCACCAAGGAAACCACGTACGACGCGTCCGGGCTCGCTTCGCACATCGCCACGTCCACCAACGTACCCTTGGTGAGTATGCCAACCTTGGCGCGTTTCACCACGGAGTCCTTCGTCGTCCCCGCCGCTCTGCGCTCCGCGAGCTGCGCCGGGGTCTCGACCTGCTCCACCACCACCACCCGGTGCCCGGCCCGCGCCAACCGCTCGGCGTTCGCGGCGTAGTTCTTTTCCGGGAACCCGCAGTGCGGCTGATTGTGAAAAAGAAAAGTGTCAGTCTCTCGTGACGTGTATCCGGGATTGGAAAGGGGCACGACGGAGTGGGTGGTACTTTCAACCTGTACTCCATACAGAGCAGTAATCAGGGAGGCGGCACGCGGCAAACGGGAAAGGCCCTTACCTGCTCGCCTTTCATGTACGCCAGGCCCAGATCGGCGGCGCCCACGTGCGCGTCCATTTCGAACAGCTCGTAGAACTTGCCCATCTTGAACATGATCACGGCGTCGAAGTGCTGCGATTTGAACCGCCACCACTGGGCTTGGCCGGGTGACACGACGAAGGGGTTTTTCTGGGAATCCACGCACTTGGGGAAGCTCATGGGGAGCGCCAGGGTGCTCGGGTCGTACCCGGGATCCGTTGGTCTCCGGCCGTCCAGGTCTTTGCGTTTGCCGAGGGACAGCCACGGGAACATCCGCTTTTCCCGGTCCGCGTACCGAGCCGGCCCAGCCAGACCGCTTGTCAAGCCATCACCACACGGTACGTCACCGGAGGCTTGGATGTTGCGCACCCCACCGGCGCCGCCGCGCTCCATGCGCTCCGTGAAGTCGTTCGTCGCGCCCAACGCGCGTGCCTTGCCGGCGACGGGCAGAAGTGAGGCGGGTGCCGCTGAAGCTTTTGGGGGTGCCGCAGGCGACGCAGACGCAATGTGCGCGCGCGCCGCGGCTGCCGCGGAGACGGACGGTTTCTTCTCTAGTTTTGGCACCGACTTTTTCGTCGCCGTCTTTCCGCCGCCGCCGCGTTTGCGCTTGGGCGGGTCGTCGTGGAACTCGCTTTCGCTTTCGCTTTCCGCGTCATCGTCCTCATCAGACGCATCAGACGCATCAGACTCCACTTCGAACTCGGACTCACTCTCCGACCCCGACCCGTCGCCACCGGACTCCTCGGCGTCTTCGCCTGCGAAGTCGCTGTCGGAGTCGCTTAACACGACTTTTCGGTTTTTAGACGCCTTTTGCGACCCGCGCGCCGGTTTTTTGGAAGCGACGCCCGCCAGCGCGGCCTTAGCGGCTTGGCCTTTCAAAGTGACTCTGACTCTGGCTTTCTTTTGAGGCGCAACTTTATCGTCATCGGAATCCGAATCGTCATCGTCATCGTCATCGTCGCCCTTCTCGGAAACCAGCTCTTCGTCGTTTTCGAACCGCTCGCTCGCCACCAACTCCGCGTCAAGATCCCAACACGTTTTGCGCTTGGAAAGGTTGATCCATTCGTCGTCGCCGTCGTCGTACCGCAGGTGGTGCTTCCCTCTCGTGGTGTCAACCGCCGCGACCCGCGCCGGGTAGAACTTCTTTTCCGACGGCCAGAACACCGCGACCCGGCGTCCGACGTCGTCCTTACTGCACCGCAGTTGCGGTGCGGGTTTCGGTGAAGGCACCGCCCCCTTGTTCGCCTCGGCGCCCGCGAAATCTGACGAGCGCCTTCGGACTTCCCTGAACTTCTTCGCGCTCGCGGTGGCGGGAGGGTCCGGGCTTTCGTGTTGGTCAGTGGCTTGCGTTTTGACAACAGCGGGTTCGATTTGGTGTTGCTCGGTGGACCGCGCGTTAGACCCCGGGGCGTCACTGGAGCTCGTCTTCAACGCCTTGCCTCCGTGTTTTTCCGCCGACGCCGTGCCGATCTCAGGAACCACGATGTTGGTCTTGGGCGCGAAGAAGCTGGATATCGCGCGCATACCCGCCGCGTCCCCCGAGTCCCTCTTGGGCGGCGCCATCTCTGGGGGCGAGGTCGCACGGGCCGGCGAACACGCGCGTCCACAGCCACTGCCGGAGGGCGCGAGAGAGTGATGAGCAGGGTCTCGGATGGACCGAATAACTACTTTGTTTGAACTTGCGCAAAAACACAGCTGTGTTTTGAACTGCTCATGAGATTCGCTAACATCAAGCACACGGCCGACCGCACCGCGTGCTTTCCGCGAATTCGGCGACTGGATGCTCGACTGCTTGAGGCCGCTTCGGTTTCGGTAAAGTCTTGGACTGGTGGCGCCAAAAGTCAAAGTCCACGTCATCGATGCGGCAGTCTTCGCCATTCAACATCCGCGCGCGCGGGAGCGCGACACGGGACTTATTTGTACATGGCGACAACACAGCGGAAATCCAGGAGTGTACGGTACGTGCGATGACGGCACCGATACGTCCAACCGCGTTTGGCGTTCCCGGAACCGCGAGGCCTCCCCCTCACCCGACAATAATCTAATCCTTCTAATCGTTTCTGCAGCGTCACCAAGGCACCCTTTCGTCCGCCAGATCCCTTCTGACCTCCCTCCCCCACCGCCACCCCACAGGCCAACCACCCAAAGCGTTTTCGGAAACAGCGTGTTGCTTCCACTTGACGAGGACGCGACAATGGACGAGTTTATTGTCGGGTCCGTGGGAGGACGCGCGCTTCCCAAACGTTTGGCACATCTGCAAGGCCCAACACGAATAGGGCACCCAGTTTCGAGACTGCAGCAGTTGGACACGGAAACGGCCGAGATTTCACGCGGCGGCGAAACTCCATCCTTAGCGACGGTCGCGCTGCGCACGCCTCCCAACGCGACACTGACACAAACACCAAACATGCACGTGGTACGAGGCGCGCACGGGTCGGTTTTCGTGGGTCCGTGGAACGGACGGTGGGGCCGCGCGGACGGCGGCGGCGCGCGTGACGCGGAAATTAGCGAACGCGCTCAAAATGAAGAAGAATCCGCGACCCGATCTTCGCGCGCGGTTGGAATCGAACTCGATCCTTTGGACACGGAAACAATCGCCGAGCTCGCGTTTTGCGACACGCACGAATTGAGGCTTGACGACGGGGCGGCGGTTACTACGGAGCTGATTTCAGAGGAGATAATCACGGGGAGGCGGACGCGAGGTGGTGACACCGATGTCAGAGGCGAGTTGCGACTGGAAGGCAGGGAGATTGATAATGGCGAGGCGCGCCGGCATCGCGGCGCGCGCGTGAACAGCGCGCCCGCGGCGACACGGCGCGTCGGTGCCGCGAGGGTCGCGACACGAAAAAGGCCGTCCGCGTCCTTCGTCAAGGCGAAGCGGGAAAATTGGAAAACACAGAGAGCGGAAACGGGCGGGGCGGGCGGGTCGGGAGGTCCTAACGGGTTTTTCGGCGGCGCGTCACAGGTGATGCGAAACGCCAGCCAAAGGAACACCATGGGGGCGCGGTGTTTGCAACCGCGAGGGTTTTAGGTGATGTCCGCGACTGAGCTTTTTCGAGCGTCTGACTGTATGGTCATAGGCACTACGAGCCGCCCGTAACCGTATAGGATAACTGTAAAATGAATAGATACCGAACCGTCGCTCTTGTCATTCGCGCTCCGCGTCACACCCACCCACCCGCCTCGTACGAGACGATACGCACTCATTCGCGGTAGCACACGCGTTTCGCGACGCGCACGATGTCCGCAACCGTGGGCAGCGCCAAACGCTCCAGGTTCGCGGCGTAGGGCATGGGAATATCCACGCCCGTGATTCGCTCCACGGGCGCGTCCAGGAAATCAAACGCGTCTTCGTTGATCATGGCGCTTATCTCCGCGCCAACCCCGGCTTGCGGCCACCCCTCCTCCACCACCACCACGCGGTTTGTTTTCCGCACGCTCGCGGCGATTGCGTTTCGGTCCAGCGGGCGCAGGGACCGTAGGTTAATAACCTCTGCGCTGATGCCCTCCTTCGCCAGGAGCTCAGCGGCTTGCTTGCAGAACCCGACCATTTTCGAAAACGACACCAGGGTGACGTCCGTGCCGGGGCGCATCACAAGCGCCTTGCCAATCGGGACCACGAATTCGGGCGACAGCGCTTCTTTGGAAATAGGAAAAGACTTGGAGATTAACAAGAAAGTGTCAGTCGGTCGTGACGTGTATGCGTAAACAGTCAGAGGTAATAGTCCCTTCTGGTACGAGTATGGGCAATCAACGTGGTGATTGGGAAAATACCTACCTCGCCGTAGAGTAGTTCGTTTTCAAGAAACACGACCGGGTCGGGGTCTCGGATTGCGGCTTTCAGTAACCCCCTGGCGTCCTCCGCGTCATACGGCGCCACGACTTTCAAGCCAGGAATGCTCATGTACCACGCGGCGAAGCACTGGGAGTGCTGCGCGCCCACCCCGGAGGCGGCGCCGTTGGGCCCGCGGAACACGATCGGACACGAAATGGTTCCCGCGCTCATGTACAGCGTCTTCGCCGCGCTGTTCACGATGTGGTCGATGGCCTGTAGGGAGAAGTTGAAGGTCATGAACTCCACGATTGGTTTTAAACCCATGAACGCGGCGCCGCAGGCCAAACCGGTGAACCCCGCCTCGGTGATTGGCGTGTCACGCACGCGCGTCGGGCCGAAGCGCTGAATCAGTCCTTTGGTGATTTTGTACGCGCCCTGTGAATGGTATGAGTCACGCAAAAAGGTCAGTCTGGGGGGGGTGTCGTATGGGCAAACAGTCAAACAAACGTCGTCCGGTACGAGGCATCCCTGAAAGGTTTGGTGGTGTGGCTTCGTGGCAGGTACTGGCGCACTGCGTAAAATCGACACGGTACGCCGGTGGTAACAGTTACCAGTACGCCGGCGAAGGTTACGTCCGCGGTACCGCGCAAAGAAACACGCACCTGGTAATCCCCAACCTCCTCGCCGATCACGAAAACTTTCTCGTCGCGTTCCATCTCCTCCGCCATGGCGCTGTTCAGGGCGTCACGGACGGTCATGGTGCTGGCGTTGGGGTCGAACGGCTTCGCGATCTCCGCGGCGCCAGATTCGTCCACGTTAGCCGCCGCCATGCCGCTCGCCCGCGAGCCAGTCAACGGGACGCCCCGTTCGCCGATGGGGCGGTAATCTGGTCGTTCCAGAATCGCCCTCGCCGGTTCTTTTGGAGGGGTCTCCGCATCGCCGCCGCCGCCGCCACCGCCAGGCGCCGCCCCCGCCTCCGCGTGTTCGTCGAAGTGCGGCACATATTCCGCAAACTTACCGATATCGCCCTCGTTCTCGCAAAGCACCGCGACGGGCTTACCCACCGGGATGTCCTCCGTGCCTTCCGCCACCAAAATCTTCGCCACCCACCCGTCCTCCATGCTCTCCATCTCCATCGTGGCTTTGTCGGTTTGGATCTCGGCGAGAATGTCCCCCGCGGCGACGAACTCGCCTGAGGTTTTCTTCCAGCTCGCGATGCCTCCGTGCGTCATCGTGGGGGACAACGAGGGGAATGGGATGACTTGGTGGGGGGGGAAGTCGCTGGCGTCCGCCGCGAAGCCGCGCGAGTGTTGCGAGGCATGCGGTTTGCCCGCGGCGTCGGAAGCGCTGGAGGGGCCGTGCAGCAACGGGGTGTATCTGGAGAGGGAAAAAAGTGTGAAGGGAGAACAGTGTCAGGGAGAAAAATAGTCGTTCTCGGCCTCTAATGGCGAGCGAGACAAAGGTGTCATCCTCGCTACTGTTCCTCATACCACCTGGCCGCTTTGGCGACTCCAAAGGCGACTCGATTTGTGGAATCTTTTTGCGCTTTTCTGAAAACACGTGAAAAAAAAAATGAAAAAAAAAGGCGGGGACGGCAGATTCACACCACGATCGGCTTCGCGATCGACCGCGGTGGCGTCGGCGCGGGCTTCGTGTCTTCGCTGGCCGCCCGTGTGCGTGGTGTCTACGCGCGCCACGAGCAAACGCGACCACACAAGCTATGCTTCATGGTTTGTGCGGTCGATTTGAAACACCCTCGTTGCGGTGTTTGCGCCGTTAGGAAGGTGTGGTGCAAAGGCAAAGCGCATCCGTCGTACCTGTTCACACTGATTCCACTTTGGCGCCCGAACCCACCGCTGCCCACACCGAAACCGCGCGTCGCGTCCGCGAAAGCCGCGATCCCGCGACGTACCAGCGCGGACCTCGACGCCATCGCGTTTTCGGCGGGGGGGTCGTTCCGCGGAGGGGTGCCTGCTGCAGTGGGAAGCGAGAGGTCGGGGTCTTGAAAAAATATCTCGAGCGCCCTTTCGGGGCCTGCTGGAAAACGCGAAGCCGGAAACCAGAAGCGAGCCGCGGCTTCGCAGCGCACCACCTCGACACGCGCGTCGCCGATTGTCGGAATGGCGACGAGCGTGGAGACGCTTTCGCAAGGTACGGCGTTGCCCGTGTTCCCCTTGATTGTGTCACCACCACCGGGGTTCCGCGGCGGCGCGACCGGCACGTCCACCCACGCGCACCCACGGGCCACCATGCTTTTTCGTGGGCCGACTCTATGTGCCATCCTGGTGCCCTCGCCCATCTTCCACTGACGCACCAGACGCCCTGCTTCCCTGCTTCCCTGCTTCCCTGCTTCCCTCATTTAACTAATCGCCGACCAGGCTTGCAGCGCGTCCTCGCCCCCGCGGTAAGGGAGTGTGACAAACACGTCGTGTCCGTTTCGGTTGCTCAGTCAAGGCTCACCGGGCACATCGACCGTTTGTCCCACGAGCTTGAAATTCTGGTCGCCGCCATGCCGGCGCCCGCGGCGGCGACGCACAGGGGGCGGATATCGGCAATACAGGGACGTGTAGCTAGTGTGTCTAAACGGGTCAAGGACGTCCACGACAGATTGAATTTATTAAAAACAGAAGCGTTTGGAATGCGAAGGGCTAACTTAGTCAGGGTCACGGAAACGCCCCTGGACGAGTTACCCGCGAACCAACACGACATGTACCGCGCAAACCAGATCGGGGACGACGATGAGGAGGACGAGGGTACGCGAATAGGCAGTGCAGAAGAACCTTTGGCGGCGTTACCGGACGCCGAGTGAAGTACCGGACTAAAGGAATGTATTAATATGTAGTGGCGACGTGTACGAGTCGTAACACGTGGTGGTAGTAACACACGGAAGTATTACATCAGTTCTATTTCCTTCACGTAACCCTGTTTTCTCACCCCATTGACCTACATGGTGATACCTACGTCCCGTGTTCCTTCGTGGAAGTCATTCCAAAAGGACCACCAAACCCTCACCGCCGCGACCCCGGTCCGTACCCCGGCATCGCGTTCAAACCGAGTTTGCTTTCCATCAGTGAGTGCGCGTCCCGGCGCGGCGCGTCGGTTCGGTCGTTGACGTTGTCAAGGTACGACTCAAACCCGAACCGATCGACGTCGTTTGACAAGATCTCCTGGCCGAAGTTGCTCGACGGTAACCCGGGCAAACGCTTCTGCGCACCCAGAATCTGGCGCTCGATATCCATGCGCGCGGGCATGGCGATGCCGTACGTCTTCGCCAGCATTTGGCGCTTCTCCACCGCGCTCGCGGAAGGCCCTTGCTCTTGGATCAACTGCACGGGGTGCTTGCCCAGATGGGAAACCCCGGCTTTGGAAGCGGGCAAGCCCTCCCTCATGGTGTCGTGAGGGACGCGCATGAAAGGAAGCTGGCCGTCCATGGCCATTCTGGGATGGTCCTAACGTCCGCAAAGAAAAAAACGCGCGCGCGGCGTTGTGGCGGATGGGGCGGAGTCAGATCTGAGAGGGGCGCCCATTTGCAAAAAAGACGAAGGGACTGCACAAGTTCAAAATCAGCTCATCATCAGTTGATGAAGTGATGGAAGTGATGCACTCGTGAACTACCTTCATATTAATACTTCTAAACTACCTACGCCCACCCCGGCACCATCACGTACCTCCCCTTCGGATACTCCGGGAAGTTCTTTCCGTACCAAACATGTGTTTGTTTCGCGGAGACCCAGAGATTGGCGCAAATCGCGGCGAGCATCGGGGCGAGTCTCGTCACCGCACCGGCGCCCGCGCACAAAAAAAGCCCGACGTACAAAACAACCTCGAAGAAATAATGCGGCGACGACGCCAGGTCGAACCAGCCGCCGCGGGGGATTCGGTAGTGCGTCGTGGGATTCGAACCAGGGACACTTTTGTCCGTGCCCCTACTCTCAACCACCTTACTACCACTCCCACCACCACTAGTCACCGAATCTTTTCTGAGACTCGCGAGCCGCGCGTGACACGCGTGCTGGTTGGCGTTGCCGATTGCGAAGAGCAACAAACCGGACAGGACGAACGTGGCGCGCGGATTTAAAAGGTTGAGGAACGCGTTGGCCAACCCTTTGACTTGGGAAGAATCGTAAGTAACACCACTAGTTGTGATTTTGTACATGCCATGCACAGCTGTGCGTGCAAACGCCCACACTGTTTTACCGAAGCTGGTGACTGTTTGCCCATACGCCGCGGACGCCGCCGCGGCGTTACCATCCGCAATTGCATTCATCAATACGGCGCGCATTCGTGCAAGCGTCTCGGGCGCCGCTAAAGTCAGCGGCGTCACGACGTAGTACACTAGGCCCACTGCGTACCCAACGACGTGCATTTGCGCCCCGTCGCGGTGCTTCGTGACGAAAAATGATTCAAGCAAACGCCGGGTGACGTGGATCTGGAAAAGAACCGTGACGAGCGCCCCGCGCGTCGCGGAGACGATTTCGTTTGTGATGGAAATGGATGTTTTCGGGTTCCCATCAACGGTACCTTCCGTGTTCCCGCCGGTCACCAGGTCAGCCGCGACCTGCAGCGCGTGCGCCAGGACGACGAGGTTGACCAGCACGCCGAGCACGTAGAAGTGCGTGAACCACGCGTGCGGTACCGTGCTCTGCCGCGACCGGGGTTTGCGTTTCGGTGTGGTGTCCGTCGCCACATCGCCATCATCATCGCCGTCGTCGGCCTTGCCTCGTTTCGCGAACCCGCGCAACGTATCGGAAACCCCGGGAAGCAGGTTCGTAGCACCCGCCACGCTGGACGCGAAGAACACGGTCCAGAACGTGCCGAGGACGGTGCTCAGAAAAGCACCCGCTGGGGCGGAGGACGGCTCCATCGCTACCGTGCGCCGAGGGACTGAAGAGACGAGAAGTGTTGGTCCAAGTATGACCGCACGCCGCAGGCCTTTTTTGACAACTGTCGGCGATTCCGAGACTGCGCTCCGTCTCCCCCACCCCCACACTTCGCGCGACCCCGTCACCATGGCGTCTCTGGTGTCTGTCCAGTTCGCCGCATCGTCAGTGGCTCCCCTAAGAGCGCGGCCATCCACGGTACGTTTGATACTTCATAATGTGACCGACCCTAGTCTACGCGAGGACGCGAAAGGCAATTGGCGGCAATCTGGCTAATGATTGTTTCCTGACCCCGATCCAACGCTCCGCGCCTCCTTCCCCCCCCCCAGGTGGCCACCCCCCCCCCGCGCGGGACCCCTACTACGATAAACGCGTTCTTTTCGTTGAAAACCAAGCCAGCCGCCTCCGCTGTTTCCACCGCCCCCAGGCCCCCCGCGGGTACCGGTACCTCCGATCCGACCCCGCCACCACATTTCGCCTCCGTTTCCTCGTCGTTCTTCTCGTACGAACAACAAGCCGTTAAAGGCGTCCGGGCGAACTGCGACGTCGGGCAACCGGTAGACGCGGCCCGGCCGTTCGTGGGTGGCATTCAAAACGGCGCCGCGTCTTGTGGGAGCTGGGGGTGCACGGAGGGGGGGTGGTTATCCCCCAAACCGCGAACGAGCACGGAGTGGTTCTTCGTGCTGGCGGGTCGCGGGAGCGTGTCCGCGCCGAGCACGGGCGAGACGTTCAGCTTCGGCCCAGGTGATTTGGTCGTTCTTCCCAAAGGATGGAGTGGAAGGTGGGACGTCACGCACCGGATTCACAAAATATGGGTCGTGCATAAACACGAGGACGTGGTTGGCGGGGCGGCAGTGGACCCGGTGGTGGTCACGGCGCGCGCGCTGAGCGGCGGTAACTTGGTGGCGTACGACGTCGGGTCGACGAGGGCGGGGTCTTGGTGTTCGACTAAATGCTCCATCAACATCACCCCGCGCCAAGTAGCGGAGGTGTTCGTCGTTACGAAAGGTGCAATGTTCATCACGAACAGCGACGGCAGCGCGCGGCGGTGCGGGGTCGGGGACGTCGTTCATCTCCCCGAAGCGTGGAACGGTTCGATCGACGTCGTGGATTTCGTGCGCACCGCGTTTGTGGAGATCGCAGGCCCCAACTTTTCAGTCGGCGGCGACTTGGAGACTAAATACCGTGATGGAGGTGGTATGACGCAATCCTCGGGACAAACACACCGCGCCTCAAATCCGGAAAGGGGCGCGATATACCAAGTCGGACCGCCCGTGCCCGTGCCGGTTTGGGGACACCGCGCGGTGGCGCGCTCGGCGCAACCTTCGCAATCATCTCAACCGCACGTTTCGGACAAAAGCAAGTACGACTTGTGTCTCACAATACTCGAAACAAGCAAGGACCAGGACCTACTCGCGGTGGCGAAGGCGAAGCTGCTGGCGTATTTGGAGTGAGGGGTGCTTTGGGCTGGACCGGAGTGGAAATAGCGAGATGGAGAGTGCTCCAAACCTGAGTGCTCCATAATAAATATGACCTTGAAGGTACAAAAATACAGAACCGAAAAAGCATTTTTGGCCGATTTTTGTCCCGTTGACTTGCACGCGCACCACTCTCTCGCGCGCGTTCACGCCGCCGGAGCCACCATGTCGTTCATCTACGGCCACGACGAGAACGCCGTGCCCAGGTACGTGCTTTCCTCTGTTCCGGGTTTGGAATTCGCGATACACCCGCGCGGAAGTACTTCCCACCGCTGTCTCCTCGTCCGATGATTTGAGGCCTCGTAGTACCCCTCCCGATTTGAACTACGACGCATCCGCGCGCGGTTTCGAGACGCACGCGCGCGGCGTCTCGGCCACGCGTACGCGCGGCCGCGTGTGTATCGAGGCCACGTCTCGAACCACGAAAGTTGGAAATGTCGCCGCGGTTGTTTCCAGAGCACTCGGCACACCCGGTCGTCGCGATGGGGGCACCCTTTGAAAAGCGTTTCGTGACCCCGAGTCTGGGAAGACGCGTTGTTGCTTTTTTAGAGTAACGTGCATCTCGATTTTCGTTATCGTCAGTCACTGACTGCGCGCGCGGCACTGAGCTCCCCTCCTCCCTCCCACCCTCCCCCCAAAAATAGCCACGGCAAGCAATCAAGCAACGCCTTCGCCACCGGCGCGGACCAGAACTGCGGCAACGTGATCACGGACCGCCCCACCACGCGCCTGCACGCGCCGCCTGGCGGACACAGCAGCATCAGGTTCGGCGACGAAGACGTACGTATTTCCAACTCACCACGTTCCACCTCCCTGATTGCCCATACGAAACTGACGCTTTCTTTTTATCGTATCAGTCGTACGTTCCCCCGGGTCGCGCGTCCCGCCAGGCGCAGGCGGACCAGTACTCCTCTGGCCGGAGCAACGTTAGTTCTCAGGTGTTTGGCCAGCCGAGTTCTGGCGGCGGCGCGTACCAATCGTCAAACGCGTTTGCGAACGCGTCGGATCCGAACGGCGACAACTTCATCACAGACCGATCGAGCACGCGCCTGGCGCAGCCCCCCGGGGGCCGGTCGCAAATCGCGTTCGGGGACGTGGACAACGCGCCTGATAACTACTCGAGGCGGCCGGACACGGCGGCGTTCGCGGCGAAGGAAAGGGAGCAGATCGGGAGCGACATTTTCGGCGCCGCAGCGCCGGCGCAATCCGCGCGGCAGCAGATGCAGCAGCAGCATGCGCAACAGCAGTACACGGAAGACCAGTACGGCGACGACATCACGTACGAAGAGGTTCACGCGCCGTCGCACGTGGAGGCCACTGAGGTTGACGTGAAGGCGATGACACACGGGGATTTGAGGATGCTGTGCCGTGACCACGGGTTGTCTCCCGCCGGTGGTAAGGAAACCTTGGTGGAGCGGCTGGTGGACGCCATGCACGCGGGGCAAATCAAAGTCATCGTACCGAACAAAGGCGCCAGCGGGGTGTCATCCGTGGGGAACAACTACGGCAGGGCGGATGGGCAGAACGTGGGAAACTTCATGACCGGCCGTTCGTCATCCAGGGTCTTGGCGCCACCGGGTGGCGGGTCATCGTTTTCGTTCGGGAACGACGGGAGCGAAAACGCGCAGCGCGGCTCAGGCGGCGGCGGAAACGCGCAACACTCGGTAGGGACCCGTTTCTTCTGAGCGAAAGCTTTTTGTGTTTTAAAAAACGAACGTTCAATCTACCGTGTGTCTCTTGTTTCTCGTGTCTCGCGTTTGACGTGTTCTGACCGTCCCGTCCCCTCTTTCTTCTTCGCCTCAAACTTGTCCAATCTGTTTCTCAAACCGCGTAACTCTCATCCCCAAACTTGTCCAATCGGTTTCTCAAACCTCCTAACAACTGTGAGTAGATTTCCACCGCCAAGCTCGCGAACGACTCGCGCGGGCGCGACGTGTTCGGCGACGGGCCGGGCGTCGTGGCGCGTTTCCAAAACGCGACGAAAAAAAAAGAAATGAAAGGCCACGACGTTTTCGACGACGCGCCCGATCCCACGACACACGACACCCGCCGAGGCGCTTTGAACGATTTGAAACTGACCAACGACTTGAAAGGCCACGACGTGTTTGGTAACGTGGCGACCCCGAAACGCCCGGGCACGGCGCTGAGCGACGCGAAGCGACGGGAAATGTACGGGCGCGATATCTTTCAAGACGGGATTTGCGAACAGTACGCGAAAAACGTGCAGGGAACGATGCGGTTTTCCGACGCGCGAGCCGCGGCGGTCGCGGGGATGGTCGGGCACGACATCTTCAGCGACGGAGACGACCGTTTCGTGAAACGGCCGGCGGGAAAGCACGCGGGGGGCGGGCCGAGTTTGGTGACGTTTTAGTAACCGGTTTAGTCTTTTCGGTTTTGAGGATACGCGATACAACGATGAATGTGTCAGCAGTACACTTTGTACGGCTGGTGTCCGTGAAGAGTCTCAACAAGTCGTTAGAGTAATCACTCTTCTAGGTCTAGAGACCTTCTAGACACGAGAAGAGACGGTACGCGAGACGAGAGAAACGCGAGACACGGCGAGAAATTGTGCTTTTCGTGGCGAAAGGAACATCGTTTGCGTTTTTTGTTTCGACACCATCCAGAACTATGCACTACACTCCCGGAAATCGATCGCTAACCTCGGCCAGACTGAAAGCCCATACGAAAAAAAATGTAAAAAGTCCATTCAAACATGCTTTCAAAACGGAATTATTTGAAAGACAGTACTATCAAAAAATGTCAGATTGATCGAAAAGTGCAATTTTGACACTTTTTGATGGCCGGTTTGCGATCGATTTCCGGGGGGCGTGTAGTGCATAGAAACCCCAAATCCGCAATCGATTAATCGAAACGTCGGCGTCGGTGTCGTGTCCCAGCCACGTCACACTCGCACGCGCGTCTCCTCTTCCGAGACCGGCAGCGCGTCACCCTAGGGACGTTTCCGACCGCCAAAAAACGCGCATCACCAAGAGCGCTCACTCCGTTCCACGCCGTAGGCTTCCGTCGCGCGTTCGTTTTTTCAGACCACGTGGATAAGCCACGTCGACTGAATTTTTGATGAGCACCTCGTCGATGGCGCGTTGCGCCCCCGCCACCCCTGTGGCGTCGCGCGTGACCTCCAGGCCGGCCGCGTGCGCTTCCCGCGCGCCGCATGTCGCGTCCAACACTCGCACTGTGCGTCGACGCCGCGGCGTCGCCGTCACCGTCACCGCGCTCGGCGGCAAGAATGATTCATCGCGTTTCACCGAAAACTTTGTCGGCGACAAAACGCCGCGCGGGATGGGGTTCTTCGCGGAGGACTCCGAAACGACCTCATCGTCCATTTCGTTGTTGTCAACGCCCCTGATAGCGACAATCGCGCCCCTGTTTTTACTAGCGCAAGGCAGCTTAGCCGAGGACATCAAGCCCTCGTACTTCGCGTCCCTAGGTTTGTTCATGCTTTCCGCGCCCGGTCTGTGGTCCCTGGTCAAGCGCAGCGCCAAGTCCAAAGTCGGCCGCAAAACCTTCGAAGTCGGCGGCCCCGCTGCCGCGGATTCCATGCCCCTGGATGAGCTCGCCAGAGAAGTAAGCATGTTCTTCAAAAGGAACAACTACAACATCAAAGAAGCTGGGGAGGTTATTACGTTCGAGGGGAACATCGCGCCTGAAAAAGGAACCGCCGCGTACATCACGTTTTGCGTCGCCGTCGGGCTGCTTTGTATTGGCCTGGTTTGCTCCATCGCGTTGCCCGGTGGTAATTTGTGGTACGCCATGGCCCTTGTTTCGCCACTCTCAGGCACGTACTACATGAACAACGCGGAACGGAAAGAAGAGATGAAGGTGAAAATGGTAACCGCCGACGACGACCTCACCGTGGACATCGTCGTGGAGGGCGACGTCGAGGAAATCGAACGCTTCAGGCGAGAGCTGAACCTTATTGAAAAGGGGATGGTGTACGTGAAAGGGGTTTTGGAGAAGTAAGCGGTCGTCCTGAAAGACGACACGGGGGGCGGGGACGAGAGGTGTGACATCGTGTGGGGGTGAGTACATGACACACGTGTGAAACAGAGTGTTCTAAATAATACGGAAGCGAATGTATGCAAAAGCTGTGAGCTACCGCCTTCCTAACTACTTCCCCCACCCCCGCTACCTATATTTCCTTCCAAATCCTCCACCAGCCACAACGGCAGCCCCGTTTCCGGGCACGGCCGCAGTGCCTCCACCGTCGCGTCTTCCCGCAACGCGAACGGGTGGCCGATTGGCCACACTACGTGCGCCGTGACCGCGGCTTTTCCGACCCCTACTCCGAACACCGCGTCCACGTCCCCCGCCACGCAATCGTCCGCCACCACGACGCCGCCGTTCACCACGAAGCACACCGGGGCTTCGCCAGGAGGAGCCGAGGTGGCTTGGCGTGCTTGATTACCCAGGCCAAATTCCCTTTGTTCAACCAAACGCTCCGTCGCGAGCTGACGCACGAATCGCGCGTCAGAGGCACTGGAACCGATACTCGCAACCGGAAGCGTCCGTCCCCATGTATCGTTTTTAGTTGAAGTTTCCATCGGAGCATCGGAACTCTTCGCAAAAAATGCCGTGACCCGTTCCTGTCTCCACAACACCCCAGGTCTGCACGTGGCGAATTCATCACGCGCCGGACTCCACAAAGGCGGGACGTTCAGGGTTAGCAATAAATCGCCGTCGCGAAACGCGTCGCGCAGGGACGCGCGCAACGACTGCGCGGTTAGTCTGGTTTCTTTTTCGTCTTCTTTTTGTTCTTCTCCGGGATTGAACCGTGTACCGCTATAGCCCGAGTCGGCACCTTTGTACCCAGCGTCACCACCCCCCCTGACCACCGGCGAGACGCCCCCTAAGCCGCCTAAACTCCAGCAGTCTTTACTCGCGAACTCGGCATATGAGTTCGTCCCGGCGCCGAAAAGAGCGCTCGCCATGTCGTCATCGGGCAACGGAAACGCGTCCGACCCCAAACCCGCCCACCGCGCTTTCGTGGGAAACGGGAAGTGGCTCCGGGGCGAGTTACGTGGTGACTCTAGGTCTATGACACGTGACTTTTTTATGTGAAGAAGCACGATTTCCAGCGCCGAGCGCGCGCCGGCCACCGGGGCGTTTTTCGAAGTCGTCGGGACGGCGACCACGACTGATATAAGTAAAAGAAAGTGTCAGCCTTGTACTAGTATGGGCAAACAGTGTTGGGAACTTGGGATTTGGGAAATACAACTAAATAGACTACGTACTTGTCGGCGTTCCGGAACTCACCGCGGTTCGTCGTCCCGCGTTCGTGCAGGACGCGCCCACGAAATCTTCACCCAAACAAGGCTCCCTGGCTATGCCGACTACGCACATGACGCACTGGAACCCTAGGGAAACCACCAAACCAGCGGTCGGGTCGGCGCCGCACAGCGCCGCGTCTTCCGCTGAGGCGCCTTTTAAGTGCCAGCATTCTGGAAACGGGCCGGGGTCAAGAAACAACCGTGCGCCGTCGCGACACCGCCCCCCCCCCCCGGTTTCGTCGTCGTCGTGCAGAATCGACACGACACGTATACCGAGCGCCCTGGAAACCGCATCCGCGGTCAATTGTGTCTCCCCAGGGTCGGTACCGACCACCAGCACGGCGGGACACGGGCCCGACCGGCACACGCACTCGTTGTTGGATGAACTCCTGGCGGTTGTGCCAAGACCGCGGCCTCGAAGCACGCGACCGCGACGCGAACACGAGCGCGACGCACCCAGACGCGCCGCCACCGGCACCGTCGCCCACGATGACTCCATCCCGCGAAACCCGGTGGAGCCGGAGCCCCACACGAAGTGCCGTCCCCAACAGAGTCGACGTGGCGCAATCCTTTTTTCCATGCTTTTTGTGATTCTTTTGGCGTTTCACTTTCCAGCTGTCGCCTCGAAACGCTCGCCTTTCGTTTCGTTGGAGCGAACCGGAAGGAAAACCGCAGTCTCGTGGCAGCGCGACGTCCACGCGAGTTGGCGCGGCGCGTGCGACACGCCAACGTGCGTGATGCGCCCAATTGTTTCGCCAGCGAATGCGCTCGCGACGGTCGTGGTGCGATGGCCAGGTATGTGACACCCCGAACCCCGAACGTGATGGCACATTCTCGGAACGTGTGTACTAATCGCTCTTCCAACATTCATTGGGCACTCAAACCGAACTCTCGCAGGCGCCGTGCTCGTGTTTAACGCGTTAGCTGTGGTCGCGATGCTCGTCGCGCTGACAAAACACGACGGGATCGTGTTAGACGCGACGTTACGGCACTACATGGCCCGGGAAACCGCCTCAGGCGCGCGGGACGAGGCGTTGTCACGACTGCACAGCAGGTGCGTGTTTTTGGTATTTCCCAAATCCGAAGACTGTTCACCGCCCCTGCGTGAGTATTTACCGGGCACTACTGGTAAATCTTACCAGTACTGGCAACTCTTACAAATACATCACAAGTGCACTGTTTACTGCCCCTGGACGACTACACTACTAGGAACGTTTACCAGTACTGGCAACTGTTACGAACCCACACTCGCCGACTCACGACTGACACTTTTTTTCCAATCGCAGTTACAGCACCGTCCGGCATCCCCCGAGTTTCACTACTGCCGACCGCGCTTTCCACGATGCCCTGGAACAATCGAGGTTAGGTTCGACCCTCGGTGCTATTCCCATTGCGACGTTACGAGGCTTCCTAACACCGCCGCGAAGCACGCTGGAACGGACTTTCCGCGGCGACGTCGCGGCGGGAATTCTGGGCGACTCCGGCGCCGACGAGCTGCACGTGTTGGCCAAAGTTGCACGAAGCGGAGAGAATTCCTTCGCGAACCAGGGTAACTACTCATACGGTTTCGGTACCGATTTCGAAACTTCGAACGCAAACGAGGGTAACTACTCATACGGTTCCGGTACTGATGTTTTCGATGACCACGCGCTTGTTTCGATGTGCGAGCTGAAACACTTAATAGAGCGCGCGCCAGGGTACACTGATGTGTGTCGCCTGAGAGACGGGTACGACGAGGAGTCGTCACACGAGGGTAACTACTCATACGACGGCACCGAAACTTTCGCCGAAACCGAACTCGCCTTGGTCCAAAAAACGTGTCACCCGACGTGGTCCGTGTTCGACGTCGCCGGCGCGTACGAATCGATCGGTCTCGGGGAGGTACTGCTCGCGGTGTCTAGGTTCGGCAAAGTGCTGCACGAAAAAGAAAACTCCGGCGG
>Ga0209710_1000037_pt1 | contig 155268 bp, 121 predicted proteins | sample ArcticOcean_MG_C_5_FD_187436 | JGI IMG/M metagenome (GOLD analysis project Ga0209710, IMG submission 187436) | Marine microbial communities from western Arctic Ocean - ArcticOcean_MG_CB4_138 (SPAdes) (version 2) | ecosystem: Environmental > Aquatic > Marine > Oceanic | place: Arctic Ocean...
TTTTGCTAAGTTGAAAGAAGAATGCCGTAATCATGTTCTTAGCCACAGGGCCCGTTACAACTTTAATGAACTCACGTCCTTCTACGCGCAGCATTGTGTCTATATCTATAACCGTCGACTGGAACGCGATGTCCATTGCCGCTGTCATTTGCGGCATAAGCCCTCGAGTCTGCTTGTGCAACATGGTGGGAGCCATACCCGCTAGCTGGGCATTGCGCGGTGAGTTAATGGCTCCTCCTGGAACTTTATAGCCCTTTCGGTCCCAAGGCTGCACTGAAGCATCCTTATTCTCGGCATGTTTAGTGATCCACGCCTTTGCTGAGGGTATCAGATCATCGATTGACTCAACTAACGCATCGATCAAACCGGCAGCTAAGGCCTTTTCGGGGACCAGGCGTTGGCTTTTTAAAATAATATCTAAGGACTTTTCAACACCGATTAATTTTGTTAAACGAACAACACCGCCGCCGGCTGGATAGACACCTATGGCACATTCAGGAAGACCGATCTGCACTGACTTGTGGTTATAAGCAATACGATAATTACACGCCAGAGACAACTCATAACCCCCGCCTAACGCAGCTCCGTTGATCGCTGCAACTACCGGAACCGGAAGTTTTTCTAAGCGCCTGAAATGACTTTTAATAAATTCGCCATTGGCAAACAAATCTTCATCATTACCTGCATCCATAAGTACTAATTCGTTCAAGTCAGCACCGGCGAAGAACACCTTTTTTGCCGAGGCGAAAACAACCCCCGTAAGACCCGTTTCCGCCTCCAGGCGCACAACGGTTTCATCCATTGCATCGCTATATTCCGCATTTATTGCATTCACAGGTCCAGTCATGTCCATTGTCACTGTGACAATGCCCTGCTCGTCTTTCTCGTACTTAAAAACACCCATTATTAAAACCTTTTATAAAGTCGTTGATTGGTCTGCGAAGATGAACTTAAACGCGCTCGATCAGGCAAGAAATTCCCATCCCGCCACCTACGCAGAGAGAGAGCATGGCGCGCTTTAACTGTCGACGCTCCAACTCATCCAGCATGGTGCTTACCAACATAGCGCCAGTCGCTCCCAGTGGGTGCCCCATTGCAATAGAGCCACCGTTAACATTGGTAATAGAATGATCTATATCGAGATCTTTCATGTAGCGCATCGCTACTGAAGCGAATGCCTCATTGATTTCCCACAAATCGATATCACTCGCCTTTAAACCAGCAGTTTTCAGACATTTCATCGCTGCTGGGCCGGGACCTGCAAGCATAATTACTGGGTCCGATGCTAAAATAGAGCCCGCCAAAATACGCCCTCTGGGTGTCAAGTTAAGGTCTTTCCCAGCCTTCTCTGAGCCAATCAATACAGCACTTGCACCATCTACAATACCGGACGAATTACCTGGAGTATGTACATGAGAAATACTTTCTAACGTATTGTATTTACGTAGTATTATTTCATCAAAAGCCATATTTCCCATCATTTCAAACGAGGGTCTTAAGCCACCCAAAATTTCCATATTAGTGCCCGGCTTGATAAAATCATCTCGCTCAAGAATCATCAAACCATTTTTATCCCGTACAGGGACTACCGAACCATCAAACCAACCACTATCCCTGGCGTGTGCGGCGCGCCGCTGTGATTCCATGGCGTAAGCATCAACATCTTCTCGACTATACCCATCAATAGTCGCGATGGTATCCGCCCCAATACCTTGAGGAACAAAGCTTTCTTGAATAGCAAAGGCAGCATCACCCATCATTGAACCGCCATCAGAGCCCATAGGCACCCGTGACATGCATTCAACACCACCGGCAACCACTAACTGCTCCCAACCGGACGCGACCTTCTGTGCGCCAGTATTGACCGCCTCTAATCCTGATGCGCAAAAACGATTCAGTTGCACGCCGGCAACTGACTCATGCCAACCGGCATTTTGAGTCATCATTTTTGCTATATCGCTGCCCTGCTCACCCACAGGTGATACGCACCCCATAATCACGTCATCAACATAAGACGTATCAAGGTCATTTCTCTCTTGGAGGGCTCGAAGTACGCCAGCACCTAGATCAATGGGCTTTACCTCGTGAAGTGTGCCTCCAGGTTTGCCCTTGCTTCGCGGTGTTCGCACTGCATCATAAATATAAGCGGTATTACTCATAATATCCTCTCAAAATAACTAGGTGAATTAACGGTTTGGTTACGACTTAAGTGTATCTCTACGTTCCAGTATAAACAGGCGGCCGTCGCTCAGCAAAGGCATGCATGGACTCCTGAAGATCATTTGATTTTAAGCTAGTGATCATGGTGAACATTCCATTCATCAATAAACTCTGTTCTGTCGTCAAAGTCTCGCCCTGCTGAAGCATAAACTTAGTTCCTCTTACTGCCATGGGCGGATTGGCTGCGATAATAGTCGCCAGAGCCATTCCCTCAGCATAAGCCGCATCAAAAGTCTCATAGACATCATTTACTAAGCCAATCTTCTCCGCCCGCGCGGCATTGATATCTTTTGCGCTGTAGGCCAGCTCTGCTACATGACCGGCATTCAATATTTTAGGTAATCGTTGCAGTGTGCCAACATCAGCTACCAGACCAATACGTGTCTCACGCACACTAAAGTTGCTATCCGCTGCCGCAATTCTGATGTCACAAGCAGTAATCATATCTATACCTGCTCCCAAACAATGACCGTGTACCACAGCGATAACGGGCAATGGACATTCAGCGAGAGACGATATAGAGGCCTGAAACTTGCTAGTACCCTGTAATTGCTTGAGATTCGCTACCGCCTCGGACTCGCCAGCAGGCCTTTGATGGGTACCCATACCACTCTGAACCAAATCGATACCGACACAAAAATGCTTACCGCGGCCCGCAACAATGATTGAGCGAATATCAGCATCTGCCTCGAGAGACTTAAGGGCCTCGGGAATAGCGAGCCAAACTGGCTCAGATAGAGCATTGTATTTGTCAGGGCGATCAAGCCAAATTGTGCCTACCGCGCCTGTTTTCTCAATAGTGATAACATCCGATGAAAAATCCACCCATAAACTCCTTCTGTAGTATTCATTTAGTACCCTGCGAGCCCGTCTCTGATCGACTCATATAATTTCTGGTCTAGAGGCTGGTAGTGACTGGTGCGTGGCAATTGAACGTAAACTTCGTCACCGTCTAGTTGATCTACATGGAAGGCTTGCTTGCGTAACTCACCTTTTACCAACTTAAACGTACCGGTGGTGGTCATCCCCGACTGAATCCGGACAAAAACAGGCTGCGCAAAGGCAGGTAAATTAGCAGTGACATAGGCTGAAAACTCAACAGGATCGAATACAGACCCTGGATTTAGAGCTAGTGAAGCCATACCAGCCTTACCCTCTGCAGCAGGGACATCGACGCCGTAAACGTTCGCAATTTCGACTTGCTCATTAGCATTTAAAATCTCGCCTACTTCATTTGTCGACACGTTTTCTGAACGCCACCGGAAGGTATCACCTACGCGATCAACAAACTGATAGTGCGGTTTACCCATCGTAAACCCTACATCAACCTCAGTAATAAGATCGCCAGTATTAAACCAAGCATCACCAGGTTTTATAACGTCTCTCAGGGTCTTTGCTTCAGACGCTGCAACATCGGTGTAGCCATCAAATCGAAACCGATCGTCAATCTCAGCCAGCAATAGTCCCGGCTTTCCGGACTCTACCTGAATGTATTTACCCTCCGCATCCAGCACCATCTCATCCTGCTCAATATCATATTCCACAAGTATGATGGTTCCAGGGCAATAGCCGATGGTTTTATTTTTATTAAAGGCGTTGATGAAGGACACATTTCCCTCGCTGGAACCGTAAAATTCACAGACTCGATCGATACCAAAACGTCCTTTGAACTCATCCCAGACATCCGGACGTAAGCCATTTCCAAAAACTCTATCTAACGGGTTATTTAGCTCTTCTGGGCAAGGTGGCTGCGTGACAAGATACCGGCACAGTTCTCCAACATAGAAAAAGATGGTGCACTGATATTTTTGAATTTCTGGCCAGAACGCGGACGCTGAGAACTTGCGACGTAAAAACATCGAGGCACCACTGAAAATAGCGCTATTTACACCACAGATGAAACCTGTCCCGTGAAAGAGAGGCAAGCACAAATACATCCTATCCGTTGGTTTTGCTCTAACGCCCACTTTACTAAACGAGTTCCCTGCTGTTAACAAGCGCCTCTGGCCCACTTTCGCAGCTTTAGGCATTCCTGTTGTACCAGAAGTAAATATGTAAAAGCCGGTTGCACCGGCTAAAATCGTTTTGGTATCTTCCAAATTCGTCGTTGGGTATTGCTCTAGCACACCCATAATGTCTTCCATGGGCTCCGGCCGAGGACTCTCACGTAGATCCGCCACCCAAAGAATGTCCTTATCTTCCATATCTAGGTTCGCACGAACATCCATTACGCTGCTAAATATTTCTTCTCCAGCAAGACACTTTACTGATTTAGTCACATTGATACAGTGCGCCAACTGAGCGCCGACCAAACCTGGATTAACCATTCCGGCAATAGCACCGATCTTTTGCAAAGCTATGATTGCAGCCAACATCTCGATGCGGTTTTCCATAATAACGGTAACGCAATCTTCTCGCTTAACACCACGAGCAACTAATGCATGGGCAAAAGAGTTAGCCAGCTCATTAAACTCTCCCCAACTAATCTCTCGACCCTCAAAGACGATCATATTTCTGTCAGGATGGCGCGCCACAGTATCCTCAAATACTGAGGCTATTGACGCAGGATCATCCGACGTCGGTTGTTTCGCCAATAACACAGGCAAAGCCCGCACCACATCCGAAATTACGTTGAAAACTTCTCTAATTGAACTCATATCAGTCTCTCTTACTGTCTTGCCAATGAACGGATAGTTAATTTTGCCAACTGAGACATATGCACCTCATCTGGACCATCAGCAATTCGACAAAAACGACTGGTCGTGAAAATATGCGCCAATGGCGTGTCTTGACTGACACCCATACCACCAAATATTTGCATAGCACGGCTAGACACATCCTCACACATCTTTGGAGCAACAATTTTGAGCATTGAGATTTCAGCACGCGCGGCATCAATACCGTACTTATCCATCTTTTCTGCAGCCGACAACACCAGTAATCGACACTGTTCAATATCACAGCGACTTCTGGCTATTTCATGTTGAACACTAGTTTTTTTACTCAGCTGCTCACCAAAAGCTACACGACTCACTGCGCGTTCACACATTAGCTCCAAACTCCGCTGAGCCATACCAACAAACATCATTGCGTATTGGAAGCGGCCAGGTCCAAGTCGACCCTGGGCGATTTCAAAGCCTCTACCTTCACCTAAAATAAGATTTGTCACTGGAACCCGAACATTTCTGAAAATAACATCACCTTCCCCGCCGGGAGAATGATATTCACCAAATACTCGCAACGGCCGAGCAATAGTCACCCCAGGCGCATCCGTTGGCACAAGTATGGTTGAATGCTGCTGATGACGAGGGCCATTGGGGTTCGATTTACCCATAACCAACATCACCTTACACTTTGGTCCAATAACATTGGTTGTCCACCATTTACGACCATTGAGGACATAATCATCACCGTCGCGTTCAATTTTAAGCTCCATATTGGTCGCATCGGAGGACGCTACATCTGGCTCAGTCATGGCGTAAGCTGATCGAATCTCTCCGGCTAGCAAAGGCATCAGCCATTGTTCTTGCTGCTCTGGCGTACCGTACTTAGCCAGCACCTCCATATTGCCTCTATCGGGCGCATTACAATTAAATATTTGCTGAGCCCACGCTGAGCGAGACATAGTTTCAAAAAGTGGTGCTATTTCAGCGTTGCTTAGCCCTGGGCTCCAAGGCTGGTACTCTGCTGGAAGAAATAGATTCCAAAGTCCCTGTTTACGAGCCTCTGCTTTAAGGTCTTCAAACCATTCGGGGTATTGCCACAAGTTTTTATGATCATTGGTAAAGTCGTCGTAATCTGACTCCCGCGGATAAATATGTTCATCCATAAAAGCCTTTAACTTATTATTTATTTCTTCCGCCCGAGCGGTTAACTCAAAACCCATCAGATACCCTCTTGATTTGTTAGTTGATAATTATTTAAATTAGACCTGTTATTTTTCTCATTAGCTTGTTCATACCACCGATCCAGCGGTCATAATTGTTCGTTTTGTTACGCATATAGTCTAATACAATCGGGTGCGGCAAAATAATAAAACTCTCTTTTCGCAGCTCCTCAACAACCGTTTCCGCTAATTCGGCCGGCTCAATCATGCCATTGCTAGCGGCAGCAGCTGTTGCGTCGTTTACGACCTCGGTCATCGGCGTTCGAACCGCCTGGGGGCACAACATAGACACTTTTATGCCTTCATGCTGGTGATGGATAGCAACCCACTCCCCAAACCCCACCGCGGCATGCTTAGTCACGCCGTAAGCCGCACCGCCAATTTGATTTAACAGGCCAGCGGCAGAAGACGTATTCATCAGATAACCACCACCACGAGCAACCATTCTTGGCACCAAATGCCGTGCGGCATAAACATGGGACATAACATTGATATCCCAAATCATTTGCCATTCCGAGTTAGGTGAGGTGAGATCTTCGCCCATACCCACGCCAGCATTTGAACAAAACAAATCAATCGGCCCAATATCGGTTTCCGTTGTTTCGATGACTCGAAGAATATCCTCTTCTTTGGCAACATCTGCTGACATCGCAACGCCACCAACCATAGCGGCTGTCTCTTGCGCATTTTCAAGATTGATATCAACCGACACGACAGCCTTAGCCCCCTCCGCATGAAAACGGACCGCCAATGCTCTGCCAATGCCACTTCCGGCACCTGTAATTACAATAATTTTATTTTTGAGTTCCAATCTCACACCCTCTTATTGTTTTGATAATGGCACTATTAGCTAAATCAATTCGCCCAAATGTTCTTTGCGAAATGGTTTTAAATCATCCATGCGTTTTGCCTCAACTAAATTAACCCAATCAGGGTTAGCGATGAGTGCGCGGCCCACGGCTACCAAATCAAACTCCTGATTATCCAGACGATGTAACAAAGTATCTAAGCTGGCAGGATCCGCCTCTCTAAAGGTCATTTCGCCAGGTTTTGGCGTAAAGTCGGCATCCAATCCCACGCTACCCACGGTAATAGCGGGCTTGCCCGTGATACGCTGCGTCCAACCCGCTAAATTTAAATCGCTGCCGTCGAACTCTGCTTCCCAAAAACGTCGTTGCGAGCAATGAAATATATCTACACCAGCATCAGACAGTGGTATTAAAAATCGCTCTAGCTCTTCTGGAGTATTCGCTAGGCGCGCGGTATAGTCCTGCTGCTTCCACTGAGACCAGCGCAATATAATCGGAAATTCCGGTCCCACAGCTGCTCTAACTGCAGTGATAAGCTCCACCGCAAAACGACCACGGTTTTCTATTGATCCGGAATACTGGTCATCCCGCTGGTTGGTGCCTTCCCAAAAAAACTGGTCAATCAAATAACCATGGGCACCGTGTAATTCAACCGCATCAAAGCCAGCATCTTTGGCGTCGCCTGCAGCCTGAGCAAAAGCTTCTACCACATCGTCTATATCTTGCTGAGTCATTACCTGACGATTTACTTTTCCGGGTACGTTCATACCAGACGGACCATAACCTGGTACATCACCTTCTGGCATAGTGCCTGACTTGCGAACCGCACCGACATGCCATAATTGAGGCGCTATTTTACCGCCGGCCGCATGCACTGCATCGACCACTTTCTTCCAACCGGCCAATCGAGCTTCGCCATGGAAATAAGGGACGCCCGGATAACCACTCGCGCCTATATGGCCGACACAAGTCCCCTCAGTAATGATTAATCCAACACCGCCTTCTGCACGACGGCGGTAATAGTCCACTACGTTGTCCCCCGGAATATTGTCGTTAGGTGAAAAATTGCGCGTCATCGGGGCCATAACAATTCTGTTTTCTAGGCTCAAACTGCCCAAATAAAAAGGTTGGAACAAGGAATTCTGTGACGTCATAATGAAAGTTTTCTCGTTATTATTAAAATGGTAATACACTACGTTTCTAACAATGTTACCCAAAACACTCTTACTAATCAGTTTATTTATTGACTGATTAGTCGCCCGATACCAGTAACCACCGTAAACTCAGTATTAAGAAATTAAAATGTAAGTAACACAACCTATCAACGCCACCACTAACCCCACCATTAACCGAACACTGCCTACATTAAGATTCCCCGTCGCGGGGAAAGCAAAGGTTTTTTCTAAAGCGGCTAGCTTGAACCCGTGATGTTCTGTGCCGACAGTATCCACCAACATCTCTCCAAGATCTCTGCGGCTTCGGTAGCGCATCAGCGCAACTGTTGTCCACCCGTCCACGACTTCACAATTAAGGTTTTCAAGATTTCTTGCCTGCGCTAAGCCAAAGAAGTAAGGGTGTCCGGCCTTTTTCATTAACTTACCAACAAACACTGAAGTGTACTTAGCCAATAATTGCCGTGATTCGTACTTTGGGCTTTTTAAGTGCAATAGATTAGCCATAAAGAACTCTTTACCATCATCATTGGCAAAGAAATTTCGGTAACTCGCTAAGGACTCTTCACTGAGCCCAGACTGCTCAATAAACGCCATATAACGTTTTAGTTCATCCTCTGAAACCCTTCTCCCGAAGCCAACGTACCAGGCCCAGAAGAAACCATAGGCAAAAACTGCAACGCCCCAAACGATCATCCAAGTAGCCACTGATCTCTCACCAATTAGTTATTTTTGAAATGTAAAGCCTCGACCGGCGTTTATAACACTTAAACTCTCGGCGGCAATCCACGCACCATAGTCAAAAATTCCATTTTGGTGCCGGCACGCCTATGCTCACTCAATTTTTGATACTCTTCATCTGCCCACCATTCATTAGCGGCTTTTTCAGAAGGAAAGCTAAATATAATCATTCGGCCTGAGCGAGGCGCTAAGCCCTCAAGAGCTACTGGGTTATCATCGAAGGTGAGGAACTTACCGCCAAAACGCTTTAAAATAGAAAAGAACCCTTTTTCATATTGACGATATTCGCTTGCGTCAGTTACTGCTAAGTTAACAACCATATACACCGGTACATCATTCATTGTTTAAATCCTCATTAAGTTTGCTTTGTTGTTCTCTAAAGACTATTCAACCATTCAGCAACCGCGCTGCCGATTTCATCAGGTGAGTCCTCCTGAATGAAATGTGTTCCTGCAACAGTCACTTCGCGTTGATTAGGCCAGGTACGGCAGAACTCTCTTGCCTTCCCGGTTAGAATAGAACCTGGCGTCGCGTTAATAAATAACTTTGGCAATGATGTATTTTCTAACATCCATTGCCCATAGCTATCTACCAGCTTGACCATGTGTTCGGGCTCGCCATCAATCGGAATTTGGCGTGGCCAATTTAGAGTAGGCTGCCGATCATCCGGGGTAGAGAATGCCCGTCGATAATGTTCCATTTCTTCTGCATCTAGCTTACGTATCACTGAGCTTGGCAACACGGCTTCTACAAACATATTGCGCTGTAAGATCAAATCTTCGCCTTTGTCAGATCGAAACCCTTTGAAAATACCCCGTGCAGATTCGGGCCAATCCTCCCAACCTACCGGACAGACAATACCTTCCATATAGGCAATGCCTTTTACTGCAGCGCCGTGTTGCTGTGCCCAATAAAAGCCAAGCGCACTCCCCCAGTCATGAATCACTAAGGTTACATTTTGATTGGCGTCCAATTCATCAAGTAATCCGGCTAGATAATCATAAGCAACCTGAAACGAATACCGATCAGGGCCATCACTCGCAGGCAGCTTGTCTGAGTCTCCCTGCCCAATCAAATCAGGCGCAATGACTCGGCCCATCCCTTCAAGGTGAGGTATGACATTTCTCCAAAGATAGGAAGACGTAGGGTTGCCGTGTAACAAAACAATGGGGTCACCTTCTCCCACATCCACAAAGGCGATACTTTTGCCATTAATCGTTTTAAAGCTCTTTTTGTATGGCATATTTGCAGAAATCATTTGCGGCCCTCAAAGGTCTAAAATCTTTTCAAAACTGCCTGCCCTTTTTGGGACAGACTTACTTTTCGTATACCGACGCCAACAGTAACCAGGCTGGCGTCGCCTGTATAGTATATTTACATTCTGGCATGGTCAATGTCATAATCAGATTGCTACCCTCCTCAACTAGGTAACCTCTAAGGTAAATATTATGGCAAATATGGAACTTGATGTTCGACAAGGAATTCACGTGTTAACGCTGACAGACACCGAGAATGGTAATGAAAACACACTGACCACAGAGGTTATGAATGATTATTTAGCAGCATTGGACGAAGTAGAAAGCTATCCAGGTAACACCGCACTATTGATTACTTGTGAGCACGAAAAAACCTTTTCTACGGGTATAAACTTGGTTTGGCTAAATGCGCAAAATGCGGCTGGCAAGCAACAATTCGTAGATCTCTTCAATACCGTACTTTGCCGCATCGCGTTATTAAATGCACCCACAGTGGCCTGTATCAACGGCAATGCCTATGCAGGCGGGGCCATTATTGCCGCCGCCGCAGATTACCGAGTAATGCGCAATGATCGCGGCCGATTTTGTTTTCCTGAGGTGAACATCAAAATTCCATTCGGGCCAGTCACTCGAGACACCGTTAAACTACTGCCGAATCACAAAGCATACAAAGACATGGTACTCACTGGTGTAGCATACACAGGGATAGAGTGTCTTGAGCACGACCTAGTCAGAAGCATTCATCCGGTTAATGAATTGCAGAATGCAGCACTCGAGCTAGCTCTGCAACTAGCACAAAAGGATCGCTATACCTACTGCCATATTAGGAATGGTTTCAGGTCTGTCATGGCCGCACACGCAACTCGGATCGGCGTAACCTATGTTGGTCAAGTTAGCGAGGAATCATAAACATGAAGATCTTTTATGCCGTGCTTTTACTTGCCTATCTGTTGGGACTAAGTTGGTACGGAGGCTCAGGTGATCCAGTAAAGGATGCAGAACTCGAGTCCTACATAAAGGCGTTGGTAAGCAACGCAGACGTCCGCGGTAGAGATACCGACAAAGCTGTAAATTACATGCGCAGACTAGCTGAAAAAGATGATGGTAATGAATTTATCATGGTCAATCTAATCCGCTTTAGAGAGACCTCACTGTATTTCAAGGATTCTCCCTGGGCAGACGAGACTGACCCCATCCTTGCCGATGCACGCTATGGAGATGGGGTTATTCCTCTACTTCTCAAGCGCGGTAGCCTACCTATCTTTGTATCATCAGTCAGTGGTGGATTCATTAACGAAACAACTCATGGTGAATGGGATATGGTGGCAATGGTGCGCTATCGCAGTGTTCGCGACATGCTGCAAATGATGGTAGAAATGTCATCTACAGATCTCGCTGACCATAAATGGGCGGCTATCGAGCAGACTCACGTGTTTCCGGTCAAACCCAAAATCAGTCTAGTATCACTCCGACTAATGATCGGAATACTACTGCTTCTATTTGCCGTAGCCGTCAGCTACCTTGTAAACTTTCTCAAACCAGAAAAAATTATTTAGATTCATTAACTTTATCAATAGCTTTAAGGGAATAAAAATGAAAACTAGAATTACTGAAATGCTGGGTATAGAGCACCCTATCATCCAAGGTGGAATGCACCACGTTGGTCTGGCCGAGTTGGCCGCGGCGGTATCGAATGCCGGTGGATTGGGCATGATCACTGGCTTAACTCTCGGTACGCCGGAAAAACTCGCTAACGAAATTGCTCGATGCCGTGAAATGACCGACAAACCCTTTGGCGTAAATCTAACCTTTTTACCCTCACTCACTCCCCCAGACTACCCCGGTTTGATTCAATCGATTATTGATGGCGGCGTTAAGGTTGTTGAAACCGCAGGTAATAATCCCGCCAAGTGGTTACCTATTCTCAAAGAGAACGGCATTAAAGTGATTCACAAGTGCACCTCTGTCCGGCATGCGTTAAAAGCTGAATCTATTGGCTGTGATGCCGTATCAGTTGACGGGTTTGAGTGTGGCGGGCACCCGGGCGAAGATGATGTGCCCAACTTTATTTTACTACCTCGGGCAGCAGATGAGTTGACCATACCTTTTGTTTCTTCAGGTGGAATGGCCGATGGCAGAAGCTTAGTTGCATCACTAGCGATGGGCGCCGAAGGCATGAACATGGGAACGCGTTTTATTTGTACTGAAGAAGCACCGGTGCATGAAAATGTTAAGCAAGCCATCTTAGACGCCTCGGAACTAGATACCCGTTTAGTGATGCGACCGCTGCGCAATACCGAGCGAGTGCTTAAAAACCCCGCTGTAGAGCGCCTGTTGGAAAAAGAGGCGGCCCTGGGAGCAAACATAAAGTTTGAGGATATCGCAGAGGAAGTGGCAGGTGTTTACCCAAAGATAATGAAAACAGGCGATATGGACGCAGGCGCTTGGTCATGCGGCATGGTGGCCGGACTCATTCACGATAAACCTACTGTAAAGAAACTTATCGATGACATAATGGCAGAAGCTGATGCAATTATTAACCAGCGCCTAACAGGCCTATAAAAACTAAATGGAGTAACAATAATAATGGCTACAAAATTATTTGATCTACACGGTAAAATCGCACTCGTCACTGGCGCTAGCCGCGGTATTGGTGAGTCAATTGCAAAGCTACTAGGACAACAAGGTGCTCATGTCATTGTATCCAGCCGAAAAATTGATGACTGTCAGGTTGTTGCTGATGGGATTATAGCTGCTGGGGGTAGCGCGGAAGCCCTTGCCTGTCATGTCGGAAATATGGACGATATTAGCAACTGTTTTGCGCATATCAAGCAAGCTCATGGAAAACTCGATATTCTTATCAATAATGCCGCGACTAACCCGTACTTTGGTGACATCCTAGATACAGATCTAGGCGCCTACACAAAGACAGTTGATGTCAATATTCGAGGGTATTTCTTTATGTGCGTTGAAGGTGGCAAATTAATGCGTGATAACGGTGGCGGCAGTATTGTTAACACTGCATCCATTAACGCTTTAAAGCCCGGCCCTATGCAGGGAATTTACTCAATATCCAAAGCTGCTGTAGTCAACATGACTCAAGCCTTCGCCAAAGAGTGCGGCCGCCACGGAATTCGCGTAAATGCGCTGTTGCCTGGTCTTACCAAAACCAAATTTGCCGGGGCACTGTTTGCCAATGAAAAAATATTAAATGATGCGATTAAAAATATTCCTCTGCACCGACATGCCGAGCCCGATGAAATGGCGGGTACCGTGCTTTACTTGGTATCAGATGCATCAACCTACACAACCGGTGAATGCATTGTGGTTGATGGTGGTCTAACACTGTAATAACTTCATCAACAACATTGTTTGTACCAAAAAGGCTCCTAAGGGAGTCTTTTTTATGCCATTAGTGCAATGTTAATGTGGAAATACCAGGGTCAGAAGTTGAAAAATGTCTGAGGGTCGTATATGTTGAAATGCATAATAACAATAATCCAGAGTGACCAAAATGTCTATTTCCGGTAGTTCTCATAACCTTATTGCAAGCGTCTCGCTGTTAGATGAGCAACAAACTATTGATCGTATCTTTACTCACATCGATGAGGGCACTACAGATCTTGGCGATACCGTCTGGCGTGAACCGGTAGAGAATTATCATTCTCAAGAACGATTTGATGCTGAAATAGCCCTCCTTCGCCGACGACCAGTGCCCTTTTGTCCGTCGGCGGGTTTACCCGAAACAGGGAGTTATATCGCTCGAAAAGCGGCTGGTACCCCGCTAGTAGTCGTACGCGGCAGAGACGGTAAAGTGCGCGCTTTTATTAATGCCTGTCGTCATCGAGGTATGCAGGTCGCCAGTGGTAGCGGTTGTTCTCGAGCCTTCGTCTGCCCCTACCACGCATGGACCTATGACCTAGAAGGTAAACTCAAGGCCATTAGAGGCCCAGAGGCTTTTCCAGAGGTCAATATTGAAGATCATGGTCTTACCGAGGTGTCGGCACAAGAAAAAGGAGGGATTATTTATGTCATGCAAGAGGGGGAAATTAATTCGCAGATGCTGGAGAATAATCTCGATTATTTTACGCCCGAACAAGAGATGTTCCAAGAAGCAGAAGCCACCAATAAAGCGAATTGGAAATTAATCACTGAAACACTCTTAGAGGGTTATCATATTAAATCTTTGCATAAAACGACGTTTTACCCCTACGGGCTAGATAATGTAAATTTGGTGGAGACCTATGGTGCTAATGCTCGTGTCACTTTTCCTTTTCGGCGCATTGAGAAGTTAAGAGCTATACCCTCAGATGAGCGTCGAGCTGATGGTATGCTAACCACCGTCAACCATGTCTTTCCTAACGCCAGCATCTCAGCCCTATCCAAACACTCGAACTTAACGATAATGGAGCCTCTAAGCCCAAGTAGCACTCAGATGGTGATCTATTTAATGACTGCTCGACTAGCTACCGAGAATAGTATTTCAATCGAAGACGCAAAAAGAGACGCTATCTTTGTCAATGAGTCAGGACAAGATGAAGATTTAGCGGCCGCCTGCTCCATTCAAGAGACCGTGACGGCGCAAGGTAACAGTCATTTAACCTTTGGCCTCTTTGAGAAGGCCATTGTTAATTTTCACTCGAATTTAACGGCAAGTCTTAAATAACTGACTATTATTAAGGTCAGTTATGGCATTTAAAAAGTGCTACAGCCATACGTCGAGATTATCCTGATGGCCCAGCCGTCGGTCTAACGTTATTTCTAACACTGTCTCTAGACCACACCGCTCTAATAAATATAGGACATTAGCTTGGTCATCAGAGCTCAATGTAGCAAAGTAGTCCTGCACTCGCTGTAACAAATAAAATCGATAGGGTTGTGCTCCGGCAATTAGGGATTGGTCATCCACTATGAACTCTGCCTTACTATCACACTGCCCTAAATAGCGCGAAGCACTAGTTCCCACTGACGGATTATTATTAGCCAACCAATCATTAATAACCACCGAAGCAGCGAGAGTCTCAGGCACAAAGTCTTTAGCCAAAACACGCAGTACCTCAACAAGCGTATTGGGAATAAGATCTTCACTCAGAAAATCATCGCCCGCTTCAAAAAATTCCGCCGCATCCTGTTCCGGGCTATTCATTCGCTCTACCCATCGATACACATGAATTGCTTCTCGTTGCATAATGGCCAGTGGCTTAGGATCTCTGCCTAGATGAGCAAACATGGGAGCCAATAGACCAAAGTCACCAATGCATGGTTTCCAACCCAATAGATAAGGAACAGTAGCCAAATGCGTATCTAAGGCCCGCAAAAACTGCATGTACAGATCTTCTACGAATTTATGATTGGTATCTGAGACACCAAACATGCGTCCGGCAAAGCGCATTTTATTCATCATGTGACCAGTTTTTTCTTGGCGATGAGGTGCCATTGTTTGGGCATTAAGAAAATGGTAGGTTAAAAAGTCCAGATTTTCTGTAGGAAAGTTCCAGCGATAGTGCATGGCGGGCCTAAGTAAGCCCTCAGCACCCATAACGTCAAATAAATCGCTAATAACTCTATGACGTGGGGACCCAGGCCTGCATGGACGACCATTACTGTTTTCAAAATGCTCGATAATCGCTGCCCCATCACGAATAACTTGCCCATTAGGCGTCAAAAGAACAGGAATAGTGGCTAACTTAGCTTTTGGCACAATATTAGTTTTGAAACTTTCATGACCGCACGATACTTCTCGAAACGGAATGGCATTTTTAATAAGATAAGCTCTAGCACGTCCGGTATAAAGTGAATGAGGAACGCCATAAAGCGTATATTTATCAAGCATAATATTAATCTCTCTTTTTAGGATCACTTGGACCTGATTTTGTTATTATAGTGCGCATAAGTTTCAAGCAGCATAATGACAGTAACTCTGCCAATACATTATACTCACAAGAGAGTGATGTTGCTTCGACAACACTCTTTTTCTTTTTTTATGAGAGGTCTATATGTCCCAAGTCAGTTCGCTAAATGAAGTTACCCTAGAAAAATATCTTGAAGCCAATATGCCTGGCTTCAAGGGGCCACTCACGGCGACAAAATTCCCCGGCGGACAGTCAAATCCCACGTTTAGAATAGATGCAACCTCAGGAAGCTATGTGCTTCGGCGCCAGCCCCCCGGCAAGCTGCTTAAATCAGCTCATGCTGTCGATCGAGAGTTTCGTGTTATCAGCGCCTTAGCAAATACAGGTGTGCCGGTGGCTGAGGCACATCACCTTTGTGAGGATCCAGATGTCATAGGGTCGATGTTTTATGTCATGGAGTTTTGTGACGGTAACATTCACTGGGAATCAAAACTTGATAGCGCTGCCAGCAATGAACAACGCGCTAAAATGTATGACGAGATGAATCGAGTACTGGCGGCCATCCACAGTGTAGATATAGAAAAAGTAGGATTAGCTGACTATGGGCGCCCCGGTAACTATTATGAGCGTCAATTCAATCGCTGGTCTAGTCAATACAAGGCTTCAGAGATGACCGTTATTCCAGAAATGGATCGCTTAATTGACTGGCTTGGTGACAATATCCCTGAAGACGATGGCAAGGTTTCCTTGGTGCATGGCGACTATCGATTAGATAATCTTATGTACAGTAAAGACAATGAAAAAATCGTCGCAGTATTGGATTGGGAACTCTCCACGCTTGGCCACCCCTACGCGGATCTTGCCTATCAATGCATGGGCCTGCGGCTACCCATGCGAGATATCAAAAACGTAATGTCGGGTCTTGGTGGTATTGATGCTCAAGCGCTTGGGATTCCAACAGAAAAGGAATACGTTGCCAGCTACTGTAGCCGCATGGGGATTGATAAGATTGATCATTGGAGCTTTTATTTAGCATTTAGTTGCTTTCGACTGGCCGCTATTACTCAAGGTGTTGCCAAACGCGGTGCTGATGGTAATGCGTCTAGCCAAGCCGCGTTGGGCTACGGGGCAATGGTTCAGCCCCTCGCGGTAATGGGTTTAGAAAGCATAGAGGAGCAAACTTAATCCATGAAAAGAAAGCATGCCTTAGCATCGACTTTAGTCCTTGTGGCTATCGTTGCTTTACTGGGACCTCGCGTCAATGTGGATATTGTCTTAGACGAGGTTATGCTTCCAGATAATTTAGACCGTTATTTGGCCGAGTCCGAGGCCCGTTTTGATGATATTACCCAGGGTACAGAAAAAGCCATAATGTGGGCTGGAGATACCGGTGAAAAAACCGTTATATCTATTGTGTCGTTCCATGGTTTTTCAGCAACCCGGCAAGAACTATCACCCTTGGCAGACATAGTCGCTAAATCACTCAACGCTAACCTATTTTACACCCGCTTGGCCGGTCATGGTCGTGGTGGAGCCGGCATGGTTGATGGAAGTGTCAATAGCTGGGTGAATGATGCCAATGAAGCTATCGCAGTGGGCCGCAGGCTGGGCAACAAAGTTGTTTTAATAGGCACTTCTACAGGATCTACATTAGCCACTTGGCTGGCCTTGCAATCATCTAACACCGATCTTGCAGGAATGATTCTATTGTCACCCAACTTTTATAACGCAGACAGTGATATGAGGATGCTCCTATGGCCCTGGGGCAAACAGATTGCTGAGACGTTAATAGGTAAAGTACGTCACTGGGAGTCAAAAAATCCTTTGCACGAAAAATACTGGGCAAATGACTATGCTACATCTTCAATGCTACCCATGATGGGCCTAGTTAAGATCGTCAATGACTCTGCTATTGAAAAAATTAACACACCAACCTTGATGATCTATTCGTCTAAGGACAAAACAATCAGTATCCCACCCATACTGGAGACATTTGCTCGGCTAGGCTCTGAAAAAAAAGAGCTTTTTGAATTTAACGCTACTGAAGACCCGGATTACCATGCCTTAGCAGGCGATCTTATGTCACCGTCCTCAACAAGCGTACTTGCTGAAAAAATTAGCACATTTATCACGGACACACATCGCTGAGCTTTCTTGTTACTGCCGTCGCTCCAATATAGTTATCTTGCGGCCCTAAACTATAGCTTTCTCGCTCAGAGTCCATAAACGCTCCGCTTGCTCTGTGTCCACTGCCCAAGGTGCCACACCCATATAACGTGCTCCCGGACCGTCTTGCTGCATTGCTGCAACATCACAGTTCTCGCAGTAAACACCGCCCATATTATCAAGTTGAGGGCTCGTTGCGGCCCATAGTGTAGTAGTGGCCCCCTGCGATGGCGTTTTAAACATAGATGCAGCCATGGCCGATGGCTGGCCATCTTTATCAAGCCAACCAAGCGCAATCATTTCTTCTAGATCAAGATGCCGTTGCAACGGCGTCATTATGCCTCCTGGATGAACCGAAAAGGCTCTAATACCACTGTCTTTCATGCGCTCGTCGAGCGCTACGGCAAATAAACTGTCTGCAGTCTTTGACTGTCCATAAGCTTGCCATTTGTCATACTCACTCGCAAAATGTAGATCATCCCAACGAATTGCCGATATCTTATGTGCGGTTGAAGACAGTACCACCACTCTTGCATTACCAGACATTTTTAGCGCCGGGAGTAAGCCAAGGGTAAGTACAAAGTGGCCAAGATGATTTGCTGCAAACTGCAGTTCCCAGCCATCACCTACCCGGGTTTCAGGGCATGCCATAACACCGGCATTATTGATCAATATGTCGATAGAATTCACAATAGAGGTAATACTCGCTACACAGGCGCGAACAGATTGAATATCGGCTAGATCAAGGGCAATGACATCACCGTCATCGACAATACCCTTTAAAGCCTCTCGAGCCACCTCAACGCGTCTAGCCGGCACTAAAACACGAGCACCACAAGCATTTAGAGCGCGTACTGTTTCAAGCCCGATTCCTGAATAGCCTCCCGTCACCACAGCAATTTTACCACTCAGATTAACACCTGCCAGTACTTCTGCAGGCTCACTTTTTGCACCAAATCCAGAGTTTACCGGCTTTTGCTGTTCTGAAATCATCCTTCGTACTCCACTTTTTATTATATTGTCTGAGCGTTAAATCTTTCTAATGAGATATTGGTTTATTCAGGTACTTGGCGATAGCCTCTACCGCAGTTAGCATATCATTAACCGACGTAGGGTTCTGTACCGGTAGTGGCCCATTTAGCCAGAGCGTTGCCAAATCGATAAGCGCTGAAGCGACTAAATCACGATTATTATCAGAAAGCTTAGCTGCATAAGATTGAGCAACAACCTGAAAACCATAGGCGTCTTGATACTCACCGATATCAGTTATTTTGTCACCTGTAATGGCTATCGAATATTCTTCAATAATAGTATCAAGGAGAAAATTTATAATCTCAGATGAATCTCCGCCAACTTTTAGTGCCACCTCATAAAGATTGGTATCAGCTTGCCGTAACAGAGGCTCTATATCTTTAGCCGCTTGATTTGCCTTAAGGGCTTCAGATACCTTTAAAAAAGGGGTACTATCGAAGCCAAATTTTTCAAGGCCCATACGTTCATGCTCATGAGTTTCAGAGACCGGATGAAGCAGGTGTGGTGCTGCCATTTCAAGCTCACCCAACCGATAAAGCGCTAAGCCTGCTTTTACATGGCCGGTCATAAAGGCCAGACGAAGCTCTAGAGGTAAGCCATTCATCTCATCAGCTTCGCTCGCTGAATTAACGTTAGGTGAGGTTGTGCAGAGAAACAGAAAGAGAACGAACGCGATGGAGTGATGAGAGAAGAATGACATAAGTGAAGTAAGTCCTTTTACAATTAAGTATTTAATGCTATCCGCACACTTACCGTATTGCAACTAGTTATCATTTAGAAACAATACAATAGTTTAATAAACCGACACAGGCTAAAATAAAATAGGGCTATTTGGTGTTCAGCGGTAACGCCTATACACTGTCCAGTCATTATAAAATCAGAGGTTATCTTGCCGTCAATTAGTCCCGCTGCTTTTCGCAGTTATAGTCAGCTTGCACTTATTGTCGTCGCTGCTGGCGCGATCTACCCCCTACTCTATCTTCGTCAAAATTTTGAGCTTTCAATCTTAGAATCCTTTAGCATTACCCAGACCCAGTTGCGTTATTGTAGCTCGATGCTGGGTGTTATTTTCATGGTCACTTATATCCCTAGTGGCTGGCTAGCGGATCGTTTCTCATCACGAAAACTACTCTCACTGTCACTACTGGCAACCGCGTTACTGGGACTATGGTTTTCAACTATGCCCTCTTATTCGTCATTATTGATTATCTATGGCGCTTGGGGTGTGGCAACAGGGCTAACGTTCTGGTCTGCACATATTAAATTGGTCGCCATGCTCGCGAATAAAGATCAGCAAGGTCGGTTTTTTGGTATTCTTGATGGCGGCCGAGGATTAGTTGAAGCCCTTTTAGCTACCTTCGCAATAGCCCTATTTGCCTACATTCTGAGTCAGGATGCAGGATCAACTAAGCTGGCTCTGCAGCAAGTTATTTATCTATATGTCGGTGTTCTACTGTTTGTGTCGCCCCTAGTTTATTGGCTACTTGATGATCTAGAAGAGTCGGTGGTGGTTAGTGAGGAATCAACTAAGAGCGTTTTCATAGATGATTTGAAGGATGTGCTCAGCCGTCGAGAAATATGGCTCTGCGCTATCTGTATCGTCTGTGGTTATCAGTTATTTTATGCAACATATTCGTTCTCAGCATACTTGCAGCAAAATTTTAGTCTCACCGCGGTGATGGTTGGGTACATCACCGTTGCCAAATTATGGATGCGACCCATTGGGGGCATTGCTGCCGGTTTTATTGGTGACTGGGCTAATCCCGAAAAAGTGCTTTCAATACTACTCGTGCTGGCCTCTCTGTCTCTAGCACTCATGGCATTTGTGCCTGCAAGTGCTGCGCCCCTATTAATGATCACTGTTGTGCTGCTTATAGGATTACTAACCTATGGTGTTAGAGGGCTCTACTGGGCGACGTTAGGAGGCTGTAATGTGCCCAATAAAATTAAAGGGTTAGCCATTGGCATCATTTCTATGATCGGCTATTTTCCTGAAGTCTATCTACCCCTCATTAGTGCACCTCTAATAGAAAATTACCCCAATGGACTGGGCTACAAGATCTATTACGTGATTCTTTCCATCTGCGGTATCTTGGGAGCTTATGCGGCTTATCTGCTGTCTAAACCACACGCAAATGACTAACACAATGAACAGAATAGTCTCGAGTAACCAGATACCAGAGGAATATAGGGCCTGCAGGCCTAAATTCGCCCAACTGGTAGGAAGATGGTTTCTTCGCGCTTTTGGCTGGAAAGTTGAAGGTTCCGTACCTGCCGTTAGCGGCAATGAAAACATCATAATCATTGCAGGGCCACACACCTCTAACTGGGATGGAGTGTTTGGTTTTGCTGCAATACTAGGACTGGATGCAAAAATCACCTTTTTTGGAAAACATAGTTTATTTGGGCAACCTGTTCTAGGGAGATTTTTGACCTATATGGGTGGAATACCTGTCGACAAAAGTAAGCCTGGCATTGGTCTGACTGAGGTTGCGATAGACAACATGTCGAAACTTAATGGTTCTTTACTAGTAATATCCCCCGAGGGAACGCGCGCAAAAACTGAGAAACTTAAATCCGGATTTCTAAGAATAGCTCAGGCCACAAAGGGCAAGGTATTTTTGGCAGCTTTTGACTTTGGAAACAAAAGAATCGTACTAGATTCGTTTTTAGATCTATCAGGCGATAGCGAGAACGATCTTGCCTATGTAAAAGAGTATTTCACGCAATTTGAAGGAAAACGCCCAGAAAACTACTAGACTCATGCTAATACTATTCTAGCGATACCAGCTTATACACGCATATTATTTACCCCAGCAGCCAATGCATCACAAGAAATTCTTGTCAAAGAATGTCTCACCAGAACTGGCCTTCTTAACCAGACTAGAGTCGGCAGGTCATATAAGCCAAGAAAAGGGCTATTTGGGGAAGAAACCACAAACATTAGCGCATCTCACAATATCCGGGCGCAAGGCCTGGATAACCTATTTAGGGACTATGAGAGGCTTACTTGACGGATGATCGGCTCGGATATAAATACTGCGGTTAGCCTAAGATACCAAATTAAATTGATGCTTGAGATGGGCAATAATATCATTCGACTCATAAAGCCAAGTAACACTGCCATCCGTGCTTTCTGTGCGCAAGCATGGCACCTTATGACGGCCGCCCTCACGCACTAATTCTGCTTTGATCTCCGCGTTATCTTTAGCATCACGTGTCTCTATGTTCAGGGCGTGCCGCTTAAGCTCCCGCCTTACTTTGACACAAAAAGGACACGTCTTAAATTGGTAGAGTGACATGCTGGCTGTAGTCTCATCAATGGCTTTTTGAGCAGCGGCATCACGCACAATTGGCTTTGGCGAAGTCAGTACATCGAGTACCAAAATTATTCGCCCCAAAATCCATCGCACTAACTTCATTACTCTGCTCCATCTGCCTGTTTCAACTTATCGAGGTATATCCCTCCAACCATTAACCAGATCACCAACACCACTTCGCTTATGATCAACACCGTAGCCAACTCTGCGCCGTTGAACGCCGATGCCACAACTCTAAGCACTGCAATCAAGCCTAATAAGAAAGCGCCAATCCTCAAATAGTGTCCCTCTGACTTGAATACACCGTAAAAGGTCAATATGGCACCAAACGTAAATAATGCACCAAGGTCGGCTAACTGTGTACTGCGCCCGAGCCCTTCCAGCAGCGGCATTCCTAAATCAGCCGTTACTTTTGCCGGGTCAACAACGAATAATATTGCATTCATTAACATCGGTATGCCAGGAATAGCGGCAAGGATTTTGACGACGGTAGTATTCATATTAACACCTCATTTTTCCTGTAATCTTCAATGCGTCGATATAGTAATCGCTAATCGTTTATCAATCCGAATTATTTAGTCTCATCTCTATGAATTTGTGCGACGACTCCCTCTTTGCAAGCTATCAGTTCAGACTTATACATCAATCTATTTGAATCTCTACTACTTAATTTTAATAACCTTTCTAGTACCTTTTGAGCTCGGTTCAGATTACCTAATGCCAAATATGACTGAGCCTCGTCAGAAGGAGATGCCTTTACAAGAGCCTTTTGTTTAAGGCAGCAGATCCTTTAAATTAATCCTTAAAACGCTTCACACCTCCAACGCCTTTACTCTTATGCCTGTGCACTCCATCCTGCGGGACTAATCGGGGATCTCTAGCAACGCTTACCCTGCCTTTAGTCTTGGCCGTTAATTCAGTCAACCCATCAATAACCACACTATCCCGCCATGTCTTGTTATCCTGCAAAGTGATAGGAGGTGCTAAATTTTGAACAACAGCAGAAGCCTCGGTGAACTCCGGCAAAACTCTGGTGGCGACGAAGGATAATCTCGGCTTTATCCAAGATTCACCCATTCTATCTCGCTGTCCCCAAACAAAATCACTATATTGCTGGTCACTCACGCCCACATCACGGCTGACGCCATAACGAGCAAACATCATGAAGCCATCAAATAAAATCGCTAAGTCCTCTCTAGTAGAGCTGTAACTATAAAATTGCGGCGCCCCTTCGGTTTTGAACATGTCAGCCACATCAGTCATGGAATAGCCAATTTGTTGTTGAGTCACAAGACTGGGATCTTGGAATCGCACTTGGGCTAATTTTGTGAGTTCGTTCTGGCCTCCTGAAGCGTACAGAGTATCTAACGCATAGTTGTCCTGTAAGTAATCTGAGAGTATTTGATTAGCGTTATATACCTCAACAACCGCATCATAAACGGTCTTTGTATTAGAATATGTTAACCACCTTGTACTTGGAAAGAAGTCATTTGCATGCGCGAGCTCATGATATAAAAGAGCGGAAAAGGAGTACTTAGAATCTTCCAAAGATCGAGACAATCTATAGCGTAGCCTGGAACTATATGAGGCGTAGTCATTACCTTTTACATACCGCCAAGGCATTTCAAACTGGAGCTCAGCCCCGAAGCCTGCTCGATAATCGGGAGCCTGATTCATCGTGTCTCTCTGCGCAGGAGTTTCCCACAAATCATCCGGATCAAGATAGATCGCCCCTAAAGTAGGACTATAAAATGAAGGCCGAATATCATAAGAAATCACAATAGCCGTAGTGGCACGTAACAGGTTTTTAAAATCGTCATTGGGATCGTAGTTTTCTAAGAACCTTTTAAACTGATCGCCCATCCACTGATGAGACACAATCACCCTATCCATGATGTCGTCGACGGTTGGTGTGGTAGTGATCTGAGCAATCAAAGGAGATTGGCCAAACGTACAAACATCATATTCAGTAGTATTAGAGTAAACACACTCAATTAATTGTTGGCCAGCGGGTGAGTTAGCCTGATATAAAAAAACATCAGCAACACGACTGGTAAATGGGACATCATTAGTCGCGACTTCAACATTACTATTTTCAACTAAAACAGCAATAGCATCAGAGTAAGATTGCCCCTCAATATCGCCTGAGAGGGAGAATTTAAGCATCGTGTCTTGAGAAACACTTGGTGCATCAAAAAATACTGCAACCTCTCCGTCTGTAGATATTTCGGTAAAAACAACAGCTGGGCCTTCTGTTTGGCTCCACCGCCATGAACTCTTATCAATAGCCGTCATCTCCCTATCATTAGTGGCATAACTGACTAAAGATACCGCATTCCCTTCAAGTACCGCATGTCCAAGGCGCACTGTTAGTTGATTCTGCGCATCATCAACATTAAACGAATGCGAAAGGGTGTTAGTGATTGATCCATCAACGGTATAGTCTACCTCTAGCGTATAGCTTCCCGCCGCATTTGGGCTAAAGCCAATCACCTTACTATTGCTGGCATAAAATTCTAGCTCAGCACCTGCTGTTTGACGCCAACTAATATTCGATATTTGATTTTCAGGAGCGTACAACACAAGCTCAGTTGACTGTCCAATAGATAAAGCAGTTTCAAGCTGAAGAATGTCACCTGTCGGTTCAATAGGTGCCTGTACAACAGGCGTAACCGGGGTCGGAGACCCGCCGCCGCAGCCAGCTAGCGTTAGAGTAACCAAAATAGTACTAATCCAATTCCCTATATTCATAGTTCTAACTCCCTAATAAAAAGTCATGCTTACTTGACGTTAGAGAGGAAGTCTCAAACGCCGTAAATTTCTTACTCTGATGCTGAGTGCGACTTTCACAGATTGAATAAACTTGGCATGCTCACCTTTTCTTGTCAACTCCACTATGAAAAATAAGGACATCGAACCTACGATACAAAAACATCACGGGTGATTCTATGGATAAATGAATTATTTCTTTCGGTCGCTTGGTTTAAAACATAGGATTAACTACTACAAGTTTTTTCAGCACTAATTGTGCTCACGTTCATCAATCGACGGCCTAGATAGCACCCTTTCCGAAAATGAGCTTTTATAGTGCTCAAGCCAACAAATTTACTACCTCAATAGAGCTGAGGCAGTTTTAATCTGATTTATTTTTCGTACTTATTTAACCAAGACAACGTTTCATTAACCATCTTACTTCTCGGTAAAGGCCAATGCCCAGCTTTGAATAGAACGTAACGCTTGTCCTTTGGTGCAACTCCCAAGCCCTCGAACATCGCTTCCTGGGATTCAATAGGCAATAAAAAGTCTTGTTCACCATTAAGCATAAGCGTCGGCGTGTCGACTCTATTTAGATAAAAAATTCCATCAGAGTGCGGTGGTGCATAAGGTGAAAAGCCTCCACTCAAAAAGACAGCAGATTTGTACCTTTTTTCCGACAAAAGCACGATAGGCATATAGACCGCACCATAACTCATTCCCATATAATGAAACTTGTCGTTAGCAAAATCTTGCCTATCTTCTAAATAGTCTAGGACTCTTCCTGAATCCACTCGCCAGTCAATCATCATCTGTCTAAACTGTCGAAGATTATCTTGCGTACTAGGTTGCGCAATCGATGAGTCAACGATTCGATTTAGAGAGCCTTTAAAAGCAACCCAAACAAGCGCCCTGCCACTCTTGATTATAAAATCCAATCCGTATTCACCTGGATCAATATCATCTAAATCAGGAGGGTTTCTGAAGTAATTAAGACCGGGATAGAGGACGACCGACCCTACATTATTGTAGGTGTTTTTAGGTTTAAAAATCAAAACATCCATTCTTTCATTGCTATACCCAACATCGATGGAAATTTTTTCTTTAATCCAATCATCATGAGTATCATCAACATAGATTACCTTCGCCTTCAGATCTCGCCGAGAATACGAAAATTGCGTTGAATATAGCTTAAATGCATCGTCATTTAGCGGTTTAAAAAATTCTTTCGGGGGAGGCGCTGGTCGATCTATCGGGCCTCCAAAGGGGTTGAGGTCCGCTGAATTCAATAACCGAACCGTTCGGAAACCCACTAAGTCTGAACGATTAAATCTGGGCATAGGATTTGCTTGAAAGCCTGTATATTGAGGCTGACTCACGGCACCACCAAGCGTCATGCCGCGCCCTCCAAAAATATTCCACACCCATTCTGCGACATTGCCCGTCATATCATAGGTACCGTAGGGTCCTAAAGAATCAAATTCACCGACCTTGGCAACAGAATCTCCTTTAAAGTTGCTGCGCGATAGCATCTCTGGCGCTAGGGGTGACACCCACTCATCTAATGGAAATGCAGCTTTAGCCCAATGAAAATAAGGCGGTAGTATATTCCCCATATACTTCGCATAAGCTTGCGCCTCATACCAACTAATACCGGTTACCGGAAAGTCATCTCTCCCCTCCGTAAAGTCGCCTAATTCCCAGTTAGCTGGTCCATTTCGACCCGTTTGATCCACCATTAAGCCTAATGCTTGCTCAAAAGTCAGGCTGGTCCCGTCCTTTATAAAGTCCATTTCCTCCCAGTATCGGGGATTTTTATAGCCCCCATCATCAATAAAGGCTTTAAATTGGCTATTAGTAACCTCAAATTTATCAATAAAGTATGGGCTTAAAACATAAGGCTTTAAACTATCACCAGAAATCGCTGGCACAAACGGTCCTCCTGGAACATAAACCATTCCCGGGGGAACGCTATCGGCCTGGACTAGTTCCATCTTGGCAGCTTGAAAGCCCATATCGCCAGGAAAGTTCTTAAACAGTAAACTCGGATTTACTGAGCTTATATAAGCAGTCTCATAACCGTCTTTTTCAAGTCTTAGCTGAATCCCTCCGACAGGGAGCTGTTGGGTTTGCTCCATGTCTGTCCCTAGAAATTCCCATTCAAAGTCATCAGAACCATACGGCTTCCAAAATACATCCACATTATCCTGTTTAATATTAATACTAGCAGGCCGACTGAGTTGACTCAGAGCATCTTGTATTTGAGAAATAAAAGGGAATACATCATTAATTTCTCGAGCAATTAGCCAAGACTTAGCATACTCGTCCTGGCCTACTGCCTCTTCAAGTTGCGGCGATTTAACCACTTGAATAAAATAAAACGCCCACCCAAGATAACCAATAGAGATTATAGCAAAGGCCATTCCGAGTAATTTGGCCGTACTGAATTGGGACGAAATAATTATTGATAAAAATATAACAATTGGGAACCCAATAATCGTCGCCCAGATAACGCTCTGTATCAATGACTCACTAAGATTGAAAGAGCTACCAACCAAACTCATAACTTGGACCGCAATAAATGCAATTACGGCATAACTTGACCCTGCGCGAAATGCTGGATGAGATTTTAGCCTGTTAACAAAACTTACGTCGTTTTCACTCATGATAAATTCCACCCGCTAGTATCTTTTTTAGTCGTTATAAAATCCAACTCTTTGGACATCCCGGTTTGTCAAACTCGATTGCTCTGCATAGAGAAAATTTAATAGATAATACTATACCTAAATGACTCATTTTGCATAGAGATTAACAAGATGCGCCAGGCTATGATCCCCACGAACCTGAGACATAAATAGAGCGGCAGAGAGAAAAACATAAAAATATTAAACGCTAACACATCCATAATTCTAGGATATAACAACATTGTGATAAACATTCTGCACATCATCTAGGTCATCCAACATATCAACAAACGTATCGAACACTTCGACATCATCACTAGACAAAACTGCAGTAGCTTGGGCAATAAATTGAACTTCATCAACATCATAGTCAATCTCGCCGAAGGCTTCGCTCAACGCTTGCTTGGCTTTAAAAGACTCGGTATGCGGAGCGAAAACTGTCAACATGCCCTCTTCGTTCTCGATATCAACAACATCAACATCTGCCGTCAACAAAACATCTAGAACCTCTTCCTCATCTTGGCCAGAAAATTTTAGAATTGTTAAATGATCGAACATATGAGTGACAGAACCTTGAGTGCCAATCTTAGTTTTAGTCTTGGTGAAACATAAACGGACATCGTTGAACGTGCGACTGGGATTGTCGGTCAGACAGTCAATAATAACCATGCAGTTACCCGGTCCATAACCTTCATAACGTGCTAACTCAAAATTCTCTCCCGCACCGCCCTTTGCTTTTTCAATCGCTTTATCAATAACATGGGTCGGTACCTGGTCTTTTTTAGCACGATCAATAACGCTCCGAAGGCTTAAATTGCCCGCGGGGTCTAAACCACCTGACTTGGCGATAACGTATATTTCACGTCCGTATTTACTGTAAGTCCGAGCTTTGGCATCAGAGGTTTTAGCCATAGAGTCTTTGCGGTTTTGGTAAGCTCTGCCCATGATGAAATCCACTTCTAAAAACGAGAGATCATTCTACAACAGCCTGTGTAACAGAGCATCGGAATTTACTGAATTAATTGCATTGATCAAAGCAGTAAGAAGTTGGACCAAGACTAAAAGTGGCATTTATTTTTAGTGCCTAGATTTTCGCATGTCCGACCAAAATGTTACTCCGTGCCTTGATTAAATACGATGGGCTCAAACTAGCGAGATCTGAGCACAGGGATTGAATTAAAGAGGCTCTATTATTTTTTAACAGCTAGCACCCCGCACCTTAGGATTCATCGAATTAATGTCTCCTTAGTTGCCTCGGTGGTTCTCCGAAAAACCTTAAATAGTGGTATCCCTAATAAAAACAAACCTACCCCTAAAAGTAATATATACAAACCAGAACCTGCAATCGCTATTAGAGTGTATATCACTGCCAGCAGTGCGACTCCAGCCCAGCCCTTTGCACTGCGCCAGGATCGCTTGAATTCTGCCATAGCAGATAATCCATAGGGTGCTAGAATTGAAAGAGTCGACATAGAAATTAGAAAAGAGAACGCGCCGATTAGCCCATCAGTGAAGTTAAGTACTAGTAAAGCCGTTGAAAATACACTAGATACAATAAGTACTCCAGCTGGAGCACCACCCCTATTTTTCTTTGCAATGACCGCTGGAGCTAAACCATCTGCAGCTACCGCCATGGCCATCTGACCCATCACAAAGATATTGCCATTCAGGGCACCAGCGGTAGAGATTAAGGCGCCCACTCCAATTAGTAAAGCACCTCCCGTGCCCATGTGCGCAGCCGCATCCACAAAGGGAGATTCTGATACCGCCAATATGTCAGACGGTACAAGGAACATAACAGCGGTCGATGCACCCACATAGAGAAATGACACACTAAGTGCGGCAGACACTACCGCAATAGGAATTATTTTTTTCGGATTCTTTACGTCCACTGTTGGAATCACTGCAGCCTCTATGCCTATAAATGCCCACATAGTTAATAACGCAGTAGTTGCCAATGCCTGAGAGATAGGCAACCCCTGCGGATTAAACGAAGGGAAGTTGTCAATGTCGCCATAGGCAATACCTAAACAAATAATCACAACTAATGGAATAATTTTGAGGATGGTCAATGCTAGCTGAACAGAGGCTGCTTCGGATACTCCCTTTACATTCACCCAGGTCAGCGCACCAATACCTGCCGCTGCCACCAATGCCTGAGTAAAACTGTTAGCAGCAAATATAGGAAATACAGCCCCCATGTAACCTGCAAAACCTACTGCTATAGCGGTAACGCCAAACACCACGCCAACCCAGTAACCCCAGCCGATTAGAAATCCGGCTAGATCACCAAAAGATTCCCTCACATACGCATAGGGCCCACCCGCACGATCAGTAGCGCCAGCTAATCTGGCCAACACTAGGGCCAGTACAATTGTTCCTGCAGAGGTCAATAACCAACCCAACAAACTGATCCAGCCGTAGGGAGCCAGTACCGCAGGGAGTAAAAAGATACCCGAACCAATCATTACGCCTACTGACATTCCCCAACATTGCCAGAACCCCATCTTTTTTGTTGTTATGCTCATCAGCGTTCCCAGAGATCTCTCGATCCTCTTATGGTTTAACGGCTTAAAGACCTAATATTTTAGCTTTTAATTGTTAGAGCCTCGTAAAATAGGTCTCGTCATACAGGTTGGTCCGCCTTCACAGGGCATGCACAGTGAATCACCACTAAAGATATCAATTTTACAGCCAGCATTGTGCATCAGCGACAACGTTTGATCATATCCATCAATAGCCACAACTTGACGCGGAGCCAGAGTAAGTACATTTAGGTTTAATCCGCCAGAGGCCTCGAACTCATCCGTTGGCGCCTCAAGCAATTCGATGCCACTTGAAATCAAGAGCTGTGCTAATGCAACAGGCAATAGCACTTTATGCACTAACGCTAAATCCTCCGCCAGCAAACTAATCAATGACATCAGATGCAGGCACGCCTGCTCACCCTGATAACACGGTAAGTCAAAGGCTAAAACATTTATCCGTTGATTACCTAGCATGCTTTGCATCTGAGTAATCCCAGCCTGATTAGTTCTGTAACCACGCCCGATGAGCAATGTGTGATCATCTAACCAAAGCGTGTCACCGGCTTCACATGTTGCATCACCCGTCACTTGACCGATAACTGGAATATTCATAGCCTGATAGAATAGTCGATGTAAGTCTGGCTCACCTTTCCTAAGCATCTTACCTGGATTCATCAAAATGGCACCCTGAGGAGTCATTAAAGAGGCATCATAGGTAAAAACGGCATCAGCGGACTCAGTATTTTCAGGCATCCACAAGACTTCTACGCCTGCTCGTTCAATATGCGAGACAAATTTTCGGTAATCTTTCTCTAACTCTTTTGGGTCAAAACTATCGCCATAATGCCACTGATGAGCATCTGCGTTTCGCAACGTATTTCCCGGAGCATGGAGAGCAACCCTTTGCAAGGGTGCGACCATTGAGGATACGCCATAAGTCTTTACTGGCATAATTGTGGCTCAAACATTCAATGAATTGCTAATTTTACTGTTCATCAGAGGGGCTTTCATTCGTTACCCTGACAGCGATCGGCATCTACTAAATCCCCTACAACAAGACTCAGTATTTGATTCATTTCAAGTGCAGTACAAAATTCGCGATGGAGGTTAGCCACCGCCATGGAATGGACCAGTTCCGGATCATAGTCTGCACCATCAGGGCCTAAGCGATTTGTTGTTGCACAACAATCTGGCACAAGATAGGTGTCAAAGCCCATATTTCCAGACATTCTAATAGTAGTTTCAACGCAACAATTAGTAAAAAATCCAACCACCACCAACCTTTTAATTCCGGCTCTGCGCAGCAGAATTTCTAACGATGTCCCAACAAAACCACTATTGACATCTTTCTCAATGACTATATCGCTGGCTGCAATCTCAAAGCCTGGTTTCAATTCACCTCCGGGCTCGGAAAGCTTTAATGGAGAGGCTGCTTCGCGAGAATCATGCAAAGTCCAGGCAACTGGTAACCCACGTTGTCGCCACTCAGACAATAATTCCAGCATATTATTTTCAGCCTCAGGGTTATTTCTGCGACCCGTTTTACCACCCCAATGGGACAAAACATCAACACCCTTCTGTACGTCAATGAGCAGCAGACAGCTATCGTTGGAAAATTGATTAATCAAATTAGCCTTCTTTTAATTTTGTGGTTGGATTTGAAAAAATAGGATAATAACTACGGTTTATATTGTCCAGAACAAAACGTCTTTGTTTTTGCGCAGTAAACTACAAACGTCTAAGCGTTTAATAAAAAACATAATAGTAAAAATTCTACTCATTAATGACTCGACAACCTTAAAGCTTTTACTACTCTTGACGCCAAAGATACCCAGACCGAATTCTATATATTAGCTGATAATAAGATACTTGCATTGAACTAAGCAAATTCAGTTGAGCTCTATCAAATGCAGACCAAAAAAATCCCTCGCACTCACATACGAGGGGTTGATTTTTGGTGGAGCCTAGCGGGATCGAACCGCTGACCTCAACACTGCCAGTGTTCAACTATCCATTTCACTATAAATCAATGACTTACGAAACCTTTCTGCCCAGAAAAATTTTCGTTAGAGCGCAACCCTACACGTAATCTAATCACTTACAACAGGCTATTCGAGCTGATGAATTAGGGGAAAGTTAAAAGATTGAACCTGGCATACTGATTGCGTTATTCTGCACTGATGATTACAGAAATAATCAGTTCTCTCGCTAGCTCAGAATTCGATGCGGAGGTAGCCAAAATTCTGAACTTACCTCCAATGGTAGCCTCAGTAACAGTGTCCAAAAACGATAATTCACCAAATTCAGAGACGCTCAGTAAGTCAATATCAAAATCGCTATCTGAGGCCCGCTCTAACCTATAAGTCACATTATCACTACTTGATACCGTCGCAGAAAAATCTCCAACATAAGTCTCCCCAACAGACACATTTATATCGACATCAGTAGCATAATTATTGAAGTGCGGACAAGAGACTTTCGAAGGAGATCCCACACTAAATATATTAGAAATACTCGGGTGTGTAGACTCCGCTTTTTGGCTATAGAGGCTTGCATTTAGAGCATGATCATTCACCACTATTTGAGTAATTTGATAGTTTCCTAACTGCTGCTTTAGGAATGGAATAGTCGCCACATACTGACCAGTCTCAGAGCTCAATAATCCATCAGCCTCATCTCGAATATCAAACCTAACTGCCCTGCAGTTTGGATCTATTGTGTTGACCCAAATATCTCGAATTGGGGAATTGGCGTCATCATCAATATCTAAATTATCTATCTCGGCTGTAAACTTTTTGAAATCCCGATTTGGTTTATCTGCGTTGGTATAGTCTGAAACTAAAAGTGACTTGAGGATTGGTGGCGTCGTGTCATGTTCTTGTCCCGCATCCAAAAAACCACTCAAGCTTGGATATAAAAGAAACGGTTGAGAGCCTAAGTTACTGTTATGAGCGAAGATATAGCTTCGAAGATAAAGCGCAGTGTTTGGAGTAGTTTTGTGGACCTTGGCAGAGAAATCAACAACATACTCTTTTCCATTTGCGATTGAATCCATCATTGGATAACTCTCCTGACTCCCTATTCCTCGATTAATTTGTGATTCATTTCTCTCGTCTCTGTATTCGTCATATACGGCATCCAGCGTTGCTTTTGGTGCAGCAACAATACTAAACGAAGACTCAATTGGTAAATCAGAAAGAATTGAGAAGTCAATAGACATAAAGTTATCGTCACTTTTATTCACATTTACAATAGCATTGAAACAAGCAGCATCCCAAATGGCAGCCTTTCCCCAGATATCAGGAGAGAAACTATCAGAGGTTATACATTGGTCAGGATATGCCTGATCATATCTGTAAAGTGAATAGATCGGCTGGTCAGAGGAGCTTCTTGGATTACTGATAGTAACAGTTTCAGATGCACTATATTTCATGGAAAATTGAGTTGTATCTGTTAGTAACTCGGTATCGGCAATCTTCAAGTGGATACCATCTTGAGGCGGCACCGATTCAAACCCTACGTCATCCTCCGAAAAATAGAAACTTGCAATATAAGTACAGTTTTCAGATAGATCAGGACGAAGATCTTTTTGAATCGACCATGTATTGCCATCACCTTTTAACATTTCAAAAACCTGGTAGATGTAGCCTAGCGAACATGAGCCGCTAACATCCTGAGTTTCAACACCGGTAAGCGATAGATACACATCTTTCGCCAAATTAAGCTCATCTAGTTCAATGGTGGCATTTAATCTGGGTGGCTCTGTATTTGTTCCGTCAGAAATAACAAAACTCTCAGAGATTACATCCTCCAGCACATTCTTAACCGAGACGATTAGCTCTTGCTTCACGGTGTAAGTGCCATCGTCTACAAACACATTTAAGCTATAGGTATTTTTTAATTCATAATCTGGTGCAACGGTAAATTTGAGAGCTCCCTCCTCTGTTATGGAAAATAAGCTATTGATCACCGAAAACGTGAGTGCTTTAGAGTTATCACTTGCAGTCACAGTGCCCACATCGAGTGTATTTTCAAATACATTAAAGTTAGCGATCGAGGTAAAAACTGGTGGCTGTTCATCAACTGCATCAATTATATTTATCTTAATCGTTTGGTCAGTTGAGTTCACTCCATCTGTTGCCGAAACTATCGCCTCATAGGAATTTTTGGTTTCAAAGTCAGGTGCAGTGTCAAAGGTGAGTTGACCCGTACTCGCATTAATTGACATGCTGTCATTATCTATCCCAAGCTTAATAGTGGCCTTATAGACAATACCATTTGAGTAACTATCGCCAGCGCAACCAGACACGTTGAATTCACCGCACTTATTCGAATAGAAAACTTCTCCTGCAACCATGAGCTCCCATCCCATCGTAAAGCCAAGACTGTTGTTTGTAAGCTCTAAATCAATCGTTGATCCATCGGCGGTAATATAATCCAGCACATTTAGGGTTGTATCAGAACCCATTTCATAAATAAATTCTTGCTGGGAGACCCCACTAGAATTCTTCAGGACAATTTTCATCTCATCATCAATATCATGAACCCGTAGCATCACACTTTGACCTGCGGATGGTGAAACTGCATAGTAATCAGTTTCATCTAACGACGAATGAGAGTCTTGAATAAATGCATTATTGCTATTTGTGCCTTGTATTGAATAAGTTAGTGAATCACCATCCGCGTCTGTCGCTGTAACAGTTCCAATAGACCGCTGATTTTCGAGCACATCAAATACATTTTCCGAGGAGATCACCGGTGAATTATCATTCAAATTTATGATATTAACGGTAATATCTTGAGTACTCTCATTAATGCCATCGGATGCTGTTATAGTTGCGCTGTAGCTTGACTTATTTTCAAAATCAGGTGGTTCGTTAAAGCTTAATGATCCATCGGCCGCCATTAAAATCTCACTGCCACTAATCGAAAGAGTAATTTCACTGCTATTCGAATCAGTAACTGTCACAACACCTATCTGAGTTTGATTCTCCTCGGCACTGAAAATAGGCTCGCTTACAAAGACCGGGGGCTCCTCATCAACAACATCAATGATTTGAATCGTAATTTCTTGCTCAGAACTGTTTGTTCCATCCGACGCAGTAACCACGCCAGTGTATGTCGACTTAATTTCATAGTCCGGAGCAGTAACAAACGTTATCAGCCCATCTGAGTCAATTGCTAAATTCTCCGGTGAAATTTCAAACATTATTACTTCGCTATCAACATCTGTCGCCAAAACATTTCCGACAATAAGTTGATTCTCTTCCGCAGCAAAATCTGATGACGTCGTGATTACTGGAGCAACATCATCAACATCTGAGACAGAGATGAAAATGTGTTGTTCAGTCGTACTAAGGCCGTCCATAACTTCAATAATTGCCTCGTACTTAGACTGTTTTTCAAAATCTGGGATTTCGTAAAATTCAAGCACTCCGCTTCCAGTAATAGAGATATCCAAAGATCCACTTAGAGCAAAACTCAGAGTTTCACTATCAACATCCTCAGCGGTTACAGTACCGATAGATAATTGGTTCTCAGGAGTAGAAAAGTCTGCGGAGGACGTTATGACGGGAGGATCATTTTCATCGGTGATGTTGATAATTATTTGTTGATCCGAGCTGTTAGTTCCATCTGTTGCAGTCAAAACTCCTTCATAACTCGATTTAGTCTCAAAATCCGGGTTATTTATGAAGGTCATTGTTCCATCAGGTTGTATCTGTAAATTTTCGCCGGAAATCTCAAAACTTATCGACTCACTATCGACGTCAGTTGCAGTAGCTACTCCAATGCTTAATTGATTTTCAGGTGCAGAAAAATTTGCTGAAGAGGTTATTACTGGCGCGACATCATCCACATCAGTCACAAAAACAGAAACATCTTGTTCGGCAGAATTGACACCGTCAGTTGCAGTTACAGTAATCCGATAACTAGTTCGCATCTCGTAATCAGGCGCCTCATTAAAACTCAACGTTCCAGTAGAAACATCTATAGACAAATGATCTGCATCGGGGCCCGAAATAAGATATCCAACAAGATCCCCATCCTCATCAGTTGCTACAACATCGCCAACTAGGATTTGATTTTCTGGCATCGAAAAGCCATCAGGAGATTCGAATACTGGAGTATTATCATTGGTGTTATTGGAAATGAAGGTGAGCGCAGATTCAGGCTCATACCGCTGAATACTATTGACAATAAATAGAGGATCCAGCACTCGGACCTCATTTTCTAGGCCGCCAGTCCACCCCACTGAGGTGGTTTGAATAATCGCAGTATCCCGATCCTCAGACCACACCACCTCCTCAGCCAGTGGTATGGCCTGAATACCATTCCAAACTTCAAAACTGGGCAGTGGCGCGTAGGCCGACAGCGATTGCGCAAAATTAATGGTTAATTCCTGCGATGCCGTTTCCGCAACCGTCACTGCCATACCTTGCATTGGTGCAGGTTTGAGTGATACACCCTGAGCAATAATGTTGCTCTCACCGCCGCCGTTTTCAGCACTCGCATAGACTAGTGTGACGGCACCATTAGCTATAAAGTTGTTCAGATTTGCTGAAGCTTCGTAGTATTCATGATCATCAGAATCTTTAAAATATACTCTAAAGTCAGCACCCGTAAATAATATACTCTGTATGCCTGGAAACGCATTTTTACCACTACCATGGGGATAGACTGGATTCGCATGGTAGCGCGCAGAGCGAAATGACTCCATATCGGTAGTGAGAGAAGCATAGCCTTCAAAGTTAACACATTGCTTGACGTCCACTTCAATTGCATAAATACAGAATCCCTCCTGCTCGGACTCAGGGGAAGCCCACTCCAACCAGTCGCCTCTGTTTTCATCATTACGCCAATTCTGGATAGTCTGCTCATTTATTACCAACTGCCGCGATTCATCGATACCATCAGCATCAACTGTATAGTCAATCACTAAATCGCCAGCCAAAGTATCGCTTGGCGTGATGAGAAATATATCTCTGTAATTTTGGATTTCCAGTTGCCCTCTATCATCGCTGAGAGAGATGGTTTGGTTAGAAGCAAATTGGTTGCCATCTATGGAAACTATAGGCGTCTCTGGCGCGTAAATTTTCATAAAACCGATGTATTTATCAGTGAAATTAAAGGCACTATATTTAATATCTGTGCCCACCCCACTCTGCTTTTGGTAGTTGTAACCACCATTGCCACCAACACCATCAGTGAGATTTAATGTAATAGAGCCATCTGCGCTTGAGAAAGCATTAGACGGATCGTTTGTATTAGCGAATCCATAAAGTCTCTCACCCGCAGAGTCAACTATTGGAAGACCATCAACTGGATTGTCCTGTTCTTCAAGAGAATTACCGTTGAGTGAACCACCCGACCAATAGAGATCACCATTAAACTTAATAACACCCTGAGAGGCACCGTCCGCCTCCACCAACTTAACTCTCTCCAGTGTGTTGGCGTCGTAAATAACAATACGCTCCTGACTGAGATTCTGACCATCGAAAAACCACTCGTGGGAGGCAAAGTAATCATCATTGACCCAGACGGCTAGATTCACCTCAAACCCATTTTCTTTAGGAATGGGCGTAAGGGTACCCGCTGCTGATACAATCCAAACACTCCCCAAGGCGACGCCATTAGATAGAGGATCCTCATCCAACTGCCTCCAATTGAATCCATGCAACAAGCCAGTTCCATCGGATCTAAAAGCGATATTCCCTCTCGAAAAATCTAGAGTAACAGACGGGTTTAAGGACTTTGGCTGAATATCTCCATCATTTGTATTCAGCAAACACTCAAAACTGTAGTCGTCCAACTTGACTCGATAAATTGAGCAGAACTCCCGATCTAGATTCGGTATCGCCCTCTGAATATGCGCACTGGTGAGTAAATACAAATAGTTGCCGTCAGGTGTAACATCAGCTCCGGCAATAAAGATTGTTTGATTAGATAGAATGGTGTCCAAAACTTCTGAACCATCGATGTCCCAGTTAACAATGTTAGTTAGGGAAGACAAAGTAACCTGATTCGCCCAAGCCTTATTAACGAAAAAATCTTTAAGCTTGGCGAACAGAGAGCTATTGGCTTCATAAGGGTTGAAGAGATTTAATACAGAATTTGAACCTCCATTATCGATAACCTGTCCAAGACCTAGGGATACTGTACCTTTGAGGTCAATACTGAGAGCTTTTTGCTGATTTCCGTCATTAGGAAACACATCGTTCCTGTCAACAACACCATCGCCATCTGAATCTATGATGTTACCCGCATCCAGAGGAAATTCATCATTTACATCGAATACACCATCATTATCATCATCGGTGTCTTGGCCATTCCCAATACCATCGCCATCAGTATCTTCTGCTTCACTACCATCAAGTGGAAAGGCATCAGAACCATCAAAAACGCCATCATTGTCATCATCCGGGTCAATTTCATCAGGGGACCCGTCGCCATCAAAATCATACTGCGGAACCACAGAAATATTTTGCTCTACCGAAAAAAGGCCATCTGATACACTCACAGTTGACTGAAATGCTACATCAGCTCCATGATTTGGCTCGTCTACAAAAGTAATCGTGCCAGTTGAACTAATTGACAGATCTGATCCAGTAACAGAATAATTCAATGATTCTGAATCACTATCGCGAGCGTCAACAAAGCCCACGATAGTTTGTTTATTTGGAGCAACAATTGGCGCAAAAGCATTATTGGAGACAATTGCCGGCGACATATCGTTCTGGTTGTTGACAGCGATTGTTATACTCTGGTAAGCAGGGTTTATGCCATCAGTAGCCGTAATAGTAGCCTTATATTCATTTCTAATCTCAAAATTAGGCGCTGTTACAAAGCTCAACTCGCCTGAGTTTTCGATCGTTAAATTATTACCAGAGACAGAAAACTGTAAGTTATTGCTGTCGACGTCGGACGCGATAACCCTGCCGACGCTCGTGGTATTCTCATCTATAGAAAAATGTGATGGTGAGGAAAAAGTAGCCGCAACATCATCAATATTGCTTACAGAAACCCGGACACCCTTGATGGTAGAGTTCACACCATCAGTCGCTGATATGACACCCCCATAAGAGCGTTGAATTTCATAATCAGGTGAAAGCTTAAAGAACAACTCACCAGTTATTGAATTGATTATCAAATTATCATCAGTAGAGCTGATTATGGAGTATGTTAGTTTATCTCCATCGATATCCGTCGCGCTGACAGCACCAATTACTTTTTGATTCTCTGGGGCGCTAAACGAATTTGGTGATGTAAAGTTAATATTGAATATTGTCAAATTATCAAAATATGATTCAATTTCGTTTGGCTCAAAACGAGTAGCATTTGAGGCAATCACGTTATCGACTAGAGTGGTACTCGTAAGTCCAAAAAGAAAACGAAGCGTCAGCAACCCATCAGTTAGAGCGTCTACCTGTCCGTTACCATCGACGTCCAATCTATTTCCTAGCAATTCGATTCTTTGTTCGATCTCATTCGAAGAAGATCGTTGAGCATTTGTACCAATCGCTCCAGTAATAAGGGCATCACCAGACAAACCAAACATGCTTCTAACAACTAATAGTCCATCAGTGAGCGCATCAAACTCTCCATCACCATCAATATCAAGGGTCAAATTTTGATTCTGTTGTGCATTCTGAGCAAACGATAGCTCATTCAAGTTGAGGGAGAGAAATACGAGGCATAGTAGAAGAAGACTCGCCTTGATATTGCGATATTTACTCTTTTTTATATTAATCATTTTATAGCTCGTATAGTTTCTATATTGGTGGATTTTTAGCTCCACTGGTTTGATTTCAAAGAACCCCCTCGATGGTTTAAGTCTACGAATAAAGATTCAATCCACACCACAACCATAATTTACCATCTGTCCATTTAATTTACAAAATAAGACAAAAGTAATTCTTTTTCATTAACTTTACTTAATGACAGTGACAGCTGAGACATAAATTTATCACATTACATTTGAATTCAAAATTATAGTTTTCCCAAACAAAAAATCCCTCATACTTACGCACAAGGGATTTAAGATTTTGGTGGAGCCTAGCGGGATCGAACCGCTGACCTCAACACTGCCAGTGCTGAGGTCAGGTCCTACTCAACATCGGGGTGGTAAGTATCAGTCCATGCTGAATTCGAGCAGTCTTGATGAGGCTCTGCGATCAAGCCAGATCCGTTATCGCTAACCGCCTCAGGGTGATACACACTAATTACTACTGGCACATAGCCTACATCAAAGCCCGAAGGTATCTGAACTATCTGACCCGAATCAAGTTTTGCAAGATGAGGATCTTTATTATCTGGATTAGGGCCACCCCGGTAGTTAATAACGATAGGCTTAGTTGGGTTCACTAAAGAGTTTTGATTTATCGTTGCATGAAGATTTTCAATATATGATTGTAGTTCTTCTAAATAAGCATCTGTATACGTTTCAGGGTGGTTCTGTTGTGCGGTTTTTAAAGAAGGTTGCTCAATAAATTTAAACCAAACATAGGTTGCAATGGACCCATTTTGTAGGTACTTCTTGTGCCGTGTTTTGCCTGCAGTATCCCAGTTTTTAAAATCAGGATGGCTAACATCGCGTTCTTTGTAATTAAAGAAACGATGGTTCACTCTCGGAATTCTCACAACATCATCTGGTGTATCAATCAACTCAGTTTGATAGCTATACTGATGGTTTTTATAATCATCACTTGCGCCATCCTCTACTACCCACTTATCAGTTAACTTCCGTACATACAGATAGCCATTCTGTTTCTGTTGAGCTTCTTTACTAGGCTCAGTCGAATGATCCCATTTGATGAAGCCACCGGCACTGTCATAGCCAACCTCGTATGATGGAACAATCATAAATCGATGCTCCTGCCCGTCGATATCCTCGATCAACTTGAGCTGATTGTGGGTACTCTTATAAATACCATCAATTTTTACATCTTCAGCTGGAATTAGAGTGTGAGTGAGAGTATCAGATCGAAGTGAAGCTGAAAATTCTTCCATCGAACTTATCTCAACACTTTGCGGATGAGCCAGCAAGTACTCTTGCTCTTTTACATCGGGTAATTTTGCTACTGGAACATAGTAGCTACCATCTTCAAGATTATGGGCTTTTAGACCAATCCTTTCATTACCATTCCCCCAATTCCTATCCGAGCCGCGGGTCGCGAATGTTCCAAAATTATCACCATATTCAGCTTTCCTTTTCCCATAACTACCCTCGCTAATCTTTTCAGGATCTATCCAGTTAAAGTGCTCTGGTATATATCCGTTTATCGGGCCCTGATAATCATAGGATTCGATAAAACTCATCCAAAACTTGAAATTGCGAGGATGGTCCAAGTTAAGATAGCTCCATCCTGAGCCGATCCATATCCCATTATCATTTACGTGAGGGTCTTGTTCCATATCAAATGCAATATTGACGCCCGGCACTGATAATATCTGGTTAGAAACTTGAATCATTGTTAACCATCTATCGCCAACAAATCGCTCATATAACCCACTACCCATCTGAACGTCATTACAGGCATGATACGTATCTCCCACACCAGCAAGATGAAGTGTTGGGTAATAATGAGGCCCGGCAGTTTTAGGATTAACCCATAACCCACCCTCAATCGAATTATTCCCAAAAGACCCAAGCCAAGACCCAAAAACACCAAACTGCTGGCCCCATTCAAGTCCATGTTTAAAGGAACGATAGACTCTGTTAAATACAAATTTCCCTGCGCCAGGAGATGCAGTGGGCTCGTGGTTAAGGCCCTCTAACTGGCCATAAACTCTTACATCAGAGTCAAAAACGATATAATCCTGGGGTGGAGGGGGAAGAAAGCTAGGTATTTTTGTCCCATAGAAATAAGGTACCAAGTTAACAACGGTATCGCTTGTCAATGTAGCCATATAGTCTTCAATTTGACGGGAAGTAGATCTCTCACTGTCATCAGATAAGACACCATTAATCATGGCGTCACCACGAAGTCCAAATAAATATCGAAGGATAATCAAACCATCCGTGAGGGCGTCAACATCACCATTTTTATCAATATCGACAAGGTTACCTAACGAAGATATACGAGCTTCGATATCTGCAGGAGAAGAATAAAAAGCAGTAGGACTAACAGCACCATCAGCAAGAGATTCGCCGGTTAAACCGAACATACCTCTCAACAATAATAATCCATCAGTCAGAGCATCTACCTCGCCATTCCCATCAATATCAACTGAATCAATAGATAGCCGATCTATGGATAACTCAAACCGACTCTCCGTCGCAAAAGTTAGACTAGATATAATCGAAAGTATCAAAATCCCTAATTTCTTAGCGATGTCACTGACCAGTGCAGATTGTGTTAAATCGAATCTTTGCATAATATTGCTCATTGATATGACAAAAAATTTGCTTGAAACCGCATATGTACTCATACTCAAAATCGTATCATTAAAACCAAAAAAAATCCCCCGCACTTAAGTACGAGGGATTGATTTTTGGTGGAGCCTAGCGGGATCGAACCGCTGACCTCAACACTGCCAGTGTTCAACTATCCATTTCCTTATAAATCAATGACTTACGAAACCTTTCTGCCCAGAAGAGTTTTAGTGATAGTTAAACCCTCTATGTGTGGTAGATATATAAAGGTGTACTATTTGAGTATACAACGAGGTATAGAATAATCAATTTAGATCAATCTAAAGAACTTCTCACCTCGATCTAGCCCTGATTTGACTGGATGGGTTTAAAGCGCGGGCATCAACGTCTCCAAATGCGCCTCAATCTCTTCTGCAGTCTTTCTTGTAGCATCACCTGCAACCACTCCATTAATAAGCGTATCGCCCTGCAAACCGAATAGGTAACGCAGAGTAAGTAGACCATCTGTTAAGGCATCTATGTCGCCGTTCCCGTCGATATCAGCAAGATCACCAAGCGTTGCAATACGGGACTCAATGTCTACTGATTCGGTATAGGTAGCATCAGAAGCAATGGTCCCTGTTACCAAAGCACTTCCATCTAATCCGAACATGCCTCTAAGTAAAAGAAGACCGTCTGTTAGTGCGTCATACTGGGCATTACCGTCTATGTCTAGGGAACCTGAAGGGATAGTTCCTGCTAGAAATTCATCTAACGCCGAAACACCATCATTATCTTGGTCACTAGTAGCATCAGAGGGGTCGTTTGGGTCTAGACCATAACGAGTTTCCCATTCATCTGGCATGCCATCAGAGTCACTATCTTCAGAGTAAATAACATTATTAGGGAAGGCATCAGCGTTATCGCCTGTACCATCACTGTCACTATCTACTGTCTCAGATGCATCATTGGGGAAAGCATCAGAATTATCACCAACGCCATCTAAATCTGTATCCGCACTTTCTGTTGGATCATTTGGAAATGCATCTGCATTATCACCAATACCATCTGAGTCTGAGTCAACGGTCTCGCTTGAATCATTAGGGAACGCATCCGCATTATCGCCTAATCCATCACCATCACTATCGCTAGATTCAGCTGAGTCAAGTGGGAAGGCATCGTCTGAGTCTGCAACGGCATCGTTATCATCATCTGTATCAGCGTTGTTACCAATCCCATCTCCATCAGTATCTATTGTTTCGGTAGCATCTAGCGGGAAGGCATCATCACCATCTAAGGCATTATCATTGTCATCATCAGTATCAACATTATTACCAACACCATCAGAGTCGGTATCGTAAACCTCGCTCGAATCTTGAGGGAAAGCGTCAAGAGCATCAATCATGCTGTCTTGGTCTGAGTCTTGATCCCATGCTTTTCCATTCAGTGAGGTATCGCACATCGAGACCAACTGTAACTTGGGATTCATAAAATCTTCGGGATCTGATATGACGACTTTGCCACGCATCACGTAACGATCATTAGCAATCTTCTCAACATCGGTTTGTTTGAAGTCTACGCCAACGTAGTCAGAGTTATTAGAAAAATGAACTTTAATATCAAGACAATCATCACAGTCCGCTGGATTCTTTAAAAGAAATCCATCTTCTCTAAATCCTGAGATCACTATTTCAAATTTGACTTCATTTTCAATATCGGTTTGAGCTGTCTGGAATGATTCAATTTTGTATTGCGGAGCTTCAGAATTTAAATTTATCAGATCCAAGTAATACTGATTTTGATCATATAGCTTAGTACCATCTAGATAGTGAACTACTGGATAATCGTTGATTACGCCGTATTTTTTGGTTGTATAATTATTTCCAATTGCCCACTTGAAGTTGGCTTGGTATACGCCTTCACTCTGAATTTCATCTTCTGTAGCGGTGCCCTCTATGAAACATGTGTGACTACCACTACGTCCTCCAAATCTAAGATCAATAGAACTAACTGGATTATCGCTCGGATCATCAACCTTTACGCTTATATCAAAGACACCGTCTGAGAATGTAAGTGTTGTATTAACTTGATCTGTATTATCTCCAATGCCATCTCCGTCAAAGTCGCTAGATTCACTTTCATCTATTGGAAAAGCATCTATATTGTCATTGACGCCATCACCATCACTATCGGCTAATAATGGATTTGTGCCATTTGAGATCTCGTCGCTATCAGATATGGAGTCGCCATCACTATCGGCTAATAATGGATTTGTGCCATTTGAGATCTCGTCGCTATCAGATATGGAGTCGCCATCATCATCTGTATCAGCATTATTCCCTATGCCATCGCCGTCAGTATCGATTTGCTCAGATGCATCAAGTGGAAGTGCATCATACTCATCATTCAATCCATCATTATCATCATCAGGATCACACGCGTTGCCTAGGGTATCACCATCAGTATCTAGTTGATCTGGATTTGCTACGGAAATACAGTTATCCGAGTTATCACCAACGCCATCTGAATCACTATCAGTTGTTTCATTTGCATTATTAGGAAACGCATCTGCATTATCTCCGACACCGTCAAGATCAGTATCTGCAGACTCGCTAGCATCTAGAGGGAAGACATCCACTTCATCAGCTACGCCATCATTATCATCATCAGAATCAGCATTATTGCCAATCCCATCCGAATCAGTATCTAACCATTCTCTCGAGTCGAGAGGAAAGGCGTCAGCTCCACCTTGATTGTTATATCCATCCCCGTCTGGGTCGAAGACTGTGGAGACATTTATCTCTTCAATAAAATTAGTCGTTCCACCAACACAGGTCACCCCAGCATCTCCAAGTAGGCATATAGCGTTATGACCTACAGCGACTTGTTGAACATTAACAACATTGGTGAAATCGTACCCGTTATCTCGCCAGCATATAACTCCCTGATCATCAAGAACGCAACTTTGATAACGTCCGACAGATAGCGACTGAGGATTAATTAGTGAAGGAACGTTAAGTTGTAAGTGACTATTGCTTCCCCAGCATAAGACTTCCGAAGAATCAATTACACAGCTATGCGAGGGTCCAAGGTCAACATCTGAAACATTTGCTGTAAAAGTAGGCATCGAATTTAAAAAATCAGGAGACCTACTCCAACACACAAGGCCAGTATCATCTATAGCGCAAGCATTACCGTAACCCCCAACGGACACTTTTGTAGGATTTACCAACGTTGGTACCGCGATCTCCATACCAATGCACTTAACTTGTTCCGAGAATAATACGCAACCATAGTCTGTACTAAGACTGAGGTTTGTTGGCTGATTACTAAAATCATTACCAAGTGCTTGTAAACCTTCAGGGACATATCGACCCCAGCATCGGATACCTGAATCAACTAATGCACATGCATAAGTATAGTCAGTCTCTACTAATCTAGGATTCACAAGATCATCAGGTACATTTTCTATTCCGTAACTAGGGGTATCACTGGCTTGACATTTTATCCCTTCATCATCAAGTACGCAGATATCACGACCTCTCCCGCTTATCTGATAATCAGGAATTAATGGATTTCTCCCATTTGTTACCTCCCAACCATCAGGCAACGTATCTCTGTCCGTATCTTTTGATACAGGGGACGTGCCCAGTGAAAACTCTTGCGAAATTGTAAGCAAGTCATCGTCATAATCACTTGTGGCGTCACTAGCATCATTTGGATCAGTTTGATTAGTAGTTTCATAAGCATCAGGAAGACCATCATTATCTGAGTCTGCTGAGTATCTTGAGTCTAATGGGAAAGCATCAATTACGTCTGGAATATTATCGCCATCATCATCTGCGTCCGCATTATTACCAATACCATCAGCATCAGTATCAATACTCTCAGTTGCATCCAATGGGAATACATCTGTGGAGTCATCTACTCCATCATTATCATCATCTGTATCAGCATAATTCCCAGTACCGTCTCCGTCTGAATCTCTATACTCATCGGGATCAGAAGGGAAAGCATCAAATTGATCGACAGCTAAATCATTGTCACTATCTATATAAGCAAAAAGTTCGTTCAGTGCGCCGTCAAGTAAACCTAACTGGAATACTCTCGCTTCTCCAGCATCATAGGTCTCTGGAACGTCAAAACTATTTGAATATTTAAAGAACCCGCCCTCGACTTCGACCAAGTTAGTTGCTTTTAAATCCAATCTAATTGTTTCAGCCCTGCTATCTATTGAATCAGCAAAACTAAATTGAATGAAAGCCGCTAGATTTTGTTGGTTTGTTGGCGAGCGAAGTGCGACACCTCCTATAGTGTTAGAGAACAGCAAATCAAACTTAAGTCGGTTATTAGGTAATTCTTTTATCTCATATTCAACAATTTCTGGAGTCCCAGCAAGCCCGTTAGAGTTGTTTAAATTAAACGAGTATTTTGAATAGTCTTCTATCCGCCCACCATCTGAATAAGTTATGACTGTACGACCATTATTACCAATAGAATAGTTACCTGAGGGAGTTAGAGGATGAAATTCATATTTAAAAACAGCCTTATTCTCAGCAGAGTCTAGCTGATCTAAAGATATAAAATTGTTCACGCCTATACTGTTGGGTGACTTAAACCTTAACCCACCCGATTCTGGTGTAATTCCAGGAGTAATAAACGTTATTTCAACATTCGGAAAATCCACCTTGAATACTGCGGTTGATTCATCCGATGAATCACTAATCCCATCATTATCAGTATCATCACTAAGAGGATTTAAACCGAGATCAATTTCTTCTTGATCTAACAGAGTATCGCCATCGTCGTCTGTGTCAGCATTGTTGCCAACACCATCTGAGTCAGTGTCCACTGCTTCAGTGGCATCTGTTGGGAAAGCATCAACATTGTCATTGACACCATCGCCATCTGTGTCGGCTAATAGCGGATTAGTGCCATTGGACACCTCGTCACTGTCTGAGATGAAGTCACCATCATCATCTGTATCAGCATTATTCCCTATGCCATCCCCATCAGTATCAACACTCTCTGTTGCATCAAGTGGGAACGTGTCATCCCCATCTAGAACATTGTCATTATCATCATCAACGTCGCAAGCATTACCGATTCCATCACTATCTGTATCTAACTGGTCAGAATTAGCATTACTAGGACAGTTGTCCTCGCTATCAGCGATGCCATCTCCGTCATCATCAGGGTCAATGACTAGTGAGACACCTATATAATTATTTAAGTACGAGATATCTGGAATACTGGCAACAATATTTGCATTAAAACTTCCAGTACCAGAGGAGCCTGAAGTAAGAGTAAGGTTTAACAACTTACTGGAGTTTGCATCTACACCGGACAGCGCACAGGAGACAGTAGAATTATAATTTACAGAAGAGATACTGCAGGCGGTCGAACCGGCTTGCGAGACAGCACTTACGCGAACATTAGTTGATTTCAGCTCGAAGGTAAGTTGACCTGTTGGAATGCTAGCCAAATTCTCAATTTTGAGGCTGTAATTTATCTCCGAATTTTCAGACACATTAGTAATTGAAGAGTCTGTATTTAAAGTTATATTGCTTGTACTTTCATCTTCAGCTAGCACGTAAATAAAAGATGGCAGACCATATGACTCTAAATTCCCAAAACTAGCCTTATTACCTACATTATCTGTAAGGTTTAATGCATAAATTTTCCACACGCCAGCCGCATCACTAGAACTTAAGGTCACAGATAATTTTCCCGGATCATCATTGTCACCGACCACCCAACGATAACCGGTACCGTTTGGATTTTGCAATATGACATTAGTTCTGTTGATACCAGCAGACCAATTGATTCCAGACTCATCAGTAGCATCTACCGTGAATATTATCTGTTGAGGACCATCAGTAACATCAAAGGTAGCCTGATTAACCGAGATCGAATTAAGAGTGGGCACGACAGACTCTGCTCCACCTATTATTTCAATAGAGGCTGGCAGACCATATGACTCTAAATTCCCAAAACTAGCCTTATTACCTACATTATCTGTAAGGTTTAATGCATAAATTTTCCACACGCCAGCCGCATCACTAGAACTTAAGGTCACAGATAATTTTCCCGGATCATCATTGTCACCGACCACCCAACGATAACCGGTACCGTTTGGATTTTGCAATATGACATTAGTTCTGTTGATACCAGCAGACCAATTGATTCCAGACTCATCAGTAGCATCTACCGTGAATATTATCTGTTGAGGACCATCAGTAACATCAAAGGTAGTCTGATTAACCGAGATTGAATTAAGAGTCGGCAAGACAGTCTCTACTCCACCTATTATTTCGATAGAGGCAGGCAGACCATATGACTCTAAATCCCCAAAACCAGACTTATTACCTACATTATCTGTAAGCTGAAATGCAAAAATTTTCCACTCCCCAGCCGCATCACTAGAACTTAAGGTCACAGATAATTTTCCTGGATCATCATTGTCACCAACCGCATAATGATAACCGCTTCCGTTTGGATGTTGCAAAATGACATTAGTTCTATTGGCACCAGCAGACCAATTGATTCCAGACTCATCAGTAGCATCTACTGTGAATATTAGCGTTTGAGGACCATCAGTAACATCAAAGATAGCCTGATTAACCGAAATAGAATTTAGAGTGGGTCCGTTAGTGTCAGCTTCAGTTCTATCAAAGTCACCTGTTACTGCTGGTGATGCAGACTGGATATTCGTTGATTTATTCACGGCCTTTACAGTCAAAATAGAATGTTTTAATTTGAGTGTTCTAGTGAGTAGGTCAGGGTTGCTTTTATGTCCCGAGCTAGCAATTAACTGTTGCTCAATCTGTAAGATATTTTCTAGATTCGCATCGCTACCTTTAGTCACCTCATAGGTAATTCTGGCATCAAGCTCTAACTCAAGTTCAGAGTATGCAGTCACAATTGATAATTCTCTATCCGTAACATCCGCTGGCTCTGCTGACAAACAGAACCCCGTTAGGAAAGACAGGACTAGAGTCCAAAATATTTTAATGAAGTTTTGTGAGAAGTGGGAGCCTTGCATATCAGAAATCCCTCAGAATCCGTGGAAACAATAACAGAAAAATACAGCTTTATACATTAATGAAAAGTTTTATTACTCGTGCCAGAGTGCCCCAATCCTTCTTAGAGGAAATATTGTCGCGGCAAAATCAAAGTCATGACACGTTTGCGAGTTGGCTTTCAGGTGTTGGAATGACTGTTGAAGAGTTGATGTTAGCCGGTGGTTGGAAGTCAGCGGCGGCGGCTCGACGATACATTCATCGAGATGAGGCTGACACGGAAAGAATATCAGCGAGAACCGAAGGTATGTTGTACCAGTAGCTGATAGTTAAACCCTGAATCGTCAAATTGGCGTTTGAGGATATAAAAAAGAAACAAGGTAATATGACAAACCCACAAGGGTTTAACTATTAGAAACCCTTATAAACCATTGATAAATATAGGAAAATTAGTTTGGTGGAGCCTAGCGGGATCGAACCGCTGACCTCAACACTGCCAGTGTTGCGCTCTCCCAGCTGAGCTAAGGCCCCAAAAAGGAAAGCGCATGATAGGGATGAGCCCAGATCAAGTCAAGGAAAAATGCCCAACACACATCGCTTTCAGCTCAATTGCTGATATGCTTTTTCCATCTTCTTTAGTTTCTTTTTACCAACGCCGCCTAGTACATCGATAGCATGGCGCAATCTCGCCCTGGACATATCTGCACCTAACAAGTTCATCGAGTCCATAACCGATATAGAGGCGCTACTGCCCGCTATTGCAATAAACAACGGTGCTAGAAATGGCTTTAGCTTAATATTCATACCTTCAGCGACACTTTTTAGTGCCTCAAAAATGTTATCACGCTGCCAATTCTGTATAGCCTCTAGCCGCCACAGTGAGTACTGCAACACTTCCATCAAGGGTTCTTCATCGATACCGGCCGACTGTAGCTGTTCCGCGGTAATAGGCAGCATGCCCGATAACAGATAGTTACCCAAGGGCGCTATGTCTGAGAGTGTCTCCATGCGCTGTTTGGCAAATGGCAAGAAAGCCATCAAAGTATCACGATTAAGTGCCCATTCTTGAAGTCTGTCAGCAAGCTGCTCGTCAGTTAACTCCTCCCGAATCCACATCCCATTAAGCCAGCTTAGTTTTTCAACATCAAACACTGGACCGCCTAGAGAGACACGCTGGATATCAAACACTTCAAGCATCTCGGATAGAGTAAATTTTTCGCGCTCATCAGGCATGGACCAACCCATGCGCCCTAGGTAATTAAGCAAAGCCTCAGGCAAATAGCCCATGCGCTGATAAAACAAAATACTGGTGGGGTTTTTGCGCTTGGACAGTTTGCTTTTGTCCACATTGCGGAGTAATGGCAGATGGCAGAAAACAGGCAGCTCCCATCCAAAATATTGATACAGCAAAATATGTTTGGGTGCAGAATTAATCCATTCTTCGCCACGAATAACGTGACTGATCTCCATGAGGTGATCATCTACCACGTTGGCCAGGTGATAGGTTGGCATGCCATCGGCTTTTAATAAAACCTGAAGATCTATCTGCGCCCAATCTATGCTGATCTCACCGCGTAACATATCATTAAAAGTGCACTGCCCTTCTCGGGGCACTTTCATGCGCACGACATGCGATTCGCCACTGTCGGCGCGCGACGCTGACTCTGCCGGATCTAGATGCATACAATGACCGTCATAACCAAGCGCTTGTTTATTCTCCATTTGCTGCTGACGAAGTGCATCTAAACGCTCTGATGAACAAAAACATCGGAACGCATGACCCTTCTTCAATAGTTGATTAGCGTGTTCTCGATAGATTTCTGAGCGCTCACTTTGCCGATATGGACCCTTGGATCCGCCGTTATCTGGGCCTTCATCCCACTCTAGCCCAAGCCAGTGAAGAGCATCTAAGATCGCTTTTTCAGATTCTGGTATTGATCGAACTTGGTCGGTATCTTCGATACGTAATAAAAACTCACCACCCTGACTATGCGCGAACGCCATATTAAAAAGCGCCACATAGGCTGTTCCAACGTGTGGATCGCCTGTGGGGGATGGGGCTATTCGTGTACGAACCGTCATGCTGTATTCCAACTTATTATCTATTTATAGTAGCTTCAAAATTGACGCCACTTTGTGTCTATTTTAAATCACAAACTACCAGTTGTCGCGACGAGATCGCAATGCAACGAAAACTTCTTTGTCAGAACGATCCGAGCAGTCAACCGCAGATCGAATCATGGCATTATCCAAACGGAAAAAAGCATTAAGTTGTCGTTCATCACCAATCGTTGTAGTCAAGGGCTCTAACGTTGGATCAGCCGCTACGGCACGCACTAGCCACGCTTGGGCGTCAGTATTATTTGGCTCCATACTTAGTGTGAACCGTAAATTGTTCTCTAAATACTCATGCCCAGGATAAACAGTGACATTGTCATTAAGACTATGAAACTGCTCAACAATAGTTTGATACATGACTTCCGCATCACCGCCATTGGTGCAGTTGCCCACACCAGCATTAAATAGTGTATCACCGGTGAATACCGCTTTAGGCTGCCCCTGTTCTAAAACCAAAAAACAAAGATGGGCAAATGTGTGTCCTGGTGTATTTAACACTTGCAACTGCACACCCGGCTCAAGGTCAATGATCTCGCCGGTAGATAGCACTCGCGTTAATCCCGGTATTTTACCCTGTCCATTTTCATGCGCCCAAACTTCGCAGCCATGCTCAGTAACAAGTGCTTCGTTCCCCTGAGTATGATCCCAGTGTTCATGGGTATTAATAATAGATGTTAAGCGAAGGTTTTTTTCCGCCAAAAGGCTGTTAACAATAACCTCCTCCCACGGATCAATGACCATGGCAGAGTGATCGTCAAGCTCAATAAGATAGGTGAAGTTACGCAAAAAGCTTTGTGTATATATCTGATGGATCTTCATTGTGTAACCCTAATCTCTGATTCAAGAATGAAGCGTGATCATCATACCTGTAGGTCCAAATTTCAAGTTATTCATAATGCTAACGCCTAGTTACCCTAATCTTATCAGGTTTACACCTCTTATTAGTTCTTGAACAAAGCCAACGGGCTGTTTAATCTTATACTTCTATTTTCATATGGGTATCCCTCGATGATTAATACCAAACGATTACTTTTACTGCTACTTATTTGCTCATTCGCCGCTCAAGCCGAGTGGACAAACCGGTATCCGAAGGTCGATGGTCAAAGACACCATATCTACCTTGAAAGCTATGAGCTGCCTATATTGTCCTCAGGACCGAAATATCCAGCACCCTCTCCCGATGGAAAGTCTATTGCCTTTGCTTCCCATGGGTGGATTTGGGTCATGGATATAAACACCCAAATGGCTAAGCGTGTGACCAACGGAGAGTCTATCGACGGTCGACCACGCTGGTCTGGGGATAGCAAACAATTAGCGTTTGTGCGTGATAGCAGCACAGACTCATCGCTTGTCATCATAGAGTTGGGTACTAACAAGACTATCGAGATAAACACACCAACGATTGAACTAGATCCAGAATTCGCACCTGATGGCAAATCAATTTACCTAAGCTCGGGAAAAAGCGGCTTACTCAACATATGGAAATATAGCCTAAATGATGGCGCTATGACTATGGTTACAGACCTTGATGGTCATTCACGAAACCCAAGATTATCGAGCGATGGCCGAACCCTCTTTTTCAGTCACCTAGACTGGCCCGAACGACAGATTCGATCATTGAGTCTTGAGTCCGGTAAGGAGACTATTCTAAAAACCGACAGTATTGGCGGTCAGTTTAGTTTTGACATGCATCCTACAAAAGACGTCGTGGGCTATACCTGGCCAGTTAATGATGACCTAAACCTGATGCTAGCTGACGTAGCTATATTCAACTCTATTATCAATCTCACACCGGGAAGTACCTATATTCAAGACCCAGCATGGAGTGCCGATGGCAGCTCTATCTATTACTCAGAACCTGATCCACAACAGCAATTTAAATTGATGCAGGTATCCGCAGTAGGAGGGTCAAGTAAAGAGATACAGATTAAGAATTGGGACTGGGGCCAAAAAACCGCCAAATTAACAATAACCACACGCTTAAATCACAAAACCACACCGGTTAGACTCTCTGTTAAGGGGCCAAATGGACATCCTATTGTAAACCCAAATGCGGCAACTTACTTTGACTCCCAGAATGGACTGCATTACTTCTACAGTGACGGCTCTGTAGATCTTGAGGTACCGGAGGGCAATATTTACATTACTGCTGTACAGGGAATGACAGGGCTCCCTGCTGAGCGCATGGTCAGCGTTACCGGTGACAGTAAAATCGTTATTCCGGTCAAAGAAGTGTGGAATGCAAAAAAAGCAGGCTATCGATCTGCTGACTTTCATCTGCATCTTAATTATGACGGCCCCTATCGTCAGATCACCAAAGACATAGAGCCTTTGATCGCCGGAGAAAACTTAGACCTTGCTACACCGCAAGCTGCCAATCTTCATAACCGCCTTATGGACAGAGAGTTCTTAGGTGAGACGCTGCGCGCGCGAAGTGGTTCTCTTATAAAGTTTGCTCAAGAAGTGAGATCCCATTTTCACGGCCATATTGGTGTAGTTGGACCCTCTGAATTTTACTTTCCATGGTTCTGGGGTCCGGGCTATCCAACGCTCAACAATGGCGACCTATCTAATGCCAGTGTCTTTGAATTTGTAGAATCTTTTAAAGATAGTATTGGTACCTATGTCCACCCCGTTGTCTATAACGTAAATCCCTTTGATCATAAAAAAGCCTCTAGTATTCCGCTAGAGTTTATCCCCGATAGTATTCTATCAAGACATGTTGGTCTTGAACTAGTTTGTGCTTGGAGCGATGAACTTGGTACTGCAGAACTATGGTACCGGCTTCTCAATATTGGACGCCCTGTCATCGCGATGGCAGGAACAGATATGTTTGTGGACTTTCATCGGACGCCAGCCATCGGTACGGCGCGTGTTTATGCTGAACAAAGTCAAAACAAATTGCAATGGACCTCTTATATTAACGCCGTCAAGCAAGGTCGAACCTTCGTCACAAACGCGCCGATACTTTTGCTTGAACTCGACGGAAAAATAAAGCCGGGTGATGTGATTTTAAGTGGTAAGCAATCATTCTCATTGCAAGCTTCTTCGGCGATTGCTGTTGATAATATCGAATTGGTAGTAAATGGGGAGATAGTTTGGTCTGGAGGTAGCATTGATGCGGGAGATTCACAAACCTTTAACGGCCAAATTGACCTTCCTGAGGGTGGCTGGATCGCCGCACGCGCCCATGGGGGCGAAACCTCGTGGCCATTAATGGACAGCTATCCGTTCGGTCATACATCACCGATTTGGATTAACAGCAAAGGTAGCACTGACCCCACCGCCAAGACCAAGGCAACGAGAGAATTGCGTCGTGCGCTAAATGACATCGAAGAGCGCGCTCGACTAGAGTATAAAGGAGAAAATATATCTACCCTGCTGGCGCGAATAGATGATGCTCGAGAGGCTATTAGTGACTAATAGCTTAATATTCTTACCTATAAAAAAAGGGCTACCTAAGCAGCCCCTTTTTTATATGGCTGAATTGTCAGCATTACATTTTCAGCATATTTAACTCAAAATCGATGTTATCGCAGGTAGCTGCCTCTTCAAAAGCGGTACGCAGGGGATTACCGGCCATCATCCAACTTTTCATACCTTGCGCTTTTTCCTCACTAGTATCCCAATAGTGAGACTGCACGTAATCAAAAGACGCTACCGTCCCGCCCGCTGTTGCTGGATCAAACATCGGCATCATTCGCGCTGAGCTATACCCATCTGGCCCGTTTTGAGCTCTCCCAGCGTCCATAGCCGCAACAAAGCCGTCTGCTGCCTTGTCACTGTCAGCCATTGTTTTACCCTCATTAACCGAACAAAAGCTGTAGGCTGCCTGATGAGTTTCACCCATATCCCACTGCTTAGCGGGTCTAACCGACCAGCTAGAAGTGAAAGCAAATGTTTTGTCTGCATGACACGTTAACACGTCGCCAAATTTAGCTTGAAAGGCCTCAGCATAGCTTTCATTCCAGCTAGCCCATCCCGCTTTACGACTAGCTTCATCCGCGAACACATTAGCCCATACACCATCATAAAGATCAGTCTCTATAACAGGAACCAAGGTGAATGCAGCATTAATAGGAGAATCATCCCCACCGTTAATGTCTAGCCAAGCGGCCTTTAGATCAGACCAAGACTCTGCACTCATTTCGGACCCGAAATTACAGTACATAAATTCAACGACGGCGGACTGTGGTGCTGCAACTGGTGAAGTTTCAACAATTTTAGCGATATCATCTGTTGCGCAAGATACAAGTATCAGTGAACTTACTGTGGTAATAAATAATTTTTTCATAGTGCCTCTCTCTTGAGTGGGTGTGCCGGTTAGTGCTGTTAAGAACAATATTTTAGAACTAAAAAAACCTACGTATTTCTATGCAACTTAGCACATTTCAAGCTTTACACATATTGTTTTCTGCATAGTTATTGGTTATCTCTAATCACTTTTGCACGCGGATCGATAGCTATAAGGGTGCAGGCAACCATTAGCAACAAGGAACACGCAATCATTGTGATGTCCAGACTAAATTCAATAGCGAAGCCCATAATGGCGTCAGCAATGGGAACTAAACCTAGTGACATTAGCATCAACACACTCATCACTCTGCCCAACAAATACTCCGGAGTAATTTTTTGAAGCCAAGTAGTAAAGTGAACATAGAAGAAGGCTTCAAAAATCCCAGAAACAAAGAACAGCACCATTGCCCACCAATAAGCGTCGTAAAAAACAATTAGCGCCAAGGTTGATCCACTAAATACGTAAGACCAGAACATAAAAGGAACAAGGTTTCTATCATTGGGTTTTTTAACATATGCAGTGGCGATCGCACCCAGCAATGCACCAATACCAAAAGCGGCTGTTACTAGACCATAAACATAGGCTCCCTCAACAAATCGTTGTTTTGCCCAGACTGGAATGCCAACGAACACCATCGGCATAAAAAAGAAATGGATAAGACCCATCCCAACAAACCCAAGACGCACAGCTGGAATAGACTTGACCCATTGAATGGCCTCACGTACTTCTAAATATAGTGATGTCGTGCGCTCAGAGGAATGCTCATCTAGCCTTCGTACCTTGACAAACAAAAGAGAAACGAACGATACAGCAAACGTTAGTCCATCAACAAAAAAGGCACGTGCCAGGCCCTCTCGATCTTTTTCATAGCTGCTTAAACCATCGCTACCTAGCTCTCCATGTTGGCTCATTGAAGATACTTCTCCAGCAATTAAAAATGCTGCAACAACAGGACCAATAGTCATACCTAGATGTAAAGTAGTTTGCAAAATCGCATTGCCCGCTTGTAACTCATCACGGGAAACTAGGCTAGGTATAATTGAGGTGCTAGCCGGATAGAAAAACGCGTCCGCGATGCCAAAAGCGAAAGCCATCATAAAAACAGTTAGTACCTCAACAGTGTCCTGATAGATCATATAGGCCAACGCCATCACCAGAAGCATTCTCAAACCATTAGTGATTAAAATAACCAAGCGCGGACTGGTACGATCAACCACAGCACCTCCAGCAAGCATTAATATAGCCCTAGGAATGCCCTGAACTGCAAAAACCAAACCCGTCAGTGCCGCACTATCTGTCATCTGCAGAACTAACCAAGGAAAGGCAATCAGGCTAATGTGGTCGCCAATGACTGACGCCATCTCGCCAAACCAGAATAAGCTAAAATTTCGCTGTTTAAATAACTGTAACATGATAAAAATACGCTGGTTGAGTAAAGCAGAGTCTATAGAACTTAATATAAGGGGTATAGTCTGATTGTATAAATCTAGCTCCATAATCATAAGGAGTTAAGCATTAGAGGCGTACAGCCCCTAAAAACTGCGAACATACACTCTTGATGTTTCTCGCTAGCTGCGATTTTCTGGCGTCTTCTTTTGACCAAAATATAAGTAAAAAAAAGGCCAATCAGTTAACTGATTGGCCTTTTCCTCAACTTCTTTTACCGCATCGCTTATGCCTTAATAAAACGACGTCTTCCGACAAGCAACAAACCGGCCAACAACAGTAAAATCAATGAAGAGTCAGACGACTGTCCGTCACCTACAGAACAACCACCGACCTTGTACCACTTATCACTTGAAGATTTAATCACCGTCACCGAGCTTGATGTAATCGAGGCAGAGTCAGTTCCATCACTAATAGTGGCTGTCACTGTCAACTCACCGCCAGTACTACCTGGAGTCAGCGTAGCGGTATAAACACCACCACTGCCTTCAGTGAAGCTACCAATACTAGCATCTGCCAGGCTCGCTGTAGCAGTCACAGTCATACCTTCCAAGCTACGCCCATCCGCATCAACTGCTGTCACGCTAATCTCAGCAGTCTCATCACTGCCAGCATTGATCTCAGAGACACTAATTGTAATCGTACTATCACCGCTTGGAGGACCAAAGTAGAGGCTTGCAATACCACTAGGATCAGTGACAGTTCCGTCAGCCGCTCCATCTGCATCGTTAGCTCCACCATCTTCAATAAGCAACTGCAGACAAGTAGCTCCCACTACTAAACCAGCGGCGTAATTTGCGCTACCTGGCTCAGGACAAGTACTACTGACTGCTGTTGCTGAACTGATAGCGTTGGTTGCATTCTCTACAAATGCCTGCCAACCAACGTTAGCATCGATGAACTTCCTTAGTACGGCATTTTCTGGAACTGCTGTACTCAGTGGCAGTACGACATTGTAAGATGCTCCCACTTGTGCTCCGGAGACCTCAAAGTCCACCAAACCGCCAAGATAGTTGTAGTCAGCGTCGGATGTACCAACATCACTCTCATCGATACCTACTTCGTTGTTACCATCTGCAAGCGCCGTATCACCTAGAACAATCGATGTTCCAACAACCGACTGCACCACCTGACCACTATCACCAACAGGAGCAAGATAGGTTTCAACAATATTATCTAGATAATCGGGTATGCCATCGTTATCGCTATCACCGTAGCCTTCAGCGCTATCGACAACACCATCACCATCAGTATCTATATCAGCAAGAACTGGGGCTGTAGCTAATATCTTTATCGTTGCTGAATCAGCACTGCTCAATGACCCAATACCACTGTCTGTGACAGATGCACCAGCGCTAGTAACCGTATCACCTAAAGTACTAGGGTCAAACGTAGCAACCGCACCATCAATAACAGCACCCGGCATATCACTCACCGCAGCTGCCCATTCAAAGACGTGAGTATCACCAGCATTAAGATCGCTATAACTCGCGGTTACCGTTACGGTACCGGCATCAGCAGCAACGATTCGTCCAGTGTTGCTACCTTGTGTCACAGCTAATGTAAGTACTGGAGCGACGTTCTCTTCAATAATAGTAATGGTCCGCTCAGAGACAGATCCAACAATAGCATTCGTTGGCGCACCAAGTGTAATGACAACTGTTTCCTCAGACTCCGCTTCGTCATCTGCGGTAATGCTTAGAGTGGCCATGCCCTTAGTGCCCTCACTAATCACAATGGCATCCGTAGCAGAGGTAAAGTCACTTGCCGATGCGGTTCCACCGATGGTCATTGGTACAGTAACAGGATAAGCCGCTGCAGGACCGCTAAGCTCGACACTAATCTCAACTGTAGTTCCTTCAACCGTTACAGACGATGGTGAGAGGTTAGCCAATGGCATTATCTCAATCTTCTGTATCGCACTTGACGCATTACCAGCAGCGTCAGAAACAGTCCAAGTAATCTCAGTCAAACCTGACTTAAATGGCCCAGTCGCGCTTGCCGTTGGTGTCAACTCACCATCTTTTTGATCTACTGCAGAAGCAGCACCCAAATCAACAACCGTCATACGACCTGTAGCACCCATACTGATGTCAGAAGGAATCGTTAATGCAGGTGGTAATTCATCCTTAGTAGGATCAGTTCCAGCGGCATATTCTTCGGCATTAGTAAAGCCATCACCATCCAAGTCAGTATCGGCGTCTGTCGCATCCTCGGGATCTAGGCCATTATTTGTTTCAAAGAAATCAGGCATTCCGTCGTTATCAGTATCAAGAACCTCCACTGTGATGCTAGCAGCAGCCGTCACCGTGTTACCGGCAGCATCTGATACAGAGAAAGTAACAACAGTAACGCCAATAGGATACTCAGTTAAGCCGTCATTAGTAATACTAGCTGTCAAGTCTCCATCTTTGTTGTCCGTTGCCACTGCCGCAGCAAAGAAGGCCGCAACCGCATCATTGCTAGACGCAACAACTTGACCTGGCAAATCTACATTAATACTAATCGACTCAGAGATAGTAAGCACAGGATCTACAATATCCAGACTAACATTCACTACCGTTTTCGCAGTTCCAACATTACCCGCCGCATCAGTCGCGGTAAAGGTAACTGTTGTTTCTCCAAATGGGAACACATCGGTAGGAGCATCGTTTGTGATCGTTGCTATAACACCATCAACATTATCTATTGCCGTTACAGCGGCAATCATATCGAGAATCGCCTGGAACTCTGGTTTGTCGGATGATAAGCCGTCTTCAGTACCCAATACTACGAGTATTGCAGGAGCCGTTATAACAGGAGTAGTCGTGTCAGCAATAGTAGCCGTAGCTGTTGCCGTTGACGTATTTCCAGCGGCATCTGTAACGGTAAATGTTACGACTGTAGCGCCCAATGGCAATACCGCCGGCGCATCGTTCGTAATCGTTACACTAGTGTCAACATTATCCGTAGCGACCGCACTTTCGACCCAAGCAACAACAGCAGGATCTGTAGCAGCCGTTCCGTCAGCATCAGTTGCTGGAACTATTCCATCAGCAGGTACTGTTAGAACTGGCGCAGTCTGATCAGTTACAGTGACTGTCGCAGAGTCAGTTCCAACATTTCCAGCAGCGTCCGTAGCGCTAAATGTCACTGAGGTCTCACCCAGTGGGAATAAAGCTAGACCATCGTTAGTCACCGCTAGAGCACCATCAACATTATCAGTAGCTGTAGCACCCGCCAAGAACGCACTTATCTCTGCAATCGGTGATTGCGCCTTAGAAAGCTTGAACTGCCAAATAGAATCACCGCTGTAGTTAACCTGCAGCGTCATTGCAGAAGCAGACATTTCAGAGATGGCATAAGTAATGGTAGAGACAGCGTCTGCTGAAGCTCCAAGCTCACCATTATTGTGTACTTTTGGAAGTCCAATATGCGCACCCAATCCATTTACCGTGATTGTGGCTGCATCAGCATCATAGACATAGGTAGCTGAGGCGCTGCCATCATGGGGAGCTACTGGTGCGGCACATGCATCGCCACCGCCTTGCCAACCCTCTACCCAGGTCTCAGCGCCCATTACATTATGGAATGCTCCATCAGCACCGAACTTAACCACATCATCAAATAGGCATGCTCGGGCAGAAACCGACGCATCATCATTCGACCACCATGCACCAACTTCATTAGCATTTGGTCCTACCGCAAGAGCTCCGGCCATAGCTGATAACTTCCAATCACCTACGAGAGCGACAGACTCCACCTTCACTAACTTGAACTGCCAAATAGAATCACCGCTGTAGTTAACCTGCAGCGTCATTGCAGAAGCAGACATTTCAGAGATGGCATAAGTAATGGTAGAGACAGCGTCTGCTGAAGCTAGAAGCTCACCATTATTGTGTACTTTTGGAAGTCCAATATGCGCACCCAATCCATTTACCGTGATTGTGGCTGCATCAGCATCATAGACATAGGTAGCTGAGGCGCTGCCATCATGGGGAGCTACTGGTGCGGCACATGCATCACCACCGCCTTGCCAACCCTCTACCCAGGTCTCAGCGCCCATTACATTATGGAATGCTCCATCAGCACCGAACTTAACCACATCATCAAATAGGCATGCTCGGGCAGTGACCACCACATCATCATTCGACCACCAGGCACCAACCTCACTCGCATTTGGTCCTACCGCAAGAGCTCCGGCAACTGGTGCTAATTTCCACTCCCCAGCCAGGGCAGACATTGATGAAGCAGTTCCAGCGGCATTCGTCGCGGCTACAGTAATAGAAGTAGGCGCTGAGACTACTGGCGCAGTTAAATCAGCGATAGTGAGTACAGCTGTAGCTGAAGCCGTTAGGCCTGAGGAATCCGTAATATTAAAGGTTACTGTTGTATCTCCCAGAGGGAATACATCGAGGTTATAGTCATTCTCGATCTCTTCTGTAAGGGTACCATCGACATTGTCAGTCGACGTCGCAGAAGCAAGCCATGCAGCAACTGCAGCATCAGTCTTGGCTGTACCACCAGAATCACTTGCCGCGACAGTTGCGTCCTCAATAGTAATAACAGGTGGTGACTGGTCTTCCACAGTGACAACCGCGCTAGCAGTACCAATATTGCCAAGCGAATCAGCCGCAGTAAAGGTTACGGTTATTGCACCTATTGGGAATACTGATGGCGAGTCGTTAGTGACCGAAACATTGCCACCATCCCCGACGTCAGCCGCCGTTGCTGCTCCCAAGAATGCTGCGATAGTAGCGTTACTAGCAGGTGTTCCCGCTGCGCTTACCGCGTCAACTGTAATAGACGCCGGGGCACTGACAACAGGTGCAGCAGTATCTTTAGTGACAGAATCTACAGCTTTGCTCGTTTCTCCTGGAGACGTTCCAACTGCGGTCACCGTCACTGTGCCATCTGGGAGACCACTAGCATCAGCCGTGGCCGTCCATGCGCTGTCAGTACAGGTAGCTGTAGCCGACGAAGCTGAGGCAGAACCGCCCGTTAGCGTAACAACAACCGATACATCTGTAACATTACAAGTACCTGTAACACTATATGAACTTTGATTAACTGTCGTTATAGTTGCTTCTGCAGCAACCGTAACCGCCATAGCCTCTGCGCGAGTAAAGGTTACGGAATACGTCGTTATATCCAACGCATCCTCAGCCAATACTTTTACATCCACTGGATTGCTTCCATCAGTCATCGCAAATGTACTACCTGTCACCGCAGTTCCGTTAGCTGTAATAGAGTCCACAGTAGCAAAGCTATCCGTCAAAACAGTTGCCAGAGTAACTTCGCTCACTGGATTAGGGACCGTCGCGGTGTAGCTTAAAACATCTGAGGCAAATGCCGGTGTTAATGTAATAGCAGTCGTTGCTGAGGACACACCTCCGCTAGAACGGCTGGTAGTCTCCGCGGAACTTCCAACACACATGACCCATAAAGTACTATCCAAATTGAAGCTTTGATTAACATTGTTAACGACATTGTCATTATTATAATTCCGTGTTGTATAGACGAACACTTTGTCGCCAGCTTCATTCTTGTCGGCCGTCCAGTACTTCGACGTTGCTTGAGGCCATACAAGATCTGTTTCAAACGCTTTACCGTTCCCAACAAGTGGCATTATATGAGTCGTAATTTCAGCTCGGGTGGGTAATCGACCATTTTCAGCAGCACACCAAGCTTCTGCCTGTGCAAACTGCATTTTTCGGAAGCCAAGATTAGATCCCATACGAACTTCATCTTTGGCAGTAACGTTACCCCATATATCGGCCGGAGCCTCAAGGTTAACTGGTGGGCGAACAAAGGTTAAATCACCGGCAACATAGCTTCCTTTGACGGTGACATCATCATCCGTACCCATAGTTTTGTCTGGACCATTACCTATCTTATTAACAGGGATGTTAATCGCAGGAGCAGCGGTTACAAAAGCAGGATAGGACGCTGTGAGATCTGATAAAGTCGAGACTGTGCCCGGGATTTTTGCTACAGCTACGTCAGTAGACTCAAACGAGTATCCAGCCGCTGTAGAAGATGTAGTAAACTTTAAGGTACTACCATTAAAACCACTTATAGCGGTTAGAGGAACTGCATAAAGAGTCGCTGGTTGAACTGCATCAAATGGCCAGCCATCACCACTGGTGTCAGCCCATGATGTTAAAAAATATTTGTCAGTCTTGGGATCGCTATCAAAATCGCTCGTATCGTCTTTGATCTGAAAAGGCTGAGCACTTTCTCTAAGCCTGTCAGTATAGTCACCCATCTCGAGTACTGAACTATCATAGTGAAGCCTCAGCCCTAATCCAGTTACCTTGGCGTCATCAGTAGCTTGGTAGGTAACCGTTAAACTGGTAGTTTGGCCAGCAGACAACTCTGCTATAGATAATGTACCTGTTACTGTCTGCACCTGTGCAGACGCATAACCAGCTGTCACCAGCAACGAAGAGATAATTAACGCATTTCTAAAAATTTTGGGCATTTTTAATTCACTCACAGACTGACCTCTAGACTATTTAAAGTTTTAATGCCTTTGATAATATCACCAAACTTTCATATAAATCACTAATTAATCACAATTAAATGCATCTAACGGCACTAACCTCTAAAATTAAGCACTAACTATGATAAGCAAATTAACAGGTTATCAAGCGAAGAGTAGTAACAAGTGAGGGACTAAGTGCAAAAATTTTCAGGCAATATAACAAGAACTATTAATAAAATTTAGAAGAAAAATGATGGGCTGCCCGTAACTCGAACGCGGGACCAATTGGTTAAAATCCAATGGTAGTTAGTATATAAATCCATGGCTTAGAGAATTTTAATGTCGGGCATTGACTAGTTTGGGCCTATATTAATCAATTACTTACAGTTTTCTTTCCCCTCAAAACTACCTCGATCTAGTGCTGACTTGACTGGATGGGGTTACAGCGTAGGCATTGATGTCTCAAAATGCGCCTCAATCTCTTCTGCAGTTCTGTCGTAATCATTTATTCCCACTCAATAGAGACAGTTTTTGAAACCCTTATGCAGTAATGGTTTACGAGAAAATAATTTTCCTTGTCATATTATTTCTCAATCCTTGCTCTAGAGGCTAATTATTACTTCAATAAGAGATTATAATTTCCAAGATAAACCTCGATACTAGCATCATAACCATTGTATTGACTGCCAAACATAGACTCGGCATACACTACTATATCTTCAATACCGTCCCCATTAATATCCTTTGTGTAACCTTGGCCATTATTTGCATCGTTAAGCAAACTATGCCCTGGTATCTCATAACCTTGATTATTTTCATATTCAACTAATCCGCCGGCTTTATTATTGAGATTAATAACTGGGGTGCCGCCCCTTTGCCACGATTCAAGATAAACAGGTGGTGTATGAGAGAAAACATGTCTTGAGAAATCAGCATACCCATCATTATTGAGGTCCCTGCAATCTAAGAAATTTGCAAAGAGGGACTTGTTATAAATATCGAATGGGTTTGCTATCTCGACGATTTTATTTTCTTGAATTTGAAACACTGTTACGCCTTGAACATTATATTGTTCATTCTCAATGTAGGATCCTCCTTCAACGACTACGCTCCCATCTCTAGGAACTGTAGATTGAAATAAAGCTGCAAAAGCTATATTGCCGCTATCATCAAACTTATCCTCAAAGAAGCACATGGACTGAGGAACATAGCCAATCACATACTCATCATTTACTAAATAAACGGGTATGGTTCCAGTGCTTCCTTGCCATGAAGTCCAATTAGCTCTAAAAGCAACAGGAACTAGACGCTGGTCAACTTTACTCCAAATATCATTTTCTCTGAACCACAAAGCTAGGCCGTTTTCAGCCCCATCGGCAGAAGAGTCAATGGCAATAATATAATCATCTTGATATTTGAACTCACCAGCCCAAGTTGAAGTTCCCCTGGAAATAGTAATACCACCGACATCGTTAATATCTTCAGGAGGGTATTCATCTTTAACATCTTCCCAACCTTCGGCGCTATATCTTAAAGCTTGTAATCCTATCCCTGAGAAGCCCGCAAAGAGCGCATCAACATCTCCGCTTTCATTCTCAATGATTGAAACAGCATGCCCCCAATCTGGAGTGCCAATTTTCACTACCTCATATTCTGCTTCATTCTTAGAAAAAATGACTGCTGGGGATGCTCTGGAATATTCCCAAGGGCTGCCACTCCTGCCATCCTCCCAGTTCATGGCAAAGGCAAAATCAAGCCTGCCATCACCATTAAAATCACCTGTATCATACTTTCTACTAGCTCCACCCAGGCTTGGAACAAGCTCACCAAATACTTCTTGATTGCCATCACGATAAGTCCCATCGCCATTAGATAATTGAACACTCAATACATCAGGCGTGGGACCTTGAATAACTTCGCCACTCATATCTCTATCAATATCGCACCATTGATGGACGATGAAGTCCTGCCACTCATCATTATTAATGTTGACAGGTATCACAAATTGAAAGCCCGTATCTGGTGATGAGTAACCTGAATTGCAAACAGCAGGATAGAGACCAAGATCGGTAAGAATAATAGGGTCTTCTTTAAATTGAGGTAACTTTACATCATCATCAACATTATCCCCGATTCCATCGCCATCAACATCAAACCACTCGGTATTGTCGAACGGGAAGGCATCACTAGAGTCTAAATAGCCATCGTTATCTGAGTCCTTAATACTATTAATATAATCAGTAATGGCGTCAGCTGAACTTCTGGTGGATTGATCGCCTATAACATCAGAAATTAAAGTCCCGCTTTCCAACCCAAATAGATTTCTAAGTATTAGCAGACCGTCAGTTAGAGCAGATATATCGCCGCTTCCATCTATATCGAGGTTAGATCGGTTTTCATTCAAATAAGCCTCTACCTCCACAGATGTAGCTCTTGACGCATCCTGCCCAATAACTCCAGTAATTAGAGGGGCATCAGATAAACCAAACATATATCTTATAGCTAATAACCCATCGGTTAATGCATCCGTTTTCCCATCGTCATCTATATCAAGATCGAAAGATGAAGACAGTACGTTACTACTAAAAAGAAGGCAAAAACTGCACAAAAGCACTAAATTTTTTGAACTCACATTCATGTCCTATAGATTGCGAAGGATCCCTTGCATTACCCTACCTGTAAAGTTACAGCTGAATCGACTTAATCTAGACCTGATTTGACTAAATGGGCTTAAAGCGCAGGCATTAACGTCTCCAAATGCGCCTCAATCTCTTCTGCAGTGGTTCTTGTAGCATCACCTGCAACGACCCCATTAATCAGCGTATCGCCCTGTAAACCGAATAGGTAACGTAATGTGAGAAGGCCATCTGTAAGAGCATCTATCTCACCGTTCCCATCAATATCTGCAAGATCACCCAGAGTGGCAATACGAGACTCAATGTCCACTGATTCGGTATATGCCGCGTCAGAAGGAATGGTGCCTGTTACCAATGCACTCCCATTCAATCCAAACATTCCTCTAAGCAACAGAAGACCATCGGTTAGAGCGTCATAGTCATCATTACCATCTATATCTAAAGAACCTGAGGGTATGGTCCCTGCTAGGAATTCATCTAACGCCGCAACACCATCATTATCCTGATCGCTTGAAGCATCAGAAGGATCATTTGGATCAAGCCCATACTTGGTTTCCCAAGCATCAGGCATGCCATCATTGTCAGAATCTTTTGAGTAAGAATTATTCTCTGGATACACATCAGTATTGTTCCCAACCCCATCGCCATCAGTATCAATAGTCTCAGATGAGTCCAGTGGAAGATCGTCATTGGCATCTAATACACCGTCATTATCATCATCAGTATCTGCATTATTACCAAGACCATCAGAATCTGTATCTACACTTTCTCCAGAATCAAGAGGAAAAGCATCACTGCAGTCAGAGACACCGTCGTCGTCACTATCAGTGGTGTTATCTGCTATCGGTATGACACCACTAAAGCCCTCGTAAAAACCAATTGGCTCCCCAGGCCAGCCGAGAGTTTTGCTACAGTAGGTAATAATTTTCTCTCCATACAGCTGGACAGGCATAGTACCAAAGGTAGGCCTATCTCCTAAAAACCTCATAGCAGTGAGAGGATTGTTTATAAATGCGTAGGTTCCTATAAAGGCAACATTAGCCGGGATAATTATGCTTGTTAACTGGTTTTCATTAAAGGATTGCTGTTCTATGTAAACCACGCTACTGGGAATTGTTACGTTCGATAATTGATTAGATTGAAAGAGGCCGCGAGGGATATTAGAAATACCGGCAGGCAACTTCACGCTCTCTAACCTATTGTATGCAAAAACATTCCAACCCAGCTGACTTAGGCTATCTGGCAGAGTAATTGATACCAGAAGGTTGTTCTCAAATGCCTCATTACCGATACCCTCCAGACCATCGGGTATCTTAGCTGTGATTAACTGATTGTCAGCAAAAGCTCGCTCTCCAATGCGCTTCAAACCATTAGGAATATCTATGCTACTTAATAGGTTATCATCAAAAGCTTTGGATCCAATCTCTGAAAGGGTTTCTGGCAACACCACGTTAGTTAATGCTTGGCCTTTGAAGGCCTCATTTCCTATCCGATTGACATTTCTGCCATTAATGAGAGATGGAATCGACAGATCTGTTGGGCAGGCATTAGTACAAGCTTTTATTTCATAATGTCCGTATAACAAATGGTATGAAAAAACGCCGTTAGTTGAATCTAAAGGGAAGGCATCGCTAGAATCCAGCAGCCCATCGCCGTCATCATCATCATCTGATGCATCAGCTATACCATCTGCGTCGGTATCAAGAGATTTACTGGAATCTTCGGGAAAAGGGTCGCTATTGTCAGGGACACCGTCGCCATCGCTATCATTCCAATTAAAGTTTTTTACGCCAAGGTCACCATTGGAATTATCAAACACATAAGTATCCTGAGAATTTAATATTCCATCGCCGTCTACATCCCCATTGCCTGGCAGACAAGAACCACTCTCACCATAATAATCACAAAGAATATTATCGATACGGGCAGTCATCAGTCCTGCCGTCTCTAAGCCAAAGTTTTTCTCCAAATCATCCCATCGACCAGCACTTCCGGTAGTGGCAGACAAGTGTTTATGAATAACATAGAACTCAGCCATCGTCTTTGGGACTAGACTTTTATAGTTAACCAATCGACTTTTAAATTCAGCCGGAATCGGCAAGTTACTGAGAGTATTTTTCGTCTCGGCTGTTACCGGAATACCCCAAAATTCAAACACGGGTACCAAATTTAAGCTCAGAGCATTAGATGCAGTAATGACAAAGTAGTCATCCTCTAAACCATAATTAACCGCTTTACCTTCCAAAACGCCTTGATCATAAAACGCTTTATGAATAGATCCTACGCTGTCCCATCCGAACATCTTTGCTAAATCAACAAGCCGCGCCCAACTTCGCGTTTGATATCTAACCTCGTTGTCCCACTCATCAAGACATAGCCGACGACCTTTCTGCCAGTTCGGTGAGAGCATAGTATCCAGTGCAGAATCATCGAGCGTATATCGCTGGAAACCCGAGTATTTTAATGCTGTGTCTAAATCGGCCCCGAGGACCTTATTGTAGGCAACCGCGGCAAGCATATGAACATTTGACTCTTGCTCCTGGCAGCTTAATGTAGGTTGGTTATGAAGATGTCCCCATTCGTGCCACAAGATATGTGCACTATCAAGTTGCACCCTCCTATCAACATTAGCGTTCGCTTCAAAAAAGTCTTTATTTAAATATTGCCATGGCGAGAACCAAGAATAATCTGTGTTAGTAATCTCTGGCGAATCATTTGACCAAACATTTCCAAAAATAGGATAACTCGCAGCCATAGCAGTGGCACGAACCGTGATTTGGGCATCTGTAGCGAGCCATTCTGACCTTATTCTTTCTGACGGCCTGCCAGTCATAGCGCTAATTGCATCAAACATTTCGCCAAAAACATCCAGTAATCCTTGAGGATTTGTGGCTTCATTACGGACATTAATTCGTTGAGTGGTTGTAAATTTATCGCTAGTTATCTCAAACCAAGGAACCTGATGCAAAGACAGATCAGAAGTAAATTCTGCTAAATCTGAACTATGACCCTCTAAATCTAAAGTTGAATACATGGGCATTTTGACTGTGCCAGCAACAGTCACCTTTACCTTACCTAGACTGGAACCGTCTGGAATCTCGAAGTAAAGTCCCCCTCCAAACGGATTCGCAATTTTTATCTGCTGTTGATCTATCGCAAATGTATTAGAGATACGAGGAAATCGAGAGAAATAGGTATAGTTTCCGGCTTCAAGATCAAAACGATGTATTCCTATACGAGCAATTAGGCCTTGATTAATCGCTGAAGCTTCAAAGTCCAACGTAACTATCTCTCCAGGCGCCACATAGAGTCCTGTTGGCCTAAACACCGTTTCTTGACCATTAAAGGTAGATCCTGGGTCAGTAGCATAATCTCCATCAAATTCTATTAGTTTGACAATCCTAGGGGCGTCAACCGAAACGATGCCGGGAAATAGATTTGCATCTTCAAAAGCAATACCTGCGGCCAACTCAATCGTGTCTGATACAAATAAATTATCAAAGATCCATTTCTGAAGGTAAAAAGCTAATGTTTTCTCAGGAGAAAACTGACTTGGATAAAGTTCTTGCCTATCAAAAATTGGCGGATATTTAGCAGAATAGGCTTCAAGAAACTCTAATGCTTCTGACGTTATACTATCCCAGTTACCGCCAAACCGAACCAGAAATGATTGACTAATTTGACTAAGTTCCGCAGCAGATAATATGGTTTTCCCATTAATATGGTCTGTCATACTTTTTAGTAAAACAGACATCTCTCCAGCATTCGGCAAAGTTTTGGGGGCGGATATGTGCAAATAATCAAATACTAGTGTTGAATCGTGAACTCTAGGATCACAACAACCTGTATTTACAATAGGAAACCCACCGGCAAATATTTGCAATTTATCCAAACCATTAGCTTTATTGTAATAATCACCACCTGAGAGAAGAGTTATCAGTTTAGATACATCTGCGCGACGCGCTTCGGCCAAAACCATACTTTGCGAACCTCCATTTAGAATAAAGTCGACTCGCGGTGTTATAGAATTTAAACGAAAAATAATACTCAGGTTCTGCCAGCTATGAGGGTCTATATATGCGAGGGTTTTTACGTATCCTTCCACGTCATTATAAGGAGGCTGGAATGCTGAGCCCTCGCCTACTTGAGCCTGCAGCAACCATTCTCCGCTTTCCTCGCGCACTAAGAGGGTAAACCCTTCATCACGCTGGTCTGCAGTCGTCGTAGTTAGAACCTCTCTAACAAAGTCTTTTTCAGAACTTATTGTTATAGGATTGTCGAACTTGAAACGTAGATCAAATTGAACAGGTTTATTGAAATCAAAGTATGTGGATACATTGGGTGGTGTCGCTAAAAATTGGCCATTAGCTAATGATACATTGCCATTTTCATAACTTGGTTTGGAAGAGTGATCTCTAAAATCATTGGCACTAGGCGTGAATTCATAACTACCTAACTCATTAACCAGATTTTGATCACCAGAAAGACTATCACCAAAGTTATAATAAAATTCTTCGGCCTCAAGCTCCGGTGGCCAGAAGAAAGTCAGTAAAGCAACGAGTAATAAACAAAAGTTTATATTCATATTTAGATCAATTCCGCGACAAGACAAAGAGTATCCGCTTGAGTCAAGAAGACTACAAGAGGAATGCTAATTGTTTTCTCTATGGAAGAATAGATAAAAGACAAATATGTTTTGAGATACTCTTGACTAAGGCGTAAACATCCTCGGCGCGAGCAAAGATACTTAAAAAATGGTGGGCCGTCCGCGACTCGAACGCGGGACCAATTGGTTAAAAGCCAATAGCAGTTAGTATATAAATCAATGACTTAGCACCACAGAATTTGCCCAGTTCAGCGAGTTTGGGCCTATATTAATCAATTACTTACAGGTTTCTTTCCCCACAAAACCACCTCGATCTAGTGGCAATATTTACTTTTTTACCTTTGGCTTTTTCTTTGGCTTTGCTGCTTTCTTGTAACCCATGTAACCACCTCGATCTATGAAATTAGTAACACCAACACATCTGCTCTGTCTTTCGTGTATCAACGTGTACAAACGTTTTAGCTTCACCTACGGACATACCCATCGCTGATGCGTGCTTCACGACCTTTGCTCTTTGTGAGCCTCCAGATACTCTAATGTCACTTGCGATCCCGTAGGCGCAAGTGCCAAAAGTTTTCTTGGCTCGTACCAGGATATGTTTTTTACTTCTGAACCCGCTAGCAGTAGACGGCTCATTTAATGCGGGTAGATTTTGCCTACCGCCATAAAATGGTCTGGGTATTAAAACGCCAATACTCCCTTTAACAGAGTATTGGCATCATCACTATTTAGTCTGCAGAGCTTTCTAGCGTGAAAGCATTTGGGGCCGCAGTAAAACTTTTACCATCGCTATACGTGATCGTTTGAGGCTGACCAGTAAAATTGTATACCACGTATGTCCTGGTGCCATTCTTATCAAACGCTACGGCCGCAGGGTTGTTTGAAGTTAATTCACCAGTGCCTGTTGTTAATTGTCCGAGTGCACTAAACGTATGTATCCAGTGGTATGTATGAGCTTTTGACTCTCCTGCCTCTGCCGCATAGCTTGACCCTACAGTATTGTAGTCTGCAATAGCGGCATCTGCATCTGCCATGGCCCATAGATTCCACCAAAGGTCACGCCACTGGTCATCAACCAATCCAGAAGGTTTCCCATTACTCGATTCAGTCAAGCCAAGAGCAACATAATCAGTCATATAATCCGAGTATTGGCTCACATGGAAAATTAATGGGCTAGATGGAAGTCCTTGAATACCTAAAATATGAGCATACGCCCCACTAAACCAAGTAGCGAAGTCAGCACCACTCGCCCAAATTATTGACGTAGTAATTTTGTCATAACCTGAAGGGAAGTTATCATCATCACCACCTCTATTCTTGTAGCCATCGATATTATTCCAATACTGCCAATAAGCAGCGGCTGTTGAGGCATGCAAATACATCCCTTTTTCAACTAGGGCATCATTCCCAGTTATCAAACCGTATAAAACAATCGCGCCATAGGCATTTGCCGCCTCAGATGTAGACTCATTATTGTTACCTTGAAGAGCATCAGCCTTGCCATCAGCCCAAGAAAAACCATTCGCGGGATCAAAATTACGTAAATAAGGGAACATCTCATCGTCTTTACTGCCTGCATAATCGCGAATTAACAACTCAATCATAGGACCATATTGATCATCACCGCACCAGGACGCATCGACTCGACACACCTCCGCTGCAGCTCTTACAAAGTAACCATAATGAAAATGATGATCTGCAAGACGCTGATGAGAGCCATAAGCCTCTTCGAGACCCAATAATGTATCCCACTCCTCGTCATAGACAAAATAACGAAAAACATCTAATTCACCATCAGTCTCAGCAGTAAACCAGTCAGATAATTCGGCCTTTAGCCAATCGATAACCTGTGTTGCCTCACTCTGCATACCAATAGAGCTTGCAATCGCGGCTAATTCTGCAGCCTTACCATAAGCTTTTCCTGACCAATATGTATCGGTGCTATCAATCCAGTTGCCCTCTCCCTGATCAATAAAGTCAGCGACCAAACTTTCCAATATGCCCTGATCAAAGGTATTAGCGATTGAGGGCATTGTTGGCAATACACCGACATATGGAATCTCATAACTAAACTCATTTAACTGGGCAAACTTAATAATGCCACGAGCACTGCGAATCTTGTAATCGGAGGTTATTTGAGAAGAGTGCTTCCAATGTAAAGGATGTAAGCCAGCAATAGTTTCAATACTGCTTCCCTGCTCATCTAAATATGAATGGCTTACTGTAACCGTATTAGTATCCCGATCTACGACATAGTCAATATCGGCTGAGGCTACAACATTACGCGCATTAGCGGCAAAGAAACTGGACATACTGTCACTGGGCACCCCTGACAACGTCGGCAGATAACTTAATGTGAATTCATTCTCTGAATTAGTAATAGTAATTTCATTGCTTGTTTCGTTAGTAAACGTGGTCGTACCCTCTCCAGTTACCAGAAACGAGTTCCTCACTCCAGCAATATCAGTCCATACGCCAAGGTTGTTCCCCGTCTGATAAAAAGTGCCCTTTTCCCCGCCATCAGGCCGATGTGTACGCAAAAGGGCCTCGCCTGAGTAAACTTTGAAATAAGCGTAAGGAGACCCATGCACGAATGTCGCATCCATGACCTCGATATTACCGGATTTCCACTGGACAGTTACAGAGCCATCACTGTGATCTTTTAAGTAAGCATCCAAATTGTTATGCACAGTATTTGCGATAGCAACACCGTCAAAAACCTCATCAAATGGGACTGGCCCGTCATATCGAGGAAAGTTTCCAATGACCTTGTATCCACCCGGAATGCCCATTAAACGAGCGCCTTTATTACTCACTCGGACCCGAATAGGATCAGGCGTTAAATAAGCAGGATCGTTAGCATCGCCCACCGTCATCTCACCAAGGAATGGAATAGAGCCCCACCATTTATGGGTTGGCACGGGTTTTGATAAGGCTGCGCCCGTCAGTTGCGGGTGAAGAGGCGTAGGCGTACCTGTAGGTATTCTTGTGGATGCGTTACACGCAGCAATCGCAGGTTCCACTAGTCCTGCATTATAAATCCAGTTGCCATAATCAACTGCACAACGATAACTTGCAGGATTTATGACATTAGAAACGTTACCAACTCCATATTTCAACAAGGTGTAGTCGACGGGCCCATTAGGTCCGCCAGCAGATGGATCTGTGGGCGGCGTAGCGCCATCATCAATGCCCGTAAAGCGAACATTATCTATTTGATACATAAGACCAGCGCCCGTTTGAAATGCCGGGAAAAACACCATAGGTGAAGTTATCGACGACAAATCGAGCGCGCCGCTAGATGTCAAAGACGACACAGGGAAATCAATAGATTCCCAGCCACCAGTGGCATTGATTCCCTCGATGCCAAGCTCACCAGAATTCGCGCTACCGCTTTCAACTTTAACGAAGAATCCACCGGAAAGATTATTACTACCGGTGTTGATAATTTTGATATCAAAGGACAAGCTTCCCGACGAATAATCACTAAGGTCAACAGCCGACGTTGGCCCAACAACCAGTCCAGCATGGCCTGCACCAGAAAGGTAGGTAACTTGGAGCACATCACCACGAACCGTATCATCAATAACTTGCCAATCAACACTCAGACAGCTTTCTGTTCCTGCTTCTTCGTCGGTACAGTCTCCATAGCCATTTTTCTCATCAAAAAATGATAATTGAGTGTTTCCACCCCAAATGTCATCGACTAGACCAGCGTCAATAATCACTACATCTAAAATAGAGGGCCCACCTCCCGTATCAGGCTGAGTAACGTTAACAATGCGATCAACACTGGCAATGTTGCCACCGGCATCCTCTGCCGAATAAGTAAGCGTGTATTCACCAATTTCTGTGCCGACCGAACCACTAACTGATACTTCCAAGTTTCCATCAACAGAATCAGTGGCTGTCGCACCAAGATCAGAATATTCCAATCCCTGATCAATAGTTACATTAGCATCGCCATTTAATGTAATAACGGGGGCAATAGTATCTTTAACAACAATATTTCTAGTGGCGGAAGCCGAATTTCCAGCTTTATCTGAGGCGCTATAAGTAATGTTGTATGCCGCTGCAACCGCTTCATCAACCGACCCTGAAACAGTAACATCAACATTTCCATCAACATCATCTATTGCCGTGGCACCAGCATCTGCATAAACAGTCCCCTGCTCATGCTGCACATCAATAGATCCAGCAACAGTAATCACTGGAGGCGTTGTATCAGCAGGCGAAGAAACTGGAGTTGGGGTGGAAGTACCGCCGCCGCCCCCACAGCCTTGCAGACCCAAAATAATGGAGATAATAAGAGGCAGAGTATCCCTAGGCATTGCTTTAATCCTTATACAGATGTAACAGGCAGCCGCCTTAGTAGGCGGTAAATTTAGGCGGCATATTACCTCATCTAAGTAGAGTAATGGCAACTAACTGATCACATATTGTATGTTTGCTATGAAAAAAATATATCGTGACTGACGATCTCCGAATATTGTGAAAATATATCCGTCAACCGACTGATTAATAAGTGTGCTGAAAAACTTGGTTATTGGGATACCGAGCGCAAGTACACATAAGCTCACATACCACTAGGTCACTCAGAAGAGATTCAGAAAAATGGTGGGCCGTCCGCGACTCGAACGCGGGACCAATTGGTTAAAAGCCAACTGCTCTACCAACTGAGCTAACGGCCCTCAGAGGAGGTGCGTATCATACTGACCAGATGATAAAATTCAAGCGTTATTTTGATATCTTGTAGGGTCTTTTACTCCTGCCTCTTCAAAGCCTTGTGCACGCAGTCGGCAACTGTCACATTTACCGCAAGCAACACCCTCAAAATCAGCCTGATAACATGAAACTGTCTGGCCATAATCTACTCCAAGCTCTAATCCCGCTTGAATAATTTGGGCTTTACTCATGTCAATAAGGGGTGCCTCAATGGATAACTTATTTCCCTCTACCCCCGCTCGAGTAGCAAGATTAGCCATAGCTTCAAAACTGGCAATATATTCAGGCCTACAATCTGGATAACCTGAATAATCGACGGCGTTAACGCCAACAAATATCTTGTTAGCCTCAATCACTTCAGCCCAGCCCAAGGCAATTGATAAAAAGACGGTATTTCTGGCGGGCACATAGGTTACCGGAATACCTATCGTTTCTTGCTCCGGTACCGCTATTTCAACGTCGGTAAGTGCCGACCCACCGATTGATTTTAAGTCAAGTTTGATAACCTTGTGTTCGACCACCGACATAGATTCAGACACTCGAACCGCAGCATCAAGTTCTGAGCGGTGTCGCTGCCCATAATCAAAACTCAACGTATAGCACTGGTAACCTTGCTGAACAGCCATCGCTAAAACAGTAGACGAATCTAAACCACCGGAGACTAAAATAACGGCCTTATCAGACATTGACGGACAACCTTTTACTGGAGGTTTTTATCTAAGAAATTACGGGCTTTAGCGGCCGCGCCACCTGGACTTTGAGCCACTTGTTCGAGCAGATTTCTAGCACGGTCGACCTCACCCAACTGAAAATATATCTTACCTAACTTAAATCTGGAATCCATTGCTTTTGGATGATCCGCATGACGTTCAACAATGTTAGTAAACGCTTGCCTTGCAAACTCTGTGTCACCTTGCAATAGATATATTTCACCCAACCAATAATGAGCATTCGCAGCGAACGGACTTCCAGGATAAGTTTCTAAATGCATCTTTAGGGCAACCGCAGCCCCTTCAATATCTCTCTCCTTAAGAAGCTTTTTTGACGCTGCATTATAGTCGGCTTTGACCAATGACTCATCATCAACAAGATCTGAGGTTACACCTACGGGGGATGTACTTACATCCATCGCAGCACTTTTTCCAGAAGAGACTAAAGCGGCTTGTGCATCCTCTGAGTCAAGAATAGCAACAGGGCTGGTGAACCGATCAGAAACTGCAGACTCATTTATGTTACGTCCAAGGCCTAAACGGCGATCAAGATCAAGATAGTCATCAAGTTGGCGCTGTTTGACCTGCTGTAGGTCATAGGAGAGCTCTTCTACCAACCCCCGCAACATTCTGACCTCTTCTTGCAGGTTCTGCATAATGTCATAGCGGCTACTCGCTAACTCCACGACTGGACTAGACATGTACTCCGTAACGACGCTGTCAGCGTTAGACGCAGACGTTTTAGCCGCATCTACAATCGGAACAAGATCTTGAGCCATAGCAATGGAAGGTATACTCAAAAAGAGGACGCAGAGTCTTGGGCCTAATTTCATTTCAGCTCACTAGTGGCTAATGTTCATGGAAAAATCAGCGACTGAAGTCATTCAACTCCAGCCACCCGATAGACTGGCTGTATAACAGACAACAACGCTAACTCTACTTGAGTTCAACTCTACGATTCATGCTCCAAGCCGCGGCATTGCTACCAAAAGAAGCCGCTCGCTCTTCACCATAGCTGACCACCTCAATCATACTGCCCGAAACACCTTGCAGAATCATGAAATCTTTAACTGCGTTAGCTCTGCGCTCACCTAGAGCCATATTGTATTCGCGTGTACCACGTTCATCAGCATGACCTTCTAGACGCACTGCTCGTGGATTACTCATCAAAAATTGAGCATTCTCAATCAGCGCCGCTCGAGAGTCATCGCTGAGCACTGCTTTATCGAAAGCAAAGTAAAACACAGTATCCGCAGAATTAACCGACTCAGCGGCGGCTTCAGCCATTGCTGCTGCTTTCTCTGCTTCCATCTCCATCTCCATCTCTAGAGACGCAGTTTGGACAGTAGTATCTTCAATCGTAGATGTAGTTTCATCAACCGGAGCCGAACTACAGCCGGCAAGTAATACTGACAAACATAGAATAGGAAGACCGAATTTATTTGCAGAAATATTCATTTATTGCTCCTTAATAAAATTATAGGTGATTGTATCATGTTAACTAAAGCGTTCATCTCAAGAACGGCGACCACGCTGGTTCTCTTACGTCACCAGATTTAGCGGGTAAAAAATATTTAACGCCCGCATCTAACGACACGGCAGACAAAATTCCTCTATCGCCCTGCTTTGTCGCATAAATTACCATTGCCCCGTTGGGTGCCACTGTCGGAGATTCGTCTAAACGAGTCTCCGTCAGCTCTAACATTCGACCAGTGACCAAATCAAGTGTTGCGATATGAAAAACACCAGATGCGCGATGGACCACGACCAAAGTGCGTCCATCAGGCGCTAGGCTAGGTCGAGCATTATAGTTACCTTGGAATGTTATTCGTTGCACCGCCTTAGTTGCAACCGTTAATTTATAAATTTGTGGAGTACCTCCCCTATCAGAGGTAAATAATAGGCTTTTTCCATCCGGAGTCCAAGTCGGCTCGGTATCAATAGCAAAATGGCGAGTCATTCGCGCAAACTTACTTGACTCAAGATCCAAGATATAAATCTCAGGATTTCCATCTTTGGACAGCACTAAAGCTAACTGTTTACCATCTGGTGACCATGATGGAGCGCCATTAAGCCCTCGGAAATTAGTCAATTGCTTTCGAGCGGCTGTAGTTAAGCTCTGTCGGAAAATTGCCGGCCTACCGGTCTCAAAGGACACATAAGCTAATTCATCACCCAAAGGAGACCACGCCGGAGACATGATCGGCTCTGAGGATTTGAGCATGATCTTCTCTCTAGCACCATCAGAGTCTGACACATTTAGTCGATACACTAGGCTGCCGTCTTTTTGTTTTGCTGTGACATAGGCCAGACGTGTACTGAAAGCGCCTCTAATGCCCGTTATTTCTTCATAGACCTTATCGCTCGCCAAGTGCGCGAGATCCCTGAGTTGTCCCTCTACTCCTTTAACGCTATGCTTAAAGACCGTCTTTTGAGCGTTTACATCGAGCAAACTAAAACTCAACTCAAGAGCGCCCTCTGTGAGTAACGAGACTGAACCCACAATTAAATATTCACTACCCAGTAACCGCCAATCTCTAAAATAAACATCCTCAGGTTCAGAGGGAAATGCGAGCATATTGGCGCGAGGAATCGTTTTGAACAGACCACTTCTTTGCAAATCTGACTCGACAATTGCACTAACATCTTCAGTTAGTTGAACACCGGACATTATCATCGGCGACACAGCAACCACAGTAGGTTGATCATTACCTTGGGTAACGCGAATCACTAACTCACTCCACGCAGTCAATGGATAGATAATTAGCGTGAGGGATAGCAGAACTACAGAATAAGGATTCCGCAACGATACTGTTTTGTGTGCCATCTTATCTCCGTTATTTTATAACCTAAGGTCTTGCGGACTAAATGAAACATCGACTTCTCGAAACTTCTTTTCAAATAAACTAGGCGACATTTGCTGCAATTCAACAAATGGTGCCGCTTTGAACGCCGCCTGCTCTACCGAACGATCAAAAGCCGAATCGCCACTGGACTTTAATACGGTCACTCCAACAACACGGCCGGTAGGGACCAACTGCAATCTAATCAAGGTTTCCATTCCTCTCCTAGCGCTTGGGGGGCGACTCCAATTCTCCGACAGACGTTGCTGAATAAGCTGTCGATAACTGTTTGCTTCTTCCTCTCCTTCCTGCACATTAATCAAAACTTGCTCATCCGCAAGAGCCTGTGCAAATTCTGCCGCCACTTGCTTACGCTGCAACTCAGCCAAGCGCTCACGCTCAAGCCTTTCACGCTTTAATTTATCTAACCGCTCCTCTTCACGCTCAAGATCAGCCTGCGCTCGCTTTAATTCATCAGCTTTTTTTTGTTTCGCCTTGGCCAACTCTAAGCGACGCTGTTTTTCACGCTTCTTGATTGCACTGTTACTTTTAATTTTCTTTGGTTTGCTCACTATCTTTTTCTTTGGCGCTAATTGGACGAGCTTCGCATTGATGTATTGCGGTTGTATTATTATGGATTTGGTATCCTGGCTACTCGGGATCATCAGTACACTCAACACTAACGCATGTACGCAAAGACTGCCGATAACACCAATGCCATAACTGAGAGACTTATTCATACTACTACTGAGCAGGCTCAGTAACCAACCCAACCGATATTGCTCCGGCAAGCTGTAATTCACTCATTAGAATTACCACAGTACCGTAGTCCACCGACGCATCACCCCAAACAAGAATCGGTGTCTGAGGCTGTTGGCTCAGGATTTTTGTCACACGCTCTTTAACGCGCCCCAATGACTGTATTTCATTGTTTCCTTTGACATCAATCCAGTAAGTACCGTCCGCTTTTATAGAGACGATAAACGGCTCTTGGTCTTTACTATCCATCGGTGCAGAATTAGCCGTCGGTAGCTCAACCTTTACCCCCTGCATCAGCAGCGGCGCCGTGATCATGAATATAACCATCAGAACTAAGGTGACATCGATGTAGGGGACTACATTGATTTCAGCTACCAATTTACGTTTCGGTTTTCTTCGCTTCACAAACCCTAAACTCCAAAATCCAATCTATCTCGAGTAAACCTGTCGATGTAAAATGCTGGAGAACTCATCTGAAAAGGTCTCATAGCTTGTATTAATCCCCTCAACCTTTGCCGCGTAGCGATTGTAAGCTATTACAGCCGGTATGGCCGCAAATAGGCCCATCGCTGTGGGTATTAATGCCTCAGAAATACCCGGCGCGACAGCGGCCAAGGTTGCCTGCTGCATCATGCCCAACCCTCTTACTGTGTCCATAATTCCCCACACGGTACCCAACAAACCGATATAAGGACTCACCGAGGCAACATTGGCAAGAAAAGGTAAATTAACGCCCAACTTTTCGTCCTCTCGAGATAATGCAACTCGCATTGCTCTATCGGTACCTTCCATCACCGCATCGGGATCAACTTTATCCGACTGCGACAATCGATTAAATTCTCTAAAACCTGCCCTAAACACATTTTCAATACCATCCGATATACCTATGTCCTTGGCCTTCTGAGTCAACTCTTGATAATACTCCGCTAAATCAACACCCGACCAAAACGTGTCCTCGAACGCTCTAAAATTATTTTGTGCTTGGCTGAGAAAAATTCCCCGCTGAACAATCATAATCCAAGACATTACAGACGCAATGAATAAGATTCCCATAACCGCTTGAACTAGCACGCTAGCATTTACAACTAACGCGAGAATGGACAGATTGTCTTCATTCACTGGTTTACACTCCCATTTCCGGCCATAAGGCCATTTAATTTTTGAACCATTAGCGTTGGCATTGCCGCTGGTTTCTTAGTCAATGCATTTAAACAGGCCAATTTGACGTGCCCTTCACACAAAAGTGTATCGCCTCTGTAGACATTTTGGCTCATTAAAAGGGTCACTTTTTTAACCGCATCTACAGTTGCAGCCACGCTAATTTCATCATCTAATACCGCAGAGCTATGATATTTAATTTGCACCTCATGAACTACCAACTGCAATCCATCAAAAAGAGCGGGCTTATCATAACCCAAGCTACGCATTAGCTCAGTCCTAGCGCGCTCCATAAATTTAAGGTAATTAGCGTAGTAGACAATGCCACCGGCGTCTGTGTCTTCAATATAGACACGCATCGGCACAGAAAATTCAGTCATCCATGGCATCCATTTGTTGCTGTATACGTTTTGGCCTTTTAAGACCAAAGTGCTCGTAGGCCATCCGTGTCGCCATGCGGCCTCTTGATGTTCTCATCAAATAACCCTGCTGAATCAAGTATGGCTCAAGTACGTCTTCGATCGTTCCTCGCTCCTCACTCAGAGCTGCCGCCAAACTGTCCACTCCGACTGGGCCACCGTCAAACTTTTCCATCAAGGTCAATAGTAAACGACGGTCCTGATGATCAAAGCCACTCTGATCGACATTGAGCATATTAAGTGCCGCATCTGCGGTCTGCTGAGTAATTGATCCATCACCTTTAACTTCAGCATAGTCTCTGACTCGCCGCAGGAGCCTATTTGCTATTCGAGGTGTTCCTCGAGCTCGGCAGGCAATTTCTTGCGCACCCTGCTCGTCGATTTTCACATTAAGAATATTACTTGCTCGCCGCACAATACTTGCTAGATCTTCCACCGAATAGAACTCTAATCGCTGAACAATACCGAATCTGTCTCGAAGAGGGGATGTTAAAAGCCCAGCTCGCGTAGTGGCTCCCACCAAGGTGAAGGGCGGCAGGTCCAGTTTTATAGAGCGTGCAGCGGGCCCCTCGCCTATAACGATATCTAGCTGGTAGTCTTCCAAGGCTGGGTAGAGAATCTCCTCCACAACCGGGCTAAGTCGATGAATCTCATCAATAAACAAAACATCACCCGATTCAAGATTTGTTAGCAATGCAGCGAGATCTCCAGCTTTTTCCAACACTGGACCCGAAGTGGTTTTAAGATCGACTTTCATCTCATTAGCAATAATATGCGCTAACGTCGTTTTCCCTAATCCAGGAGGACCAAACACCAAAGTGTGGTCAAGAGGCTCTGCACGACGACGTGCGGCTTCGATAAAGATTTCAAGTTGCTGCTTAACAACAGGCTGACCGACATATTCCTCTAGGGTTACAGGACGCAACGCTCTATCAAAGCGCTCTTCAGATGCAGAGATGTCAGGAGAAATTAAGCGATCAGGCTCTATCATTGGATAAGGTCTCGAATTTGTCTTCTAGCATACATTGGTGGTGTTAAACTTTCACTAAACAACAAAATTAAACAGGCAACATTTATAAATTCCGACGTTTATTTAGATACCATCGACTTTAAGGCTCCTCTAATCAATTGCTCCGCCGTCGTTACTTGATCACTCTCGGTACGACTAATCATTTTAGCGGCATCCTGGGGCTTGTATCCCAACGCTATCAATGCGCTCTCTGCCTCTTGCTGTATATCCGGTCGTTTAACTGCAACGCTTGCATTAGTAGTTACGTCAATGTGATCGATTCGATCTCGCATTTCAATCACTAGTCTCTCTGCGGTCTTTTTACCTACCCCGGGAAGTTTTACCAAGGTTGCAACATCATTGGTGCGTATGGCGTGAGCAAATTCACCCGCTGTCATTCCAGACAGAATACCCAGGGCCATTTTTGGACCCACTCCATTAACTTTAATGAGAGTACGAAACAAGCTTCGCTCTGGTAACGACGAAAATCCGAACAGTAATTGGGCATCATCTCGAACGACAAAATGCGTGTGTAAGGTGACTCCCCCGCCAACCTCCGGGAGTTCAAAAAACGTGCCCAAAGAAACCAGCACCTCATAGCCAACGCCCTGCACATCGACCAGTACGTCCGGTGCAATTTTACTAACGATTATTCCTGTAATTTGTCCAATCATATGCCGTTAATCTCTTTAAATTTTTGGTGTAAGGTACCTTTACTTATGTCTACCACGAGAAAAACCTGTGGTTGTATTCCCCAACGCTGCTTTAGTATGCATGCTATGGGCATGACAAATGGCTACGGCAAGTGCGTCTGCCGCATCTTCAGAGGGTGACTGAGATAATTTTAATAGCTGCTTGATCATCATTTGGACCTGGTTCTTATCGGCAGCCCCAGTGCCTACAACTGCCTGCTTGACGCTTCTTGCGGAATACTCGCCAACCGGAAGCCCCGCATTAACGCCAGCCACAATAGCCGCCCCCCTTGCTTGCCCTAACTTCAGCGCCGCACGAGGATCCTTTGCAAAAAATACCTCTTCAATACCCATATGCTCAGGATGATACTGTTGAATGATTTCACTGACACCATCAAATATTATTTTCAACCGGTCAGGCAATGACTTTTCTGGTAGTCGAATAATACCACTGGAGATGTAGGCAATTTTACTTCCAGCAACATCAATCACACCATATCCGGTGCGTCTCGAGCCTGGATCTATTCCCAAAATTCTAATCATTTTTCTTCTTGAGTGACTACGTAGTGAGAGTGTTGCAACCACACTGGGCTGAGTCAACAAATAAACAAGCCCTCTGAACAGAATTCAGAGGGCTTGTTCTAAAACTAAGGTTATAACCGTGTCGGTTAGTCCTCAGATTTCGCAGCAGGCGTGGCCTTTGCTTTAGGTGCAGCTTTAGCTTTGGGTGCCGCTTTAGCCTTTGGTGCGGCTTTAGCTTTAGGTGCAGCTTTAGCTTTAGGTGCAGCTTTAGCTTTAGGTGCAGCTTCTTCTGAAGCCGGAGCTTCTTCAGCAACGGGGGCTTCTTCAACCACTGGAACTTCTTCAACCACTGGAGCTTCTTCAGCCACTGGAGCCTCTTCAGTAACGGGGGCTTCTTCAACCGCTGGGGCTTCTTCAACCACTGGAGCTTCTTCAGCCACGGGAGCCTCTTCAGTAACGGGGGCTTCTTCAACCGCTGGGGCTTCTTCAACCACTGGAGCTTCTTCAACCACTGGCGCTTCCTCGACAACTGGAGTCTCTTCAACCACAGCTGCTTCTTCAACAACTGGGGCTTCTTCAACCACTGGTGCTGCGGGCATAACTGCCTTGATTAAGCCTTCAGCCAATAAAACTTTAACTTTCTCTTCTCCATTGACCCAATTTTTGTCAGCATCTTTTACCGCATAACGACCGGATCCTTTCTGATATACAACGTATTCTTTTGTCTTTTTTATAACTTTCATCGGTATTACCTCGTTTAATGATTACTCGTTTGAGTATTAATTATCGCCCCACTAGCGCGACGTGTTTTTACTGACCACTTACTTTAGACTACTTTTTAAAACTTTTAAAAGAGCATCAATGATGAACGGCCAAATCATTACCGTCCATTATTTCTTACCCACTAAAAAACGTCTTGCCATTAATGCTAATACGCTAAATGCCCTACTAATCTTCCTTCTTACGCAAGCGAATGTTTAAATCTCGCAATTGTGCCGTATCGACATTGCTTGGTGCGTCAGTCAGTAAGCAGGCCGCAGACTGCGTCTTGGGAAATGCCATCACATCACGAATGGAGTCTGCACCAACCATTAACATAATCAGACGATCTAGACCAAAGGCGACTCCCCCATGTGGTGGCGCACCAAACTTCAATGCATCGAGCAAGAAACCGAACTTTTCGCGCTGCTCCTCAGCATCAATGCCTAATATATCAAACACGACTGCTTGCATATGCTGATCATGAATTCGTATTGAGCCTCCGCCTAATTCGACGCCATTGAGCACCATGTCATAAGCACGAGATAACGCGTTAGCTGGATCTGACTTTAGGTCCTCAATCGAACATGAGGGCGCAGTAAACGGATGGTGGAGCGGCGTCAAGCCTCCTGATTCAGTCGTGTCAAACATAGGGAAGTCAATGACCCACATCGGCGCCCATTCACAGGTGAAAAGGTCGAGATCTGCCCCGACTTTGCAGCGCAAAGCACCAAGTGCCTCAGAAACAATTGCGGAAGTATCCGCACCAAAAAATACTATATCGCCATCAGAGACATCTAGGCGTTGCATAACAGCCAATGTGACTTCTTCGCCAAGAAACTTAATGATCGGAGACTGTAAACCTTCAATACCACTTTCCAGGGCATTAACTTTTATCCATGCAAGACCCTTGGCACCATAAATACTGACAAATTTGGTGTAATCGTCAATTTGCTTTCTGGAGATTGTCGCGCCACCAGGCACTTTAAGCGCGGTAACTCTGCAAGCAGGATCATTGGCAGGCCCTGCAAATACTTTGAAATCAATATCTTTAAGCAAATCTTTAATGTCAACCAACTCAAGAGGGATTCGCAAATCAGGTTTATCTGATCCGTAACGCGTCATTGCCTCACCGTAGGTCATTCTCGGAAAGGCTTCGAAATGAACATCCATATGCTCAGCAAACAGCTTGGTCATCATTGTCTCAGTAGTAGACATAATGTCTTCTTCTTCAATAAACGATGCTTCAATATCGATTTGAGTAAACTCTGGTTGACGATCAGCGCGTAGGTCTTCATCTCTAAAACATTTTGCAATCTGGTAGTAACGATCAAATCCAGCCACCATAAGCATCTGCTTAAATAGCTGAGGAGACTGAGGCATGGCAAAAAACTGACCGGGATGAGTCCGTGACGGTATCAAGTAGTCTCGAGCACCCTCAGGGGTTGCGCGCGTCATGATAGGTGTTTCAATATCTAAGAAACCGTCTTCAACCAGATAGTTACGAATCGATGATGTGATTTTAGAGCGAAAACGCAAACTATTTTGCATTTCGGTTCGCCGTAAATCCATGTAGCGATATTTAAGACGCACATCTTCGCCGACGGTAACAAAATCATCTAACTGAAAAGGAGGCGTTTGAGCAGTATTGAGAATTTCTAGCTGAATACCATAAACTTCAATTTCACCGGTCGACATGCCCGGGTTAACGGTAGCTTCACTGCGCGCACGCACTTTACCCGTCACCTTGAGAACGAACTCTGATCTGACACTGTCAGCCAGTTTAAAGAACTCGGCACCATCAGAGTCGAAGACCACCTGCACAATACCTTCACGATCGCGCAAATCTAGAAAGATAACGCCACCGTGGTCGCGACGGCGGTCGACCCAGCCCGTCAAAGTGACTTCGCTATCGATATGAGAGCTTCTCACTAACCCACAATAAATTGATCGATCCATTAGTTTATTATTCCCAGTGTAAAAATTATTGCGAACCCGAGGTTCCACTTGAGGCTGCGCCAGATGTCGCCGAAGCACTATTTATTGGTTTTTTTGCCAAACTATCAGACGATCCAGCACTATCAGCTGAAGCAGCATTAGTTACATTTTTCATTTTGCCTTTTTTAAAATCAGTTTCATACCATCCACTCCCACTAAGACGAAATCCAGCCGCAGAAACAAGTTTCTTTAGGGCTGATTCTTGGCATGCGGGACAATCCAATAAAGGATCATCACTCATCTTTTGCAGCTTCTCCATCTCATGTCCACAAGACTGGCAGCGATATTCATAAATGGGCAAACTTAAACTCCTAATACTTTTACTCCCCACATTTTAGCGGCGAGCTCATCGGACTGTGCTTCAAAGGCGGCGCAGTATACATCAGCCTCTGCTCTGTGAGAATGCCCGAATCAACACTGTTTTAACCAATTAATTTAAATTATTTGGCAATATTCTGTCAGACATCGAAAATTAGGCTATAAATACAGGTAGATAAAAATTTTATAAGCAAGTCATGTTTCACTTAACTCATTATTTTAAGGGACTAAACGATGCCTACATCACTGAACAAAACCTCTGCAGCATTTGCCAAAGATATGTCACCGATTACCGAACGCTTTCATAAGAATGATATACTTAATGAAATTTCAGCGAACACTGACCTGAGCAAGGTCGATGTCAGTGCCGTTTTGGATGAGCTTGCCACGCTTATTGAGCGACATATTATTGATGGTGCCGTGGGGGAATTTATCCTAGCAGGACTTTTCAAGGTCACTACTACCCAAAAAGCAGCAAAAGAGCCGCGCGTAGGTGTAAATCCCTTTACAGGTCAATCAATCCAGTTTTCCGCCAAGCCTTCGCGCACCTCAGTTAAGATTCACGCCCTCAAGGGTCTGAAGGATATGGCGCTTTAAACTCATTATAATTTTCAGAAGTCTTATTGAAAAATATTGCTTCCGAGTTCTAACTGCAAACGTTGTTTAAAGACCTGTAAAGCCTCGTTCCCATAAGCACTCGGTGATATTTCCCCCCAAACGGGCTTGGGCCAACATAGGTCCGTTTGGAACCGGCAGATATGATGCATGTGAAGCTGCGGAACCATATTGCCTATAGTCGCAACATTGAGCTTATCCGGCTTAAATATTTCAACCAGCGCACTCGCAAGGAGACAAGACTCTTCAAGTAGAGTTTGTCTGTCAGCGAGACTCAATTGGTATATCTCTTTAACCTCCGATCTTTTTGGCACTAAGATTACCCAAGGGTAATTCGCATCTTTACTAATCAGTACTAGGCTCAGTGAAAACTCACCGATAAGCACTGTATCTTTTTGAAGTACAGGGTGTAATTGAAACATTTTTTGTCCTTAGACTGCTTTCTTGTATACCAAAACGGTTATGGTCAGTAAAATGGTACCATTAGTCACCTATTAAAGTTTAAGAGAAATCATGCGCGCTAGCCGATATCTAATCACTACTAAAAAAGACTCCCCAGCCGATGCCGAGGTGATCAGTCACAAATTAATGCTTCGAGCAGGCATGATCAGAAAGGTTGCCTCAGGTCTGTACTCATGGCTACCGCTCGGACTCAAGGTATTCCGTAAGGTTGAGAATATCGTCAGAGAAGAAATGGATAGGTCGGGTGCGCTTGAATTAATGATGCCCGTCGTGCAACCCGCTGATCTGTGGAAAGAATCCCAACGTTGGAGTCAATTTGGTCCCGAGCTTTTGCGTATTAAAGACCGCCACGATCGTGATTTTTGCTTGGGCCCAACGCACGAAGAAGTGATTACCGACATTATTCGTAGTGAAATTAGCAGCTACAAGCAACTGCCCGCTAACTTCTATCAAATACAAACCAAGTTTCGTGATGAACGTCGGCCTCGTTTTGGGGTGATGCGGACACGTGAGTTTTGCATGAAAGATGCCTATTCATTTCACAGTAATGCTGAATCTTTGCAAGAAACCTACGATCTCATGCACAAAACGTATTCAGAAATTTTCCAGCGGACCGGCCTGGTATTTAGAGCAGTCCTTGCCGACACCGGGAGTATTGGTGGCAGTCATTCCCATGAATTTCACGTTCTTGCTGATTCCGGAGAAGATGCCATTGTTTTCTCTAATGGCAGCGACTACGCAGCGAATATTGAAAAAGCGGAGGCCTTGCCTCCTGCACAAAATAATGCAGCGGGTACGGCGCTAATGGCTGAAATTGCCACGCCCGGAGTTCATACAATTAGTGATTTAAGTGCATTCTTAGCTGTTAGTGCCAATCAAACGGTAAAATCACTCATTGTTAGTGCCGAGAATGATGATGGTGCGATTCAGCTGTTTGGTTTGATGTTGCGTGGTGATCATGAGCTAAATGAAGTGAAAGCGCAGCGTATTCTTGGTATTAGAGGCGAACTCAGTTTTGCCACAGAACAGCAAATTGAAACCGCATTGCAATGCACGCCAGGCTCTATAGGGCCGGTTAACTTAGGCTTGACCATGTTTGTCGACCCTAGTGCCGCAGTGCTTACCGACTTCGTTTGTGGAGCGAACAAGAACGACTACCATTTAACCGGCGTAAACTGGGATCGTGACTGTGTTGACTTCTCCATAGCTGACATTCGCAATGTTGTCGCTGGAGATGCTAGCCCTGACGGAAAAGGGACTCTAGAAATTAAACGTGGTATTGAAGTGGGACACATATTTCAATTAGGTACAAAATACAGCGAATCGATGAAAGCCACCGTTCTTGACGAAAATGGCAAAGAGCAATTCATGAGTATGGGTTGCTATGGTATCGGGGTGAGTCGTATTGTCGCTGCCGCCATTGAGCAAAATAATGATGACAATGGTATTATTTGGCCTGAATCCATTGCCCCCTTTCAAATTGCTATCGTACCGATCAACATGCACAAATCTGAACCTGTTAAATTAGCCTGTGAATCTCTGTATGACGAGCTCACCGCGCTGGGTTACGACGTTTTATTTATGGATGAAGCAAAAGCGAGATTAGGTGGCATGTTGGCGGATATAGAGTTAATTGGTATTCCCCATCGTTTAGTCATTGGTGATCGCGGCCTGGATGATGGAAAGATTGAGTACCGTCATCGGCGTCAGACTGAAAATCAGTACATCGACACCGATGATGTAGTCCGTTTCTTATCAGACAATGCTCTCGTAAAGGGCTAAACCACAAGGACAAGGATTGATGTCAACAAGTCTGTCACCTGAACGCTTGCGTTTGCAAATTCGTCAGGGAAACCATACCGGCATGACGTCTGGCCTTTGCCAAGGTTATGTGCAATGTAATCTCGTTATATTACCGATTGCATGGGCTGCTGACTTCACTCAATTCTGTCTCGCCAACCCAAAACCCTGTCCCTTAATAGCCACGTCTAAACCGGGTGAATTTAAACTTCCAGAATTGGGCCTAGATGTCGACGTTAGAACAGATATCTCCAGTTACCGAGTTTTTGAAGATGGTCTGCTGACCGACGAACTCTCTGACATTAGACTACTTTGGCGTGATGATTTAGTGGTCTTTTTACTGGGTTGTTCATTTTCCTTCGAAGAGGCGATTCTTGCAGAAGGTCTAGATGTACGGAATATAAGTGAGGGTCGCAACGTGCCAATGTATAGAACCAATATCGATTGTGAACCCGCCGGTCCCTTTAGTGGCAAGATGGTCGTCAGCATGCGACCTTTTAATAAAGCCGACGCCGCTCGAGCGACGGATATTAGTGCGCGTTTCCCGCGCGTACATGGTGCACCTGTTCACTATGGCAGCCCTGAGCTCATCGGCATTACGGACATCAACAACCCGGACTACGGCGAAGCAGTAACCATTAATAGCGATGAAGAACCTTTGTTTTGGGCCTGTGGTGTGACACCTCAGGTAGCCTTAGAACAAGCCAAGCCACCATTCTGTATAACTCACAGCCCAGGTTGTATGCTGGTGACTGACGTGCTCAACAGTAACTTTGAAAGCAAATAGCGGCACTGAGAACCGTTTGATTTAGGATATGACCCTATTATTTATCTGTGATCTTGGCCCTACAAAATAAGGTCACTGTCGGTACTCACCCAAGCTACCCTGATCGAGATAGCGACTCTGCAAACTGGTTGATTTAAACTATGGATATGACTTTACTACTCAATTGTGACCTTGGTGAAAGCACCTGTATCGACAGCCATAACGTCGACAGTGAAGTAATGCCGTTTATAGATCAAGCAAGTATCGCCTGTGGCCAACATGCCGGCGACGCAGATGTCATGGTACATACCTTGAACCTCGCAGGAAAAAATAAGGTCTGCGTAGGTGCACACCCGAGCTATCCCGATCGAGAGAACTTTGGTCGTCTATCGATGGATATACCGCATCATAAGCTAATTTTGCTGATCAAAGAGCAAATAGCAACACTGACCACTATCGCCACAGCACAAGGTATAACTGTCAGCTATGTCAAACCACATGGTGCGCTCTACAACGACATGATGGCAAATGGCCATATTCGTAGTGCGGTAATGCAGGCGATCAGTGACTGCCCCCAACCTCTTGCATTCATGCTTCAAGCGACTCCAGATGCAGATCAACATACTCATGAAGCTGAAGCCTTTGGCTTATCGCTTATTTTTGAAGTATTTGCTGACCGCTGTTATGCCGACAATGGCGCTCTACTAAGCCGGAGCCTGCCAGGAGCCGTGCACAGCCGTGAAAAAATGCTAAAACAGGTCACTCAGCTCTGTAATGAGGGTTCTATTACTACCGTCAGCGGTCATCGATTAGCTCTGCAAGCAGATTCTATTTGTGTCCATGGTGACAATGCTGAAGGCGTCGCCGCGATACGTGAAATACGTCAAATTCTTGCCGCGCAAAAGTCTCATGTCTAAAAATACTCTGACCGTCACTGTGGCCGGTGAAAATTCTTTGATCGCCTACCTATCGACGAAAACAGACCCAATGATTGCAGCAAAGATTCAGCGCATGACTGAAGCACTTCGGGTTAATTTGAAATCATGCCTGATTGACCTTATTCCTTCATATGCCTCTATTTTAGTGATTTACAATCCGCTCCTGACAGATCACTTTGCCGTCAGTAAAAGTATTTATGCAGCAGCGCAATTGGCAGATAAGGCTGATGAGGGTGCGTTTGATACAGCGGGCGGTGCTTTGGTGAAATTGCCGGTCTACTATGACGTCGAATCAGGTCCTGATTTAGCTGGACTCGCGGTGAATGCTGGCTTAACCGTTGAGCAAGTCATTGCCATTCATCAATCTGTTGAATATCGTGTTTACGCCATCGGCTTTGCACCCGGCTTTGCTTATCTTGGCGAAGTTGACGAGCGAATTGCAGCATCGCGATTAGCTACGCCGCGCCAAAAAGTCCCCAAGGGCGCAGTCGCTATTGCCGACCGTCAAACTGCCGTTTATCCAGCCGTTTCACCCGGTGGATGGAACCTTATTGGCCTGTGCCCCACCCTAATGTTTGATCCTAACAAAGAACCCAGCATGCCCGTAAAAACAGGCGATCGAGTTGTGTTTGAAGCGATCAGTAGGGAAGAATTTATTGATTTAGGTGGCCAATTAAATGACGTTGAGGGGCAACAATGAAAGGCCTCAAGGTAATTCAGCCCGGTATCTTAAGCTTGATTCAGGATACCGGGCGCATTGGTCAGCATCACAACGGCCTGACCGTCGGCGGCCCCATGGACCGCAATGCATTTGAATGGGCAAATCGACTCTGCACAAACACCTTAAATACGCCAGTCGTAGAGGTTACCATCGGTGGCTTAGTTTTTGAATCAACGGTGAGGAGCTACTTTGCTGTAACCGGCGCGTCCGTCCCCGTAAGTATCAACAAAAAGTCTGTTGCTGGCTGGAAAGTTCATGCAATCAACCCGGGCGATCGCATAGAGATAGGTTTTACCTTGATTGGCACTCGTTGCTATTTATCAGTGTCCGGTGGCTTTTCCATTGCGCCCGTATTTGGCAGCTGCTCCACCGTGGACAGAGAGTCGATGGGTGGCTTAGATGGCAATGGTGGTCAATTGCGTAGTGGTGATTTACTGCCTTGCGTAGACACTGAACTAACCCCACCATTTTATCTACCTAGCGAAGAGCAACCTAAGAATTTACATAAAGCGCCCTTACAAACTCGACTCAGAGTGGTGCTTGGCTATCAACACGCATATTTTAGTCGCCAACAAAAGCACCTGTTTTTTAATTCAGACTTTCAGATATCAGATCTCAATGACCGCATGGGTTTTCGACTAATGGGGCCATCTATCGCGCCTTCTGTGAACGGTATTTTATCTGAAGGTATCTGTCTTGGGGCCATTCAAGTGCCAGCAGATGGTCAACCCATTATTCTACTCAATGACCGACAGACCATAGGCGGCTACCCTAAAATTGGCTCTGTATTGTCTCTTGATTTAAATAAGTTAGTCCAGTTGCCGGCCCAAAGTGTGGTTACCTTTGAGCCTATATCTATTGAGGATGCTCATAATCTTTTGCAGCTCTCCCATATTGATTCTCAGCGCATTCAGCCGGAGATTGATACTGAACTTCTCTCCGTTGAGGTAGAGCAGCTATTAGTCGCTCTCAATCCGCGCGGTATGAAAACAGTAAGTCCGGCAATCCAAAGTGGCTCCTATTTGCGCGCCGCCCAGACTATTTATGGCGCAACCGGAACGATACTGATTGGTACGGGGTTCCCCGTCAATGGTAGCTTTGAGACCGATGGTCCAGTGGGGGCCATTGCTCTTTACGATGCTATAAAGACCTTGGGCGGCAATCCTGTAATAATTTGTGATGCACCCCTATCAATCGCTCTAAAAGATGACTATCAGGTTCATGAGATCGACATCAATGGTGATCAAGCCGAGAGTATTCTTGCACAATATAATCCGTCATTAATTATTTCAATTGAACGACCCGGCCAAGCGGTTGATGGACGGTACTACAACATGCGCGGTATCGATATTTCAGAGCATTGCGCTAACTTTGATAGCTTCATAATCAATGCCTCCTGCCCTACTATTGCTATAGGCGATGGTGGTAATGAAATTGGTATGGGTAATATTGCCGATACCCTTAGTCAATTGGATATTCGAGCGTCTATGACCTGTTGCGATGAATTACTGGTAGCCGACGTGTCCAACTGGGCTGCTCATGGGCTTATCGCACTACTCTCTGTCATGGCGGGCAAAGACCTGCTGGCGGATTGGAATAATAATGCCGTGCTCGCCTATTTGTCTGACGCCGGTAGTGTCGATGGCGTGACTGGAGAGAACACCTTGACCGAAGATGGGATGGAGTCAACAGTCAGCGAGCGATTGATTGATCGGTTAAGAGGTCTAACTGGCTTCGCTACTGACCTTTAGAATTGGTCCAAAACACTAGGGTAACTCAGTAAGCAATTTACGGTCTTGATAAAAAGTTCTTTCCACGTCCACTCGGGATCATACAAATCGCCCACCTGTTCGTATAACAAGAGAACTCGTAACGTTACCACTATCGTGTTAGAGCGCTCCAGTGGTTAACCCTGTAATATTCAGAGTCGTTATCGGGTCGGTAGGACCTATCGAATTTATTTTGTTTAAAACGTTACTGACTGCTAACATCGACTAACCTGTTGTTGTAAGGCCGTGAAAAAAATACCTACAACGTTGAATGCACTTGATTTAAAGGATTGATTAATTAATGAGTATTGCCTTTCTTAACGACTCTTACATGCCAATCACCGAAGCCAAAATTTCACCCATGGACAGAGGTTTTTTGTTTGGTGACGGCATTTATGAAGTAATTCCCTCTTATGAAGGGAAACTACTTGGCTTCAACGGCCACATAACACGTATGCAAGAGGGACTAGCCGGCATTGGCTTGGGTTTACAGTGGACGCATAAAGACTGGGAAACACTCTGCACCAAACTTGCGTCTGAAAATGGTAGTGGTAATTTAGGCATCTATCTGCAAGTCAGTCGCGGCGCAGATAGCAAACGCTATCATGCTTTCCCTCAAGATGTTGCACCGACTATATTTGGTTTTACCTTCGATATACCCGCGTCGCCGGTCGCCAACAAAGAAACGGCCAAGCGCTATACCGTGTCAACTAGTCAAGATCTGCGCTGGCAGCGTTGCCACATTAAATCTACTGCTCTGCTGGGTAATGTGTTGCATTTTCAGGAAGGTTATTCCCAGGGAAATGACGAGACACTGCTTTACAATGACAAAAATGAACTCACTGAGGCAAGCGCCTGCAATGCCTTTATTGTGAAAGAATCAGTGGTTATAACACCACCACTAGACAACCAACTTCTACCCGGTATTACCCGTAATATGCTTGTTGATATACTGCGTGAAGACGGTTCCATACGCGTCGAAGAACGGCCTGTGACAATGGACGAGGTTCGCGCGGCTGATGAAGTCTGGATCACCAGTTCAACTAAAGAGATAGGTGCGGTGGTTAGTGTGGATGGCGTACCTGTTGGTGACGGCCAAATTGGTGATATATGGCTAGCAGCTCAGACACTGTTCACTCAGCACAAGTATGACTATTAAAAAGCGAAACGATTATGTCTAGACCAACCGTAGCCATTATTAATCGACAAGCACTGCGCGATAATTTAGCGCTCGCAGACTCATTGGCGCCGGCGTCTAAATCAATACCCATGGTTAAGGCTAATGCCTACGGCCATGGTGCCTTGGAAGTATGTAAAGCCTTACAAAATGCGCCCGCCTTTGGCGTCGCGTGCATTGAAGAGGCGGTGGCGCTGAGATCGGCAGGCATAGAACAGCCAATATTATTACTCGAAGGTACTTTCTCTGCAGATGAAGTCGCCGTCGCAGCAGATCATAACTTTTGGTTAATGGTTGAAAACGAACCTCAAAAACAGGCTATTTTGACATCGGCAGCGGAAAAGAAGGTGACCGTCTGGTTGGGCATCGATACCGGTATGCATCGCCTTGGTTTTCAGCCAGAGGATATCGACCAGCACTACCAGCAGCTCAGAGCCTCCGACAAGGTGGCAGAAACCATTGTTTTAGCCTCGCACTTTGCCTGCGCAGACGATCTTCAAAGTACGGCGACCCCCGAACAAATAGAGTGTTTTGACCGCTGTGTCACGACAGATGACATTAGCGCTGATGACAATGTGCAGTTTTCACTGGCCAACTCAGCAGCTATTTTGGGCTGGCCAGAGTCCTATCGTCACTGGCATCGTCCGGGCTATATGATCTATGGCAATTCACCTTTTTCGGTGGCCCAAAACAATGCCGACCAACTCACACCCGTAATGACATTTCAATCTGCAATCATATCCCTGCGTCAGATAAATACCGGTGAATCCGTTGGCTATACTGGAAACTGGACGGCTCGACGTCCATCCACTATCGCCACCGTTACGGTAGGCTACGGTGATGGCTACCCACGACAAGCGCCTAATGGAACACCCGTCCTCATTAATGGCGTACGCTGCCCTATCGTAGGTAGAGTATCTATGGATATGATTACTGTGGATGTTAGCGAGTTAAGCAGCGTCGCAATTGGGGATAAAGCCATCCTATGGGGTACCGACTTACCAGTAAATGAAGTGGCTGATTACTGCGACACTATAGGTTACGAACTTCTGACCCGAATGCCGTCTAGAGTGCCCCGCAAGTATATAAACTAGACGTTAATTTGCAGGGCTGTTTCAGACTTAACATCTTGTATCACCACATAGGTATGCGTCTGGCTGATATCACTAATTGACGCCAACTTCTCACCTAAAAACCGCTGATAATGCGCCATATCTGCAACACGAATTTTGATCAAGTAGTCAAAACCGCCGGCTACCATCTGGCACTCCTGAACCTCGGGAAGATCTAGCATCTGCTGATTAAAACGCTTAAAAGCCTCCGTGGTTGAGCTGACTAATTGAATTTCAATATACGCGCAAAGTGCCGCATTAGCTTTCACCGGATCAACCAATGCCACGTAGTCCGTAATAAAACCATCCTTCTCAAGTCGCCTAACACGCTCTAAGCATGGCGTCGGCGTAAGGTTAACCTGTCGGGCCAACTCAACATTGGCAATCCGGGCATTTTTTTGTAGTACATTTAAAATACGCCGGTCAATGCGGTCCAACTCAGCAACTGTCTTCATACTTCCCCCTTGATCGACGCCTTTTGACCGGAAGATCATTCGCGCCCTGCTCATCCGGACAGTGTAACTTATCGGCAGTGAACTGCAAAATACAAAGCTCCTTAAATAGGCACTTATTCGATATTATATGCTACTTATATGGATATTTTGGCGCTAAATATTAATGGAATTAGACAATAATGCAGTATAAAAGATTATGGTGTAATTATGCGAACTACTCTCAACATGGCAACTCTGCGGCAAAAGATACAGTCAGCGACGCAGGCAGATGAGCACACGACTGTCACCCAGATTTTGCACGGCAACCCCCTGTCAAAGCGTGCTAGAGATTCCATTCTATCTACCTCTCAAGAATTGGTTATGAACTGCAGACAGAATCCAGACACCGGTGGCACACTGGACGCTTTTTTACTGGAATTTGGATTGTCCAATGCCGAAGGTGTAGCCCTAATGTGTATGGCCGAGGCCTTATTGAGAGTTCCCGATGGTCTTACCGCAGACCGCTTGATTGCTGAAAAAATAAAAGACGGTAAGTGGGTAGACCACCGCGGTCAATCTGAGTCACTGTTCGTCAATGCCTCAACCTGGGGCCTAATGTTAACTGGACACTTAGTTAGCCTTGATACAGACATAACCGATAAAACAGAAGGTTGGGTAAAAACGCTCACCGCGCGCATGGGCGAACCACTGATACGCACTGCAGTGATGCAAGCCATGCGCATTATGGGAGGCCAATACGTGCTTGGCCGGACCATCCAAGAAGGCCTTAAACAAGGCATTAAACTGAATGGTGTCAACACTCGTTTTTCCTTCGACATGCTAGGTGAAGGTGCTAGAACTGACGCCGACGCACTTGGCTATTACAGAGCCTACAGCGACGCCATTGACGAAATCGGTGCCGCCACTCCAAAAACTCTGGTCGACGTGAAAATTACCGATGGTATATCGGTTAAGTTGTCAGCCCTCCACTGCCGCTATTATTTCTCTCATCATCAAAGCGTCATGGAGGAATTGTTGCCGCGCATTAAGCAACTCTGCCTGCAAGCAAAAAGCTACAACATTGGCTTATCCATTGACGCAGAAGAAGCCTATCGACTAGAGATATCTCTGGATATATTTGAGGCCTTGGCCTGTGATCCGGACCTTGACGACTGGCAAGGATTAGGCTTTGTATTGCAAGCCTACCAAAAGCGTGCCCCTAATACGGCCAAATGGCTCATTGCTCTAGCACAAAAAACTAACCGCAGAATAATGGTTCGCCTAGTTAAAGGAGCGTACTGGGATGCTGAAATTAAGCACGCCCAAGAACTGGGTCTAAAAAGCTATTCAGTGTTTACCCGCAAAGCACACACTGACCTCTGCTATCAACACTGTGCCGAATTACTCCTCGGCGGCGGTGACTCAATATTCGCTCAATTTGCCACTCATAATGCCTATACCGCCATGATGATTTTAGAGCTGGCCGGCCATCAAGAGTTTGAATTTCAGCGCCTGCACGGCATGGGCCATGGGTTATATAAGGAACTTAAAAAACAAGCCACAGGCAGACAGATACCAGTACGTATTTACGCTCCTATTGGCAATCATCGAGACTTGCTCCCCTATCTAGTGCGACGACTACTTGAGAATGGCGCGAACAGCTCCTTCGTCAATCGCTTTTTAGACAAAAAAACGCCTGTTGATGAATTAGTCTGCGATACTCGCAAGGAGGTCATGCAGGCCGTGCCTTATCAGCACAGCAAGATTCCGGTGCCCAAGCAGCTTTTTGAAAGCGCTAATGAAGCGCGCTTAAATTCAATGGGTATGGACCTTGACTCACCGCAAGAGGCTGCAGAACTGCTAGGGGTGGTTGCTCGCACCTCTAAAGATCTTATGGTCGCGCACTCCATCATTGAGGGTAAACCCTCAGGTACAGGCTTACAGGAACACTTCAATCCCGCCAATAATGCCGAGCTTATTGGGCACTACAGCAGCGCGGACCGAGAGGCTATTTTAAAGGCCTTAGATTCAGCACATCTGGCACAGTCCAACTGGGAGCAACTAGGCCATTCTCAGCGCGCAGATTTACTTGATAAGGTGGCGCTGTGCATGGAGCAAGATTGTGCAGAGATGATGAGCATACTTGCCCGTGAAGCTGGGCGTACGCTTAATGATGGTCTATCTGAAGTACGCGAAGCCATCGACTTTTGCCGCTACTATGCTCTACAAGCTCGCAAGCTTGGCGAGGCCCAGGAAGAGGATTATCAGGGACGCGGTGTGTTCTTGTGCATCAGCCCATGGAACTTTCCTCTCGCTATATTCACTGGTCAAATTGCTGCGGCACTAGCGACAGGTAACAGTGTTATTGCCAAACCTGCCATGCAGACCCCGATTATTTCCAGCTACACAGTAAAGCTTTTTCATCGTGCCGGTGTGCCCCGTAATGTGTTGCATTTATTATTGGGGAGCGGTTCCAAAATAGGTAAGTTACTGGTGCAGGATCCCCGTATTGCTGGGATCGCCTTCACCGGTTCAACAGCCACTGCAATGATCATAAATCGTCAGCTGGCTGAAAGACCCGGTAGCCCAGTTCCGTTTATTGCAGAAACTGGTGGTCAAAACTGCATGATTGTTGACTCTACGGCCCTACCCGAACAGGTCGTTGATGATGTCATTACCTCCGCTTTTCTCAGTGCAGGCCAGCGCTGTTCTGCCTTGCGAGTGCTGTTTTTACAGCAAGACATCGCCGACAATGTACTGACCATGCTTTCCGGTGCTATGGCCTCTATGCGTGCTGGCGACCCAAGGCTACTAAGCAGTGATTTGGGGCCTGTCATAGACCAAGGAGCACAAGCTGAATTGAATACCCATATCCAGCGTATGCATCGTGAAGCGACGTTTATCGCCAAGGTTGAACTTGATCAAAGTTGCCAACAGGGTAGTTTTATTGCTCCTCACGTATTCGAACTCAACTCCATAGACCAACTTGAAGATGAAGTCTTTGGGCCAGTACTTCATGTCATTCGCTACGCGGCGAAAGATCTGCACGGCGTTATTGCTCAAATTAATGCCACCGGATATGGCCTTACCCTCGGTATTCATAGCCGCATCGAGGCATTTGCTGAGACCGTCTTCCGCAATACTATTGCTGGCAATACCTACATCAACCGTAATATGGTGGGGGCTGTTGTAGGCGTAAATCCCTTTGGTGGCAGAGGACTGTCTGGCACCGGACCCAAAGCCGGAGGCCCTAATTATCTGCTGCAGTTTTCAAACTGCGCGCGGCAACTACCCAACGTCTCGCGCGACTTTGAATTAAATCAGCTGCCCTCAGCATCCACCACCGAGGAATCTGCGATGGTCGGCAGAGCTCACACAGCAATGGCAACTTGGCACAAACACGTCATTGAACAGCGTATTAGCATGACATTTAGAGCAACCGCCGTAATGGCCGATACCGCTGTTGATGGTATTCTAAGGGCAAAGTTAGCCACACCCTTACTTTTACCGGGGCCAACCGGAGAAGAAAACCAATTGAGCCTGGTCGCCCGCGGTGTGATGTTGGTAATTGTGCAAGACAGCGACACAGCGCAGGAGACAGTCAAACAAATTGGCAGCGCCCTGCTTTGCGGATGCCCCGTTATTATTGCAGCGCAAGACAATCACATTACCGCCATACACGATATTCAGCATACGTTTAACGCGGTTGGTCTTCCTGACGGACTGTTACAAACTGTTGATTTTGATCGCATTGGTGCCCTAACTCAGCATCCTGACATAGCCGGAGTGGTGGCCAATAGCAAAAACGCCAATAGCCAGTCACTGCGACAGCTAATTGCTCAACGTGATGGCAGTATTATTCCGCTAATAGAATGGCCCAAGAGCAACAAAGGCTATAACTATCACTGGCTGTTAGGCTTCTTGAGTGAGCGAACTCGCACAGAGAACTTGGTGGCACGTGGTGGTAATACGCAGCTGTTTAACTTGGCAGAATAGTCATTAGGTAAACTGCCACTCAGTACGGCCGGCAAAGCTGTCGGAATTGTTGGTGAAGCGAACCGAGGATGGATCTGCGCGGTAAAACACGCTTTTGGAAAAAGCCGCGCCGATCAATTGCTCTTGCTTGGTTACTGGGTTAGCAATGAGAGTTTTAATGTCGGGAAAGCGATCAAAATAAGCCCCTTCGGCCTTAGCGGACTCTAAGTCATCAAGCGTAGACACTGTAACTTGGAGCTGGGCTCCTTTAATTGATTGCCAGTGGCCGGTATAATCTGAGTAGATTGATGCCGCAATAGGCTCGCTTTTAACCAACGCCTTACTGTGCCTGCTGTTGGCTGAGGACAAAAAGTACAGACAAAAGGGTTGCTTAGACACATCTGCCACATACAGCACAGGTGCAGACCATGGGCCCTGCAGATCATTGGTTGCAAGGGTTAGCACCGATTCCGCCTGCAAAAACGCATACAGCTTAGAGAAGTCTTTAGACATTACCCTGCCAGCGCTGCATGTTGCCTGTTTCGATATCAAACAGATCTAAGGTGCGTGCAACGGTATGATTGATAATGTCATCGACGGTTTTAGGTTCAGAATAAAAAGCCGGAGATGGTGGGCAAATAATCGCGCCCATTTGGCTGGCTTTTAACATCAACTCGCAATGGCCGGTATGCAACGGCGACTCGCGGGGAACAATGACTAGTCTACGGCGTTCTTTTAGCATAACGTCGGCAGCACGAATAATTAAGTTCTCTGCATAGGAGTTGGCAATGCCCGACAAGGTTTTCATGGAGCAAGGCACCACAATCATGCCTGCGGTTTTGTAGGAGCCACTGGCAATACTTGCACCAATGTTTTTGTTATTGTGAACCTCATCGGCCAACGCCTCTACATCAGCTGCCGGCCAATCCGTTTCAATACCAATGTTCATTCGTGCGGCTTGACTCATAATGAGATGGGTTTCGACATCTGGATTTTTTGCCAGTGCTTCGAGCATTCTGATGCCATAAATAACACCGCTCGAACCCGACATACCAATCACTAAACGTTTCATTTAGACATTTCCTTTAGAGTGTTTTCACAACGGCAATGACGCTACGCTCGCCAACATTCTGCACTGTTTAGGGCACTTTTGATAGTACGGGTCAGATCTCTTGCTGTACCACTTAAACGCTTACCCATATGCCAGTTATCGCAACGCTACTAACAATAGCCTAGGTAGGCTAATTGATAATGTCTGCCGTGTTCAAGAACCACCGCTTATCAAAAAAATCGGCAGACATAATACTGAGCTTTATTTGGGTAATACAATAAGACCTTCGTTGGGATTCATTTTACCCACTACCACATCGGCATAAACCGCAGTGAAGGCGTCAAAGTCGGTGATAGTCTCAACGCTCATCCAACCCTTACTCTGCTGCATTCGCGCCATCATAAAGGCGCCAGTACGTTGATTAAACCCGTCTTGACCCCAGTCACCAATGCGCTTTTGCACATGTGACGGAGCAAAGAAAAAGCTACTGCGTTCTCTATTAATCTTGGCTGCAAGAGGATCCTTATCACTGAGTGTCTCCCAGTGAGTCATACCAACACTGACACAATTAAGCATGTTGTCACCCAATGGCCCATGTATGCCGCCCAACACTGCTCTATTACCAGCCATATCAACTATTACAGCGGTTTTACTCGCATCAATAGCGTCTAACTCGTCGTAACAGATAATCTCATCATAACAACCTAGTGACTTCACAAAGTCATAGTTGGGTCTGGACGTAATGCCCACCACCGTTGGTGCACTTTCGTCATCGGCTAATCCTTGGGCCATACCAATTGCGGTTTTACTGGAGCCACTGAGAACAAGTATCTGTTCAGCACCATGATAGCCTTCGTCTTGTAGGGCATCGCACAAACAAAATGAGGTCACGTGCAAAGGATTTAACAGAGCGCGAACATTATCACTGGACGCATCGTAGTTGGCCTCACCTGACATTAACAGGTAGTTGTTGTAAACCGCTGGCAGCTCTGCACGATGCGGTGCACCATCCTTAAAACGCTGCGCAGATACTTTAATTGGCGACATAACAAGAAAATCAGCGGGTGGAAAATAGCCATAAATACGCTCACCGACCGTCAACCCGTCACATTTAGACGATGTAATCTCCGCGAAGCCCCAAACAGGCAAACAACCCCAGTCCCCGCTTTCATTGGCAGTGGCGGGAAAGAACTTCCAATAGCCTATAGTATCGCCCGCGGCCCCATAGGTGACATTGTTTGCGGTAAAGGCAAAGCGCTCAACACTAACTAGAATGTCACCATCTTTTAGGTCAGCTAAGGCTTGAACCTTGTCTGTATTAACCAGGCGTGACTTAGTTAGGTCGGTTTTAAAGGTTTGAAATTCACTCATTTTCAGCTCCTTGAGCTAGCTCTACATTAAATTGTTGTAACTTGGTGATCGCAGGCATAGCGTTATTTTGAATACGCTGCATAATTTTCATTTTTTGTTGGTCATCTTTATCAACGCTACTGATTAGCTTAGTAAAACCATCGAGCCGATTTTCTCGAATCCAATGGCGCAGCGACTTATCTTGCGACCAATTAAATTGGTTCATCATCATGGCCAATGTCATAGGAATGTAATCAACATCGCTGTTTGGCGGCGGAACTAACGCGCACAGACGATTTTTTTCAACCTCAGTCTCATAATTCGCCTCAACAAAGGCGGCCATTGAAGCACTGAATGCTGGCTGATAGGCCCGTATCATCTGCGGTGTAATACAGTTTCCAGCAAATATTGGCAGTGGTTCTTTATGACCAAAAGATCGCTCCAAACTGGCCGAACAATCAACATGAATGTGCCCTGTTGTCGTTGAAATCTCACCCTCCACTAATATAATGCGGTTCGACTCAATGGCTCTGACTTGCCCCTTCCGCACCACATTTTTAATGCGCTGTAATTGCACAATTTCAGCCTTACTAATCGTCGCGGCGTGAAACATGCTAGGTCGCACATCGTCATCTAATCGTACCAAATAACCGCCTTTTTCAAGGCGGTCAAACATATCTTCGATAGAACTGGCGCCACCAATTGCCTCATACTGCTTGGCAATAGATCCTACAGACTTGTGGAAAAATGCCTCTGTGGGCTGTGTATTAGCTCGGTCTAGTAACCATGCTTCACGTGGCCTAATCCAAGTAATATCATCGGGGTCAACGCCAGCACCCAGCAACCATAAACAGGCATCTATACTAGTCTTGCCACCACCAACAATCACATAACCGGCGGGCTTTTCGCAGACACTTGTTAGGTTGTTGATCGGCATGAAGTGGACGTCTGCCGCAATAGTGAAATTAGGTGTGTGAGTTGAGGGTACCGCTATAGTCATAAACGTTGCATCGACTAACTTATCATAAATCACAGTATGCTTTTCACCGGTCAACTTAGACGTAAACTGGCCATCCCCCTCATAGTCGCACATGGGAAAGTATTGCACCCTGCCACTGGCTAAAAACCGCGACCGCATAACACCATCGAAATAAGCACATATCTCATCTCCGGTTGCAAGATCACCCATTCCTTGGTTCAAACCAACACGATCAATCTCTCCACGGCTTAGCTCTTTTGAACTAACCCCAAAAAAAGCGGAGGGTTGATGGAGAGTAACAAAGGGATATGCCATATTCCAGTGACCGCCTGGCTTGGCGTAGCGGTCTACAATAATTATGTTTACATCGGTCTCGGTAAACAGCGTGTCGGCAAAGGCCATACCTACCAATCCACTGCCAATAATTAGATAATCCGTTTTTAGCACTTCGCCAACTCTTCAGCCCTTTATTCCGTTTATTACAATTGCGAATACTCACCATAAAACTTAGGCGTTTGCCGCGTCGATTAATAACGCATGATACCGACAAATCCACTCATAAATCCATATTTGCGCTACTATTAGGACCAGAGGGAAACATTCATGCGCTACACACTTTTTTCGACACCGCTATTAACACCACTACTACGTATTTTTTCTAAAATTATACTCAAAGTCATTCGCTGGCGAGTCGATGGCACGCTACCAAAAGATCATAAAAAATATGTCCTTATTGTTGCACCGCATACCTCAAACTGGGACTTTATACTCTTTGTTCTTGCGGTATCAGTATTGCGTCTACAACCTAGCGTTCTTATTAAAGACAGCCTCTTTGTAGGACCTCTGGGGTGGTTCTTACGCTATTGCGGTGCAATACCGGTTAATCGTAAGCAAGCAGGGTCTTTAGTGACTTACATATCGAGTATTTACGCAGCTCAAGACGAATTTGTTTTAATCATTACGCCAGAGGGAACACGCAGCCCAAATGCAAACTGGAAGCGCGGCTTCCATCATGTGGCCACTACCGCAGGCGTTCCTATCTTAGTGGTCTATGTCGACAGCACCCGGCGAGTTATTGGCGTTGAAGGGCTTATGGAACCCAGTGACGATATTGATTCTGACATGCAGACTTTAAAGACATTTTTTGACACCAAAAAAGGGCTTAAGCCACAAAATTATGCCTCTTAGTGCGGCCTGATTCTGATATTATTTAGTGGCTTCACCCAACAAACAGGAACATATTCATCGACGATCTACTATTAAATTGGCTAAACGCTCATAAACAAAATGCTTGGGTAATCATTCCTTTGTTAGCCTTCTTAGAAGCCTGCCCAGGGATTGGATTGTTTGTATCGGGCGTTATTTTGTTGAGTATTAGCACGCTGCTATATACCGAACAGATCCTTACATTGGCACAAATATTACCGCTCGCCTTTGCCGGAGCGTGTTTATCAGATCATCTAGGCTTTTACTTTGGACGCTGGTTTGGTCCTCGCTTTCACAGCACCAAATTTGCCGCAAAAAGAATCGATAAAATACAAAAAGGAGAGGCGTTTATTGCCAAGTACGGTGCGTTCTCAATTATTGCCGGACGCTTACTCACGGCGGTCAGAAGTCTAGTGCCCATGATGATTGGCATTAGTGGGACCAGCCGCATAAAATTTTCTCTCGTCGATATAACGGCTTGTAGCCTCTGGACCAGCGGCCTTGGGTTATTAATTATTGGGTTAGACAGTACATTCATCTCGTCCATTTAATCCAATGAATATCCGGTGTCGCCATATGGTTCTAAATCTGAGCTTATGGCGATAGAGTGCGACCCTTTACTTCCTCACTATCGCTGTCTTCTCCTGTTACCTTAAAGAAAAAACTGATCTGTAAATAATCGCTACATTTACTGGATCAATATTTTCATTTCTACCACCTCTCGCTTTAATCTATTTAGCCCTTTTTCTGTTCGAAGAAGACCTAGAGCTAAGACTATAAAAATACGATGAGGAGCCAGTCAGTATAAATACCTACTCATTATAATTGGGTTAAATTATTAAAACCTTAAGCTCAAGTTGACCAAAAGCTAATATAACGTTATCCTTATATTAATATATTTCAATATAGTGATTGTCGTGGATCAAGGAAGATTACAAGATGTACTTAGCGCCGTGAAAGCGGTGGCTGATTTAACGAGACTTCGTCTGGTGTACTTATTAAAAGATGGCGAACTGAGTGTTAATGAGATAGCGCGAATCTTAGAGCAGAGCCAACCCAGAGTTTCGCGCCATCTGAAAATATTATGTGATGCAAGTATTTTAGAACGGTTCAGAGAACAGCATCATATTTACTATAGAGTCCCTACCCACGGGCTTGGCTATGATCTAGCATCGACCATTGCTCCTTTTATTCCTCAAGATGACGTCCAGATTTCTAAAGACTATCGTCGCAAACTCCTCATCGCTGGTGAGCGGGAGATGCTCAACACCCAATATATTGAAAATGACGCACCTGAATGGGTTCATCTACATAAATTACATGGTAATCCTGATTCATTTCGGCATTCAGTCACTTCTGTAATGCAAGGACAGCCGATCGGAAAGCTTCTTGATATAGCTACGGGGACAGGCAGGATGCTAGAGATTTTAGGGCCTGCATGCAGTCGAGGAGTCGGGATCGATATTTCAAAAAAAATGGCCAATGTTGCGCGAAGTAAACTTCAACGGCTAGAACTTAGCCACTGCACAATTCGCCAAGACGACATGTACCAAATGCGCTTCGCTGACGAAAATTTCGATACGGTAACGATCGATCAAGTGCTCTACTTTGCGGAACAACCTAATGCCGTTATTGAAGAGGCCACGCGTGTACTTGCTCCAGGTGGTCGTTTGCTAGTTATAGCCTTCACCTCAGCCAAGAGTACCTATGATGTTGAACTTGGGCTATCACCGACTAGTATACAAGCGTGGTGTCGAAACGCTGGATTGGAGCCAGACACACCCGTCAGTTTGCCGGGAATTGAAGCAAACATTGTTTTACTTATTGCAAAAAAGCCTAACTAAAAACCAAAAAAAAGGAGCAAGCTGTGGCACTAGGAGCCCATGAATTACGAGACAGAATTCAAACCAATCTCAATAACTTAATCACCCCAAAGGTTAGTTTCGAGTTTTTCCCCGCCAATACAGATTCGATGGAGAAGATACTCTGGAATAGTATTGAGAAGCTAGAACCGCTCGGACCAGAATTCATCTCTGTTACTTATGGTGCTGACGGGTCAACTCGCGAACGCACTCATGATGCAATAGCATCAATTCAATCGCGTAGATCCGTAGATGCGATGCCCCATCTGACTTGCGTTGGTGCTAAAAAACACCAAATAGACGAGATCAGTGATCAGTATATAGAACTAGGCGTCCGTAAAATCATGGCTCTTCGAGGTGACCCGCAAGGCGGCGCTGGAGCAGCTTATACCCCCACTCCGGGAGGATATGCTTATGCTGAGCAACTTGTTCAAGGACTCAAGGCTCGACATGATTTCGAAATCTATGTTGCGGCTTATCCCGAAACTCATCCTGATGCCCCCAGCCCACACTTCGATCTTCAGAATTTACAAAAGAAATTTGATGCTGGTGCCAGTAAAGCGATTACACAGTATTTCTTTAACACTGACAGTTATTTACGATTTCGTGATGCTGCTGTTCGCATGGGTATTAAAAATCCAATTATCCCGGGGATACTGCCCGTGACTAATTTTGCAACGCTACAGCGGTTTTCTGCAGCGAGCAGTGTTGCATTACCCAAGTGGTTAAAAACGGCATTTGATGGTTTAGATTCAGACCCTGAAACTCGTCAATTAATCGCTGCGAATATTGCTATTGAGCAGGTGATAACTCTGCAAGCTGAGGGTATTAATGACTTTCATTTCTACACCCTAAATCGAGCAGAGTTATGCTATGCCGTTTGTCATGCACTGGGTGTACGAGTTGCTCCCATACCACGAAATAAAGCTGCAGAGGCTGCCGCATGAAAAATCTATTGGTTGCATCTACTGAAAATATCACCCCAATAGACCCAACAGTTCGAGACCGCTTTTGTCAGATATTAAGACAGCAAGTTGCGTTTTTGGATGGCGCTATGGGCACAATGATCCAACAATATGACTTACAAGAACATGACTACCGAGGTGAGCGTTTTTCTGACTGGCCAAGCGACCTCAAAGGTAACAATGATCTGTTAACATTGACCCAGCCCCATATAATTTCAAGCATTCATAAACAGTATTTGGATGCCGGAGCCGACATTATTGAAACTAATAGCTTCAATGCAAATGCGCCTTCCATGGCAGATTATGGTCTCGAGGATTTGGTATATGAGCTAAATTATAGGGCCGCGTCACTTGCTCGCGCGGCCGCTGACCACTCTGAAAAAATATCCGGTCAGCAGCGTTTCGTAGCTGGCGTTTTGGGGCCCACTAACCGAACCTGCTCTTTGAGTCCTGACGTTGAGGACCCTTCCTTTAGAAACATTACCTTTGATCAGTTGGTTGCCACCTATGGTCAAGCCACGAGCGCTCTTCTTGACGGCGGGGCACATTTAATAATGGTGGAAACGGTATTTGACACCCTAAATGCAAAGGCAGCTCTCTTTGCTATTGACTGCGTTGCTCAAGAGCGCGGCATTGATATCCCGATTATGATCTCTGGAACTATTACCGATGCGTCCGGACGCACGCTCTCAGGACAAACTACCGAAGCATTTTGGCACTCTGTTCGACACGCTAAGCCAATATCTATTGGTTTAAATTGTGCTTTAGGAGCTGCTGAGCTCCGACCCTACCTGCAGACACTTTCTAAAATAGCCGAATGCTTCATCAGCGTGCATCCTAATGCAGGGCTGCCTAACCAATTTGGCGAATATGATCAGTCTGCCGCAGAGATGGCTTTAGTCATCAAAGAATTTGGTAGCGAAGGTCTTTTTAATATTGTTGGGGGTTGCTGTGGTACTACTCCTACTCATATCAGGACAATAAAAGATGCGGTGACTGGTTTATTACCGCGAGACGTTCCTGAAGCACCAAAATCTCTATTCTTAAGTGGACTAGAACCTCTAGAGATAAATTCAAGTAGCCTGTTCGTTAATATTGGTGAGCGAACTAACGTTACTGGATCTGCAGTATTTCGTAAATTAATCGAGGCTGAAGATTATGAATCTGCCATTCAGGTTGCGCGCCAGCAAGTAGAAAATGGCGCACAAATTATTGATATCAACATGGATGAGGGCATGTTGGATTCGGAATCCGTGATGGTTAAATTTCTGAACTTGATAGCCGGCGAACCCGATATCGCGCGAGTTCCGATCATGATTGATTCCAGTAAATGGTCAATTATTGAAGCAGGACTAAAATGCATCCAGGGTAAAGGCGTAGTCAACTCCATCTCAATGAAAGAAGGTGAAAAGCAGTTTATCGAGCAGGCGAAGTTAGTCCGACGCTACGGAGCAGCAGTGGTTGTAATGGCGTTTGATGAACAGGGGCAAGCCGATACCTTAAAAAGAAAGGTTGAGATTTGCCAGAGAGCCTACACTGTATTGACTACCGTGGTGGGTATGGATCCTTGTGATATCATTTTTGATCCTAATATTTTTGCTGTCGCAACAGGTATTGAAGAGCATAACGAGTATGCGCAATCATTTATTCAGTCTTGTCTTGAGATAAAAAAATGCTGTCCGGGCGCGTCTCTGTCCGGGGGGTTATCTAATGTCTCATTTAGCTTCCGTGGGAACAATCCTCTGCGCGAGGCTATGCATTCGGTCTTCCTGTACCACGCTATCCAAAACGGTCTCACAATGGCCATCGTTAACGCAGGACAGTTAGCAATTTATGATGACTTACCCGCTGAGCTCCGCGATACCGTAGAAGATGTGATTCTCAATCGTAATCCAGACTCGACAGAACGTCTGCTAAATCTAGCCCCTAAATATGCAAATAGTCAAACTGCTTCTTCGACTCGGGAAGAAGCAGATTGGAGAGGTCTGCCTATCAAAGAACGCCTCACTCACTCGTTAGTAAGTGGCGTTGATACATATGTTTTAGACGATGTTGAAGAAGCTCGTCTTGCCTCCGAAAAACCTCTCGATGTCATTGAAGGGTCTCTCATGGATGGTATGAATCGTGTTGGAGACCTTTTCGGTGCGGGCAAAATGTTCCTTCCCCAAGTGGTTAAATCAGCTCGGGTAATGAAAAAAGCAGTGGCATATTTAGTACCGTTTATTGAGGATGAAAAGGGCGGTGTCCCTATGAAGACCAATGGCAAGATTGTTCTTGCCACAGTCAAAGGTGATGTCCATGACATCGGCAAAAATATTGTTGGCGTAGTACTTCAGTGTAATAATTTTGAAGTCATTGATCTTGGAGTAATGGTACCCACAGCGAAAATTCTAGATATCGCCGATAGTGAAAGCTGTGACATGATCGGACTATCTGGGCTAATTACACCATCACTGGATGAGATGGTAGGTGTCGCGAAAGAAATGCAACGCCGAGGAGACTTACGACCACTACTCATTGGAGGAGCTACAACTAGCCCGGCACATACTTCTGTCAAGATCGATCCTAACTATAATGGCACAGTGGTTTATGTTAAAGACGCATCAAGGGCCGTAGGTGTTGCACAGCGTTTAATGCGAGAGCCATCTGCATTCGCAGAGCAGCTGGCAGCAGCTCATAGTAATAAACGGGAAGCCTATGCGTCGAGAGCTAAATCGCCACTAAGACCTTTTCCACAGGCGCTTGCACGTAAGCCAAATATTGACATGAGTCGTAAAACAACTGTACCGGTAAAGCTTGGTGTAACAGAGCTTTCACCGACACTTGAAGAGCTTCATGAATTTATAGACTGGATGCCATACTTCAATGCATGGGAATTTAGTGGTCGTTTTCCGGACATACTTTCTGATCCAATAAAGGGCCCTGAAGCCCGTAAACTCTGGGACGACACGCAACGTTTACTCAATCAGATCATGACAGAAAAGTGGTTAACACCTAAGGGAGTGGTTGGCTTATTCGCTGCGCGCTCGCTAGGCAATGCTATAGCGTTACAAGACGAGGGTAATAATCAATCGGTAATACTTCATTGTCTGCGACAACAAAAATCTCGAGATGATTTAGCATCCCACTCTCTTGCTGACTTTATTGATCAGAAAGATGACTATGTTGGGGCGTTTGCTGTAACTGCTGGGCACGGTATTGACGAACATATCTCTCGTTTTGAAGCAGATCATGATGACTACAATGCCATTATTTTAAAAGCATTGGCAGATCGATTCGCCGAAGCATTTGCAGAGTGGGCTCACAAAAAAGTTCGCTGCGAGCTATGGGGCTATTCAGCCTCCGAAGAATTAGACAATAATGCGCTCATAAAAGAAAAATACCAAGGGATTAGGCCTGCTCCTGGTTACCCTTCCTGTCCGGATCATCGTCTTAAGTTGGTCATTTGGCAATTATTAAACGCCGACAAAATCATTGGTGTATCGCTAACAGAGTCTTTGGCAATGTGGCCATCAGCGAGCGTCAGCGGATTTTATTTTGGTCACCCTCAAGCGCACTACTTCACGTTGGGACGAGTTGATAAGGATCAAATTGAGGAGTATGCCAAGGCAAGAGAAGAAAGTATCGATGAAAACGAAACTTGGCTTGCTCCGGTGCTTGGATACTAATGGCAATCTCAGATAATTGAATTCGTTTAACCTAAGAGACCACAGGTAACACTATTTAAGCTTAACCGCGGTGCCAAATGCTAGAATTTCACAAGAGCCATCCATGATCGCGCTAGTGGTGAAGCGTATGCCTACGACGGCATCAGCGCCCTTCTGTTGGGCGCTTTCAACCAACCTAGTAATTGCTATATCGCGGGCCTCATTGAGCATTTCGGTATAACCGCGTATTTCACCACCGACAATGCTTTTTAAGCCCGCCATGATGTCGCGGCCAATATGCTTTGCCTGCACGACGTTGCCGGTGACAACACCCATGCTCTGTATAATGTCTCTTCCGGGAATTGTTTCTGTAGTTGAGTAAATCATTCGCAGCGTCCTTGGCCTGAGCCTTTAGATGTAAATTAAAAGATAGAGATAAAACATAATAGATGCAACCGCAATAACATCAAAAACTCAACTGAGCGCACAAAAAAACCCGCTTTCGCGGGCTTTTTATAGTCAACCTTGAGTATGAACACTAGTCCATAGACAGAATGACTTTACCCTTTGCTCGGCGCTCCGCAATGGAACCAAACGCAGAGCTATGATCATCAAGAGAATAAACTTCAGTCACCAGTGGCGTAAATTGGCCGCCATCAATCATCTCAACTAGCTCTCTAAAATTTTGTTGCGACGATAATGGATCGCGGGCAGACCATGCTCCCCAAAAAACACCGACCATTGATGCACCTTTTAGTAGCGCTAAATTGAGTGGCATTTTGGGAATCGGGCCAGAGGCAAAACCAATCACCAAGAACCGGCCATCCCATGCAATAGCACGGAATGCCTGCTCAGAAAAATCGCCGCCAACAGGGTCATAAATAACGTCTGCGCCCTTGCCTTTGGTAAGCTCTTTAACCTTTTCTTTAAGGTTTTCCGTCGCATAATTAATACGCAAGTCAGCTCCTGCTTCACAGGCGAAGTCGAGTTTTTCTTCAGTACTAGCCGCAGCAATTACTGTGGCGCCCATTGCTTTTGCAATTTGAATAGTAGCAATACCCACACCACCGGCCGCTCCCAGCACCAGGACAGTTTCACCAGGCTTAAGTTGTGCCTTTTGTTTAAGTGCATAGTAGGACGTACCGTAAGTCACCGCAAAACCGGCGGCTTGCTCAAAGGACATGCTATCGCCTTTTGGAAACGTCGTATACTCAGAGGTAACCGCCTGGCTAGCAAAGCCACCAATCTGTACCATACCCACCACTTCATCGCCTACTTTGCGAGTCTTGACGCCCTCACCGAGCTTGGTGACAACACCAGACACTTCTGTACCCGGAATAAATGGTAGCGGTGGCTTAAATTGATACTTACCCTCCACCGTCAAAATATCAGGGAAGTTGACCCCTGCAGCTTTGACCTCAATCAATACCTCCCCGGCTCCCGGCTCAAGATCATCGCGTGTCTCAAGGCTCAAGTCTTTAGTTGATCCGAACTCACTGCATATTAGTGCTCTCATAATCTCATCCTAGAAATTTAGTTATTGTATTCACGCAGCTCACGTCGACCAATTACCATACGATGCACAGCATCAGGGCCATCAGCAAAGCGAAGTGTACGCTGGGCGCCATACCAACCGGCTAATGGTGTGTCATCAGAGATGCCTATACCGCCATGCATCTGCATAGCTTCATCAATAATTTTGAGTGCCATGTTTGGCGCAGCCACTTTGATCATAGAGATAAACGGCTGAGCGGCGTCGGTACCCATGTTGTCCATAAGCCATGCCGCCTTTAGACATAACAATCGCGTCATTTCGATATTAATGCGGGCATCGGCAATAATGTCTACGTTACCGCCAAGTTTAGCCAGCGGACGACCAAAGGCTTCGCGACTCACTGCGCGTTCACAGAGTAATTTAAGCGCCGCTTCAGCAAGCCCAATGGAACGCATGCAATGATGGATTCGACCCGGCCCGAGACGCCCTTGGGCAACCTCAAAACCACGACCCATGCCTAAGATCATGTTCTCTTTGGGGACACGTACGTCAGTGAAGCGCATATGCATGTGGCCATGAGGTGCATCATCAACATTCATCACGGTCATTGGTCGGAGATTTTTAACGCCAGGAGTCTCAAAGGGAACCAATACTTGAGAATGCTGAGCATGGCGTGGGCCACCTGGGTTGGTATTGCACATAACAATAAGAATCTTGCAACGCGGGTCACCAGCGCCTGAAATCCATATTTTTTCACCATTAAGAACCCACTCGTCGCCGTCAGCGACACAGCTCATGGCAATATTAGTGGCGTCAGAGGAGGCTACTGATGGCTCGGTCATCGCATAGGCAGAACGAATTTCCCCATTAAGTAAAGGTGTAAGCCATTTCTCTTTTTGCTCTTCAGTACAGTAGCGCGCTAAAACCTCCATATTGCCAGTGTCTGGTGCAGCGCAGTTAAAGACTTCCGGGGCTAAAAATGAACGTCCGGTCTGTTCCGCTATATAGGCATATTCAACAGTGTTGAGGCCATAGCCACCTTCCCAATGCGTCAGGAAAAAATTCCAAAGGTTTTTGGCTTTAGCTTTACTCTTGAGGGTTTCAAGAATTTCAGTCTGACGGTCGGTAAATGTCCAACGATCACCTTTGGCAATTTCTTGGTGATATTCCATTTCAAGTGGAATAATTTCAATATCGATAAAGTTTTTCACTTCTTCGAGTATTGGTTTAACCTTATCGCTAATACCTAAATCCATTTTCTTTTCCTTATAATTTTAGTAATCCGAAACTGCCGGTAGTGTAAACCAAAAAAGGTTACCTTATCGGCAACCCCCCTTTTTTCCTTTTAGTATCCGCTGATCAGTGCGAAGCGATTTGCATGATAGTTATAACCACCCAAGAGCATCTGGGCAGGTCTAGCACGTTTAATAAAAAATCCAATTTCATATTCATCAGTCATTCCGATACCACCATGGATCTGAATAGCTTCATTGGTAGATAATTCTGCTACTTCGCACAGTTTAGCCTTAGCAATGCTGGCAAGTGCAGAGCTCTTTACATCACCCTCATCAAGCGACTGCATAACCTTTAAAACTACTGATTTGCACATCTCAATTTCGCTCCACCAGTGGGCAGCTCGATGTTGTAATGCCTGAAAGGAACCAATGAGAGCCCCAAATTGCTTACGCTCTTTCATGTAGTGAAGAGTACGATCAAAACTTTCTTGCGCGATGCCAAGTAGTTCTGCAGCAATGTGAGCGTTGCCTGCATCTAAGGTTGCTGACAGCGCAGCGAAGCCTTTGTCCTGCTCTCCAAGTAATGCATCTATTGACACTTCAACATTGGTGAAGGTGATAATGGCAGCATTGCGGCCATCCAGCATCTGAGTTCTTTGTACGTTGACGCCATCTGACGTTCGATCTACCAAAAACAGGCTAATACCTTTCATGTCACCTGGACTACCGGAAGTACGAGTTGCAACAATTAATTTATCTGCGGTGCTGCCATCAACGACAAACCGTTTCTCACCATTTAGAACATAGCCACCGTCTTTTGATACAGCTGACATTGCAGTCTGAACTGGGTCATGATGGATTGTTTCATCAACCGCAAGTGCCATAGTTAACTCACCACCGGCAATTGCCTCAAGCAGCTCGCTCTTCTGTACTTCGCTACCAGCCACATTGATTGCGGTAACGCCAAGAATTGCGGTTGATAACAATGGAGACGCTGTTAACGTACGACCACTTTGTTCCACAATTTGAGCCATACCAACATGGCCGAACGCCAAACCACCATATTCTTCAGGCACCAAGATTGCGGCCCAACCCATGTTGGCCATTTGACTCCATAGCGTGTCTGAATAACCTTTGTCGCTACCAGCGTCGCGCTGCGCACGCAGCTCTGAGACTGGAGCATGCTCAGCCAAAAAGCCTTGCGCTGACTCTTTGAGCATTTCTTGTTCTTCGTTTAATACAAGTGCCATGATAATTACCTCTAAAGTCTGTTAACCCAAGCCAAGAATATTTTTGGCGATAATGTTCAGTTGAACTTCTGAGGTTCCACCTTCAATTGAATTGCCTTTTGTTCGCAATAACGTTTTTGCCGTCCAGCCGTCATTAGAGACATCGCCTTCCCACACCAAATCATCGCTGCCACCAATTTTCAACAAGGTTTCAAAACGACGTTTGTTGAGTTCGGTACCATAATATTTAAGCATGGCTGAAGTAGCTCCAATGCCTTGGCCCGCCTTAGCCTCGTCAGTTACTCGTTCAGCAGTAAAAGCAAACGCCGCAGCATCTATCTCCCATCTAGCGACATCGGTACGCATGAAAAGGTCATTTAAACGACCTTCTGTGGTGCCCATGGTCTGCGCGGCAATAGCGCCGAGCGTTTTCGATCCAGAACCGCTTAGACCCATACCGCCAATCATCTCACGTTCGTGGGTTAGTAAATATTTCGCAATAGTCCAACCTTGATTGACATCACCCACCACTTGATCTTTTTCAACACGAACGTCATCAAGAAAAGTCTCGCAAAAAGGCGAGCTTCCAGAGATAAGCTTAATAGGCTTTGGGGTTACTCCAGGTGTTTCCATATCAAATAGTACTAAGCTAATGCCCATTTGTTTTTTCGCATCTGGATCGGTGCGCAGCAGGCAAAACATCCAGTCTGCTTTGTCACCATAGGAAGTCCATACCTTTTGACCATTGGCAATAAAGTGATCACCCATATCCACTGCTTTACTTTGTAATCCTGCCAAGTCTGAACCGGCGTTTGGTTCACTATATCCCTGACACCATCGAATCTCACCGCGAATAATCGCAGGTAAATGCTGTTGCTTAAGTGCTTCAGAGCCAAATTTTAAAAGTGCTGGACCAATCATCCAGATACCAAAACTGTCTAGTGGTGAACGCGCTCTTATGCGACTCATTTCTTCCTTCAAAATTTTGTGTTCAGCTTTATCAAGCCCACCACCGCCATATTCAGTCGGCCAATCGGGGGCTGTCCACCCTTTTGCACCCATGCGATCCATCCACAGTTTCTGGTCTTCGCTTTCAAAGGTCCAATTACGACCGCCCCAACAGGCTCCCTCTCCAGCTATCACGGGCGAACGCATACTCCGAGGGCAGTTCTCTTCTAACCAGTCTCGAGATTCTTGCCTAAAAACTTGTAAATCACTCACATTGAACTCCTACTAGATTCGGTATTCTTGGGATGGTCTGGACTGCTTGGAAGTAGCACACAACCACGTTTTTAAAGAAATTGAACTTACAGTATGTTATTGTGATTTTCAAGCACTTCGGTGACTGGCCGCCCACAAAAATAGCCGTTTAAACCCTATTGCGGTGGCTACTAATTACAGTGACCCGTAAACTTCGAGTAGTATCAGCAATCTAGCATATTCACATAAATGAGAAGGATCGAAGCATGTCTGAACTATCCAACAAAAGTATCGTCTTAGCCAGCCGTCCTGTGGGCGAGCCAACCGCCAAAGATTTTCGACTAGAAACGTCGAGTGTTGCGCCGCTAAAGGATGGAGAGGTTTTAATTAAAACCCTGTATCTTTCGCTAGATCCTTATATGCGCGGTCGCATGAGCACAGCCAAGTCCTATGCAGATCCAGTTGCTATTGGCGATGTGATGGTCGCTGAGACTGCCGGCATAGTCGTTGATTCTAGATCTGATAATTATGTCGTTGGAGACTATGTTTGTTGTCGAGCGGGCTGGCAAGAATATTTTGTCTCACATCATAAAGACCCAATGACCTATAAGGTGGATCCAGGCAAAGTACCCCTCTCGACTTATCTTGGTGTGTGTGGGATGCCTGGCCGTACTGCGTACTTTGGTTTGATACGAGAAGGTAAACCAGTGGCCGGCGAAACATTGGTGGTCTCAGCAGCCTCAGGTGCCGTGGGTTCGGTGGTCGGGCAAATTGGTAAAAAACTGGGTTTGTATGTAGTAGGTATTGCCGGTGGCGAAAAAAAATGTGCCTATGTTAAGGATGAACTCGGTTTTGATGAATGTGTTGACTATAAGTCGGATAACTTTGGTAGTGCATTAAAAACCGCTTGTCCGAATGGTATTGATATCTATTTTGAATCAGTTGGTGGAGCGGTAACCGAAGCGGTCGCCAAGCAGTTCAACTCTGGCGCTCGAGCACCTATCTGTGGCTATATTGCTAGTTATAACGCAACGGATATCACCAAAGAGCGCACACCATTTCATATTTTTGGCGAATTAAAAAATCCTCCGGAACACAAGTTCTTTTTGGTGTTTGACCACTATGCAGACTTTGCCGAGGCCAATAGCGCGCTCACTAAATGGGTCGCAAGTGGCGAGATAAAGTATCAAGAGACTGTAGGGGAAGGATTAGAAATGGCTCCTGAGTACTTTAGTTGGCTGTTTAGTGGAAAGAATTTTGGTAAATTAGTTGTTAAAGTAGCGGATGAATAAACCAAACTCGGCAAGGACACTATCGGATGAGTGAAGCTCTACAACAACTGTTAGACATTCTACAGTTAGAGAAAATTGATACTAACATCTACCGTGGTATTACCCCCGAGACGAGTAATCGTCGAGTATTTGGTGGGCAAGTTTTTGCGCAGGCCATGCGAGCTGCGCAAGATACTGTCGATGCTGAACGTTCAGTGCATTCACAGCATGCCTATTTTTTGCGCCCGGGCGACCCAAGTGTACCTATTCTTTATGAGGTTGATAACATTCGTGATGGCGGGTCGTTTACTACGCGCCGTGTGGTGGGGTCTCAGCGAGGCAAAGCGATATTCAATACCGAAATATCCTTTCAAGTGTTAGAGGAAGGGTTGAGCCACCAGGCCGATATGCCCGATTGCCCGGGGCCAGAGGAGCTTGAAGATGACAGTCATCGGTGGAATAAAATTCGTGAGCAACTGGACCCCTCCGCGAAAAAGCGCTCATCAAAAAATCGTCCAACATTGCGTCCAATACAGATGCGTTCTGTGGAGCCGATTAACTATATTGACCCCTCCCCAAGAAAGGCTGAACAACTTATCTGGATAAAAGCTGCCGGAGCGCTACCTCTGGACGCCGATTCGAGTCTTCACCATGCAATACTCGCGTATGCGTCAGACTTTAGCTTAATGAGTACTGCTCTGATGCCACATGCGGTGAGCATAATGAACCCAAAGCTACAACCGGCTTCTCTTGATCACTGTATTTGGTTTCACGATAATTTTAAAGCCGACCAATGGCTGTTGTACCACATGGATAGTCTACGCTCGAGTCGGTCTAGAGGGCTCAGCAGAGGTACTTTTTATGCACAAGACGGACGTCTAGTAGCCAGTACAATCCAGGAAGGCTTAATGAGGCTGCATAGAGAATAGGTCCGCACCAGATAAGGCTATGTGCCCTCTAGCGCGCTATTTGGAACACGGTATCCCATGTTTCACCCGCAGGAATTGAAATGGGTTGATCATTTAGCCCGTTTTTAACAAAAGCAGGCTCAAGACAAATGAAGGGTGAGTCTGTTTCCTTACGCCATACCGTCATCCGATTAAAACTAGTTAAGTCTGCTGTAATAGTCAAGACTGGATTAGATCCAATGGTTAATCGCGTCTCACCCAACCCATGCCCTTTTAAATGTAAGTCCGGTTTACCAATAACACGAACACGCCTCGGCCCAGATTTACTCTCAAAAAGAAGCTCTAAGCTATCTTCTATAAGAACATCTGCATAATCTTGGTTATTGTCATTTGCGGTTTGAGCACGTGTTTCAAAGACCATATCCTCGCCTTCGGCAACTGCGTAATAAGGATGAATTCCCGGTGCTATGGGCATTGAACTGTCTGATTCATTAGTTAAACTGAGAGCCGCTGTTAAGCCAGAATCATCGATAGAAAAAGTCACTATAAAACAAAAATCAAACGGAAATCTCTGCCGGGTCTCTGTATTCGAATTTAACTGATAGGTAGCACTCGTGGCGCTATTGTTAAGTAACTGATATCCAAAATCCCTAAAAAATCCATGTTGTGTGATCGTAAAATTGGCACCTTGATACCCAAAAATATCGTTAATCAACGGTCCGAAATTCGGCATGCATATTGGAATTCCGCTGTGTTCCATATCGGCTGAATTGTAATGCAAAAGATTTTTTTCTTTAAAAAATAGCCCTAAAACATGAGCACCATGGGAGTCTATACATACTGACCAGTTACCATGCTTTATATAAGCAATGTCGCCAATGCCTTTAATCTGCTTAATATTCACTATAATGTGCCTGCCTGCCATGAGATTGAATTAATACCGGATATATCGATCATAAAGCGTCTTTTGGTGCGGTGGGCGTATTTAAAAATGTGAAGAACCAGTGCACTAAGATAACCATCGCTATGTCTTCTGTGTTGGCAAGCAAGCGGCTTAACCCTATGCCTCCTAAAAATGCACCCAAGCAATTAACAAACTTCCAGCGCAGAGTGAAAAAATGGATGCTTGCGAAGACTAAATTACTCAACAGAACTGCTGGAATCATTCCCACAGTACCCAACAACAGGGTCGGTAATATTAGCCGAAACGACAATTCTTCTAAAAAAGAAATAATTAGTAAATAGCCGAGCCAAGCATACTGAGTGATTCCAATCTTTTGGGCCCTAAATACCAAAAATGTAATAAAGAATCCGAGTATCACAAACATTGCGACAAGATAAAAAAATGTACCCGCGATTAACGATGAAAAACCCAAGATCACTATATCAATAGCGCCTGTTACAAACAGACAAAGCAGGCTAATAATCGCCATGGTGAGCCCATGGCGCAGAATAATCTCACGAAATGTAGCCACATAAATACCACTAGGTGACATCTTGCGCTGCAATCGACCTTCTTTAAGTCCAGTGTTAGTCTTTTCGTTAACCATGAAACATTGAACCCTTTGGTGGCACTGCTGATGCTATGAAATAACCGCTGTAAGATTTCATCTATATTAAATGAGACCTCGTCTGATCGGGATAATCCACGTTATTTATAAGTTAATGTACTTTGTTTTTTTACCATTAACTTTTTTGAGGTAATTTCTAGTTTCTTCGCGTATGTGCCGGTTGGTCAAAAACCAATAAAACTCACTAGTCGACATATCATTGACACGCGCAATTGCGCTAGTTTTGTTGCCTGCCTTGTTTAGACTCCGCCAAAGATTACCCGCTCCGCCGTTGTAACTCGAAATAATCGCATACTCACGTTTTTTAGGGTCACGTATCCCAGCCAAATAGCGGTTTCCTAAAATACTCAGATAACCTGCCGCCACCTCTATATTGTTTTTGGGGCTGTATAAAAAAGCCGATGTAGGCGTATGTTTGTAGCCTTTGATCAATGAAAAATAATCTCGTCCTGCTGTATTAGCTTTAATTTGCATTAACCCAAGAGCATTAGACCTTGAACGAGCCAGTGGATTGAATGAACTCTCCGTTTCCATAATCGCCATCATCAGCGCAACTGGAACACCATACTGCCGTCCTGCATCCTTGACTAATTTAATATATTTACCACCGGCAATGTCTTTGTGCGTTTCGACCATAGAAATCATCACACTAAAACGCCCCTCTTTAAATGATCTTCGGCGTACCAGCACATCTGCAAACGCGCCAGCACTTCGCAATGCTTCGATTGGCTTGCCGGTATGATCAACTACCTGCCCCCAAAAAAAGGGGCGATTAGTTTTCTGATTAATTAAGCCAAAATCTTGCGCCGTTTTAGCATCAATGACCGAGGGATCAATTTGAGTTAAAAGCACATTAATGATCGATTGTTTAAGACTTTCTGGAGTAATAGCGGATACAAAAATAAAACCCTTTTCAAAGTCAACAAGAGTGTCTGTATCCATAGTTTTATTAAACGACAGAACTGAGGGGTTGTAGGAACCTTGCTCAGATGACTGGCCTTGATACTCACGCAGCAATGCAGCGACATCATCATCATATTGATCAAACTCGATAGCTACAGCTGATGGAAGCAGCTGACTAAAAATAGTCAAAAAGGCCATGTACGTGAGAATTTTTTTTCCCAATAATTGTCGGAGATTCATCTCTATTTACCGATCATAGTCATAGTCAGGGTGCTGTTCAATTAAACCTCTGCGCATGCGACGCATGCCCTTAAGCCAGCGATCATAATCTTCACCTTTTCTCTGCGCATAGGTTGCAAGTTCAGCGTGAGGAAGAATCATAAATTGCTGCTCAGACATACCCTTCAAAATGGCTACAGCCGCAGTATCGGCAGTCATAACATCATCATTACCACTAACACCTCTACCACCCTCTGTCATACGCGTTTTCACATACAACGGGCAGACTACCGATACGGTAATGTTGTCATCGCCATGGGTAATGGCCAGTGACTCTGCAAACCCAACAGCCGCTGTTTTAGTCGTTGAATAGGCTGCGTCACCCACTTGGCAAAGCAACGATGCCCCAGAGGCAACATTGACCAAATAGCCACCGCCGCGCTTTATCATACCCGGCACAACCGCACGAGCCGCGAAAACATGCGCCATAACATTGACATTCCAGCTAGTCTGCCAGGCTTCATTAGACGCCGAAGCGGCCATCCAACCAGGGCCATCACTAAAGGAAACACCTGCATTAGAGACAAAGATGTCAATGGGGCCCAATCTGGACTCAGTCTCTAGCACGACAGATTGAATATCTGCTTCAAGGCCAACGTCTGCAGCCAAGCCAATACCTCCGAGTGGCGCAGCCACGGCAATGGCTGCATCTCCCTCAAGGTCCACCACAGCAACCTTAGCCCCAGCATTTGCAAACTGTTCGCATAGCGCCCGCCCAATGCCATTGGCTCCCCCAGTAACTAGTACTATTTTGTCTTTAAAATCCACGCTAAACTCCTTTAGAAAGTAATTATCCTTTGATCAAAATAGCCTCGAGCGCAGATCTAATCTGATTAGGTATGGGAACAGATTTGTCGGTAGAGCGATCTACAAACACATGAGTAAATGTTCCCATAGCCGATGCATCAACCGCCTCTTTTTGAAAAATACCGATACCGTATTCCACCGAACTATTCCCAAGGCGATTTACACGTAATCCCGCTTCAATAAGCTGTGGATACGCGATAGGTGACTTGTACTGACAATTAGACGCAACCACAAAGCCGATAATATCTGCGGTGTGGATGTCCAGCTCACCCTCTTCAATCAAGTATTTATTAGCCACCGAGTCAAAGTAGCTGTAGTAGGCAACATTATTAACGTGACCGTAAATATCATTATCCATCCAGCGTGTCGTAATATCTGTGAAGTAACTGTAATCCGTTCTTTGATTATCGCTCATAGTTCGCTCCCTTTTTTCAGTACGCTTGACGATAGATCGCTAGTGAATCGTTTAGATTAACCTCTCGTGGGTTATTAATCAGCAGGCGCTGTTGAAGCATTGATTCTCTGGCAAGCTTTGGAAGATCATTTTCAGCGATATCCATCTGTCGCAGTGTTGTTTGCAGCCCCAGGTCAGCGGCTAGGACGAGAAAATGATCCGCTAGCATCTCAGTAACGGCGGTAGGGTCATCTGGCAATAGCTTACCCGGCATAATGAGGCCAGCAATCTCAGCATATAATTCTGCAGCAGCTGGAGCATTAAATCGCAGTACATAGGGCAAGACCAATGAGTTACTCAAACCATGGGGTATGTGATAATTTCCCCCCAATGGATAGGCTAGCGCATGCACAGCCGCTACTGGTGCGTTAGCGAACGCTTGCCCTGCAAGCATCGCTCCTAACAGCATGGCACCACGCGCCTCTAAATTATCGCCCTGTTTGACGGCAGTACTGATGTTCGCAGCTAATAAGCGTAACGCTTCTCGTGCGAGCATATCTGATAGCGGATTTTTCAATCGTTTTGATGTGTAGGCTTCAATGGCATGAACCATGGCATCAATACCTGTCGCCGCTGTCACATGCGCCGGTAGCCCTGTAGTCAAACTCGCATCGAGAATGATTTTGTCAGCCAACAGTGTTCGACTGACAACCCCCGCCTTGGTCGTTTCACCGGTAGTAATAATAGACACCATGGTTGCCTCAGAACCGGTTCCAGCTGTGGTGGGTATCTGTATTAGTGGTAAGCGACCGCCAGTGACCTTATCTACACCATAAAGATCAGCCAATAATTGTTTTCCATTGATTAATACAGCCAGTAATTTGGCAACATCCATGGAGCTTCCACCACCAAAACCAATGACGCAATCACACTTAAAGTCTCGTGCTTTGGCGACTGCATCCATGACCACTGATTCAGGTGGATCGGCAACCACATCGGCATAAATGCTGTATTCAATGTTATGCGATTTCAAGCTCTGAAGTGCTTTATCTAATAGGCCAAACTGGACTATGCCAGCATCTGTCACAACCAAGACTCGACTAATACCCATGGCGACAGCCATGTCTCCAACTTGAGCTGATGTTCCTGGCCCGACCACCACATCAGCTACTGTACTGAAAACAAACTTATTCATATCAAACTACTCACTTAAGTCAAAATAAATTTAATTTACATTAGGTTTTATCGTCAAACCATTGATAAATATATTTAAATAATCTCTAGAAATCTGTTTTCCGCTAGTGCTTTTCACCCATTCCAACAAGTCGGGACTTGCTTCAATAGCCCCAGATAAAATGTGCTGAGCAATCTCCGCATCAATGTCACGCAGAGTCCCGTCATCAAATCCCTGGCGAATAAAGGCCCCTAAATTGTCACTGTTTCTTTTACTAGATTTGAGCACTAATTTTCGATGCGACTCATCAAGTGAAGGCAATGATCGATAGCGGATTAATGGGCCTTGATCACTTAACTGTATATTAACCAAATATTGCAAAGCACATCCAACTTTTGCAAGCCCGGAATCTGCCGATTTATTAGCCTGTTCAAGCAATAGTTGCTCAATACTAAGGGTTCTCTCAAAGCACTGGTATAAGAGTTCTTCTTTGTTTTTTATATGGTAGTAGAAGGCACCTTTAGTCACTTCTAAGGAACCCGCTATCTCATCCAGCGACGTCCCCTTATAACCCTTTTGGTTAAAGTGAATAGAGCCAACCCGATAAAAGGCCTCTCTCTTAGCTTGCTTTTGAGCCTCTCGGTCAAAACTGTCGACGCTTTTATGGCTGACCTTGGGCAATAGAATCTGTTCAAATTGATGGGATTGAGCTGAAATGCCATTAATCATAATGTCCATTACACTCGCGACGACCTCTTTAATGTTAGCCGTATGCTTGCGATTCAACCAAACAGGAAACCATTGAATAATCGAGAAGACAGCCAATGTGATCACAGCCGGGTCAACATCACCAATAGTGCCCTCGTCAATACCTTGTATTACCATTGTTTGACATAGCTCAAAAACTTCTGACCAACGCTGAAAGATATCCTCCCGGTGCGCCTTCTCTAGCGAAGAAACCTCAGTCAACATAGCAAAGTGTGGCGCCTCATTACGTAATGTGGACGCATATTGATCTAAGTGTGCGGTTACCATCGCACAAATCTTATCTAAACCTGAGCCCTTTAGTTGACTTGCCTGCTGAGCATGCCCCAGCCACATGGAACCGCTAGCCACATAACATTGATAGACCAAGTCTTGTTTGTTGTTAACGTAGTAATAAAGGCATGTTTTTGTCAGATTTAGGCTGCCAGCCACATCAGCGAGCGTGGTCGCCCTAGAGCCCTGCCAGTTAAATAGCGCGGCGGCTTCGGATAAAATCAACTGAAATTTTAATTGATGCTGTCGTCCTCTAATAAAAGGCGATGGTCTCGCATCAGCGACTAAATCCATTTCAACACCTAGCTGTTAAACATTGTGTGTATGATAGCGTTTACGCTACCTATAAAGGTAGGTCAAAGCTTATTCTAGAGAGGAGAATAACATACCCAAACGTCTAATTTGTAGCTGAAAAAGTAGAGATTATGACGGTAGGTTCTTGCAAAGAATTATTTTTAGCCGCCGGTCATATTCATAAACCGAACAATATCAGTTCGATTAGCATCAAAATGATGTCGCTCAGGCTTGTTTTTTAGTGCCTCTACAATCTTAGCCCTGAGAAGCTCTGAATCGCCAGGATGGCTGCGCATTACCTGCCGTAGATCCATACTGTGCTCATTACCGAGACACAGCAGAAAACGCCCTTCTGCAGTCATTCTTACGCGGTTGCAGCTAGAACAAAAGTTATTAGACATTGGAGATATAAAGCCGATCTTGCTAGTACTGCCAACAACCTGCATGTAGCGGGATGGACCACCGGTAGTTTCGACACTGTCGATAAGAGAAAACTCTCGCTCTAATTGCTCGCGCACCTGCTCACTAGTTACCTGTGTTTTGGACCGCTCATGAGAAGATATTGCCCCTAATGGCATTTCTTCAATGAATGAAATATCCATATCGTTATCGACCGCATAGCGCGCTAAATCGAGGACCTCATCATCGTTAAAGCCCGCCAAAATAACAGTATTAAGCTTTATTTTATCAAATGCTGCTTTTTTTGCGGCCTTAATACCGTTGTGCCACAGATCAAGATCCCCAACACGAGTCAGATCCTTAAAACGATCAGTCTTGAGACTGTCAATGCTGATATTAATGCGACCCAAACCTGCATCTTTTAGCGGTTGCGACATTTTTGACAAGAGCATTCCATTAGTTGTCATTGTGACTTCATCTAAACTTGGCAGAGATGCAATAGCTGAAACTAACTTTATAATATCGCGGCGAATCAAGGGTTCACCGCCTGTGAGGCGAATCTTCTTAACGCCCAAATCAACAAAAGCCGTGGCTACATCGCGTAATTCTTCAAGTGATAATATTTGTTGCCGCGGCAAAAAGGTCATGTCTTCTGCCATACAATAAGTACAACGAAGATTACAGCGGTCAGTAACCGATAGACGCAGGTAATTGACTGCTCTACCAAAGGGGTCTACCAACGAGGGTTCATTTATTAAAACATCGCTTTTACTGTCCACATGCAACTCTTTTTGGTCTCAATATCGATATCAATAGACTAACACATCAATAAGGTCATTAATTTGAATATCTACGCCTCTTTTTTGTCTTACCAAGACATTTCCCCAAGCTACTGATGATAGTGCGCCACTACTTTGATTGGGATGAATATCTACGCTGGGACCCTCTATGCTATTACGTAATCGACCACGCAAATAAACTTCTCTGGACTCACCGGATCTTTTAAATGATGCCTTTGCATGCATTATTAAAGGCAGTGCATCGCTACGGCCCTGAGCGGCCAACAAAAACGGTTTAGCCAACACCAAAAACGTGACAAACACTGATACTGGATTACCCGGCAAGCCTATAAATGGCTTGTTACCAATACGCCCAAATGCAATTGGCTTACCTGGTTTGATCGCTACCCGCCAAAAGTCCACACTGCCAAGTTCAGCGACCACTTGCCTAACGTGGTCTTCTTCCCCTACTGACACACCACCGGCACTAATCACCACATCCGCTGTTTGACTGCCGGCGACTAGAGCGTTACGTGTCGCTTCAGGTGTATCTGCAACAGTCCCTAGATCAACCGCTTGCATACCCAGCGATTCAATTAATCCAATTAACATTGAGCGATTAGAATTGTATATTTGACCTGGCCCAATAATGTTGCCAGGTTCAACTAACTCATCTCCGGTTGAAAAAATAGCGACCTTTAAAGGTTCGTAAACTTGGGTATGACTCATACCTTGAGATGAAAGTACTCCCAACTCCGGTGCTCGAAGACAAGTACCTGCAGCCAAAAGCTTGGCTCCAGCAGCAATATCTTGGCCGCGCAGTCTTATATGTTGGCCACAGACTGATGATGGATCGAGCTGAACAACACCGTCGTGTTCCGTACATTGCTCTTGTAAAGCGACAGTGTCTGCTCCAGCGGGTATTTCAGCGCCGGTGAAGATTCGAGCAGCCGCATTCATTGGTAGTTTTTCGGGGTCACTCCCGGCGGGAATTCTCTGTCTGACGGGTAGCTGAAAATGATTATCTACCGCATCTTGGAAGCAGAACGCATATCCGTCCATTGCACTGTTATCTGCGGGTGGGACGTCAATAAGCGCCTCAACATCTTTTGCTATAACAAGACCAAGCGCGTGTTTAACTGATGCAGCTGTCACCTTGCAAACAGGAGTAGCCTGTTCACTCAGTCGACTAATAGCCTCTGCGACGGTTAACATCATTTACTCAATGGGCCAACGTGCTGAACAAAATTACACGGTTCAAACCGGCTATCCAATTGCTCTCGCAAAATACCATTCCAACCTGTTTTACAGGCGCCCGTAGAGCCTGGGAGACAAAATAAAGCGGTATTGTTGGCCAAGCCAGCTAAGCATCTTGATTGTATCGTTGACGTTCCAATTTCAGCATAGGATAGCTGCCTAAATAACTCACCGAAACCTTCGATGTGCTTGTCAAATATAGGTGCCAACGCTTCAGGGGTGCTATCACGGCCGGTAAATCCGGTACCTCCGGTGGTGATAATGACTTCAACACTAGGGTCCGCAATCCAGGTAGAGACGGTAGCTCGCATCTGATAAATGTCATCAATTACTATCTTTCTATCAAACAACGAGTGGCCGTCCGCCTCGATAGCTTGTTGTAGCCAAGACCCTGACGTGTCAGTGTCAAAACAACGCGTATCGGAAATGGTTAATATTGCCACGCTGACGCATCGTCTTTGCGAAATCTCTGTACTCATTAGCTTCTCCTAGCTATCTGTTGGCCCGCAGATCGGACAACGAGGATCAACGGCACATTGCATTGTAAGCCACTGACCTCGCTTACCATCGTATCTTTGTAGCTCACCATGCTGTTCAAAAAAACCCAGCAACATTCTCATCACAGCGGTCGATTGAAGACTACCCATTACACCGAGTACCGGACCGACCACACCAGAGTTAGCGCAATTCATCATCGGCTCTGTCGATTTATAATCAATAATACAACTAAAACACAGTCGTCTGTAATGGCGAAAATCAAACGCTACTATTTGACCCTCCCAACCCACCGCCGCAGCACTAATCAGTGGGGTTTTTTGTTGATAACATGCCTTATTGATTAACTGGCGGGCAGCCACGTTGTCTGTACAGTCTATAACCGCACTATAGGATTCAGTCAAAGGCGGGCCCGCAAGAATCTCAACATCTACCTCTCGCGCTAAAGCGTTGACAGTAATCTCCGAGTTAAGCGCTTGTAGTCGATCTTTGGCACAGGCAACCTTTAGCTCACCACAGTCTTCAGTGCGATACAGAACCTGTCTTTGCAAGTTGGTCTTATCAACTCGATCAGGATCACAAAGGTCAATATGCCCTACTCCAGCCGCAGCAAGATAGAGGGCTACAGGGCAACCTAAACCACCCAAACCAACTATTAATAACTTAGCTTGAGTCAATTTTTCCTGGCCAGCCTCACCAATATCATCCATAAGAAGATGACGGCTATAGCGCATGAAGTCATCATCATTTAGAGGCACAATATTCTCTCAGCAACATTAAGGTCATCTGGTGTATTAATATTAAAAAATGGATTCACCGGACTATCGGGCCAGTCAAAATAAACAGTATTGAGTTCACCAAGTAACGGTTTAAAACCACCATTATGGTCGCTTAGCAGGGCTTTCTTCACAGCCGTTACTGTTCGTTTGTGCCACAGTGAGAAAGTGGCTTGAGCAATATTTTCATAGCGTACACAAGCAATATCCGCATTCTGGCTCAAAATCAGGCCATAGAGCTTACTCGCTAAATTGTGAGGAATAAAAGGGCCGTCGCAAGGCGCTAATAAGAGATATTCGGCTGAGGAAAGCCGCTGATCAAGTAAACCGCTATAAAGTCCTGCAAGTGGTCCAGAGAACTTAGCAACCTTGTCTTCTATAATAGGACAACCAACGTTAGTCAGGAGCTGTGCATCGCCATTAACCGCTAAATCGTCTACCTGAGGCTGTAATCTTTGAATAACATGCTCTAGGAGAATCTTGTCACCTAACCGAATTAATGCCTTGCTGCCTACTCCCATGCGACTGGAACGACCGCCGGCTAGAATTATGGCATTCACATTAATCATGCTTAATATCATCCCACCTTGCGGCTGCGTTGGCGTCAGAACGTTTGGCGTCTAGCCATTGTTCTTGTCCATCAACATGCGCCTTTTTCCAAAATGTCGCTCTTGTTTTCAAATAATCCATTACAAACTCGGCTGCTTGAAAAGCATCGTGCCGATGAGTGCTTGCCACGCCCACGAGAACAATTTGGTCATTAGGAGATAAGCTACCGATTCTATGAATAACCGTCACCCCCAGTAGTGACCAACGAGTAAGAGCCTGTTCAACAATGTCGCTGAGTAATCTTTCGGTCATCTCAGGATAATGTTGCAACGTTAACGTCGTCAATTTTCTTGAGTACTGGGGTTCTTCTGGGCGGCTCTCGAAGTCCCTCACAAGCCCTGTAAAGGTAACAATCGCTCCTAAGCCATCGCCTATTGAACGCAATCGGTCATATTCAGCACCGAGATCAAAATCTTTAGCTTGAACACTAATGGATATGCTCATGATTCCTTTAACCGCCGGTGACTGGCGGCAAAAAAGCAATCTCATCACCGTCAAACAATGGATGGTCCCATTTCACAATCATCTTGTTAACTGAAACAAGCACTTGGGGTTCAGACAACTCTTTCGTTAATAGAGGATGCTGCTCAGCTAACTTATTTCGAATAGCCAGCGGAGTCGCTAAATCGATATGATACGGGTGGGCTTTATCGATACCTGAGGCAAGATCACCCAGACGACCAAAAAATAAAAAGTTAAGCATTGTCGGACACTCTTTCATCAGTCAAACGCCATTGGCCTGATTTACCACCACTTTTTTCAATCAGTTTAACCTCACGGATAATCATACCTTTATCAATACCCTTGCACATATCATAAACCGTTAATGCTGCGACCGATGCGGCGGTTAACGCCTCCATCTCGACACCCGTTTTACCCGTCGTTTTGCAGGTAGCTATAATTGATAAAATATTATCCTGTAAACCTATATCAATGCTGATCTTACTCAGCGGTAGCGGATGACATAAAGGTATTAGATCGCTACACTTTTTCGCCGCCTGAATTCCGGCAATACGCGCAGTTGCAAAGAGATCGCCCTTGGGCAAGTTATCATCATTGACAGCAACCACAACTGCATCGGTAAGCTCCACTTTTGCCTCTGCAATGGCGCTACGAGCTGTATCAATCTTACTCGATATGTCGACCATATGGGCCTCACCGAGACTATTTAGGTGGGTCATTTTTGCCATTTTAATGTCTCATCACTTTAGAATTAATAGTCGCTAATTAAAAACGAATCTCTATTATCGCAAAAATTCACTCAAGGGCATACGTATTAACGACCTCACCACTATATCCGATGGCGCAACAGCAAAGTGGATGGTAAGATTTTCAGGAAGCTCAATCAACCCTATATGAAAAGGACTTCAGGCATGCGGATCAAGCAATATCTTTTCACCATAATCTTTATTGTAAGCTTTGTTTTTTATACTAAGGCTTGCGCAGATGAAACTTCGCGCGCTAACTTTATTATTATTTATGCTGATGATATGGGCTATGCCGATGCTGGTCCATTCGGCGACCCTAAGATTAATACGCCAGCTATTGATGCACTGGTTGAGAACGGACAAACCTGGACAAACTTTTACGCGACGGCGCCAGTCTGCACGCCAAGTAGAGGCGCACTACTGACAGGGAAACTTCCGGTAAGAACAGGACTTTATGGCGACACTATCTCTGTATTCTTTCCCGGTAGTAAGCAAGGCTTGCCGCACAGCGAAAAAACCATTGCCGAAGTATTCCAGGATAATAAGTACAGCACAGGTATGTTTGGCAAATGGCATTTAGGCGATGCACCTGCATTTTATCCTACTCGTCATGGCTTTGATGAATGGCTGGGCATTCCATATTCAAACGATATGGATTGGGAAATTGATGGTGTTAACTTTGGTAATATATTTACGCCTCCTGAGGGCGCTCCTGCAAAATGGAAAACCGTGGCTCCTCGTATTCGCAAAAACATCTTTAAACGCGAAATTACTGACTGGCAGGTGCCACTCATCTCAAGCCAACATTTAAACGACGGCACCTTTAAAGATACGTTACTGGAAAAGCCTGCTAACCAAAATTTGATCACCAAGCGCTATACCGAAGAATCGGTTCGGTTTATAGCCGAGTCTGTAGAGAAAAATAAATCGTTTTTCTTATTTCTCTCTCATAGTATGCCTCATGTTCCGTTATTCCGATCGCCAGACTTTGTCAATAAAAGCCAGCAAGGGATCTATGGTGATGTGATAGAGGAAATTGATTGGGGTGTTGGTGAAATTTTGTCGTCACTTAAAAGACTGAATATAAATAGTAATACCTATGTAATATTCACTAGTGATAATGGGCCCTGGCTGCTATTTGGCGACCATGCCGGATCAGCTAAGCCATTGAGGGACGGCAAAGGAACTACTTTTGAAGGTGGCATGCGAGCCATGACAATGTTTTCAGGGCCGGGAATTAAACCAGGCATTGTCTCCGAAATCGGTGTTCAAACTGATCTATTCACTACACTATTAAGCCTTGCAGAGATCACTGATTTCCCGCTCCCACAAGATAGCTTTGACCTTACCGGAGCTCTTTTAAAGGGGGAACAAAGCCCACGAGATTTTGTACCCTTTTATCGTGGCTCAGAACTACGAGCATTTAGGGTCAATGAACATAAAATCCATTTCATTACTGAGGGCGCTTATAATAGACCTCCGAAAAAACAGTTTCACTCTACTCCCCTATTAATCAATCTTAACGAAAATATCGGCGAACGAGAGGATTTACTGACTAACGATAAAGCGATTACCGCAAAACTGATTGAGAGAGCCACTCGCTTTCAACAATCATTTGAAAAAGCGCCCTCGATCTTAGATCGACAATTTCAATAGTCAGATGCTGTAAATCTTACTCGTGATCATACTCTTAAAGAGGTATCGGGTGTTTAATAAATCTAGGTAGACTTGGCTTTTTGAACAGCAGCGAGTAGCACAACAGCCTTCTGAGAAATTGACGTTAGTCCTACGCTGTCGTCACTAGCGGAGTCGCTAATAAGGTTTTTCATAGGTGGTGACCAGAATTTTTCTAGATGCTCTGAAACCTGCGCAGCAACGAAATCCTCGGGGCCGTTTGAGCTCATATTGAGTGAGATTTGATTAATCATTTTCACTAGCCGATCGATTTTGGAGGGTCTCATAATGTCTCACTCACTAGTCGTTGTTCGTTGGAATAAATGACGTGTCTATCGGGGCGGGAAAAGCCAACCAGGGTAAGTCCAGATTTTTGGGCTAACTCGATAGCTAGGGAGGTAGGTGCTGAGACTGCTGCCAATAAACCAATGTTAGCACTGGCAACTTTTGACACCATCTCATAACTCGCGCGACTAGTGACCAATACAAATCCATCGCTGGAACAACCCTCTCGAGCCATGGCACCCAGAAGCTTATCCAGAGCGTTGTGCCGGCCAACATCTTCTCGAACCAACAATATACTACCCTGATCATTGCACCAAGCAGCACCATGAACAGCCCCCGTGACACTCTGAAGCTCTTGCCACTGACTCATGGTATTTATTGACCGCTGTAATCCCTCATGACTCACCTGTAATGAGCTACTAATACTATTTGGTAATGGGATAGCTTGTTCTAATGATTCAGCACCACAAAGTCCACAACCCGTTCGACCCACTAAATTTCTTCGCCGCTCTTTTAAACCAGCAAAGGCTTGAGCAGAAATAGTGGCATGTACTTCAATACCCTTTTCTGTTGTAACCTCGTCAAAATCCAGTAGCTGTTTAGTGCTGTTAATAATGCCCTCACTCAAGCTAAAACCGACTGCAAAATCTTCTAGATCAGCAGGTGTTGCCATCATTACGACATGGGAAATACCGTTATAGACCATAGCAATAGGTGTTTCGTTCGCTACCTTATCATCTGATAGCACCACATTGCCGTCCTGCCATACACGTCGGGGAACAACGCTTACAGGAGGGTTACAGGAAGACATCAGTGGCGCGCTTTTGCTAACAGTTGCTGTTGCTGAGTATTAAAGGTCTTCTGCCTCGCCTGCCAATTTGAAGGGGCAGTTACCTTGCTTATCTGAACAGCAGTAACCTTATACTCCGGGCAATTTGTCGCCCAATCAGTATTGTCCGTAGTAATCACATTCGCTCCTGATACAGGATGATGAAACGTAGTGTAGACAACGCCCGGCTTAACACGAGTAGTAACGTCGGCATGAAGGACTGTATCACCCACACGGCTCTGGATACCGACCCAATCTCCATGATTGATGCCGCGTTCTTCAGCGTCATGAGGATGAATCTCAAGAGTATCTTCCGTATGCCATTGACTATTGCTAGTACGCCTAGTTTGAGCGCCAACGTTATATTGTGAGAGAATTCGACCGGTCGTTAAAAGTAATGGGAACTTGCGATTAGCTCGCTCTTCAGTGGCTATGTATTCAGTAATGGCAAAGAACCCTTTTCCTCTGACAAACTCACCAACATGCATAACGGGAGTTCCCGCCGGCGTATGATCATTACAAGGCCATTGAATACTACCTAACTGGTCAAGTTTTTTGTACGAAACACCGCTAAATGTTGGTGTCAGCCGTGCAATTTCATCCATTATTTCAGAGGGGTGGTTGTACTTAAAGTTACAACCCAATGCATTGGCTAGTGCCATAGTGCCTTCCCAATCCGCTTTGCCACTTAGTGGCGGCATCGCTTTCCGAACCCGAGAAATACGCCGCTCAGCGTTGGTAAAGGTACCATCTTTTTCAAGAAACGATGCGCCAGGTAAAAACACATGTGCAAATTTAGCCGTTTCATTGAGAAAAATGTCTTGGACAACCAAACATTCCAAAGAGCGAAGTGCCGACTCAACATGCTGAGTATTGGGATCTGACTGAGCGATATCCTCACCCTGACAATACAAACCCTTAAAGTCACCATCAATTGCCGCATCAAACATATTGGGAATGCGAAGACCCGGTTCAGGATCAAGAGTTACACCCCACTCTGCCTCAAATAGATTTCGTGTCACGGTACTAGATATATGTCGATAGCCAGGTAGCTCATGAGGAAATGAACCCATATCGCAAGAGCCCTGCACATTATTCTGTCCACGTAGTGGGTTAACACCCACTCCTTCTCGCCCAATGTTTCCTGTGAGCATAGCAAGATTAGCTATTGCCATAACCGCAGTGGAGCCCTGACTATGCTCAGTCACACCTAGCCCATAAAATATAGCGCCGTTGCCACCTTGAGCATAAATACGAGCTGCACCGCGCATATCTACTGCGGGAACACCACTAAATTGCTCAGTATTTTCTGGCGAATGACGTTCATCACTAATAAAAGTAATCCACTTTTTAAACTCTTCGGTGTCACACCGCTCAGCAATGTATTCATGTGCTTGAAGATTCTCACTCACAATGACATGTGCCAGTGAATTCAGAACGGTCACATTAGTACCGGGGCGAACAGGTAAATGATAGTCGGCACTGACGTGCGGTGCACTTACCAATTCGATTTGACGCGGATCAATAACAATTAATTTAGCGCCTTCTCGTAGCCGACGCTTCAAACGTGAACCAAATACTGGATGCGCCTCAGTTGGGTTAGCACCCATAACAATGATGACATCCGCTTTGGCAACTGAAGCAAATGTCTGCGTGCCAGCTGACTCACCAAGAGTCGTTTTTAAACCAAATCCGGTGGGCGAATGGCAAACGCGTGCACAGGTGTCAATATTGTTATTACCAAAACCTGTTCTTACCATTTTTTGAACCAAATACACTTCTTCATTGGTACAACGTGAAGAAGAAATCGCACCAATACTAGTACGTCCATGTTTCGCTTGAATGCCCTTAAACCGTTTAGCCGTGTAGGATACCGCTTCATCCCAAGAAACTTCCTGCCATGGATCATCAATACTATCGCGAATCATTGGTACAGTAATGCGGTCTTTGTGCGTAGTATAACCAAATGCAAAGCGACCCTTTACACAGGCGTGGCCTTCATTCGCTTTGCCGTCTTTGTAGGGCGTCATACGCACTACTTCATTGCCTTTCATTTCGGCTTTAAATGAACATCCTACGCCGCAATAGGCGCAGGTAGTAACGACCGAATGTTCCGGTTTACCGGCGTCAATAATACTTTTTTCTGTAAGCGTTGCCGTTGGGCAAGCATCCACACAGGCACCGCAAGACACGCAGTCCGAGTCCATAAAGTTTTCGGCCTGCCCCGCACTAACCTTAGAGTCAAAGCCTCTGCCATCGATGGTCAATGCAAAAGTCCCTTGAGTTTCTTCGCAGGCACGAACGCATCGAGAACAAACGATACATTTAGATGGATCGAACGTAAAATAGGGGTTAGATTCGTCTTTCTCAGCGACCAAATGGTTTTCACCCTCAAAGCCATAACGTACTGCCCTTAAACCTACTTCGCCTGCAGTATCTTGCAGCTCACAATCACCGTTAGTCGGGCACGTAAGACAATCCAGCGGATGATCCGATATATAAAGCTCCATGACATTCCGACGTAGCTTACCTATTTCATCAGATTGGGTATTGACCTGCATTCCCGCTTCAACCGTGGTTGTACATGATGCAGGAAATCCACGCCGGCCCTCAATTTCGACCAAACAAATCCGGCAAGAACCAAACGACTTTAATGAATCTGTAGCGCACAGTCTCGGGATCTTAATACCACTCTCTGATGCCGCACGCATAACGGATGACCCTTCAGGCACAGTAACCTGAACACCATCGATAGAAAGCGTAACCATGATTTGACTATCGCTCTGCGGAGTTCCAAAATCTGCTTGAGGCTCGTAAAATTCCAACATATTAGTGATCCCTACGGCTGCTAATACCGAAGTCTTCTTCAAAGTAAGTCAATGCACTTCGGACAGGAAACGGTGTCATTCCACCCATCGCACACAACGACCCAAGCTCCATAGTGTCACAAAGGTCATGGAGTAAAATTAAATTATTATCACGGTCTTCATTCGCCACGATACGGTCAATAACCTCTACGCCTCGCGTCGAGCCAATTCGACACGGCGTGCACTTACCACAGGATTCAATCACACAGAATTCCATCGCAAAACGCGCTTGGGCAGCCATATCCACCGTATCGTCGAATACGACGATACCGCCATGACCTATCATAGCTTTAATGGCCGCAAAGGCTTCATAGTCAAGCGGTGTATCCCATTGGGATTCCGGCAAGAACGCACCTAAGGGCCCTCCCATCTGGATAGCCCGAATAGGTCGACCACTAAATGTTCCCTGGCCAAAATTATCAACAACTTCACGTAGTGTAACGCCAAATGCAAGCTCTATGAGCCCACCTCTTTTTACGTTACCGGCTAACTGAACCGCCAAAGTTCCTCTGGAGCGGCCCATTCCGAAATTTTTGTAGGTATCCGAACCCTGCTCAAGAATACTTGCAACTGCGCCTAAGGTGAGTACGTTATTAACCACAGTAGGCTTGCCAAAAAGACCTTCGATTGCCGGTAATGGTGGTTTTGCCCGAACCATACCCCGCTTACCTTCTAGACTCTCCAATAACGAAGTCTCTTCACCACAGATGTAAGCACCGGCACCCAATCGCACTTCGAGAAAGAAATCTTTACCTGAATCACAAACATTAGCCCCCAAAAAACCAGCTTTGGTCGCACGCTCAATCGTAAGATTTAGAATTTTGTGAGCTACTGGGTATTCAGACCGCAAATAAATATATCCTTGGTTCGCACCTACGGCTAAACCGGCAATAGTCATGCCCTCAATCAGCTGGTAAGGATCTGACTCCATTAACAAACGATCCGCAAAGGTGCCTGAGTCTCCCTCATCGGCGTTACAGACGATATATTTTTGTTCTCCAGGTGTGTCTAAAACCGTCTGCCACTTTATACCTGCCGGAAACGCTGCCCCGCCGCGGCCACGTAAACCTGAATTTTTGAGTTCGTCGACAATGTCCTGCCCTGTCATCGTTAGCGCTTTGGCTAATCCCGAAAAGCCTTCTTGGTGTTGATAACTTTCGATACATTTAGGGTCAGCGATACCTGAACGCTTAAAGGTCAGCCGTTGTTGCTTGGATAAATACTCAATATCACTAACCTCTCCAAGGTAAAGTGGATGCTCCATAGCTTTTGTTTCGACAGAATCAGAATTAAGCACACTCAAAATCGACTCAACATTTCCTGTATTAACAGGCCCAAAGCCTATTCGACCCTTCTCTGTCTCTACTTCCATCAAAGGCTCGAGCCAGAACATACCTCGAGAACCATTACGAGTAATCTCAATATCTAGCCCCAGTTTCTGTGCACCCTGTATAAGTGCGGATGCCACTTTCTCTGCGCCTAGCGCCAAAGCAGTCGTATCTTGGGGAACAAATATCTGCAGACTCATTAACTAACTCCGGAAGCGTCAGGGCTAGCGTGCGACAATTCTTCCATCAATTCATCGAAACGAGATCGATCAACACGCGCGTGAATATCATCGTTGATACGAACTGACGGCGAACAAGCACAATTTCCCAAACAATAAACCGGTTCTAACGTGATAAGACCGTCAGTCGTTGTCTCACCATAGCCTATCCCTAGGCTTTGTTTTGCATGGGCTTCAATGTCTCTTGAGCCCATTGATTGGCAAGCTTCAGCGCGGCATATCTGGACTGTATGACGCCCTACTGGATGGGTATTAAAATCGTGATAGAAGCTAATCACTCCGTGAACTTCAGCGCGCGATAGGTGGAGTCCCTTGGCGATAGGCGCTACCGCAGACTCTGGTACATATCCCACAGCCTCTTTAACCGCATGAAGTAGGGGCAATAGCCCTCCTGGCAGAGTTTTATACTGCTTTATGAGTTGGTCAACATTACTGTTTATATCCAACATGGCTATACCTTTCTACGGTGAGAGCTCTGCGACTCTCTCATTATTTGGCATTATGTTTTAATGCTTTATCTTCAAAGCCCACACCGGGGTTTCTAGTGCCCCTTTTTGGCGTGAATTCTAGCATTAATATTCCCACTATTTACCGCACCTAAGCGACTCTTATTTACCTAATAAGGACCACTTCTTTAGTGTAAAAATTTAGCATGAAAAACGATATGCTCTTCTATCAATGTAGCAATAAAAAAGTAACTGTGATCATAACCCACCTGAAAACGGACTTGCATAGGAAAATCGGCTTGTTTTGCAGTATCAATTAAAAGTTGAGTATTTAACTGATCTACCAAGAAGTTATCCGCTTCACCCTGGTCAATCAAAACAGGCATTGATGCCTTTACCCCGATATCTGCAGACTTAACCAATTCAACAGTGTCGTGCTCAGACCAACTCGCAGTCTCATTACCTGAGCCACTACCCAAATAGCCTGACAATGCTTTCTGCCCCCATGGACAGTTAATCGGCGAGCAGATTGGCGAAAATGCAGACACTGATTGATATCGGTTGGAGTTCTTAAGTGCAATAGTTAATGCACCGTGCCCCCCCATTGAATGGCCTGAAATCGATATTTTGTGACCATTAACTGGAAACATACTACTAACCAAGGAAGGCAATTCGTCCACAACATAATCATACATGTGATAGTTCTTCGACCAAGGCATTGCCGTTGCATTGACATAAAACCCTGCTCCCAAGCCAAAATCATACGCACCCTCAGGATCATCAGGGATTGATTCACCGCGAGGACTTGTATCTGGGCAAACTATGGCGATACCATTTTCTGCAGCATAGCGTTGCGCCCCCGCTTTATGCACAAAGTTTTCATCAGTACAGGTTAAACCTGAGAGCCAGTAAAGTACGGGTACCGGCGCCACATCTGCTTGAGGCGGCAGATAAATAGAAAAATTCATATCGCAATCTAGCACCTTGGAGCGATGCCTGTAGCGCAACTGCTTGCCGCCAAAACTTAAATTACAACTAATTTCCTCTACAGTCCCGTCAGCCATTTTTTAAAACTCCACCACAGAACGAATACTCTTGCCCGCATGCATTAAATCAAACGCCTTATTGATATCCTCCAGTGGCATCTTGTGAGTAATCAAATCGTCTATATTAATCTTTCCATCCATATACCAGTCAACAATCTTTGGAACATCTGTTCGCCCGCGAGCACCACCGAACGCCGTTCCGCGCCAAGACCGTCCTGTCACTAACTGAAAAGGCCGTGTCGCGATCTCTTTACCTGCTCCGGCAACACCGACAATGCAGCTCTCACCCCAACCTTTATGACAGCACTCCAATGCCTGACGCATAACATCAACATTGCCAATACACTCAAAACTATAGTCAACACCGCCACCGGTCATGTCTACGATGTGATCAACCAAATTCTCGACCTCACTGGGATTGATGAAATCGGTCATTCCAAACTGAGCGGCTAAGGGAATCCGAGATGGATTCAAATCAATACCGATAATGCGTGTAGCGCCAACCATTTTGGCACCCTGAATCACATTCAGGCCAATACCTCCCAACCCAAATACGGCAACAGTAGAACCGGCCTCGACCTTCATGGTAAAGGCAACTGCTCCAATTCCGGTGGTAACGCCACAACCGATGTAGCAAATCTTGTCAAAAGGAGCATCTTTCCTTACTTTTGCTAATGAAATTTCTGGCAACACGGAATAATTGGAAAAGGTAGAACAGCCCATGTAGTGCAGTATTGGCTTACCCTCGAAAGAGAAGCGACTACTACCGTCGGGCATAACACCGCGCCCCTGAGTTGCTCTGACTGCCTGACATAGATTGGTCTTAGGGTTGAGGCAATACTCACATTCCCGGCACTCGGCGGTATACAAAGGAATAACATGATCACCGGGCTTGAGAGTTTTCACCCCAGGGCCAACCTCGACCACGACGCCTGCACCCTCATGGCCCAAAATCGCTGGAAATGCACCCTCCGGATCATCCCCTGAAAGTGTAAATGCGTCCGTATGGCATACACCAGTGGCTTTCATTTCAATCAAGACCTCACCGGCCCTTGGCCCCTCAAGGTCTACTTCAACTATTTCTAAAGGTTTCCCTGCTCCAAAAGCAACGGCCGCTCGTGTCTTCATACTAATCTCCAATTATTGATACTTTGAATTATGTTCAAATAGGTGATAGCCAACCGCAGAGGTCCCGTTTTCAATTCACCATAACTGTAAGTTACTTTATCGACCAACACCCCTATAAGCAAGGAAACAGACCACGTTAAAAAACATGCTCACTAACCTTTGAAAGACACAACACATATCATTTGATAAGTGTCAGGTAATCCACCACAAACTATGAAAAATCAACATTACTCAGGTTTTGGGTCATTGAGTTCATAGTAGAACTTCTCTCAAGCCTCAGTCTCCCCAGTTGCGATGGGGTGAGCGGTCTGGTAACGTCAAGTTAATCACTAAAAAGGTAACGGCTCTATGACTACACTTATAATCTATGCACTCGCACTCGCGCTTTTCCAGCTTTGGATTTTACCCGCGAGCTTCAACATAAAGAACCTTGTATATCTCCTGTCGAACCGGGATGGTGATGTGGATACTTCAATAATATATGGCCGAGTGACCCGGGCAGCGGCAAACTATCAAGAGAGCTTGCCTGCCTTTTTAGCACTCGGCTTGTTATCGCTTCACATGGAGGTAGATTTAACAACAACTGCAACCGCATGGTTAGCGCTAAGAGTCTCCTATGTGGCTAGCTATAGCGCCGGAATCATCTACCTACGCACAGCCATCTGGCTGGGCTCTCTCGGTTGCCTTGTGTCTATGGCGATGCAACTACTCTAAAATAGCAAAACATTGAACGTGCAAGGCTCGAATAAAGAGCCTTGCACGTTTATCACTCATTAGATTTATTTGCTGAGTAGTGGCTTCCAGTAAAGAACGCCGAATGCCAATACGTTAATAACATCTTTAGCTGTTCCATGATTTATGGCTTTGAGCTTCGAGTAAACTACCACTAACTCAAACACATGTAGGGCCAACATCACTGCGCCTAACCAATATATACCTAGCCCTAAATTCCCACCTATGGGGCTTATAAGGTTAACCAAGAAAGCCACCCAAATTACCATCATCGAATAAGTAGCGACTTGTTTAATATTTTGCATTTTAAAATTGTCTCTTGTCGGTTTGGCAGAGAGTATCGCAAGCATTAAGACAGTCTGCAAGCACGCAGTATTGGACGCAGAATCTATCTATACATATATAAGCGTACTATTTAACCCTTGGATTTGACAGTTGATATACTCTTGAATTAGTCTTCATAAAATCGACAAAAACAGCAGCCCAAGTTTCACAAACACGGAGTTTTCATGAGTAATAATGTAACCTATAGCTACGAAGATGGTATTGCCACAATCAGCATGGATGATGGAAAAGCGAATGCCCTCTCCCATGACATGTGGGATCAACTAGGTGAGGCTTTTGACAAGGCTGAAGCGTCTAAGGCAATTGTTATTCTAAAGGGTCGTGATGGTCTTTTCTCAGGCGGCTTTGATCTTAAGGAACTAGCTAAAGGCCCCAAACAGGCTATATTGTTGACGGATCGCGGCTCGAAAATGGCACGTAGAATAATGGCCTTCCCGACTCCCGTAATAGGCGTTTCCACCGGCCACTGTATCGCAATGGGTGCGTTTCTTATGCTTGCCTGCGACTACAGGGTAGGCGCTGTTGGAGGGTTTAAAACAGGCTTAAATGAGACCATGATTGGTATGACTATGCATCATTTTGGTATCGAGCTTGCGCGCTATCGTATACCACTGAACTACTTTAATCGATGCGTTATCAATGCAGAGATTTGGTCACCCACGGACGCTGTTAAGGCCGGTTTTTATGACCAAGTGGTTCCCGTCGAGCAATTAGAAGAAGTCTCATCAACGATCGCAAAAGGATTTAGTCAGCTAAATATGACGGCGTTCAATGGCACCAAAAATAAATCACGGGCTGCACTTTTACAGCTCCTGGATGAATGCATTGAGTCAGATATGATTATTCCTGATCATTAAATTGACACTCACGACATTGGTAACCCTTAACCGGGGTTACCGCTTCTAAGAATCAAAATTGATCAACGGTAGTTTAGAAAGCTCGTTGCGGCGATTTAAAAGACCTAATCAATCCCCAATAAATCAAAGGGGTCGCTATTAACCATGGCAGTTGGCTCGCTAGCATAATACTTCGACCTTGGAACTCCCATAAGACAGGGTTGAACAGCTGCCCTAAAGGTGATAACGGCGCCCAAGAAAGCACCTTCCCATTGGCTAGTTGATCGTGGTAGAGGAACATCTCAACCATTATGTTTTGCCCCAAAAATATCACTAGCAGCAGACTAAAAACTCTCCAACTCCATTGTCGATAGACAAAGTCTTGCCGTCCCATGGCCAGCCAAACAACCAGCAAAGTACCACAACAAATGGCTCCTGCGTCTGCCAAAGAGTTCAGTAGGCCATTAATATGCAGCGGTATCATCTGATTCAAAACGTCGGCTCGCCTAACATTAACGCTATCTCCTGCAACTAAGCCATAGTTAAACCAAATCTCCCAGCCTATGAGACACAAGAGAAATGCCTTGATATAAAAAGGAAGAACCCAGCTGGGAATGAGCTTTCGGTGATGCAAAACTGGAATCGCAACCAACGGGATAAGCGCCGACGAGTAGACAATGACGACAAGACGAAGCTGCTCAAACGTTAAACCATCAAACATACGATCCTCAAATCAAAGTAAAACAACTGCGGGGGCAATACTAGCTCAGATTTACTGCTTAATACAGGATATAAAGAATCCTAAATCTATTACTTATAAAGAGGAATAATTCCACATGTTAGGAACTATAGTTGCAGTTTTTTATTTTCGGATATCTAAATAGTTTAAAAATAATAGAGTCAATGGGATGAATCTCAACATAATCATACCCAAAGATGGCAGAGTTAGATCGCCTATTGAACTCAAAATATAAACCTCCATGTCACTCCAAATAAGACAAGATACGATCACCAATGCTAGGACATTAACAGTTCTAAAATAGTGATTAGTAAAGAATGAAAATAAATAAATCGATGCTCCTAATGCTACCATCGAGATACGAATTAGTAACAACCCATTCACCTCATCGGGAGATAGCAGTTGCGTTTCAGCCCTAGTCGCCAAAACAAATTCAGGGAAGTATATTGCCAAGAAAATTCTAGACAGCCAAAACGCGCAAATAAGAATGCACCGAGTACGTATTTTTTTTTCGACTCGAGACATTTGACGCGTTGTTACCTCAGTTTGAGGAAACAACGCATCTAGCTCTTCCAAAGAAACTTTGGAGTGATTTGACATCTGCCACTCACTTTCTTAACTATGAGACATTCTTTGATTTTAAGGTATATGGCAGCGTATCAAAGTAGTCAATACGCTTATGAATAGATTCTATGGAGCGAATGCTCCAGAGCAATACAATTCCTTTGGTCTTGACAATAAGCTGCTTTTTTCCGCTATTGAAAAATCAAGGAAGGCAAACTTATTAAAGGTTAAAAGAGGCCTACCCCGCTTCGCGCGGTGCCATAAAAGACGATTGCCCCAACTACTGAGTACATGAAGATTAGGAGGAGGTTTTTCATAGGTTAATGCTATATTAGACACTGTGCCTCGATTTTAACCCAATGTGCCTGTAGACATTAATTTCTTTCATAGTGTTGTGGCCACTAAGACGTATTGTAGAGAAAATTTGTGATGAGAAAACCCTATCGTACAATTTTGAAACGTAGCACTTTGCTTTTAATGTCGTTGCTGGTCGTCAGTTCGTGTGGCGGTAGCGGTGGCGGCGCTGCACCAGTCACTGTTGTACAAAATTCAGCACCGTCTATTTCAGGAAGCACTGCAACGATCAGGGTTGGGGAGGCGCTAAACTTTACCCCGTCTGCGAATGACGCAGACGGGGACAATTTGGTCTTTAGTATTACCGGTATGCCTGCATGGGCAGCCTTTGACACAGCATCGGGGTTGTTATCCGGCTCTGCGACAAAAGCTGATTTAGACTCAACTTATTCCATCACGATCAGTGTGTCTGATGGTCAATTAAGCAGCTCCATCTCTTTTGACTTAACCGTAACTAAACCTATTTTCTTTATCAGTATTGGCATTGACAGCATGGATGCTTATCGAAATATGGATGTTGAGTTAAGTGGCTGTTTTATGGCCCAAAGCGGTACTGAATGTAGCGAAGACGATGAACTTCTCACCATAGCGAAAAACGGACTGTTTACCTTTGACGGTGGCTTAGAGACCGGCGCAGTCTATGCCTTAAAAGTCGATAGAGACCCTGGAAGGCAAGAGTGTGCTTTAGGTGCTGAGGAAGGGGTTGTTGGTTCATCGGACAAAACGATCTCTGTTGCCTGTGGTGCGGATGCATCAGCACCCTTATTTGCTGTAGACAAACTGCATAAGATCCGTGTAAGTATGGACGTCGATGAATGGCATCGGTTTGTTTTAGATACAGAGCGTGCGCGTTATAGCACGGGGGATGCCACTGGCGACATTTCTGAATGGACGTCATGGTCCCACAGTGAAATATACCGGCAAGTTGACTTTGAATATCTGGATACCGACGGCACAGTGATTGAAAAAGTTGAAAAAGTTGGTTTTAAAATGAAGGGCAACACTAGCCGACAATGGCCTGAATATTGGTATGACGAAGGTGGCGATAATTGGACTGCTAAGCCTAAACGATTTAGTTTTGGCATTAAGTTTGATGAAGAATTTGACGAAGATGAGGGTGTTTATGCGTGTATTGATGCGACAGGTGAACCTGCTGCCGTTGAAGGAGCGCCTTGTTATCTTAGAGTTGGAAAAGACCATGAAGAGGTACCTGGGAACGACAAAAGAGAGTTTATGGATGTGGATAAACTCTCATTTAGGTTCAATCGAGATGACCCGTCTTATCAGCGCGAACTTTTAGCGCACGACATCTTAAATTCTATTGGTGTCCCAGCCTCTAGAGTTGCCCATACCAATGTCGAGTTTCATATTAGTGGTGACGGCAATTTCTATGGAAGGTCGCTGCCTCAAACCTATAACATGGGTGTTTACCAGATGGTCGAGCAAGTCGACAAACCTTTTCTTAAACGCTATTTTGGGGAAAATGGCTATCTTTTCAAAATTGGTGGCAATGCAGATCTAGCGGGGTCGGCAGAAGCAGACCTAAACTGCCTAGCCTATGAGGATGCCGTTACTTATATAGACTCTAATTTTTGCCAAATTGGTATTGAAAAGTCAGACCCTGACTCAAGAGAAGAGTGGCTTGGCACCGCGCATTATTTAAACCCTCAATTTGTTAATTCGGACATTAATGATGGCGGCGAAGATTCTCAATTTAGACCTTATAAGCCAGCCTATGACTTAAAAAGTAAAAAGAGCAATATTGCTACTGGTAGGGCTTTATTACAAGAGTTTATGAGTTTTTTACAAACCTACCCCAGCGCTTCAATGTTAGCTGAGCAGTTTGATATTCCTGGGTTCATTAAAGCTCAAGCCGCGGAGATTGCCTTCGGCGCTGTTGATCATTATGTGAGGGTTGCCAACAATTATTATCTTTATTTCAATCCGCTGACGGACCAATGGATTTATATGGTTAATGATTTTGATTTTGTTTTCAGAGACAGTCATGACATCTCCATGGGACTGCCGTCTTGGTTTACTGCGTTTCGAGATATTGCTGGGACTTATGCGTTTCCTTCGTCGGGAAAGATTGATTGGGCGAGCCGAGAATTAGGAAGTGTTGATCCTATTTTATGGGATATTGTTTTTTCTGAGCAAGCTAATAAAGAGGCACTTTACTCAGATATTAAGTCGATACTTGATAACCACATGGATTGGGATGTGTTAGGGCCCAAACTTGCTGCAAGAGATACCTTAGTGACAACAGCTATCAGTCAAACTGAGGCAGGGTTGCCAGACGGCTGCGGATTTATCTATAACCCTGCCGCTATTAATGCTGATGCAGGTGCAGCTTTATGTGACGCTAGCGATATCTCCATAAAACAGTTTATCGCGCTAAGGCGCCAGACTCTCTATCAAGAGCTTCAAGAAAACGGTTTATAAGATTGATCTGCGTTGTAATGGTTGTTCCAAATGGTAACGGCACGATAGACGCCCTTACAGATTGTCTACTAGCATTGCGTTATCTGTTCCGCTTAGAGGGCGATACACTAAGCAACGGTGTCATTGCAGGTGATGCTACTAGAAAGACTGTAGAGGAGACTGATGCGCATTTGGAGACATTGATGTCTGCGCTTTAAGCCCATCCAGTCAAATCAGGGCTAGATCGAGGTTGCCACTCGATCGAGATATTAGCTAACAACTTTAGCTGTTGGTATCTGTATCACTTTCTCACCAGTTGGATAGCAGTAGTTAGCCCAATTCTGCATCAGCACCACTGGCTTCTCTGGTAAGTCTCCACGCTGATATGCGGCCTCTGATCCGTCCTTGAGTTTGTGCGCCAGAACCGCCTCTGCTGTCCTTTCTAGAGTGTTTATCTTTTTAGCTACATAGCCGCTGAAGGTAGAGCGAAAGCCGTGAACGTTTATGCCAGTGCATTCTAGTCTCTTCAATACTGAGGACATTCTCGTATTATCGCGCTTCAATATGGTGCGCCTGTCGATCGCTATCATGTAATTATGCACAAAAAAATAGCACAAATTTCATATGAGGAGTTACCAACCTTTCTTAGCCTCTTAAAACTGATGGATGGAATGGGCGCTAGATGCCTTGAGATGGCGATTCTTACTTGTTTGCGTGCCAAGGAGTGGACTGGCGCTAAGTGGTCTGAAATCAACCTAGACAAGCAGTTATGGATAGCCCCAAAAGAGAGAATGAAAAAGGCAGTAGAACACCGCATACCCCTGAGCGACATGGCAATGAAGCTACTAACCAAGCTATCGGAGCAAAGGATTAATGATTATGTATTCCCCAGCCCTAGTAAAATGGTCGCATTTCAAATGGGACAATGGATGCCCTACTCATACGTAAAGGATACAAGCCCTATACAGTCCATGGATTCCGATCTACATTCCGTAACTACATCACAGAAAAAACCAACACTTCTTGGCGCAGAGGAGAGGAAGCCCTAGCCCATAAGATAGCAGACAAAGCAGAAGCCGCATATCAGCGTGGGGACTTACTGGAGAAACGAATGGTGCTAATGCAGACTTGGGCTAACTACTGCTATCCAACTGGTGAAAAAGTGATACAAATGCCAACAGCTAAAATTGTTAGCTAATACCCCGATCTAGTGGCAACCTCGATCTACGCGCGCGTTAATGTGTCCTAAAAGTCCTTTTGATAAGCCGCAAATACTTCTCTTTCGCTAGCTATAAAGAAGGTTCAGATGGGGATGCGTGCCTATGTGATGGAGTCTAATTTATTTATAAACGCTTCTTTTTCACTATCTCGGAGCTGTGAAAAAGTATGTGAAAAAACTTCTATACCCAAATGATAAGCTTCTTCTAGGCTGATACCTGATGAATTATCATCGTTCCAACCCTCAAAATTAAAAGAATCAGTATTAAGTAACATTCCGTTGGCTCCTAGTGCTAGTTAATGTTCGTCGCTGATTGCTACGAATTCTATTTAACTTAAGCAAACTATATGCCAATTAAACTGGCTTTTAATGTCAATTTAATGACATATCATTTTTATAGGCGGTAAATACTTCGATCTATTCGCGCGTATGGTGTCCATTAAGTCGCGCGTTGGAGTGTTCTGAAAGTCCGCGCATAACAGTGTGTAAAAATATCTTTATAAGCCCCAAGAACTTCTCACCTCGATCTAGCCCTGATTTGACTAGATGGGGCATAGGTCTATGATTGGGTAATGATTAAATTAATAGTCCTTTGCCAATGACAGGTCTAACCATGTGCCGTCATGTGGTCGCGTGAATAGTTCTAAGGGTTCGGCTACACCTAAAGACTTTTTGAGGCGCTCTAGGGATGGCAAAGGGCTAGACTATAAGATCGTGCGCTGGTGCGAATACGTGGCCACCTATAAGGCGGTAAAAACAAAGTATCAGCTAACATTTGCAAATAATGACAGAAAGCTACTATCTGACTGCGCTGAGTGGTGACCCAAGACAGCTAGAGCTAGTAGAGAGAGTCCAGCGACACAATATTCCCTCTTTCTATTTTGTGAATAAGAGCAGTTATTTTTCGGTTTACCGGAACGTCAATACCGAATTTCTCAGCGTGTTTCACGACGGCTTCATTTAGAAATGCTATCTCTGTTTTTCTTCCCCACTTAATATCTTCCCACATTGAAGAGCGCGCATGGGGATCGATATCCAACATAGCCTTGGACAGGCGCAGAAAAATCCAATTTGGTAAACTTAGAATAGCCGGCATCCAGGAGGGCCGTACCGCTGTAAACTGCGCCAACTCAACACCCTCCATCTTGGCCACAACGAGCCATTCACGCTGAGCTGCAGCATACACCTTACGTAGTTTACGATTTTCAAGCTGAGTTTTAATAGGCTGATTGGCAACTGCATTAAGCGCATTATTTAGGTTGAGTAGTAATTTGCCGTAGATTATAGGCTTCATATCTGTATGCAGTTCACAGGGAAAACCAATGGCACTCAGCTGGTTGGCAAGCTGTTCCGTCAAAGATGTCTGGTGAAACAGAAATGTGCCTTCAGTACCTCGATGAAAATGCGCATTGTCCAGGCTCAGTATATTGAAGGGTGTGATCCCCTGCTTCACTGCATGGCTAGGCAACTGGTTCAGAATAGCATCAAGGCTGTCGAGGCCATTTTGCATAAAAAACAGCTGCGCCCCATCTTCCGCAAGCTGCTTTAAATCACCAACAGCGGCCTCGAGCTGATGACATTTGAGTGTTACAAATACCGCATCAAAACTTTCATCTCTCAGATCGGTAATCAACGCAGATGGCATAACCTTTTCATTTTGCCCGGTATAGTCAGTGAGAGTTATACCGCCAGCATTCAATATTGAGTCTCGAATACGCGTTCGACAGATTAGGCTGACACTGTGGCCGCAGAGCTGTAAAAGCCCCCCCAAATAGCAGCCAGTCGAACCAGCGCCATAAATTGCTAGTTGCATGCAGTCACCCTATCTTTAACTCACGGAACATCAGCAAGGTCCTAAATGCTTAGGTCGCGAAGATTGTAGTCTTTCAATTCTTCCTTGACAGTCTCATCCCAATGAAAGGTCTTAGCTGAATCAACAAACGGCTGGTATTGGTAGGACTCCTCACTAGGGAATCTCTGTTTGCGCGCATCGATCGCATAACCTAGAGGTTTGGAGCGCTCGTCAATCAACGCCTCATCAAAAAACATAGGCTCACTGTATAAGCCAGGCCCCTGAACCCCCAAGACTGATGAACGTCGGTGGAAGCCGAAGTTCACCGTCACTCTCGACTCAAAACCGCAGTTAGGAAATGATCCGTGAAGCATCTGACGATTACAAATAATCACATCACCGGGATTACATACTAGCGGAACCATACCATCAATACGCTCACTACCGGATTCGTTGATTAATTGCTTGATATCAATTTTACCCACCTTATGACTGCCCGGCTTTACCCAGACACCATTGACCGCTGTACTGCCATAGACCTGAGCCATAAAATTAAACCCGTGAATACCCTCATCAAAATTCTCACTCTCCCAGTGAGTGTCACCATCCTGGTGCCACGATACTGCAGCGCCAATACCGGGTTCTTTGATAAATAGACTCTCGTTAAAGGGCGCAAAATCTTTACCATTAACTGCCTCGGCCACACGTAGCAATTGTGGATGCCCATATACTCGCAAGCAACTATCAGAAAACTGTAGAGAGCCAAGTAAAATAAATGGCGCATACTCTGGCGCGGATTCACTGGCCTCTGGCTCAAACAGCTTTACCTGATGACGACCATTAGCAAGCGCGGTGCCTCCTAGAGGATCACCTAGCGGCTTGGACCACACAAGATTAGGGCCAAGACAGTCGGCTCCCAAGGCCGGCTTACCATCTTTGGTAAGCTTACCATTGGGTTCAGAGGGATAGGATTCACGTATGCTATCCAAATCCTTTTCTATATCTTGCAGCTCTTCTTGAGCCAAAACGCCCTCGAATATATAAAAACCATATTTAGAATAAGCAGTTAAAATATCCGCGGCCAAATTGCCCTGCTTATCAAAGCGAATGGCACCACGGTTATCTAACAAATACGCCTTTCGCTCCCCCTCGATAAGATAGTTGCGCATGGCATCGGCATCTTCGCCATAATGGGCTGCACAGGCTTCAATTGATTGACTGATATCTTGTTTCATAAATAGGCCTTTGTTAATATTTTTGTTTTATTATTTTATTCCGACAAGTTTAATAGGTTCTTAAATCTGTGGTCAAGAGTTTTTTCAGAGGTCGTCAAATGGATAGTCCAGTCATAGCTAGAGGAAACATAACTCGCCAAGCAAATAAAAAATTGCGTCGCCAGCATATCCTCGATATCGCTAAAAACTTAATAGCGACAGACGGTTTTGAAGCATTTACCCTCACACAGCTTGCTCGGAAAGCCGGAGTATCTGGCCCCACGGTCTATAATCTATTTGGCAAGAAGGATGATATTTTTCAGGAACTTGTCTCAGAAATGGTGACGACCATCGGTGTGGCGCTGTCTAATCCCGACATTTCCGATCCCATAGAGGGCGCTAAGGCGTTTACCGATAATCTACTACACCTATATCAGCAGGACGAAGCTTTTTATCGGGCCGCATTTCTAGCGGCAGACCGAACTGGATTATTTGACCATGAATTGCCCACTGGAATTTTTCATCAGTCACTGAAAATAGCCGAACGCATCTGCGCTGAAGCTAAAGCCAACGGCTTCCTTCACGGCAATATCGAAACCGCCAAACTTGCTCAGCAACTTTTCGCCTGCCAACGACTCGCTCGTCAAGACTGGGTCAATGGATATATAGATTTGAAGCGCTATCGAAAACAAGTTTTGATCGGCATGTATATCACCTACGCTGCCGATGCTAGGCCCGACTTTTATAAACGTCTGTGTACGACAATCCAGTTGCTGACAATGAATAACTGTTAAATCGGTAGTCTCACGATTTTGACATTCAAATCCTGTCGCAAAACCGTCATCCAAGTCCATTACTAGAGTTTTAGTTTTGAGACACCGCACACGTCCAATCTGCTGAGAGTGGGGGCTTCATCTCAGCCAAGTGGTGACCTAAGTGGTGATCCAGACAGCACTTTACACTCATGCATAAAAAAACCCCTGTAAAAACAGAGGTTTAATTAAAGTATATGGCGGAGAAAGAGAACCTCATCGCCTACTATCGGCTCCATTAGCCTTGTCAGCTAACGTGTTTACTAGTCTGGCAAAGAGCTAGTTCACTGTCAACGGCTTCAAAATGTCTACTATCCTGACACCTTGCTTCAAAGGCTTGGCAGTCTTCAGAGACTTTATAGCCCCCCGCAGGTGACCATACCCCCTCTATGGGTGTATATAGTGTGGTAGGACTTTTTAGGGTGTGAGGGTTTGTAAAGAGGATTAGTATTTTATTCATATCTAATTCCACATTATCTAAATGAGAGACTTAGAGTCTATACCGAATAGAACAACTTATGAAGTGTTGGGGAAACCTCGACCTAGCCCTGATTTGACTGGATGGGGTATTCATCTATGCTTAGGTAATCAATAAAGGAAGTTACCTATGAAAAAGCTTTTTTTGATCCCAATGAGCGTTTGCTGGTTGTACTTTGCAAGTATCACAGTTGGTCTTATTTTGATTCTTCTATCAATACTTGGATCAGTCTTTGTCCCTAACAATGTCTTAACTAATTTACTGGAGTTTTTGGCAACGCTTAGTGATGCTGGTTTTGTGGGTCTGATTGTCCTTACTACTTTCGTAGGCCAATATTATTTGGCTTATTGGTTGTACCTCTATTTTAAAACTAAAGCCTCATAGCCCTGATTTGACTGGATGGGCTTAAAGCGAAGGCATTAAGGTCTCCAAATGCGCCTCAACCTCTTCTGCAGTCTTTCTAGTTGCATCACTTGCAATCACACCATTAATAAGCGTATCGCCCTGTAAACCGAATAGGTAACGCAATGCGAGAAGGCCATCTGTAAGAGCATCTATGTCTCCGTTACCATCGATATCTGCAAGATCACCAAGAGTGGCAATACGAGACTCAATATCCACTGATTCGGTATAGGTAGCGTCTGATGCCACGGTGCCTGTTACCAATGCACTTCCATCCAATCCGAACATGCCTCTAAGCAATAGGAGACCATCGGTTAGAGCGTCATAGTTTTCATTACCGTCTATATCTAATGAACCTGAAGGTATGGTACCTGCCAAGAACTCATCTATTGCTGTAACACCATCGTTATCCTGATCACTTGTAGCATCGGATGCATCATTGGGATCAAGACCATACCTAGTTTCCCATTCGTCTGGCATACCGTCAGAGTCACTATCTACAGAGTAAAGTGAATTATTGGGAAAAGGATCTTCATAATCATTTACACCATCACCGTCACTATCCTCTAACGTTTCAATGATCGCCTTAACTTCGAATGTTCTACCAAAAATATTTCTCGAACCATTCCAAGCATCCCATACAGCAACTAATGATCCATCGCTTAGTTCGGTAAATTCAATTTTTTCGCTGTTATTAATAGTCTTTATATCGTCAATGCTGACTACTCTATTAGTCCCTTGCGTCAGGCCATTCTCAGCATATGACTGAAGATAAACCTGCTGGGGAGCTTTAGCATCAACCCAACCGACAACAAAACCACCATCAGATCGAGCGGTCACATGTGACCAAACCTGATTCCCAATAGTCTCCGTATTAACAGCAATCTCTTCTCCACCAACGCCCGATTCGTCGAACACTCGCGCATAAATTCCCGCTAAATCACCGTCTTGCATGAGACTCTGCCATGTCACGACAAAACCACCTGAGACAAGACCCGCAATAGCTTGCTTGCTCTGATTCTCTGCCAACGTGGTATTTATAATAAATGGTATGCCTTCCAACTCTCCTGCAGAGGTAACAAATTGACCGTAAATATCGCTCCCCGCAGTATTCTGGCCATCGTACCAACTAACCAATATACGACTGTCTGTTAGCACTGTAATCACCGGCTCATAGGCAACAGCCTCAGATTGATATACTTTCGAATCAAGCAACAGTTCTCCAGTATTACTATATTTATTTATATAACCTATTCCACCGCCCGTACTAACAACCCAAAAATTACCCGTAGCATCAGCCACTACATCCGATAATCCATTGTATCCCTCTTGAATAGTAAATTGATTACCCAGTTTCTCACCAGATATATTAAATAGCTGACCTTCAACAAAACCATTAGCCTGATGCCATATAGCCATAAAATTCCCATTAGATGCACTTGCTATATTCGACTTAGACTGCCAATCAGTGGTAAGTGTATTAACAACAAACTCTGATGAGATAAGAGCTAACTTCTCATCATAAATACCACCAAAAATACCACCCCGATCTCCATCGTTGCCCGCCCTATCTGACCATATCATTGCAAATTTATTGCCTGGGAGTGAGGAAATACTTGGATTAATCTGATCTCCATTAGCCGTCATATTTAACTGAGTGATAGCAGATGTAAAATCAACTGTTTTTACTGGCGTATTTTCATCTGCATCAATGACTGTAACTGTCAGCAGTTCAGTGCTTGCCGCATTGCCAGAGCTATCGGTCGCTGTAATCGTAAAGCTATGTGATGTTGCCGTCTCATAATCCGCAGCATCATCTAATGTAACAGCTCCAGAATTACTGATTGATATACCCGAACCCACAATAGACCAAGTCACTGACTCATTAGCCGTAACAGTCCCCAGTGCTGTCTCTCCTTCATCGACTGAACTAAGAATATTACTTGTCGTGATTACTGGTGCTTCCTCATCTGCATCAATGACTGTAACTGTCAGCAGTTCAGTGCTTGCCGCATTGCCAGAGCTATCGGTCGCTGTAATCGTAAAGCTATGTGATGTTGCCGTCTCATAATCCGCAGCATCATCTAATGTAA